>Ga0187874_10000190_pt1 | contig 80269 bp, 70 predicted proteins | sample June2016WEW_16_1_3_FD_132993 | JGI IMG/M metagenome (GOLD analysis project Ga0187874, IMG submission 132993) | Peatland microbial communities from SPRUCE experiment site at the Marcell Experimental Forest, Minnesota, USA - June2016WEW_16_150 | ecosystem: Environmental > Terrestrial > Soil >... | reverse complement strand
GCCCACTCGCTACTGCCTGGCGCCATCTCGACCGCGCTCTTGACGACTACATCAGCGGCCAGCTCGTGGCCGCGTGAAACCTGATCAGTTCGTGAACTTCGTTTTGAGCAAGTGGAACTAGCGCTCATCTCGTGTGGCGGGCGGGAAGGTCGCCAGCACCGCTAGCCGTGCGGATCGCCCGGACAACCCGGCCGACCGGGCGACCCGGCGCCGGGTCGAGGACGTCACCACAGCCTCCGAACTCGCCGTTGTCCCATTTGCGCTGGGGCGCACCTTCTGCGACTCCTGGGTCAGCAGACGTCACCAATGCGGTGCACCCGCACGGTGTTGGTGGTGCCGGGCCGTCCTGGTGGGGTTCCGGCGACGACCACGACGCGGTCGCCGACAGCGCCCCGCCCGGTCAGCTGCAGCGCCTCGTCGACCTGTCGCACCATCTCGTCGGTGGTGGCGACGGTCGGGACGATGAACGTCTCGACCCCCCAGCTCAACGCCAACTGGCTTCGCACCACCGGTTCGGGTGTGAACGCCAGGATCGGGACGGCGGGGCGGTGCCGGGACAGACGCCGCGCCGTGGCACCGGTCTGGGTGAAAGCGACCAGGGCGCACGCCTGCAGATCGCGGGCAACCTCGACGGCTGCGGCGGCCAGGGCGGCACTGCTCGTGCGCAAGGGGGTTTCGATGGGCGGGAGGTGCCCGATCGCGTTGGCCTCGGCGGCCTCGATGATGCGCGCCATGGTCTCCACCGCTTGGTACGGGTTGGCGCCCACGCTCGTCTCGGCCGACAGCATGAGCGCGGAGGCGCCGTCGAACACGGCGGTGGCGACGTCGGAGACCTCGGCTCGGGTGGGGCGGGGGTGGGTGATCATCGACTCCAGCATCTGGGTCGCGATGATTACGGGCTTGCCGGCCTCCCGTCCCAGGTGGGCCACCTGCTTTTGCACCAGTGGGACCTGTTCCAGCGGGGTCTCGACACCCAGGTCGCCTCGGGCCAGCATGACCGCGTCGAAGGCGGTCATGATCTCGGGCAGGTAGGCAACCGCTTGAGGCTTCTCGATCTTGGCGACGACCTGCGCCGACGAGCCGGCCTCGCCCAGCACCTTGCGGACCGCCTCGGCGTCATCGGGGTGCCTGACGAAGGACAGCGCGACAAAGTCCACGCCCAGTTCCAGGGCGAAGTGCAGGTCGGCCAGGTCCTTGTCGCTCAGGACCGGTACAGACAGGTCAACTTCCGGGAGCGACAGGCCCTTATGGTCACTCACCGGGCCTCCTGACACTACCCGGCAGGTCACGTCGGGCCCGTCGACCTTGACGACCTCCAGTTGCAGGTTCCCGTCGTCGACGAGCAAGGAGTCGCCAGGGTGGACGTCACCGGGCAAGCCGCCATAGGTCGTCGAGACCCGCTCTGCCGTCCCCGGCACGTCCTCGGTGGTGATGACAACCAGGTCTCCGGCCACCCATGCAGCGCTGCCACCCACGAAGGTGCCAAGACGGATCTTCGGCCCCTGCAGGTCGGCCATTAGGGCCACCGCGTGAGCGGTCTCGTCGCCCGCTTGCCGGACCCACCCATAACTCAGGGCGTGCTCGTCGTGTGTGCCATGAGACAGGTTCAGCCGGGCGACGTCCATGCCCGCTACGACCAGGTGCCGCACCGACTCCAAGTCGGGTGTCGCCGGCCCCAAGGTACAAACGATCTTCGCTCGACGGTTCATGCTGCGAGCGTACCTGGTGCAGTTGGCCTTACCCGGGCCCGCCTGAACAGCGTTGAGTAAGGCGCATGCCCCTACTGGTCCCTACTAGTAGCGTCGTTCGTTGATCGGTTGGCACACCAGGAGATGACAATGGCGAAGTACTACTACACAACCCTGGAAGAGACACCCCCGTTTACACCGACAACGAGAGCTGCGAAGAGGGCAGGAAGATTCAGGCGAAAGACCGTGTGGATACTGATGTCAAGCCATTGGACAGGGAACACTGCAAAGTCTGCCGCCTTCTCTTCCTTTGAGTCGGGTGTTCCTTGAACAAACCAAGCGGCTGATGTTTCGCGTCTCGTGACGCGATCCCTGGTCCGACACACGTCCGATGCGTGCCCGAGCGTCCGGCAGCTGAACCGCGACGAGGGGCTCAGGCACAGTGACGAATGGTCGCCTTGCCAAACTCTCCTTCACCCTCACCTGGTCGTCGCTGTCGCAACAGCCGGGGCGCCCAACGATCTCTTCCGCGAACCAGGACGACATCAGCCAACGTGATCACGCGGATGGCTTGTGGAAGTAGTGACCTTGGTCGAGATCGTCGACGAGCCCCGGATGTGTGGGCTGCCAGTCCAGCAGCTCGCGGGTCAGCGCGCTCGAGGCCGAGCTGTCGACCGCGAGGAAGCCGGACAGCCATGTGAAGTGCTCGGCTGCGTCCTCGGGCGAGATGGCGACCACCGGGAGGTCGAGATGCCGTCCGATCACTTCGGCTACCTCGCGGATCGGCACGCCCTCGTCCGCGACCGCGTGGAGGGTCGATCCTGTCGGCGCTTCCTCCAGCGCCAGGCAAAAGAGGTGCGCGGCATCGACGCGGTGCACGGCGGGCCAGCGGTTGGACCCGTCGCCGATGTAGCCGGAGACGCCCTTGTCGCGGGCGATGCCGACCAGGGCCGCGACAAAGCCGTCATCTCCTTCGCCGTGAACCGTCGGAGGAAGTCGCACTATTGACGAGCGAACGCCACGGGAAGCGAGGGAGAGCACAAACTCGGCAGTGGCCAACCGGGTCTGCGGACCACCCAGAGCGGCCACAGCCGGGTTGGGACCATGCCCGTCCCGTTCGGTCGCCACACGTCCCGGCGTGAGCCCGAGCAACCCGGAAGCAATGACGACCGGTCGATCCGAACCCGCAAGCGCCTCGCCGAATGTCTCGACGGCACGGCGGTCCGCGTCGGCAGCGCCCTGAAAGTCCCCCGAGAAAGCGATGTCGTGCTTGAACGCGAGGTGGATCACGCCGTCCGACCCGGCAGCCGCACTCCTCAGGCTGTCGAGATCGTCGAGAGTGCCGCGATGCACCTTTGCCCCGGCCGCGTTGAGGGCATCGGCCGAGGCGTCCGAGCGAGCCAGCCCGATGACCTGATGGCCCGCGCCAATGAGCTCGGGAACGACGGCGGAGCCGATCCAGCCAGACGCGCCGGTGATGAAAACACGCACGAGAAAGACCTCCAGTTGGTCGATCATCCCTCGCCACAGGGTTTGCACGAGAACGATCGATGTCAGTTACTGCCATCACTCTACCATCGATGTCAGCCACTGCCATCAGCTACTACGATCGGCGCATGGCGCGTTGGGAGCCGGACAGCCGCACCAGGCTCGAGCAGGCAGCCCTCGCTCTTTACGGTGAGCGCGGGTTCGAGAACACCACCGTTGCGGAGATCGCCGCGCGGGCAGGATTGACGGAACGAACGTTCTTCCGGCACTTCGCCGACAAGCGTGAAGTGCTGTTCTGGGGCGCGGGCTCACTGCAGCAACTCCTCGTGGGCGCCGTGGTCAGCGCGCCTGATTCCGCCACGCCGATAGACGCGGTCGCCGCCGCCCTCGAAGCCGCCGGCGCCCTGCTCCAAGAGCGTCGCGAAAGCGCCCGGCAGCGCCAGACCGTCATCGCTGCGAACACTGAGCTGCGCGAGCGCGAGCTGATCAAGCTCGCATCACTCGCCTCGGCACTCGCTGACGCGTTGCGCCGGCGCGGCGCGATAGACCCGGCCGCGATGCTGGCCGCCGAGGCGGGAATCGCTGTCTTCAAGGTCGCGTTCGAACGCTGGGTCAACGAGAGCAACCAGCGAGACTTGCCGCAGGTAATCCGAGAATCTCTAGACGAGCTGAAGGATGTGACCGGCGGCAGATGAGTTGAGCCTTTGATTGAGACCGTTACTCGACGTTGGTCCAGCAGAGGCAGAAGGGGTGCCCCGCGGGATCCGCGTAGACCTGAAAGCCCTCGCGTGACTTGATGTCATCAGCAGGCTTCAGCAGCCTGGCGCCCAATGACATGACCTGGTCGTCGGCCGCCGACACATCATCGACCCACAAGTCGAGGTGGATCTGTTGCGGTACTCCGTCAGGCCATCCGGGGGCAACATGATCGGGCGCGAGCTGAACACCGACCCGCGGTTCACCGTCGACGGACACCATATGCCAGTCGTCCTCAGCGTCGATCGTGCCACCGAGCAGTCCGGCCCAGAAGCTGCTCTCGGACGTCAGGTCGGCGGCGTCGAACACGACGACCTGGTGGGCAATCTTCATGCCGTCATCCTTTCACTCTGGGCGCTCAGGGAATGTCGCAATCCGCGATCATCCAAGAATGGAAGCAGGACCGGCGTCCTGGCGAGCAGCGGATACACCGTCAATCCGGGTCAGGTGGCGCCGGCCCGTGCCGCGGTGACCACCGCCGTGGCGTAGGCCACCGTGAAGCTACCCCCCAACCCGTCAATAACGGCCCCGATGCCTGTTAGCAGATCCTCCAACTGTGCCGGTGGGAGCTGGGTGTGACCACCAACCGTAGGAAGCTGGTCCAGCCAATCCTCCCGGGTGTAGGACCGCTCCCAGTCGAATCGCCACTGCTCGGGATTGCCGAACCCGCCCACCCCTCGTATCCCGTCGGCCGCTCTGGTGCACATCATCGAGTACCCGTCGAGGGCGGGCTTCGCCCAAGGGTTGAACGGCAAGTCAGGCATGACCCGGCGGTAGACCGCTGAGAAGGTTTTCGCTACGTCGGGCGAAGGCTGGAACACATTCCAGAACACTGCTAGCCGGCCACCGGGACGAAGCACCTGCGCCGCCTTGGTCGCTCCCGCGACCGGGTCCACCCAGTGCCAGGACTGGCCGGACACGACCGCATCGAATGCGCGGCCGGCCGGGTCCCAGGCTTCGAACGTCGCCACCTCGACCTCGAGCCCGCTTCGCCGAGCCAGGTCGGCCATCCGCGCGTCGACATCGACCCCGAGCACCCGACAGCCGGCCGCCTGAAACTGCCGGGCGGCGATGCCGGTACCGCAGCCGACGTCGAGAACGTCAGGCCCCGGGCTACCGGCCACGATCGCGTCCACCATGGCCGCGGGGTAGCGAGGTCGCGCCCGGTCATAACGCTCGGCCTCCACGCCGAACGACTCGGCTACCTCTCGGTGTTGATGAGGCTCGGGATCGGAAAGAGACGCTCTTGGCACGGCCCAGTATCGCACTGGACCTCGGTCGGCAGTCGCCCTGCTTCTGATCCTCAACGCGGCCAATAACCGCTCCACCGTGGAGGTCGAACTATGCGGCTTCGCTCCGGCCTGATGGTCGTGCAGTCAAGAAAGCGACCGGTGACGTCCCGAGCACTACGTCGGGGTGCACTATGGACCACGTGTACCGGTCGAGGTGCTTGGTGGCAGTTGCTCTGCTAATTGTCGGTCTCGGCTCAGCCGGAGGACCTCTCTCTGTCGCTCTCGCGCAGCGGGCGGGCACTGACAACGTGCCAGCGGTCAGTTCCGTGGCACTCAGCCAGCCCGCGGAAAGCATGGCCGTAGCCGACAATCACTTGGTGCTCGGCGGGGAGGGGTGCACGACCATCGACGTCAGTCCCGTCTCGCTGGCACAACGGGCGGTCCATGCGTCGTGCCCACCTGGCGGCGGCGTGAGCATCGAGAGCCTCGCTGGTGCACCTTACGTACGCCTGCGGATCACCTGGGGCCCGGTAAGCGACGCGATCCAGACCGAGCACATCGACCCCGTCACCGGTCGTCCAACCGTCGGACCGGTGCTCATCACCTTGCCGAACTGGGGCTGGATCCACTCAGGCGGGGTCGTCGTGGGCGGCGGCTCGATCTGGATCTACGGCGGTCCGCAGCTGTTGGAGCTGTCGGCACGAAGCGGCGCCCTCGAGCACCGTTTCGTCGTGCGGGCCGGCACCGACCCGTTGCTCGTCGCGGGCCCGACAGGCGCCTGGATCACCCCAGGGGTGTTCGGAGGCAGCGAGTGCAACTCGACCTGCAGGCTCTACCACGTCGCCCCAGGTGCGTCACAGGTCTCGGTCGCCATGAGCACACCCGGCCTTGGCGACGAGTGGCTCACGCTGTCGGGACACACCGTCGTCGTCGACGTCGTGAGCATCACCTCGGTCGGCTACATCCAGAAACTGAAGGGCCTCGACGTGGTGAGCGGCCGCACGGTCTTCGACACGACGGCCTACATGCTCCCTGGTCCGACTTTTGCTGGCTATGGGTACCTCGTCGTCGGCTCGAGCGACGGGCTTCTCACCTTGAGCGAGCTCCGACCCCGCGGCAGGACGCCAACGACGGTGAGCTGCGCGAACGGCGCCCCCGTCGGGGTCGTTCGCATCAACCCCACCACTGGTGCCCAGTCAGAGGTTGCCGTGCTAGCGAAGCGAGCAGTGAAACGGGACTGCTCGACCGTGCCGCTCATCGGCGGGCAGGCCGTCGTGTACGACGATGCGCTCTATTTCCTCAGTGACCCGACGTCGCAGGCTCACTTCCCGCTTTCCCGACTCGTTCGGGTACGACTCTGAGGTACCGACGGGCCCCGGCGCACCCTCCATCGCCGGGGCCCTCCGAAAAAGCCGGCTCGGCGATGACCTTGCTGTGGCCCTCCGTGAAAGACCTCAGGATCGTCCAGTTTTCAGCAGTCAGACCGCTTCGCCCCTGATCATCGCCATCTCCTTCGCGAACGCGTCGGATCCACCGCCGAACCACATCTGAGACACCGGCGGAGGAACGTGCGCGAGCAAGTCAGCCCGAACGTCGTCGGGCATCGCCTCGAGCACAAGTCCGAAGGGGAGCCACACTCGTGTGCCTTCATAGTGCGAGAGTGCGTGGGCCGGCAGCGCCCCCCACTCAGGCGGAGAGACGCAACGCGCGGCGATCGGCAGCACGTCCTCCTCTTCTTGGTCCAGGTGCTCGACCAGCGTCTCGCGAAGCGACTCACACGCACCCGCGAGAGCTTGGCCGTCAACCGCCGAACCCGATCTCCCAAACCGTTCTGCTGCGCTCTCGGCTGCTTGGCGGCTCGAGTGAAGCGCGGCGTGTTGGGCCTCCATCTGAGAGAACAGCTCTCGCTCTTCGGGGGCGCGCTCGAAAAGAAGGGGGTACAAGAGTTCGTCCTCGCTGGCGTGGTGAGCATGCAGAAGCCAAAGCACCTCGCCGAGGTAGTCGACAAGATAACGAGCCCGCTCGGCGTCTCCGTCGCCCACCGAGGCGAGTTGCCTCGGGGCGTCCTCGAACGCTCGTTTGAACGCATCGTGCACCGCGAGCATGTCGCTGGTGTCGGTCAGCATCGCGCCATCGGCAGACATCGGATTCCCCCCTCCCCGCCCCGAATCTCGGAGCCCCACGGAGATTTGCAAAGTAGCACCAAGACCTCGGACACCGCACTGGGTGTTGCTTCCTACAAGTGACAAATAGGTGTCTTTGCAGTGAAACATCGGTGACCCGGCGCTCTTCGACGGAGGCTCGGCGCGACGTCGAGGAGTGGCCGGTAAGACTGCCGGCAGACTGCTACAGCGCCCGCTCCGGAACGTCGGATCCGCGACCCTCGCTGGGACCTCATTCACCCTGAGGCCGCCGTTTTGACCGATGGCGTTACTGCTGCTTGCCGCTCCGGACTCGGTGAGGCACCGTCGGGCGAAATGACCCCACTCCGTCCCGGCGCTCGTTGTGCCCGGTCCTGCGGGCAACGATCCCTGCCGTTCGTGTCTCCGGCAATGGGACGGCCTCCAGGGGTCGACCGAACACTCAAATTGGGGTTTGGTAAAAGCCAGATTCGAGGATTGGTAGATTGGTGTTTCTGGGGTCCTGGTGTAACTGGCGCACCTTCTTTCTAAGGAGGCACGAATGCATTGGCTCAGGTCCAAAAGCCTGCTTACTGTGGGTGCCGCCTTATCGATAGCCGCAACGCTGGCTGTCCAGCCCCTCGTCGGCGCTCAGGCGCCTACCGCTCAAACCGGCTCGCAAGCCGCTCAGAAAGTGATTCTCGTGCTCAGCGCGCCCTGTCCGGCACCGTCGGCAGCACCCTCGGGAACTTGCCCGGCTCAGGCCCCGGTCCTGGCCGAGCTGTCGAGCATCGGTGCCCCGGTGCTGTCCAGCACCACGCTCGTCGACACGATTACGACCGTGCTGACTCCAGACGAGCAGGAGGCGTTCTCCACCAACCCCGCCATTTCACAGGTCGTCCCCGACAGCATTGTGCAGATCCTTCCTCCGGTGCAGCTGGCGGCCGGGCCAGGGTCGTCATCGACCTCCTCTGGTCCTCCCGGTTGGCGGTCGCACGGCCCCACGCCGACAACGGCGTGCGGCACCCAAAAGGACCCCGAACTGGACCCGGAGGCGCTGCAGGAGATCTACGCGCCCCAGGCTCAAGCGCTTGGTTTCGACGGCGCCGGCGTGACTGTGGCGTTCATTGCCGACGGTCTTGACCCCACGAACCCCGATTTCCAGCGCAACCCCGCCTACGGTACGCCCGGTAAGGCTGTTATCGCCCAGTACCAGGACTTCTCCGGTGACGGAACGGACGCTCCCACGTCGGGCGGGGAGGCGTTCGGCGACGCCAGCTCGATAGCCGCCCAGGGCAACGAGGAGTACAACCTGGCGCAGTTCGTCAACCCTGCGCAGGCCGCCCGCCTGCCCGCGACCGGCTGCTGGATACGGATTGTCGGGGCCGCTCCCGGTGCGAACGTGATGGCGCTGAAGGCTTTCCCCCAGAGCGACGACGAAACTGCGTCTGGGATCATCCAGGCCATCCAGTACGCCGTCCAGAACGGGGCCAAGGTGATCAACGAGTCCTTCGGTTCCGACGCTTTCCCCGACACGTCGCTCGACGTGCTCCGTGACGCTGACGACGCCGCCGTGGCCGCCGGCGTCACCGTGGTGGTGAGCACCGGCGACGGAGGGAGCACGAGCACGACCGGCTCCCCGGCGACAGACCCCGAGATGATCAGCGTGGGGGCGACGACGACGTTCCGCGGCTATGCGCAGGCGAACTTCGGAGGCTTCGACAACCCTGCCGTCGGTAACGGGCGATGGGCCGACAACAACATCTCGGCCTTGTCCTCGGGCGGCTTCAACCAGTCGGGCACCACCCTCGACCTCGTGGCCCCGGGCGATCTCAACTGGGCACTGTGCTCCACCGACACCGCGATGTACAGCGACTGCGCCGACACTTGGGGAGGCACGGACAACGGCATCCAGTTGTTCGGCGGAACCAGCGAGGCGGCACCGTTGACGGCGGCGGCGGCGGCCGACGTGATCCAGGCTTACGCCCAAACGCACGGCGGCACCGACCCCTCGCCGGCGCTGGTGAAGCAGATCCTGATGAGCAGCGCCACCGACATCGACGCCCCCGCGGACGAACAGGGGGCCGGGCTTCTCAACGTCCTGGGCGCAGTGAAACTGGCAGAGTCGCTGCCAGGCGCCACGTCCGGCTACTCTCATCGCCCCCAACGCAAACTGGGTGGTGGCCTTCTCGTCAGTCCTGGCCAGGTCAATATCGTTGCATCGCCGAACACTCCCGAATCTCAGCAGATCTCGTTGACCAACACCGGCCCGGGCTACGCAACAGTCGAGCTGAGCACCCGAGCTCTCACCGACAAGGTCTACGACTCGGGCGTCCAGTCCTTCACGATGGACCCGACGCCCCCCACGACCAATTCGGGAGCGTTCCAGATCTGGTCCGGTGTCACGGAGGTGTACCAGACCGAGACTTTCTTCGTCCCTCCGACATACCCGACTGTCTCTTCGCGCCTGATCTTCTCGGCCGACTACCAGTACACCGAGCAAACTTCGGTGTTGCACTTCGCGCTCTTCGAGCCGGACGGGACTTATGCGGGTTATTCGCAGCCCCAAGGGTTCGGGGACTACGGCGAGGTCGAGGTGGCAAACCCACCGGCGGGCACGTGGACCGCGCTCTTCTTCACCGAGCAGAACGGAACTGGCGGCGTTGGTACCAGCGGCCCCGTGCAGTGGGACGCCAGCCTCTGGCGTTATGTCCCCGCCGGGTCGATCAGCCCGTCATTCTTGATTGTCCCGCCTGGTCAAACGGCGACGGCGATGCTCACCTTGAGCACTCCGGCCAACCCCGGTGACACCGACCAGTCGATCGTCGTTTCCTCCGGATCAGGCCAGACGACCATCCCCGTGACCGTGAGGTCGACCGTACCCTTGGGTGTCGAAGGTGGCACCTTCACGGGCGTTCTCACCGGCGGCAACGGGCGGGAAGCTACGCAGGCTCAGACGAACACCTACTTCTTCCAGGTCCCCCCGGGGGAGACAGACCTGGACGCCAGCGTCGCACTGGCAACCGACCCGGGTGAGGAACTGATCGCCCTGCTGGTCGACCCGGGCGGCCAGACTGTCGGCTACTCGAGCAACTACACCTTCGTACCCTACGAGGGCGGCCTCGCTCCCGGAGCGACCGAGGACGCCCAGCTGTACCACGTGGCTCCGGAAGCGGGGCAGTGGGAGTTGATCCTGGACTGGCAGAACCCGGTCACCGGTGACGAGCTCGCCGAGCCGTTCACCGGCGCGATCGAGTTCAACGAGGTGAGCGTCGAGGGCGACCTGCCTGACTCGCCCTCCACCACGCTCACGCCCGGGTCCACCAGCTTCGATGTCACCGTCGACAACACCGGCGTCGCCCCTGAAGCCTTCTTCGCCGACCCCCGCTTGGACCAGACGGCGACGTACACGCTGGAGAACCAGAACCCCGCCATCGGGGCGAGCGATTTCAACCTTCCGCTGGCGGCGGGGTTGAGCTTCCCGCTCTACATCGTCCCCACTCATACGACCCAGCTCAACGCCAACGTCACGCTCCTCAGCGGCACTACCCCGGTTTCCTTCGACATGGAGTACTTCCCCGGTGACCCCGACGTCTCCCCCGCGGTCCCGGCTCCGGGCGTGACCGGGACGACCACGTCCTCGTCAGCCAGCCTCACCCTTACCGGGCAGCCCGAGCTCAGCCCCGGGCTCTGGCTGGTCAACCCCGATGAGGTCGGCCCCTACCCGGTCACCGGTGCCCCGACCGAGACGGCAAGCGCCAGCCTCAGTGCCGTCACCCAGGCCTTCGACCCGGCGGTGGCCACCAGTACGGACGACTTCTGGCAGCTGGGCTTTGGCGCCAGCAACTTCCTCTACCTCCTGCCCGGGGAGAGCGGGGACATATCCGTCTCGATCACGCCGCCCACCGCGAGCGCGGGCACCGTAGTGACAGGGACCCTCTACGTCGACGACTACGTCCTGGCCAGCCTGTTCGCCGCGCCGCTCCCGGACGGGGACGAACTGGCGGCCATTCCCTACAGCTACACCGTGGGGTAAGTCGTAGGAAACGGAAAGACCGCCGAGATCGCGGCAGCGTCCGACAGTCGGGAGATCGACCAAGACCTGCCGCTCCGTGCTCGATCAAGGACCGTCCAGATCGCGTCGACAGTGGCGTTGCCGACTCTCCCGGTGCCCCACCTCGTCCCCGGCGGGGTCCTTTGTGCAACCCGTCTAGGCCCGCAACGCCGACTCGGGAGCGGGACGCACCGTGCTGGACACGTCGTTGAGACGAAGGTTCTGTACGCCGCGGACTCGGCGACTAGGGACACGCACCACCCCAGCCGCTACGGCACCTCTCAGATGGCGAACAGAGTGGGTGATACCGGCCGCTATGGCAGCCCGTGGACCTCAAGCTCAAAGTATTCGTTTGTACTGAACGGACCGACGACGTTCTCTACGAGTCCCCGGACTGCGTGCACGGAGTCGCCCTGCCAGATGCAGATACCTGTTGTGTGGTCAGGTGTCGCGGCATGGATCGGCAACTGGACTGTCGCAGGTAACCCCTGCTCCAATGCCTTGTCCTCGGCGGCTTGAAATCCTGCAGGATCGGAAATGTGGTGGATGACTCCTACGTACACGGCAGAACCCCCCTGATCGGACTTGCATTGGGCATGGAGCTGGTAGAGCGGTGTTTGTACAGCGAGAGGCGAACAGTAGTCGAAGACGCCCCAAAGTGTCGACGGGCACTCGCAAACCACCGGCCCACCGAACGAGCAGGCGCGTCGCCAAGTGGAGCCGCATCTGCACGGATACGCGTGTCGCCTTCCCACGTCAACCTTGGCGAGCACCGGCCACCTCAATGAGAAGTCGTGTTCGCCACTGCTCTCGGCCACAGTTTCGGATGCGGCCCTGGCGATTTCCTCTATTCGGCGCTCGACCAGGCGCGACCGGCCAGTGGATCGTCCAGCGTCGCCTCCGCGGCTGCACGCGCCTGCAACGCGGCGGCGTCCCATCTCTCCTCGACATGGCCGAACCGCCAGATCGACAAGGCCACGACCCAGGTCGCGACGAAGATCCCGACGATGATGAACCCGGCGGTGTTGATGTTGAAGTTCGCCATGAAGGCCCAGAAGCTGCCGTGAAGGCTCATCTCTGCGGGGAGCAGGCCCAGAAGCTCGATGGTCCCGATGAGGAACGCGACGACCACCGAGAGCCCTGTGATCGTGATGTTGTAGTAGACCTTGCGGATCGGACGGGCGAACGCCCAGCCGTATGCGAAGTTCATGAAACACCCGTCCATCGTGTCGAACAGGCACATGCCGGCGGCGAACAGGATCGGGAGCGACAAGATCGCGTAGAACGGGAGCCCGCTCGCCACCGCCGTTCCCGACAAGACGAGGAGGGCCACTTCGCTCGCCGTGTCGAAGCCAAGCCCGAAGAGCACTCCGATCGGGTACATCTTCCAGGGTGTGTCGATCCGACGGGCGAGCGGCCCGAAGAAACGGTTCATCAGCCCGCGCTTTTGCAGCTGCTCCTCGAGCTCGGCGTCGTCGTACTGGCCCCGACGAAGATCCATGAAGACGCGCAGGATCGAGACGAGGATGACGACGTTCAGCGCCGCGATGATGTAAAGGAAGAAGCCCGAGACTCCCGTGCCGACGATGCTCGTGATGTTGTGGAGCCCGGAGCCGCTGTTCTTCACCTGTTCGTCCAGAGCGCGAATGCCGAAGTTCAAGAGCACCGCCATGACGAACACGATCGTCGAGTGACCGAGGGAGAAGAAGAACCCGACGCTGAGCGGCCGCTTGCCTTCGTTCAGCAGCTTGCGGGTCGTGTTGTCGATCGCCGCGATGTGATCTGCATCGAATGCGTGGCGCATGCCCAAGGTGAGGGCGAGGATTCCGGTGCCGAGCCCGAATATCTCGTTTGCCGACACGCGGTAGTGGTGCGGGACGGCAGCTCCGAGCATGACGAAACCGAGCACGTAGAGAGTGATGATCGTCACCACCATCCCCACTACGCGGGCCCACTCTTTCGGAGTCAGCGCGTCTTGAATGATCCGCAGCCGTGCGGCAGCCGTCCCCATCGGATCCCCACCTTTCCCTGACCGCTGGCGACAGATTCGCATAACTGCGAGCTGGACGCAAGAGGTAGCTGCACGCACCAGATTGATATCCTGTTCACGTGGCGCATTCCTCTGAAGCCCCGGCAACGGTCTCCGACCCGGTCGAAGAAGTTCTCGAGCTGTTCCGCTCTCACGGCGACCGCATCACGACCTCACGCCGTCTCCTTCTCCGCTGCCTGTTCGCCAGCACCGCCCATCGGACCGCCGAAGACCTGGCCTCCGAGGTCCAAGGGCTCGCTCCCGACGTGCACCTGTCGACGATCTACCGGAACCTCGAGGAGCTCGAGCGGCTTGGCGTCGTCATCCACGCGCACCTCGGACACGGTCCCGCCGTCTACCACCTCGCGTCCGAGCGGCACGGCCACTTCGTGTGTGCGGCCTGTGGGGCGGTAGTCGAAGCACCGGAGGGCTTCTTCGACGCCCTCGCGCGCAACGCGCAGCGCCGGCTCGGCTTCATGATCGACCCGCGCTTGTTCGCCGTGCTCGGACTCTGTGAAGGCTGCGATGTCGCGGAGTCTCTCAAGGCTGCCCAGACCTGAGCCGAGGTCGTCGGGCCAGATCTACGAGCGGTCGCGGTCCCGACTCTCCTTGTGCGGTACCTGCCCGTGCTCCGCTCGGGCACGCGAGACCAGTCCATGGGCATCTCCGCAACAGCGACCTGTATCGGGCGAGATCTGATAAACGGCGCCATCGAATACTTCGACCCGACCACGTTCGGCGAGCGCTTCGCCGGCTTGTGTGAGAACGGGGGAGGCATCGTCGAAACCACCCTCAGACCACATTGGTGAGCAGTCGTGTTCGCCGCTCTCGATCATCGGAATCGTCGGACACCCGGCCGGATCTACCGCAATCTCGAAAACCGTCCTCTTCGCGCACCGCCCCCGCCCCCCATGGGCACTTGCCAACAAGCCGTCCACGAGGTCAATAGGCTCATTGCGTGGGAATCGCACCGTACGTACGGCGACTGCGCGACTCGGTTGGCCACGAGCTGCTGCTACTGCCTGCTGTAGCGGTGCTTCCACGGGACGAGCGGGGTCGTCTCTTGCTGATGCAGTCCATGGACACAAGGCAGTGGCAAACCATCGGCGGAGCGATCGATCCGGACGAGTCTCCCCAAGATGCGGCCTTGCGGGAGGCGGCAGAGGAGGCGGGGATCGAGTTGCGACTGGGTGAGGTCCTGGCCGTCCTCGGCGGACCGCAGTACCGCTGGACGTACCCCAACGGCGACGAGGTTGCCTACGTGACAGTGGTCTTCGGTGCCACCGTCGTCGGCGGCACGTTGCAGGCCGACGGTGACGAGGCGTTGGCGGTCGAGTGGTGGGAGCAGGCCGACCTCGGTCGGTGCGACATGAACTCATACACGAGAACGCTCTTGGGAGCCGTTGGCCTTCCCACACAATCGACGCTTGCCTGAGTTCGCCCTCTCGGGCGGCTCGGGTCCTTCTCTTGGTGCTCGTCCCCTGACGCTCGGCTGGCGGCCACCCACAGCTGAACTGCTGCGAGGCTGTCCGGCCCGCTGCAGCTCGCGGACCTATGCCGGCGACCTGTCGCCGCGAGAGTGGATGGACGTGTCGTCCTGCACAAGTGCTGTCCAGATCTCAGAATGCCCACTACGCTGCCCATCGGCGGACTCTCGTCTGGCGGTCAACTACCTGGGGGGAACGAAATGGATCACGCGGCGACTCTGCGAACCATGTTCGACTCGATCAATTCCGGCGACGTCGACGGTTTCGGCGTTCACCTGGCCGAGGACTTCTTCGAGCACGAGACGACCCCGAGTCAGGACTCCACGAAAGCGGCGGCTGAGGGCCTCTTCAGAATGATGATGGCAGGGTTCCCGGACCTTCGTTTCGACGCCGAGGATGTTATGTCGATCGGCGACAAGGTCGTCGCCCGGGCCCGGGTCACCGGAACGAACACGGGAAGTTTCATGGGCATGCCGCCGACCGGCAAGAGCGTCAACGTGCAGGTCATCGACATCTTGCGCTTCGGTGGCGACGGCCTGGTCCACGAACACTGGGGTGTTATGGACATGCTGTCCATGATGCAGCAGCTGGGAGTCGTACGGCAGGGCCCTCCCGGATAGGGAATTCGGTCGACGGGTAGGTGCCGGGGCGGGCGCCGACTGTGAGCGACTCACGTGTCGCAGGATCCCGATCAGGTCTTCGTGAGCCCTAAGGCGAGGCTTTTCGCCGGCTCCGTGACCAGGAACGGCGCGGCCCGCGAACCTCGACCGAGCCCCGAGTGATCTGGCCCTTCACGACGAAATGGGGCCGCCCCGCGGCAGATGCGTCCCGCCTGTGGTCCTCGACGCTCCCGATGCGCGCCACCACCCCGTCCAACGAAGCACTCGCCCCTTCCGGCAGGCGCATCTCCACCGAACCGGTATTGACGTCAAGCTCGATCTCGACCACCGGGTGGGCGATCCTGGCCTCCGTGAAATCGAGCTTGACAGAGCCCATTCGCCACCGGAGCACCAACTTGCGTGGCACCTGCCAGTCGCCCTTGCGCTCCAGCGAGCTCATGCTTCCTTTGAGCTCGACGACGTCGTCGGTGATCGGTCCTGGGTCAAATGCGGTGGGGAGATCTGAGGTCACGGCATCCAGCTCACCGCGCGTGCGGGCGACAAGAGCCTGCGAGGTCCGTTCGCCGAACTCGTCGATATCGATCAGGCCTTCGGAAACGGCGTCCTTCAGCCGGCCAACAGCGTTATCCCGCTCCCGATCCGAGACGCGAAGGAACCGGGGATCCCCTTCGTCTTCTGCCGTGGGTCCCTCCATCAGGTCGAACATTATCCGGCAAGGCTTAACCGGCTCTTCTAGTCTGCCGGAGGCCCCTTCGGGCAACGCCCGTACCCGCGTCGACTGGACCCTCTACCGCGCCCACTGCAGCGGCAGCCCGACACCGGCCCCGACGTAAACTGGGGCCGCATCCGATGATCGGCGACGTCGAACCGTTATATCTCCAGCACCTGAACGAGGCCGATCGGCGCCTGATCGCGAGCGTGTCGAGGCCGGGCACCCCGCTGAACGCAGTGCTGGACGACCCCGCTCTCGAGAAGACGGTGTTCGGGCCGGGGACAGCTGACGTCGTCCGGGCCACGATGTCACCGTTCCTCTGTTTCGCTGTGGCCGTGCACGGCACCCGGGCCTATCTCGACACGACCACCTACGTCGAGGAGCGCTGGGCTCCCCGTAGACGGATACCCGTGTTCGACGTGGGCCCGCTGCGGGACTTCCTCGCGGACCCGGCGCGCCGGCTTTTCCTCGCAGAGCTGCTCGGCTCCTACACGCACGTGACCAGCGGGGCCACGTGGCAGCGAACCCGGCGGGGGTGGCGGCGCCGGCGTTTCAGCGAGCTGGACCCGGTGCGCATGGCCGAGCTCCTCGCGGCGGTGAGACCGGAGGAGCGGGCTGGCGTCTACCGCCGTCTCGGGGACTTGGCGCTGTTCCTGACAGGTGTGTTCCCCGACCATCAGCCCGCACCGGGCACGGGCCAACTGGCCGCGGAACGGCTGCTCCGGAGCTCGGGGCTTCGTCCCGACGACGATGCCGTGCTGGGCCCGGAGCTGCTCGGCCGCCTCGGCCCGCGTTGGTACGCCATGGCGGCCCGCTCCGCCCGGGCCCACGGGGCGGCGATGACAGCGGGACTGGCGGTGGCAGCTGAGATGGGAGAGCGCTTCGGCGAGGCGCGCCGGGTGCTGAACGTGGTCACCGACCGCTACCTGTTCCCGCTGCGCGGGCAGTGGTTCGGCCTGCCGTGACCGGCATCTACAAGGCTGGCGTCGTCTCGGTCCTATAGCAACCAGGCCAGGAACGGCGGAACCCGGCGCGGGTCACGCCGTTGGCGGAGCAACCGAGAACTTCATCCTCAGTTCGTCTTGCGCGCGGCAATCCCGGCCGTCGAGCGGATCGTCCGGGCGTTTCACCTATCCGGTTCCACCGGGTGGGCCTGGAGACTCGCCGGGGCTGCCTCGACGACGTCACGAACGAACTCGTTCGCTGCGCTCTCCAAGCAGGCGAGCATCGCGAGGACGGGCACCTGGTCGGCGATCGTGGGCCTGGTCATCGCCCAGACCTGGCGCGCCGGCTGAACGCCCTTGAGCCTGCGGACGGCGACGCCGGGATGCAGCGAGGAACCGAGCGCGAGCATGGGTACGAACGCCACCCCAAGTCCGGCGGCCACGAAACCCTGGGCGGTCGGGTACTCGTCCGCGTCGATGGCGTACACGGGCCGGAACCCGGCCCGCATGCAGGCGGCCTCGATGACGAGCTGACAGTGGCCGGGGCAGGAGCTGACCCCTATCCAGCGCTCTGAGGCGAGAAGTGCCAGGTCCACCGAGCGCTTGGCCGCCAGCGGGTGCGAGCGGGGCAGAACGATCCGGAAGGGGTCCGCCAGCAGGTGCCGGTGGACGAGTTCGTCGTCCACCGGGTCGCCGGGAGACCTCGTCTCCACCGCCACGAGGACGTCGATCGCGCCGCTCCGCAGGCTGGAGATCGCCTCGTCACTCTCCACTACGACAAGGTCGAGGGCGACGCTCGGATGCAGCGCCTGAAAAGCCGCCAGCGCCCCGGGCACGAGCGAGGAGCCTGCCGTCGGGAACGCGCCGAGCCGGATCCGGCCGCTATGGCCGGAGGCCAGCGCGGCGAGGGCCTCCTCGGCGTCCTGGATCGAGGCGAGCACGCGGGTCGTGTGCTCGCAGAGCAGCAGTGCGGCGTCTGTCGGTCGCACGCCCCGGCCGGCCCGCTCGAACAACCGGACACCGGTCTCGCGTTCGAGCGCGCTCATCTGCTGGCTCACGGCCGAAGGCGAGTAGCTCAAGAACGTCGCGGCGGCCGACACCGAACCGGTCTCCACGACGGCCTGGAGGGCCCTCAGACGACGGACATCGATCACAGAACAATTAAGCCACACTGAAGTGTTGTTCGCAACTAGTTGCTTGTTCTTCAGGATAAACGGTCGACAATAGTCGTATGAAGTGTTCGCGAACGTTGTCAGAGCTGGTGGCATGATCGGGCTGGCGGTGGTTTTCGTGGTTGTCGGCGTGCCCGTGGCGGCCCTGCTCTTCGGCGCGGACAGCAGAGATGGGCGTGACTGGCAACCGCTTCGCGGGCTGCCCAACTCCTCGCTCGACACGGACTGGCCGTCCCCGCACATGGCGGGCGCGGGAGGGACGGGCGGGCTCGTGCCCCCGCGCGAGCAGGTCGAGCAAGGCTGACGGGCCGCTGCGGCCCGCCCCCAGGGCCTCAATAGTTCGAATTTCTCACCGGGCCCGGCGCTCTCGCGCCGCACGGACGAGTCACACCAGCCAGGTCGCTACGGCGCGGGTCGGCCCATGCCCACCTCGCGTCGGACGGCTCCCGACTTGCGGCACACCGATTCCGGCCCGGCTGCGCCGGCGGTTACTTCGGGGTGACCGGTCCAGCTTGAGCGGCCACCGCCGCTGCCGCTGCAGCGACCGCCTCGGGGTCACCGAGGTAACGACCCTCGACGAAGTTGAGCCGGTCGTCCAGAGTCACGATCCGGGGCCATCCGGTCGGGATGTCCACGTCGACGATGTCGTCGTCGGAGATGTGCTCGAGGAACTTCGTCATGGCCCGGATGCTGTTGCCATGGGCGACGACGAACGGCGTGAGCCCCGCGAGGAGCTCCGGACCGAGGACGTCCTCCCAGTACGGCACCATCCGTACCACGACGTCCGCGAGGCACTCGGCCGCGGGCAGCGCGCTCGGGGGGATGTCACGGTAGCGGGAATCGTGCACGGGGTGCCTGGGATCGGTGATCTCGAGTGGCGGCGGCGGCGTCGCGTAGCTACGGCGCCAGAGTTTCACCTGCTCAGGACCGAATGTCTCCGCAGCCTCCTTCTTGTTGCCCCCCTGCAGTGCCCCGTAATGGCGCTCGTTCAGGCGCCAGTGCCGGCGCACCGGGAGAAACGAGAGCCCCATCTCGTCGAGGGCGATGTTCGCTGTGCGGACGGCGCGGGTCAGCACCGAGGTGTGCACGGTGTCGATACGCAGCTCGGTCTCCTCGGCCAGCAGCTGCCCAGCCGAGCGGGCCTCGTCCTCGCCCTTTTCGCTCAGGTCGACGTCGGTCCAGCCTGTGAAGCGGTTCTCGGCGTTCCAAGTACTCTCACCATGGCGTAAAACGATCATCGTGGGCATGGCCCGAGGCTATCCCTCACCCGTTTCGCGACACGAATCCGGGCTGCTGTTCACCGTTAATGTCGCCTGCGACCCCTCTGACCAGCGATTTTACTCATGGCTGCTTGATTTTGGACCACGGCTCGAAGAGGAGCAGGACTTGACAACCGCGCACTCAAGTTTGCTATACTTGTGCCTGTACGAAGGACGTGCGGGTGCCGACGAGTGGCATCCCTAGAAGTGGAGGCTTTCAGAAATGTCCAAGGCCGTCGGAATCGACCTCGGCACGACTAACTCGGTGGTCGCATTCCTCGAGGCGGGCGAGCCCACGGTTATACCGAACGCAGAAGGTGGACGGACCACTCCGTCGATCGTGGCGTTCGCCAAGTCGGGTGAGGTGCTCGTCGGCGAGGTCGCGAAACGACAGGCGATCACGAACCCGGACCGGACGGTCCGCTCGGTGAAGCGGCAGATGGGCACGAGCTGGTCGATCGACATCGACGGCAAGTCCTACAAGGCCCAGGAGATCTCGGCGAGGATCCTCCAGAAACTGCGGCGCGATGCCGAGGCCTTCCTGGGCGACACCGTCAACCAGGCCGTCATCACCGTCCCCGCCTACTTCGACGACGCCCAGCGCACCGCCACGAAGGAAGCCGGCCAGATCGCCGGCCTCGAGGTTCTCCGCATCATCAACGAGCCGACGGCGGCCGCGCTCGCCTACGGCCTCGACAAGGAACGCTCCGATCAGACAGTGCTGGTGTTCGACCTCGGCGGTGGCACGTTCGACGTGTCGGTCCTCGAGATCGGCGAGGGCGTCTTCGAAGTGAAGTCGACCTCCGGCAACACCCATCTGGGCGGCGACGACTGGGACCAGCGCATCATGGACTGGCTCGTCAAGACGTTCAAGGACACCGAAGGTGTCGACCTCTCCAACGACAAGATGGCCCTGCAGCGCCTCAAGGAAGCGGCCGAGAAGGCCAAGATCGAGCTCTCGGCCGTCCAGGAGACGACAATCAACCTCCCCTTCATCACCGCCACCAACGAGGGCCCGAAGCACCTCGACCTGAAGCTCACCCGGGCGAAGTTCCAGGAGCTCACGGCCGACCTCGTGGACGCGTGCAAGGGGCCCTTCCACCAGGCCATCCAGGACTCCGGGCTGAGCGCCAAGGACATCGACCACGTCGTGCTGGTCGGTGGGTCCACGCGGATGCCCGCCATCTACGACCTGGTCGTGGAGCTCGCCGGCAAGGAGCCCCACAAGGGCGTCAATCCCGACGAGGTCGTCGCTGTCGGCGCCGCCATCCAGGCTGGTGTCTTGAAGGGCGAAGTGAAGGACATCCTGCTGCTGGACGTCACCCCTCTCAGCCTCGGCATCGAGACCAAGGGCGGGATCACCCATCGGCTCATCGAGCGCAACACGACCATCCCCACCAAACGCTCCGAGATGTTCACCACCGCCGACGACAACCAGCCCTCGGTCGAGATCCACGTCCTCCAGGGCGAGCGCGACATGGCCATGTACAACAAGACGCTGGGCAAGTTCCAGCTCGTGGACCTGCCGCCTGCACCCAGGGGCGTACCTCAGATCGAGGTCACGTTCGACATCGACGCGAACGGGATCGTCCACGTCTCCGCGAAGGACATGGCGACGGGGAGGGAGCAGTCGATCACCATCACCGGCCAGACGTCGCTGCCGAAAGATGACATCGAGCGCATGGTGCGCGACGCCGAGCAGCACGCGGCTGAGGACCGCAAGCGCAAGGATGAGGCGGAAACGCGCAACAACGCGGACGCCCTCGTCTACCAGACCGAGAAGCTGCTGAAGGACCAGGGCGACAAGGTCCCCGCGGAAGACCGGGAGCGGGTCGAAAGCGCCCTCAAGGCACTGCGCGAATCGACCGCCGGGACCGATTACGAGCGGATCCGCCGAGACACCGAAACGCTCCGCAACGTGTCGCAGGCCTTCGGTCAGCGCCTCTACGAGCAGGCTTCCCAGCAGTACGCGGCCGGCGGCGCGGGTGGCGACGGCCCAGCCGGCCCGGCAAGCTCGAGCGGGCCATCCGACGATGAGGTCGTCGACGCCGAGATCGTCGACGACTCGGGCACGGCGGCTTCGTGACGCGCGAAGCAGACCATCCGAGGTCAGTGCCCGAGGGAGACGAGACCGGGGCGGAGAAGCCGGAGGACACCTCCGGGGCACCCCGCCGGGACGAGGACGCCCGCAGCGGTGACGACGAGGGGCCGGCCGAGCAACTGGACCTGCCGCTCGAAGCGATGCTCGACTGGGGAACCGATCCCACAAGGGCCGAATCCGAGCTCGAGGCGCAGACCTCGGAGGCTCTGGTGGCCGCAGAGCGCGACGAGTACCTCGACGCGCTCCAGCGGCTGCAGGCCGACTTCGACAACTTCCGCAAGCGCTCCATACGCCAGCAGACCGAACTCTTGGAGCATGCGACCGAAGGATTGTGCGTACGACTGCTCCCCGTGCTGGACGCGCTCGACCTTGCGATGGCCCACGTCCGCAGCCAGGCCGAGCCGAGTGACTCCGACAAGGCCCTCGAGCAGATCGACGCGTTGCTCCGCGACATCCTCGCCCGCGAGGGCATAGAGCGGATCGACGCCGTCGGCGTGCCCTTCGACCCCACGATCCACGACGCCGTCGGCACGCTGCCGACCGAGCCCGCGCCCGCTGCGCCAGCCGCTCATGCACCGGGCCACGGCGGCGCGGCCAGGCCGCCTGCAAGGCCTGCCAAGGCCGGCCCGGGCGTGGTGGGCGAGGAGGCTGCGGCGAGCGGTGCCCAGGCCCCTGCCGACAAGGCCAAGGCCCCCAAGGCGGCCGCTCATCACGACGGGCCGACCGTCGTCCAGGTCATGAGGGCCGGGTACAGGCTGAAGTCGAAGGTGCTCAGGCCGGCGATGGTCTTCGTCGGAGGCTGAGGCGCACCGCGATGGCACCCCAGCGGGATTGGTACACGACCGACTACTACAAGATCCTCGGCGTCTCGGACAAGGCGACCGACAAGGAGCTTCGCCGCGCCTATCGCAAGCTCGCCAAGGAATACCACCCGGATTCACACCCCGGCTCCGAGGAGCGGTTCAAGGAGATCTCGGCGGCTTACGACGTGCTCGGCGATCCCGAGAAACGCAAGGAGTACGACGAAGTGCGCCGCCTCGGCCCCCTGAGCAACCTCGGGGGCTTCGGCGGGTCCGGTGGCGGCGGCGGCGGCAACTTCAATTTCCGGATCGATGACCTTTCGGACATCTTCGGCGGCCTGTTCGGAAGGGCGGGGCGGGGCGGACGCGCCACGTCCGGAAGCGGGCCCCGCCGCGGGCACGACCTCGAGGCCGAGCTCCACCTCTCGTTCCAGGAGGCGGTCGAAGGGGTCGTCACCACGGTCAACGTCGCCAGTGGGGCGCGGTGCTCGACCTGTGGCGGGTCAGGCTCGCGCCCTGGGTCGGCTCCTGTCACGTGCCCCCGCTGCAACGGGATGGGCGTGCTGAACGACAACCAGGGCATGTTCTCGCTGTCCTCGCCCTGCCCGGACTGCCAGGGTCGGGGGACCCTCATCGTCGATCCCTGCCCGGCCTGCCACGGCACGGGGCTAGAGCAGCGCCAGCGCCAGGTCAAGGTGCGCATACCCGCCGGCGTGGAGGACGGCCAGCGCATCCGCGTGAAGGGACGCGGCCAGCCGGGGGCCAACAACGGTCCGGCGGGCGACCTCTACGTCGTGGTGCACGTCGCACCGCACCCGCTGTTCGGGCGCAAGGGGCGCAACCTTACGCTCACGGTGCCGATCACCTACCCCGAGGCGGCGCTCGGAGCTGCTATCAAAGTGCCCTCACTGACAGAGCCCGTCACATTGAAGATCCCGGCCGGCACCCGTCAGGGCCGGACGTTCAGGGTGAAGGGCAGGGGGATAACGAGCGGCTCGTCGACCGGTGACCTCCTCGTGACAGTCGACCTCGTCGTCCCGTCTCATCTGACCGACGAACAGCGCCATGCCGTCGAGGCGCTCGCGAAGACCCTGGACGGCTCGCCCCGGCACCACCTGGGGGTGTGAACATGGCCAAGGACCCGTCGTCAGAAAGTTTCGGCGAGGGTTCGACGCGCGCCGTCTACGTCATCTCGGTTGCGGCAGAGCTCGCCGGCGTCCACCCCCAGACGCTGCGGATCTACGAACGCAAAGGGCTCTTGGACCCCGCTCGAACCGGAGGCGGCAACCGCCGCTACAGCGAGGCCGACATCGCGCACCTGCGGCGCATCCAGGAGCTCACCGCCGCCGGGCTGAACCTCGAGGGCGTGCGGCGCGTGATGGCTCTCGAGATCGAGATCGCCCGCCTGCGCGCCGAGCTCGAGAGGACGCGCACGGCCGCGCGCGAAGCGGTCGAGCAGACCCACCGCCAGTACCGGCGCGATCTCGTGCCCGTCTCGACCACGCGCCTGCCCGCCCGTCGCACGAGCGGCAGGTAACAGGCGGGATCTCAACCCGTCGAGCACGAAGGCACACGATTAGATTCGAGGATCACCACAGAAATGACACTTGACCCGAACCGTTGGACCTTGAAGACCCAAGAGGCTGTGCGGGACGCGATCGCGCTCGCGAAGGAACTGCACAACGCAGGAGGTAACTCCGGATCATCTCCTGTCAGCGGCACTGTCCCAAGACGGCGGGGTCGCCATCCCCCTCCTCGACGGTCTCGGGATCGCCCCGTTGGCCGTCCGCAACCGGATCGCCGAGTCGCTCGCCAAGATCCCCAAGGCCTACGGCATCTCCGAGCCGTCGCTGAGCCGCGACCTGTCCCAGGCCTTCGATCTGGCCGACATCGCGCGCAAGGAGATGGGGGACGAGTACCTGTCCGTGGAGCACCTGCTGCTCGCCCTGACGGACCGCCTCGGGGTCGGCCGGGACGACCTTCTCCGGGCGCTGCAGACGATCCGCGGCAGCCACCGCGTCACCTCGCAGAGCCCCGAGGAGCAGTACCAGTCGCTGGAGCGTTACGGACGTGACCTCACCGACCTCGCGAAACGCGGCAAGCTCGACCCCGTCATCGGGCGCGACGACGAGATCCGCCGGGTGATACAGGTCCTCTCGCGGCGCACCAAGAACAACCCCGTGCTGATCGGCGAGCCCGGGGTCGGCAAGACCGCGATCGTCGAAGGCCTCGCCACCCGCATCGTGGAGGGCGACGTCCCAGAATCACTGAAGAACAAGCGGATCATCGGTCTCGACATGGGTTCGATGGTCGCCGGTGCCAAGTACCGCGGCGAGTTCGAGGAGCGCCTGAAGGCGGTGCTGAAGGAGATCTCGGACTCCGAAGGCGAGATAGTCACCTTCATCGACGAGCTGCACACGATCGTCGGTGCCGGTGCCGCCGAGGGCGCGATGGACGCCGGCAACATGATCAAGCCGATGCTCGCGCGGGGCGAGCTGCGCCTGATCGGGGCCACGACGCTCGACGAGTACCGCAAGTACGTCGAGAAGGACGCCGCGCTCGAGCGCCGCTTCCAGCCCGTCGTCGTCGAACCGCCCTCGGTCGCCGACACGATCGCGATCCTGCGTGGCTTGAAGGAGCGCTACGAGGTCCACCACGGCGTGCGCATCCAGGACGCGGCGCTGGTCGCTGCCGCGGTGCTGTCGGACCGCTACGTGACGGGCCGCTTCCTCCCCGACAAGGCGATCGACCTCGTCGACGAGGCCGCGAGCCGCCTCCGCATAGAGATCGACTCCATGCCGACCGAGATAGACGTCGTCACGCGCCGGATCCGCCAGCTCGAGATAGAACGCGTCGCCCTCCAGAAAGAGACCGACGCTGCGTCGGCCGGGCGGCTCGCACGGCTCGAGGCCGAGCTCGGCGATCTGCGCGAGCAGCAGACGGCCATGACCTCGCACTGGCAAGCGGAGAAGGACGCCATCGCCGCCATCCGCCAGCTCAAGGGCGAGCTCGAGGCCGCCCGCTCCGAGGCCGACCGTTACGAGCGCGCAGGCGATCTCGGCCGGGCCTCGGAGATCCGCTACGGCCGGGTCCCCGACCTCGACAAACGCATCCAGGCTGCGACCGACAAGCTTGCCGAGCTCCAGTCCGAGCAGAAGATGCTGAAGGAGGAGGTTGACGCCGAGGACGTCGCCGAAGTCGTGAGCCGTGCGACGGGAGTCCCGGTCTCACGCCTCATGGAAGGCGAGGTCCGCAAGCTCGTCCATCTCGAGGACTCGCTTCACGAGCGTGTCGTCGGACAGGACGAGGCGGTGAAGGCCGTCGCCAACGCCATACGGCGAAGCCGGGCGGGGCTGTCGGACCCCAACCGCCCGATCGGCTCGTTCCTGTTCCTGGGCCCGACCGGCGTCGGCAAGACCGAGCTCGCCAAGGCCCTCGCCGAGGTGCTGTTCGACGACGAGCGGGCGATGATCCGTATCGACATGAGTGAATACCAAGAGAAACACAGCGTTTCCCGCCTGGTCGGTGCCCCGCCCGGCTACGTCGGCTACGAGGAGGGGGGCCAGCTGACCGAATCGGTCCGGCGGCGCCCTTACGCGGTCGTGCTGCTCGACGAGATCGAGAAGGCGCACTCGGACGTGTTCAACACGCTCCTGCAGGTGCTCGACGACGGGCGCCTCACCGATGGCCAGGGACGCACGGTCAACTTCACCAATACCGTGCTGATCATGACCTCCAACCTGCGCGGGGAGCCCATCAACACCTTCAAGCCGGAGTTCATCAACCGCATCGACGAGATCGTCCGCTTCCGACCGCTGGGACGAGAGGACCTGTTCGCAATAGTCGGGATCCAGCTCGGCCAGCTCAAGCACCGCCTCGAAGCCCGCCGCATCGGGATCGATGTCACGCCCGAAGCCGAGATGTGGCTCGGCGATCACGGATATGACGCGGAATTCGGTGCGCGCCCACTGCGCCGGGTGATTCAGCGCGAAATCGGCGATCCGCTGGCGGTCGCCCTGCTCGAAGGCCGCTACAAGGAAGGCGACACGGTCACCGTGGACGTCGAAGGGAACAGGCTCGTTCTGACCTAGTGGTGCCCCGGACCGGCGCGGTGCGCCCAGTGGCCGTGCGAATTGTGGCAACACGTGACGTCGAGGACTACAGTTTCTGTCAGCCCTCCGGTCGTAATGGCGACTGGGCGTTCGGAGCCGTCCCTACGGGCGGCTCCCTGCGCGTTCGGCGCTAGCACGCCGCTCCCCCTCGACGAACGCGCCAACACCTAGCCGCGCGCAAGATGGTTCGACAATCGAACTATCTTGCTAACCTGGTGAAAGTGAGCTCACGCGCTCAACCCGAGCGGGCGCCGAGCGCCGACACGGCGCTGCTGGCTGCCGCGCGCCTCGCGCGCGTGCTCGACAAGGCCGCAGGTGAGCTTGGTCTCGCTCACTATCGTTTCCTCTCACTCGTGGCCGGTGGCGACGAGCGCGCGTCCCGACTGGCTGAACGCCTCGCGCTGGGCAAACCGGCCGTCAGTGCTGCCGTCGGGGCCCTCGTGGCACAGGGTCTTTTGACCCGCGACGACGTGGCCGGTGATCAGCGGGCGATCCGTCTCCGACTTACCGACGCAGGGCGAGCGGTCCTCGCCCGGACCGAGGCCGCGATGGCCGCACGGCTCCTCGAGCTGCTCCAGGGCACCGACGACCCCGTTGCGACGATGAAAACCCTCGTCGCTCTCGGTGAAGCGATCGACCGTGACTTCGCCGCGCGGCGAGCGGCGAGAGATCGCAAGTGAGCGCGACCGCGGCCCGGGCCACGGTCCCGACCGAGGATCGCCGCCCCGGCTGGGTGCGGCGCATGTGGCCGTACCTCATGGCACATCGGCGCAACCTCGAGATCGCCCTCGGCGGCGCGCTCGTGGGCAGCGGGGCCCAGGCCATCGTCCCCCTGGTCGAGCGCCAGATAGTCGACAACGTCATCTTGCATCACCGCTCGCCGCTGGCACCGTGGCTGGCTCTGCTCGTCGGCCTCGGCGTGGTGACCTTCGGCGCCGCGTACCTCCGGCGCTACCGGGGTGGCCGGGTGGCGCTGGACGTCCAGTACGACCTGCGCAACGAGATGTACGAGCACCTCCACGAGCTGGACTTCGCCCAGCACGACCAGATGCCGACCGGTCAGCTCGTCGGGAGGGCGAACTCCGACTCGACCCTCGTGCAGGGACTGTTGAGCTTTTTCCCGATCATGAGCGGCAACATCCTGCTGCTGTTGGCCTCCCTCGCCATCATGCTGGTGCTCTCGCCGCTCCTCGCCCTCGTGAGCCTCGTCGTGACGCCCACGCTGTTGGTGGTCGCTTACCGGATGCGCACCCAGGTGTTCCCGGCAACCTGGGACGGCCAGCAGAAGGAAGGCGACATCGCCCAGATCGTCGACGAGGACGTGAGCGGTGTCCGTGTCGTCAAAGCCTTCGGCCAGGAAGAGCGCGAGCTCAACCGGATCGTGTCGGCGACGAAGAACCTCTACGGCTCACACCTGCGAGCAGTGCGGCTGCAGGCGCGTTACCAACCGCTGCTGCAGGCCATCCCGACCCTCGGGCAGGTCGCGGTGCTGGCGCTCGGCGGCTGGCTCGCCCTGGACCACAGGATCACCATCGGCACGTTCCTCGCCTTTTCCACATATCTCGCCCAGCTGGTGTCACCCGCCCGGATGCTCGCGGGCATACTCACCACCGCCCAGCAGGCGAGAGCCGGCATCGAACGGATCTTCGAGCTCTTGGATCTCCGCCCCGCGATCGCCGACGAGCCGGCGGCGTCGGAGCTGCCCCCGCTGCGGGGCGAGATCACCTTCGAGCACGTGGGATTCACCTACGCCGACGGCGGCGAAGCGCTGCGGGACTTCAACCTCCACGTCTCGCCGGGCGAGACCGTCGCCCTCGTCGGGCCGTCCGGGTCGGGCAAGTCGACGGTGCTGGCGCTCGTGCCGCGCTTCTACGACGTGAGCGCCGGCGCGGTCCGCCTGGACGGTCATGACGTCCGGGACGTCACCAGGGCCTCGCTGCGTCGCCAGATTGGTGTCGTCTTCGACGACAGTTTCCTGTTCTCCGCTTCGGTGCGCTCGAACATCGCGTTCGGCCGTCCCGACGCGACCGCTGACGACGTCGAGGCGGCGGCGCGCGCGGCGGGCGCCCACGAGTTCGTCGAGCAGCTGCCGGATGGCTACGAGACCGTGGTCGGCGAGCGGGGCCTCACCTTGTCGGGCGGACAGCGCCAGCGGATCGCCCTTGCCAGGGCACTGCTGGGCGATCCGCGGGTCCTCCTGCTCGACGACGCCACCAGCGCCGTCGACGCCAAGGTGGAACAGGCCATCCACACGGCCCTGCGAGTCATCATGCGCGACCGCACGACATTGCTCGTCGCCCACCGGCGCTCGACCTTGCACCTCGCCGACCGCATCGTCGTCGTCGACGGCGGACGTGTCGTCGATCAAGGTACCGACGCGGAATTGCTCGAGCGGTGCGCGCTGTACCGCGCGATGTCATCGGGCAGGGACGAAGCACCCATCGAGGTCCTCGCGGCCCAGGCGGGCGAGACGAGCGCAGACGGGGTCAGGAGCCTGAGGAGAGCCGGGGTCGCTGCGGTTCCCACCCGGGTCTCCTTCGGGCCCGCCTCCCTCGGGCCCGGGCTCGGCCAGCACGCGGGCGGCGGCCGGAGCGGCTGGCGTGCGAGCCTCGCCCCTACTCCCGAACTGCTCGCGAGGGTGGCGGCCCTCAAGCCCGTTCGCGACGTCCCGCGCGTGGACCTCCAGCAGGAGACTGCGGAGGACTACGAGTTCTCGCTGTGGCGCTTTCTGGGCCGCTTCCGCGGTGCCCTCGGCCTGGAGCTCGTCCTGGTCCTGTTCGACTCGCTCGCCTCGCTCGCGGGGCCGTACCTCGTTCGCGCAGGCATCAACAACGGCGTCGTCGCGGGCTCGCGTGCGGCCCTGCTCGGAGCCTCGGCCATCTTCCTGGCCGTGGCGCTCGCGGACCTCGTGGACTCCGTAGCCGAGACGTTCGTGACCGGCCGCACTGCCGAGCGCCTCATGCTGGCGCTGCGGATCCGGATCTGGGCGAAGCTCCAGAGGCAGTCACTCGACTATTACGAGCGCGAGATGGCCGGCCGGATCATGACGCGGATGACGACCGACGTCGACTCGTTCGAGACGCTGCTCGAGACGGGGCTCTTGTCGGCGGTCGTGAGCTTCTGCACCTTCACCGGGGTCGGGGTGGCGCTGTTCTTCCTCAACTTCAAGCTCGCGCTCGCGACCCTCGGGGTGATGGGGCCCCTGGCGGTGGCGACGGTGGTCTTCCGGCGTAGAGCCGCCCAGACCTACGAGCTCGCGAGGGACCGAATCGCAGTCGTGAACGCGAACTTCCAGGAGAGCCTCTCGGGCATCCGCGAGACGCAGGCCTTCGTCCACGAGCAGCCGAGCATCGCCCGGTTCCGCCGCCTCGGGCTCTCCTATCTCGAGGCCCGGGTCCGCGCGCAGCGGATGGTGGGCACGTACTTCCCCTTCGTGCAGTTCCTCGGCGACGTCGGGGACGCGATCGTGCTCGGCGTCGGCGCCGGGCTGGTGGCGAGCGGCCACCTCACCACCGGCGCGCTCATCGCCTTCATCTTGTACCTGGACCTCTTCTTCTCCCCGATACAGCAGCTCTCCCAGGTGTTCGACTCCTGGCAGCAGACCCGCGTGTCGGTCGAGCGCGTCGGCGAGCTGATGGCACTCAAGACGCTCACCCCCGAGGCCCCCGATCCCGTCACGCCCTCCCGGCTGCGGGGCGCGATCAGGCTCGAGGGCGTGCGCTTCGCGTACCCGACGGGCAGGCCGGGCAACAACGGCTCCGGTGCCCCGGCGATCGAGGCGCTGCGCGGGATCGACCTCGAGATCGCCCCTGGCGAGTTCGTTGCCCTCGTGGGCGAGACCGGGGCGGGAAAGTCCACGGTCGTCAAGCTGCTGGCCCGTTTCTACGACCCGAGCGCGGGGGCCGTCCTCGTCGACGGCACCGACCTGCGTGCCTTCGACCTGTCCGCGTACCGCCGCCAGCTCGGGTACGTGCCCCAGGAGGGCTTCTTGTTCACGGGCTCGATCCGGGACAACATCGCCTACGGGCGCCCTGACGCGAGCGACGAAGAGGTCGAGGCCGCGGCCCGCGCCGTCGGCGCCGACCAGTTCATCTCCGAGCTCGCGAACGGCTACCGGACCGCCGTCTCCGAGCGGGGCCGCTCGCTCTCGGCGGGTCAGCGCCAGCTGATCGCGCTCGCACGCGCTGAGCTCGTCGATCCGGCGATCCTGCTCCTGGACGAGGCAACATCGAACCTCGACCTCGTCGCCGAGGCCAGAGTGGCTTCGGCGACGGACCGCGTCGCCCGGGGCCGCACGACCGTGGTGATCGCCCACCGTCTCCAGACCGCCCGCATGGCCGACCGCATCATCGTGCTCGCGGACGGGGCCATCGCCGAGCAAGGCACCCACGACGAGCTCATCGCCGCGGGCGGGCGCTACGACGAGATGTGGAAGGCATCCGATCTCGGTCTCGTCCCCACCTGAGCACCGTGCAGACTTGTGGGGTGCCACCCTTCGGTCCAGCCGACCGACGTCGTGCGAGGCGCGCCCGGACAGGCCCGGCCGTGGTTGCCGGCCTGCTCGCGGTCGCGGCACTGGCCTGCGTGGCTGGCCAAGGGTCAGCAGGGGCCGCCTCCCGCTCGTATCTACGCTTCGCGATCCCCCGGTCGGCTCGCCAGCTCGTCGTCGTCTCGAGCGCTACATACGACCCCGCCGACTACCTGGCCAGCTTCCAGAGCTTCCAGCGGGCGACCGCCTCCTCCCCGTGGAAGCCCGTGTTCCCGGCCTGGCAGACCGAGATCGGCTCGGGCGACATCGTCGACATCCGCCACGAGGGCGACCACGCGACCCCGACCGGCGTGCACCCGTTCGGCCGCACGATGTACGGGACGAGGCCCAACCCGGGAGGCCTGCACGAGCCCTACCACCAGCTCGTCTGCGGCGACTGGTGGGACGAGGACCCCTACTCCAGCCAGTACAACCGGTTCGTGCACGTGGCCTGCGGGACCACACCGCCGTTCGCCGCCTGGTCCGAGCCGCTGTGGACCGAGACGCAGGGCGACAGGGGCTATCCGTACCTGGCCGTGATCGACTACAACGACGACCCGACCATCGCCGGCGCGAATGCGCCGGGCTCGGGGATCTTCCTGCACGCCTGGATGGACGCCCCGACCGAGGGATGCATCGCCTTGCCGATCCAGGAACTCTTGAAAGTGCTGCGCTGGATCGAGCCTTCCGATCATCCCGTCATCGAGATCGGCACCGACGCCGAGGTCGGCCACGTACCTCCCTCATCGCCTTAGAGGCATTGACGAACAGCGCCTGGACGCCGGCGTCCTCCGGCTGGACCGGGGCCCAGCCGGGCATCAGGACTTGATGTAGGGCTGGCCGTCGGCCTTCGGCGCCCGGCTGCGACCAACGAACCCGGCAACGGCGATGATCGTCGCGACGTAGGGGAGCATCAGCAGGAAGTCGGAGGGGATTGGCGCCCCGATCGTGCCGAGCACGTTCGCGCAGGCGACCGAGAAGCCGAACAACAGGGCGGCACCGGTCGCCCCGAGCGGGGTCCAGCGGCCGAAGATCATCGCGGCCAGTGCGATGTAACCCTGCCCGGAGGAGATGTCCTTGCCGAAGGACCCGACCGAGCCGATCGTGAGGGAGGCCCCGCCTATGCCGGCGACGAGGCCACCAAGGACCACGTTGCGGTACCTCGTGAACAGCACCCTGATCCCCACCGTGTCGGCTGCCGTTGGGTGCTCGCCGACGGCCCGGACCCGAAGCCCCCAACGTGTCTTGAAAAGGCCGATGTGCACCAGCGCCACCGCCGCGTAGGCGATGTAGAGGAATATCGTCGAGTCGAACAGGATCGGCCCGATGATCGGTATGTCGCCCAGGACCGGGATCTTGATCGGCGTGAATGTGTTCGGGGAGTTCAGTCTGTTCTGATACGGGACCAGTGCTTGGTCGTAGAGGTAACCGGTGAGTCCGGACGCGAACACGTTGAGAACGACACCGAGGATGATCTGGTCGACCATGTAACGGATCGCGAACACCGCCAGCAAGATGGCCAAGAGGCCACCCGCGATCGATCCGGAGAAAAGGCCCAGCCAGAGCGAGCCGAACGAGCTGGCTATCACGGCACCCGCGAAAGCGCCGAGGAGCAGCTGGCCCTCGATGGCTATGTTGATGACCCCCGAGCGTTCGCACAGGCAACCAGAGAGGGCGCCGAGAACCAACGGGATCGAGGCCAGCATCGTGCTCTGCATGAGCGACACGAACGGGAGCGGGATACGCCCCGCGTCCGACCAGCACAGGAACGACACGACGAACCCGAGCATCACAACGATCCCTACGAGGCGTTTCGGGATCTTCGCGAGATTGCGCCCGGCGTAGAGGAAGCCGAGGACGATCGAGAGGGCGCCCAGGGCCTCCGAGACGGGTCCAGGTGCCAAGCTCAGGTTCGGGACGCTGACCGCGGCGCCGGTGAGAGTGAAGGTGAACACGGCATCGCCCTTGTCGGCAAGAAAGCCGAAGACGAAGATGTCGACGAGGCCGAGCATGACGAACATGCCGGCGATGGCACGTTGGCGGTCGAAGGTCACTCGCTCCCGGGCCACAACGGGAACGGCGGTCATGCGCTCCACCCCTTCGCAAGCACTTGGGCACCTTCTTCGACGCGCCGGCGGCGCCGAAGGTGGAAAACCTCCCGGACGAACGGCGGCGAGGCCACGAACAGCACTATCAACGCTTGGATGACCGTCGCGATGTCGACGGGGATCTGCGTCTGGGCCTGCATCGTGACGCTTCCGGCATCGAGCGTGCCGTAGAGGAGCGCGGCGAGAACGACGCCGAACGGCGTGCCCCGCCCGAGCAGGGCGACCGTGATGGCGTCGATGCCGTAGGTGCCGTAGATCTGGGGAGTGAGCGCGAAGTCCGTCCCCAGGATCACGCTCGCTCCGGCGAGGCCGGCGAGGCCGCCGCAGATGACCATCACGATTATCCACGTCCGCTCCGGGCTCATACCGGCACTACGTGCCGCGCTCGCGTTCGCCCCGACGGTTCTCAGCTCGAATCCCACTGTCGTCCTGTTGAGAAACCACGACACTCCCGCCGCCGCGGCCAACGCGACCAGGAAGCCGGCGTTTATCCGCAACGTTGCGCCGGCGAGGTGGGGCAGCATGGCATTGTTGGCGACAGGCGGGCTGACAGGATTGGGCAGACCGGGGGCACGGAAGACCGCAAGTCCGAGCAGGAACAGGATCAGGTACTCCATCACGTAGTTGGTCATGATGGTGACGATCACCTCGTGGGCGCCCGTGCGCGCCTTCAAGGTCCCGACGAACCCTCCCACGATGGATCCCCCGACGAATCCGCCGATCACTGCGACGACGACGTGGATGATCATCGGCAGGTGGACGGCGAAACCGATCCAGCCTGCGATCATGGCCCCGCCGATGAACTGACCCGTGGCGCCGATGTTGAACATGCCCGCCCGGAACGCGAGAGCGACCGCCAGGCCCGCGAGGATGAGCGGTGTCGCGTTGACCGCCGTCTCCGAGAGAGGGTTGAAGATGGCCGCGATCGAGCCCCCATGGAAGGCGGCCGACACCGTGTGCGGGTTCACGATGGCACCCTCGAACATCGCCGAGTAGGCCGAGGAGGCCACGTCCCAGGCTCGCGAGAACGCTGCGCCGGGAGCCGAGAACAGATGGCTCCAGGCATGCAGGACGGTCGGGCTCGTGAACGCGATGAGCAGCCCGCCGATCACGATGGCGAGCACGATCGCGAGAAACGTCACCACCGCCGAGCTGCCCTCGAGCACGGCGTTCAGAAGTTGGAGCGCCGTCTCGGCCCCCTTCGGGTGACCGGCACCCGCCGCTACCTGCTTGGTGGCATCCGGCGGGTTTTCGGCACTGTCCTCCGGTTCGGTCAGGGTGGTCGGCTCGTTCCCTTCCGGACCTGCATCCTGGTGGCTCATGCTGGCTGTGCCTCCGCGACGCTGTCGGGTGTGCCGGCGCCTGCCATCAAGAGGCCAAGCTCCTCGATCGAGACGGTGGGCGGCCGCTCACCGGCGATCCGCCCCTCGTACATGACGATGATCCGGTCCGCGAGCGCGTAGATCTCGTCGAGCTCGGTCGAGCAGATCAGCACGGCGGCGCCGTGGTCGCGTGCCGCGACGATCCGGTTGTGCACGAACTCGATCGAGCCGACGTCGAGACCGCGAGTGGGCTGGTTGGCAACGAGCAGGCTCACATCGCGGCCGAGCTCACGGGCGACAATGACCTTCTGCTGGTTGCCACCCGAGAGCGTCCCCGCCGTCATGTCGATCGATGTCGCCCGGATGTCGTACTCGTCGGTGAGCTTGGAGGCGCTCTTGCGGATTTCGTCCAGGTGGAGCGCGAGACCGGACGCGTACGGCGCGCGGTTGTAGTCATCCAGGACGAGGTTGTCGGCGAGCGAGAAAGCCTCGACTATGCCGTCTTCCTGCCGGTCTTCGGGGATGTAGCTCACGCCGGACTCGAGCACTGCGCGTGTCGAGGTGCCGGTCAAGTCGTGGTCGTGAACACGGATCGACCCCGCCTCCACCGGCAGGAGCCCCATGATGGTCTTGCAGAGCTCGGTCTGGCCGTTGCCCTGGACCCCTGCGACACCTACGATCTCACCGCTGCGGACCTCGAAAGAGACTCCATTGACGACGGCTCGTCCGGCCGCGTTCTTGACGCTTAGGCCGTCGAGCTTCAAGACGACGTCGCCGGGACGGGCGGGGTCCTTGTGCACCGTCAGCTCGACGGCGCGCCCGACCATCAACGAGGCCAGCTCCTCGTCGCTCGCGCTCGGTGGTGGCGAGCCGACGACTTTGCCGCGACGAAGGACCGTTATGCGGTCCGCGATCTCCTGCACCTCCTTCAGCTTGTGGCTGATGAAGATGATCGACTTCCCCGAGGCCTGCAGCCCGCGCATGATCTCGAAGAGCTCGTTGGTCTCCCCAGGGGTGAGGACGGCAGTCGGTTCGTCCAAGATGACCATGCTCGCCTCACGGTGCAGGGCCTTGACGATCTCGACGCGCTGCTGGATCCCCACCGGCAGATCCTCCACGAGGGCGTCGGGGTCGATGGCGAGGCCATAGCGGCTCGAGAGCTCGAGAACGTCCTTGCGCGCGCGGCGCCGGTCGAGCAGGCCGAGGAAAGTCGTAGGTTCCACGCCCAGCATGACGTTCTCGGCGACGGTGAAGACCGGCACCAGCATGAAGTGCTGGTGGACCATGCCGATCCCGGCGGCCAAAGCCTCGCCCGGGTTGTGGAACCGGACAGCTTTGCCGTCCAGGAGAATTTGCCCCGCGTCGGGCTGGAGCAGTCCGTAGAGGACGTTCATCAAGGTCGACTTGCCGGCCCCGTTCTCGCCGAGCAAGGCGTGGATCTCGCCCGGCTCGACGGTGAGGTCGATGTTGTCGTTGGCGACGAGGCCCCCGAAGCGTTTCGTGATCCCACGCAACTCGAGTTGCAGCGCGACCTCCCTACCGGACATACCACGTTCCAGGGCTGTGCCACGCGGGCACCACCCTGGAACGCTACTGGTTTGCCTACCTTAGGTGCCACGACCAGGGCGATGCCACACCGCCATCGCCCTGGAACGGGCCCTTGCTACACGGGTACTACACAGGGCTCTTCGTGGGAGTCGGGATCGTGCCGTTCTCGATTCCGGCCTTGATCGCGGCGAGCTGGTGCTGCAGAGCTGCCGGGACCTTGCTCGCGAAGGTGTGGTAGGGGGACAGGGCGACACCGCCGTTCTTGAGCGTGCCGATGTAGTTGCCACCAACGAACTTACCTGCGGCCGTGGTGACGATGGCGTTCTTCACCGCAGCCTGGATGCCCTTGGTCACGCTCGTGATGAAGTACTTGCAGTACTGAGGCGCGCTCACGCAGCCGTCGGTGTCAACCCACTCCATGTTGACGTCCGCGCCTGAGTTGTCGGCGGCCTTCACCGCTGCGGCGGCACCGAGGCCGACGTTGCCTGCCACCGGGAAGATGATGTCCGCATCCTCGGCGATGAAGGTCTCGGTGAGGTGCTCGCCGTTGGCCTGGTTCGTGAAGTCACCCGTGAACGAGCCGTTCTGCGTCTGCTCGCTCCAGCCGATGACCTTGGTCGCCGGGAGCTTGGGGTTCATCTTGTTGTAGTACTGCACACCGTCCCAGAAACCGTCCATGTAGATGGTGACCGTGGGCAGCTTCTCGCCGCCGAAGGTCGCGACCACGTGGGTCTTGCTCATTCCGGCAGCGAGGTACCCGCCGAGGAAGCCGTCCTGGACCGTGTTGAACACGAGGGCGTCGATGTTCTTGATCGCCGGCGAGTACGTGTAGTCGACGATGGCGAACTTCTGGCTCGGGTTCTTCTGCGCAGCGGTCTGGGTGTCATCACCCATGAGGAAGCCGACGGTGACGATGATCCCGCACTTTTCTGCGATGAAGGCGTTGATGTTGGGGATGTAGTTGCTCTCGGTCGTCGATTGCAGGTACTTGCCTGCGATCGTGGCCGACTCGGCCTCCTTGACACCTTGCCATGAGGACGCGTTGAACGACCGGTCGTCGATGCCACCGGTGTCGGTCACCATGCAGGCGAGGAACTTCGCGGCATGCGGTGCTTTGCTCGTTACGGAATGTACGACAGCCGTCCTCGACGTCGCAGCGCCCGACGAGCTGGCCGCGAGCGGGGCCACCAACGCCCCGGCGCCCAGAACTAGAACCGACAACCAGAGTAATCGCTTCATTTTTTTGCGCCTCCCAAGATGGATACTGATTAATTGCCATCACGTTACAGGTTGGGTCGTTGCCGGACCGGGCCAAATTTGGCCCCCGACCGATCCACCCGAGAATCAGTATGTCATCGTTTTGCAATATTTGCTCGCCCCAGTTTCCGCAGAGCGCTCCTGCCGGCAAATACGACGGAGCCCCGGCAAGGGCCATGCAGCAGACAACCCGCTCCCGCGATCGAAGACGGCGCCTCGGCTAGACTTCCCGACCCGGGTCCGGAGCGAAGATCGCCGAGGCAACGGACCAATTCTCTGAGGATCCGGAGGCATGACGTGCCCGCGACCGTGGTGGTCGGAACCCAATGGGGCGACGAAGGAAAAGGCAAGCTCACCGACCTCCTCGCCAGGGACGTACGCGTGGTCGTGCGCTACCAAGGCGGTCACAACGCCGGCCACACGATCGTCGTGGACGGCGAGACGTTCGCCCTCCAGCTGATCCCGAGCGGGGTCCTCTACGACCATGTCGTCCCTGTCATAGGCAACGGCGTCGTCGTCGAGCCGACTGTTCTCCTCGCGGAGTGCGCCGCGCTCGGGGCCAGGGGCATCGACACGAGCCGCCTGGTGGTGTCAGGCAACGCGCATCTCGTGATGCCCTACCACGTCGAGCTCGACAGGGTGACCGAGCGTTATCTCGGCAAGGCCAAGCTCGGGACGACCAAACGGGGCATCGGGCCCGCTTACGCGGACAAGGCCGCTCGGATCGGGCTGAGGGTGCAGGACCTCCTGGACCCCAAGATCTTCCGCCAGAAGCTCGACGTCGTGCTCAGGGAGAAGAACGCCATCCTCGCCAAGGTGTACAACCGCCTCCCACTCGATGCCGACCAGATCGCCGCTCAGTACCTCGACGAGGTCGCACCGGCCCTCGGACCGATGATCGGCGATTCCGTGAGGCTCGTGCACGAGGCACTCGACGCCGGCCAGCAGATCATGCTCGAAGGCGCCCAGGCCACCTTCTTGGACCTCGACCACGGGACCTATCCCTTCGTCACCTCCTCCAATCCCACAGCAGGGGGCGCCTGCGTCGGGACGGGGATCGGGCCCCGGGACATCGACCGGGTCGTCGGCATCGCCAAGGCGTACGTGACCCGGGTGGGCTCGGGCCCCATGCCCACCGAGGCGGCGGGCGAGGAGGGGGACATGCTCGTCGATCTCGGACATGAGTACGGGACCAACACCGGGCGCCGGCGCCGGCCGGGATGGCTGGATCTCGTCATGCTCCGTCATGCTGTGCGGCTGAACTCACTGTCGGAGATCGCCATCACAAAGCTCGATGTTCTCTCCGCCTTCGACACCGTAAGAGTCTGCGTCGGTTACCTGGACGGGGACGAGCTGTACGAGCACATCCCCTACCACCAGTCGGTCCTCCACCGGGTCCAGCCCGTCTACCGCGAGTTGCCGGGTTGGCGCACAGACCTGTCCGGGGCGAGAACCGTATCGGATCTCCCTGAACAAGCACGCGCTTACCTCGACGTGGTCGCCGAGTACACCGGGGTGCCGGTGACCTATGCCGGAGTGGGACCCGGCCGGGAGCAATACGTACGCTTGGGCGTGTGAGCCCGGCAATGCCGCATCGCTTCGCGGTCGCAACAGGGAAGGAAGAGGGGACGGCATGATCCCCCGCTACTCACTGCCCGAGATGACGGCGGTCTTCTCCGAGGAGGCTCGCCTTCGCATATGGCTCGACATAGAGCTTCTCGCTGTCGAGGCATGGTCGAAGCTCGGAGTCGTCCCAATCGCGCACGCGGCGGCGTGCCGCGCCCGTGCGCCCGAGATCGACGCCGCCTTCGTCAGGCGTGTCGCCGAGAGGGAAGCCGTGACCGACCATGACGTCGCTGCCTTCGTCGACGTCGTGCAGGAGTCGATCGGTGAACCCGAAGGGTCCTGGGTCCATTACGGCCTCACCTCTTCGGACGTGGTCGACACGGCTTTGTCCGCAACGCTCGTGCGCGCCGCCGACCTCCTCCTGGTCGCGATCGGGAACTTGGTGTCGGTCACCAAGCGCCGGGCGTATGAGCTGGCCGCCGTGCCCACCGTCGGGCGAACGCACGGCATGCACGCCGAACCGACCACCTTCGGCACCAAGCTCGCTTTGGCATGCCTGCAGGCCGATCGTGACCGGACGAGGCTGATGCGGGCGAGACAGGCCGTCAGCGTCGGAAAGCTCTCGGGAGCCGTCGGCACGTACTCGAACATCCACCCTTCGGTCGAGCAATACGTGTGCAACGCCCTCGGGCTGCAGCCCGTCCCCTCCACGCAGGTCATCGCGCGGGACCGGCATGCCGAGTACCTGTACGCATGCGCAGCGCTCGGCACGACGGTCGAAGCCCTCGCGACCGAGATCAGGCACCTGCAGCGGACCGAGGTCGGCGAAGTGGAGGAGCCTTTCACGGCGGGCCAGAAGGGCTCGTCTGCAATGCCCCACAAACGGAACCCGATCACCGCCGAGCGTCTGGCCGGTCTCGCCAGGGTGCTGCGGGGGTACCTCGTCACCGGCCTCGAGGACGTCGCGCTTTGGCACGAGCGGGACATCTCGCACAGCTCGGTCGAGCGGATCGTGCTCCCGGACGCGAGCCTTGTCGCCTACTACACGGCGACCAAGATGACCGGCTTGATCGAGGGCCTGGTGATCCATGCCGATCGAATGCGTGAGAACCTGCTCGAAGGCTCGCACGGGCTCGTCTTCTCCCAGCCCGTGCTCCTCGCGCTGATCGGTTCCGGAATGACGCGCGACGCTGCGTACCGCATGGTGCAACGCGACGCGCGCGTCGCTCAGGACGAGCGGCGTTCGTTCAGGGACGTGCTCGCAGAGGACCCAGAGGTTTCCGAAGCTCTCGGTGGTACCGACAAAGCGGCGAGATCGCTCGACGAGGCGTTTGACCTCACGCGCTCGCTTGCCAACATCCAAAGCACTTTCGCCGCCCTGGAGAACGTCCCCGGATAAGTCGTCAGCGTGGCTGCCACACCCTGGGCGCGCAACCGTACCTCCCCTCAGAGGCAGCTGCCGATTGCCATGCGCGGCCTTGCTCCGGCCGCCGTCATACGAGCACCGACGAAACGACTCACACAGACAGGTCCGAGGCGGTTCACACGTCCCGACCGGCTCTGAGTCAGGACCGGCGACTCCAGTGGATTCCGGCCTTCTGAAGCACCTCGGCCGTTACTCCAGCCTCGCGCCAGGTCGCGTAGTCGATCCCCTTGCGTGACCCGTAGTCTGCGGCTACCGCGATAAAAGCCTTCTCGAGCTCAGGAAGGTCATCCTCGGCTTCGGCGCTCGCGCCTTCGATTCGCCGCTCGAGGTTACGCCGCTCTTGGATCAAATGAATCCGCTGAAGCGGATCTGCCGCAACGAGCCTCAACTCGAGGTCCGCGAGACGTGCTTTCAAGGCATCCGCGCTGGTCGAGCGCCCACGACGGGGCTTCGACCTCTCCAGCGCGACAAGGTACCGGCGCACTGCATTGCCCTGCCGGCGACCTTCGGCGAGCGCGTCTTTGTGCGACGGGGAGAGACCAGGCTTGCTTGGCTTTTTTCTTGGTGGCATACAACCAGTATTGCCGATAACGACGAGTTAATCCAATACCGCTTAGCCGGTCATTGCAATGCGGCCTTAGCACACCCCCGACATGACCTCGGAGTCGACACTTCACCCGTCCCGCGGGCTGGCTCGCGCACAGTTCGACACGGTCATCTCAGCTTCGTCCCGGGAGCCGGAACCGCTTGAAACTGGCGACGTTTCCCGCGATCTGGGACGGGCATTGCCCGTACGCCCGCGGTGCGGTACACGTTGGAAAACGGCCCTGCAGGGGTGACCATGTGGTAACCGGACGAGAGGCGATCGTCCCCGAATGGCGCGACCGCGATGTGCTGATCCTCCTGCGGATTGCGGGTGGCGGCGCTGGCTCGGTGCCGGCGGAGCGGCAGGCTTCAGCCCCGCTGCACGAGAAACGTGCCGGTCGAGCGGCTGACGAGACGACCCTTCGCGTCTTCGATGCGTGCTTCGGCAAAGGCGATCTGCTTCGCTTGGCGCATCACGGCCCCGCGTACCGCGAGTCGCTCAGCGGCGTTGGCGGGTCGCATCGTCTCGGTCTTCAATTCGAGAGCCGCGCCGGTGCGGTCCTTGCCGGAAAGGCCTGCATTGACCGCGAAGCTCATCGCCGCATCGAGCACGACGGCATGCACGCCGGCTTGGACTATGCCGTGCGGGTTGCATGCCACCGGCGTGGGCTCCCATGAGGCGGTCGCCCAACCCGCGCGGTCGTCGTCCTCGATCCCGAAGTCCTCGAACACGACGCCGAGTGCCGCCAGGATCGGCGTGCCGCCGTCACCCAGCCACCGGCTCATGTCTCTGTTGGCACTGACGGGACCCTCGTTCTGGCTCGGCACGGTCTTCACGGTACTCCGGCGACCGTCTCGGAGCCGTCCCGCCCGGTCACGTCAATGCCGGATCGACCCGGAGCCCATGACGACATTGCCGAATCGGTGCGAACTTGCGCGCCCGGCCCGTGCAGGAGCCCAATCAGGGCGGGCACGACCCGGGCGTGGTCGGTCAGTGGTACTGCGTGGCCATCATGGCGCCGATCACGATCCCGATCAGGCCGCCTATGAGATACCAGTTGCTCGTTCCGCCGGGCATGATGCCCACGTAGTTGCCGACGATCAACAGCAGACCGATGACCAAAAGCGCGAGCAGTACCGGCCCGAACCAGCGGGGGCTGTGCCTCACGCTCTTCGGGATCGGGGCCGTGTAGCGCTTGTTGATGTCGCGGCTCTGGGGTGGCGTGGCCCGGCCACTTGATGGCGTAGCCCGTCCGCTCGTCGCGGCACGCTTCTTCGATGATGTGCCGTCGTCTGATCCTGCACGTGTCTTGGCCACGACCTCCGAGGATAGTCATGATTCGCGCGGCCGGTAACCTCGGCATTCATGGGCATCAAGGTGGCGGTCGTCGACAACTACGACAGCTTCGTCTACAACCTCGTCCAGTACCTCGGGGAGCTCGGAGCAGAACCGGTCGTGGTCCGCAACGACGCCGTGGACGTGGCCGGCCTGCGGGCGCTAGGGACCGCCGCGCTGCTCGTGTCACCGGGCCCCGGCCGGCCCGAGCACGCGGGCGTGAGCTCGGCGGCGATCGCCGAATTGGGCGGTGAGGGCTTCCCGGTCCTCGGCGTCTGCCTTGGTCACCAGTGCATCGGTCAGGTCTTCGGCGGCAGGATCGTGCGCGCACCCGAGATCGTCCACGGCAAGGCTTCGTCCATCCATCACGACGGGCGTGGTGTCTTCACCGGCCTGCCCGAGGTGTTCGAAGCCACGAGGTACCACTCGCTCGTCGTCGACGCCGACTCGGTCCCCGACTGCCTCGAGGTGACGGCCTGGACCGCCGCCGGCCTCGTGATGGGGCTTCGCCACAGGAGCCTGCCGATCGAGGGCGTGCAGTTCCACCCCGAGTCGATACTCACCGGGGCGGCCGGCCACGAGCTGCTCGGGAACTTCCTCGCCCTCGCCACGACGCCACTTCGTCGCTGACGCGCACTCGGCCACGAGCCGCCTCGTCGGAGGCCCGGCCGGTCCTAGGGAGTGATCCCGGATATGCCCGACACAGACGGGATGGTGGTTGACGTCGACGACGACGAGCTGGGCTGCTCGACGTAGATGACGACGGTGAAACCCCACTTCTCCTGGGTGCCGGGGGCGACGGACTGGCTCGTCACCCAGCCCGCCTCGTAGCCGCCGAGATTGACCAGGGAGACACTGGCGCTCAGGTGGGCGTTCTGTAGAGCGGCCATCGCCGCGCCCTGGGTCCTGTGGGTCACGTTGGGGACGGTGGCCGCGGGACCTTGCGAGATCTCGAGAGTGACCGTCGATTCGTACGACGCCTTGGTCCCGGGAGCGGGTTGGGTCGTGATGACGTAACCAACCGGCACCTTGTTCGAGAACTCGTTGACCGGGTTGATGACAAAGCCCAAAGCGGTGAGCAGATCGCGCACCGGCTGGATCGCCTGGCCGACGATTGCCTTGGCGGGCGGGAGTTTGACGGGCTTCAGACCACGGGCGACCGTGAGGGTCACAGTCGTGCCGTAGGGGTAGTAGCCGCCCGTCCGGCTCTGGCCGAGAACCGTGCCTGCCGGGACCGCCGCATTGGGCGACGCCTTGTAGACCACGTTGAGGTGGAAGCCGTCGGACCTGATCCTCTCCTTGATCGCGTTGAGGCTGTAGCCGACGAAATAACCCAGGAAGATCGGCTTCGGGCCTCTGTCGACGGTCAGGTGCACGACGTCGTGCTTCTTCACCAGCGCACCCGTGGCAGGGAACTGGTTGATCACGAATCCCTCGCTCGCGACGGTGCCAGTCTCGAACTTCACGACCGGGTCGAGTCCCTCCCGGCTCAGCTGCGACACGGCCAGGTGGTAGGGCTTGTTGATCTCGTCCGTGGGATGGAACGAGACAGCCCCGCCGAAGTACCCGAGTGCACGACCGCCGTAGTAGACGATCGCCACGAGCGCCACGGCGAGCAGCACTGCCGCTGCCGCCCAGGGCACGAACCGCCGCCTCGGATATTCGGGTCGGCCGGTGCCGGGACCGGGTGGCGGCACCCTCTCCTGGACCTCTGTCGGGGCAACCGGCATGCCCGCCGCCGTAAGGACCTGCGTCGGGTTGACCGGCACCGCGATCGTCTGCGCCCCCACCTCCGGCGGGGAGGGTGGCGGAGCCAGCACGGGCAGGCCGCGCATGAAACGCTCGAGATCGTCGTGGAAGTCCTGTGCGGTCGCGTACCTGGCCTGAGGCTGTTTGGCCATCGCGTGCATGATGATCGCCTCGAGATCCCGCGGTACGCGGGGCTCGATCGCGCTCGGGAGGGCGGCCGTCTCCGACACGTGCTTGTAGGCGATCGCCACGGGCGTGTCGGCCGTGAACGGAGGACGCCCCGTCACCATCTCGTAGAGCACGACACCGAGGGCGTAGACATCGCTGCGGCCGTCCACGCCGAGGCCCTGGGCCTGCTCGGGCGAGAAGTAGGTCGCCGTTCCCATCACGAGACCCGTCTGGGTGACGCTCTCGCTCGCGCCGATGGCGCGCGCTATGCCGAAGTCGGCAACTTTCACCTGGCCGTCGGTGGTTATGAGAACGTTGCCGGGCTTCACGTCGCGGTGGACCACGCCGTGGCGATGCGCGTAGCTGAGGGCCTTGGCGATATCGGCGGCAATCGCTGCCGCCCGCGTCGGCAACAGCGGTGCCTGGGTACGGATGATCGAGGACAGCGGCTCGCCGTCCACGTACTCCATGACTATGTAGTAGGTGCGGTCGGCTTCGCCCCAGTCGAAGACCGGGACGATGTTCGGGTGCGACAAGTTCGCGGCAGCCTGGGCTTCCCGGCGGAACCGTTCGACGAAGGAGTGGTCGGACGACAGCTCCGGGAAGAGCATCTTCAGCGCTACGGGACGATCCAGGAGCAGGTCATGGGCAAGATAGACCTGTGCGGTCCCGCCGCGTGCTATCTGGCGGCTCAGCTCGTAGCGACCGTTGTACACAGGGGGTGGGCTCTCGGGCATCGTCGGGGACAGCCTATTCGTCGGCCCGGTCCGACCGGGCACACGGTCTGGGGGCAAGGTACTGCTCATTGCTGCATCTCCAATGCCTTTTGCATCACAGCCCTGACCACCGGCCCGGCTTCGAGAGCACCGGTCACGTCCACACACGCCGAGCCCGGCGGCACCGGGACTATGGCCGCCACCGCGACGGTGGGCGTCTGGCCGGGACCGGCCGGCGCGGTCGCTATCAGCCAGTTGTAGGTGCCGCAGCCGCGCGCGTTGATCTGTGCGGTACCGGTCTTGGCGGCAACCGGTGGAAACAGATATGACGGGAACACATCGTAGGCCGTCCCGTACTGGTCCTCGGTGACGCCCAGCATGAGCTGTCGGACGGCCACCGCGGTCTTCGCCGAGGTTGCGCGCCGCCAGGCGTGAGGGTGGTAGGTCTCCACGAGGTTGCCCTGGTCGTCGATGATCTTGTCCAAGAGATGCGGAGCCATGATGACGCCGTTGTTCGCTATGGCCGCCGCGACGAGTGCCATCTGCAGCGTCGTCGCCGTCACGTTCTCCTGTCCGATCGCGGACTTCATGAGGCCGGGCGTGTCACCGGCGAAGTCCTGTGGCGGTGGGAAATTCGATGCCGCGACCTCACTTTCCGGAAGGTCGACGGGCGGGACCGCGTCGAAGCCGAACGCAGAAGCCTCTTGGTACAGCTTCTCGGGACCGAGCTGCTCGCCGATCAGTGCGTAGGCGGTGTCGCACGAGCGCGCAAGGACCTCCGCCAAGGGCCCGCCGCAGGGCTCGGAGTCGAAGTTTGACAGCGTCTGGCCGCCGGTCTCCGGAAGGATGACGTCGGACACGGACGGGAACACATGTGTCGCCAGCTGCGGCGCCCGATCGTAGATGGTGGAGGTGTCGACGACCTTGAAGGTCGATCCGGGGGCCTTCGCCTGGGCCGTCGCGTAGTTGATCAACGGGTCGCCGGGCGAGTTCAGGAGCTTGTTGTAGTTGTTGATGACGGCGTTGTAGCCCGACTCGCCCTTCGGCCCGCTGTGAACCGAGAAGAGGTTGGGGTCGAATGTCGGGTTGCCGTACATGGCGAGGATGGCCCCCGTCCGCGGGTCGATTGCGACCACCGCACCGGTCCGGCCGGCAAGGGCACTTGCCGCAGCCTCTTGGAGCTCGACAGAGACCGTCAAGATAATGTCGTCGGTCGTCTTGTGCTGGGTGAGCAGCTGGCCGAGCGTCGACGACGGCGTGTTGTGCTGGGTGAGGAACTGGTTGTACTCGAGCTCGAGGCCTGTCGCGTTCCCTACCGCGACCGACTCGTAACCCGTTATTCCCGCGAACAGGGTGGCCGTGGCCGGAGGGTAAACCCTCAGCTCGCCGTATCCGTCGTTGGTGAGCTTGGACATGGCGAGCACCACTCCGTCCGAGCTGTAGATGTCACCTCGCGGGAGCGTGTAGGGGTCGGGCAGAAGCGACACGTTGTGCGGGTTGTTCACGAGGGAACTGGCCTGGCGGACCTGGAAGTTGTTCAATTGCAGGAACAGCAGGACAAAGCAAGCCAGCAGCACGAAACCCAGCCAGCGGATGCGGCGGTTGATCATCCGGTCCTCACTTGTTCTGGACCGTTGTCATCTTGGTGCGGACCACCGTCGTCGTGGTCGACTCGCTCGGGATGATCACGGTGCGCTCGAGCGAGAGGCTGTGCACAAGATTTCGCGCCGCCTGGTAGGAGCTCTCCTCCATCCCCTGTTCCAGATAGGCCACATTCGAGGAGAGCAAGTCGGCCGGCGTGATACTCGTCCGCTCTACGACGGAGGGCTGGAGCCAGAGCAGGCCGCCCGGACGCCCCTGGAAGATGGTCACGTAGCCGTGATCGAGCCCCACGTAGAACGACGCCTTGTCGAACCAGACCACGACGCCCGCGGTGCTCCCGAGGACTCCCACGAACACGATCACGAACAGCGCGACTCGAATCGTGAAGATCCGGTCCCGGTGCTCCTTCCGGCGTTTGGCACTCGGCACGAGAACCATGGGCCGGGCGCGAGGCGCGCTCGGTGCTGCTCCTGACCACGGGGCTGTCGCCTTGCCGGGCACTGCCGACGTCGTCGGGACCGCCGGTGACTGACCCGCCGCGGGCTCGGCGGCTGGTCCCGACGGCTGCGCGGCTGTCGTCGGCGCGGCCGGTGCAGGCGGCTTTGCCGCGGGGGCCGCTGCGCTCACAGCCGGCGTGAGTGCAACCGCCTCGGTGATCGGCGCCACCTCGACCGGGGGCGGCCACGGCGTACCTGGGACGGCCAGCGGGATCACGACGACGTCGTCGCTCGCCCCCGAAGCCTCGCCTGTGAGGACGTCAAGCACGACGACTGTGACGTTGTCGATCCCACCTCGGTGAAGCGCCAGTCGCACGAGCTCGTTCGCCGCCCTGTCGACATCGACCTCGTCAACCAGCACCTCGGCGATCTCCTGCTCATCGAGCTCGTTGGTCAGGCCGTCGCTGCAGAGAAGAAGCCGGCTGCCGGGCGCGAGGTCGAGCTCCCAGCAGTCCGGCTCGATGCTGGCTTCGACTCCCAGCACCCGCGTCAGTATGTGCCGGTGCGGGTGAACGGCGGCCTCTTCCGGGGTCAGCTCACCGGCGCGGACCATCTCCTCGACAACGCTGTGGTCCTCGGTCAACTTGAGGACGCGCCTCTCCTGACGGTCGACGAGATACGCCCTCGAGTCGCCGACGTTCACCAGTGCCAGCTGCAGCTTGCCGTCAGGCTCGTCCCCGACGAACGCTGCTGCGGTCAGTGTCGTGCCCATCCCCCGAACGCTCCGGTCTGACCTGCTGCGGTTGTACACCGCCGAGTTGGCAGCACCCACGGCTGCGAGCAGACCGTCCGTAGTCCGATCCCGTCGGTACGCCTCGAGCAACTGCTCGACCGCTATACGAGCGGCGACTTCGCCACCGAGATGTCCCCCCATCCCGTCGGCGACCGCTGCCAAGTCGCTGGTCGCCAGGGCGACGTCCTGGTTCGTGACCCGCAGGTAACCGGTATCGGTCGCCGCCGCCGTCCGCAGCCAGCTCATCGGGCGACCTCGAGGATGGTGCTCCCGACCTTCACACGGTCCCCGCGGCGTAGGCGGGCAGGAACCTCCAGGCGCTCATCGTTCAACCAGGTGCCGTTCGTGGAGCCGAGATCCTCGATCCAGAGCTCGCCGCTGCGCCTGAAGACGCGGGCGTGGATCGAGGAGGCGAACGTGTCGTCGTCGAGCGGCACCGCGCACCCGGGCGAACGGCCGACCGTGACTTCCTCGCCCAGCTCGAAGACACGCCCCCGGCGCTGGGGAGGATCGACGACGCGCAGGCGCAGGACCAACGTCTTGTCGACGACGACCGGAGCCGCCACAGGAGCCTGTGGTTGCTCGGCGCGCGAACGCCGCACCTCCACCCACACCATGCGCGCGGCGTAGACGAAAAAGAGCCAGATCGCTGCGAGCAAGGAGTACCGGAGGATCTCTAAGAGGGAATGAGGCATGTGGTAGTGACTACCTAAGAGGGCTCGAACCTGAGAGCCGTTGTCCCCACGGAGATCACATCGCCCGGAACCAGGCGGTGCTCGCGGACAGCGACGCCGTTGACCCGGGTCCCGTTGGTGGAACCGAGGTCGACCACGAAAACGGCGTCGCCCTCCCGGCGCACCTGGGCGTGGCGGCGCGAAACGTTCGGGTCGTCGAGGACGACGGCGCATTCGGGCAGGCGCCCGATCGTGACCACCTGGGAGCCGATACCGACACGGCGGCCGTCAGGGAAGACGAGCCAGTCGCTCGGCCGGTCCTCGCCCTCGACAAGCTCGCTCTCGATCGCGAACGTGCTGACCGACAGCTCGGGGTCGACGTGCAGTTCCAGTTTCACCGGGCCGACGAACTGGTAGCCCTCGCGGCCGGCATGTTCGCGCACCGCAGCGATCAGCTCACGCTCGAGCGACCCGCCGAACTCCTCGAACCGTTCGAAGTCCTCAGATGCCAGGAAAACGTTGAACTCGTTGGGCACGATGAAGCCGTGAATGCCGACGGCACGGCGAAGATCCATCTCGCGCGTGAGTCTCCGACCCAGCTCGATCGGCTGGAGCTGGCCGCGGAACGCCTTCGCAAAGGCACCTTCGACCAGACGCTCGAGGCGCCGCTCGAACTGCTGCAATCCCATGGTGTAACAACACTACTGGCGGGGTGAACTGGCCTGATGGCGCGACAACGTCGGCCCCGGCTCCGAGGCCGCGCCCGTGAACTAGGCGGCTCCGGCGGCTATCGTCTCGGCAACGGGCGAGTGGCGGAATTGGCAGACGCGCAGGATTCAGGTTCCTGTGTCCGCAAGGACGTGGGGGTTCAAGTCCCCCCTCGCCCACCCACCGTTGTGATGTCCCGAGACATGGAGACTGATGTCTCGGGACATCGTAGACAATCCCTTCGTTCTCTGGACTCATGACCGCGGCTCGGATCCAGTTTCAGCTGGCGCGTGAGCTCGCTGTCCTCGGTCAAGATCCGGACGTCGCGTCCGGCCCGTCGTGCGGCAGGCACCGATTGCTCAACCGTTTCTGTGCGTGACCATACGGTGCCCGTCGCCTATGAGTTCGACCTCCATGGCGAAGTCGAATCGATCCACAGCCGTGGCGTAGGCAACGTCGTCCCGGTCGGCATGGTCCTCGCCCATCGCCAGGATGCGGCTGGCAGAAGGCGTCTTTGCCACCGCCTCGGCCGTCGCGTGCGCATCGAGCGGTTGGCCACAACGTGCACGCTCGATGAGCTTGGCCGTGAGAAGGTCTTCCTCACCGTCGTCGAGGCCTTCGGGGAACCGCCCTGTGATCACGTATGTCGGTGCCCCGAGCCGAGTGCTTTCGATCGCCGCTGCTGTTGCAGACGCGCAGACAAGGCTCGAAGCAAAAAGCCGCTGTGCGCCGGTTGCGGCGATCACGCCCTGCGTGCCCGCAGACGTGCGTTGCACCAGGACGCGTCCTTCCAAGTCAGCGCGCGAGACCGCGACCGGCGAGTTGGAGAAGTCGAATCCCGGCGGGCGTCGACCATGTTCCTCTCCCATCGTGAGCGCACCGGGAATCCGCTGAGCCAAGTCGATCGCCTCTCCCACGGTGGCGACCAGCCAGATCGACGAGGCGCCCGCCGCGAACGCATAGGCCGCCGTCGTGAACGCCCTCAGTACATCCACGGCGACGACGACTCCGCGAATCCCCTCCAGCTCCCAGCGCGCCACGAAACTGGCCTGTTCGCTCATGCCCAGCGAACCTAGACCACTCAGCCGGACTCCAGCTCGCTTCGGACACGCGACTCCCGGTCCCGGCGGCCGTGCTGGCACTCTCGAGACGGCCGTTCGCTCCGGTGGGCTCGCACGGCCCTCAGGCGCAGATCCTCATGGTTTGCTCAAGATGTCGGGCCCGGTTCGCCAAGACCGGCCTGGCAGTACTTGGCAGATGTCGGACAAGGCTCACGGCGTATCGTTGGCGCCCATGGTGGGGTCGCGCTGGGATCAGTACCGCAAGCTGGTACAGGATCGGGCGGCAGCGCGGATAGTAACGGTGGCCGACGCCCGACGCCTGGCCAGGCGGCGGTTGCCTCGCGCCCTGTTCGACTACATCGAAGGTGGAGCGGGCGCCGAGCTCACCCTCGGGGCGAACCTGGCCGCGATCGAAGCCGTCCAGTTCCGTCCTCGCGTGGCGGTCACCGTGGGGGTCCCCGCGCCCGAGCTCCGTACCTGCGTCCTCGGCTTCCCCGTCGACATGCCGGTCCTCATGAGCCCGATCGGCTACACGCGCTCGATGGATCCCCTCGGGGACGTTGCAGGAGTGCGCGCGGCAGGCAAAGCAGGGACGATCTTCACGCTCAGCTCGATGTCGGGCCACACCATGAACGAAGTCGTGGCTGCCGCGTCCCGGCCGGTGTGGTTCCAGCTCTACTTCCTCGGTGGCCGCCCGGGTGCCAAGAAGTTGGTCGCCAGAGCCATGCAGGCCGGTTTCAGCGGTCTCGTGCTGACGCTCGACACACAGATCACGAGCATTCGAGAGCGCGAGCGGCGGCACCGGATCAGTCCGCCCATCAAGGTCGACCTTCCCACAATGAAGAAGATGGCGGCACAAGTCGCCGTCCGGCCGGGGTGGCTGGCCGGTGTCGCCCACGATCGCTTCCGGCTCGGCATAGTCAACAGCGAGGCTCTCGGCACTGCCGGGCAGCCAATGTCGTCCGAGGAAGCGTTCAGTCGCTGGGTCGACTCGCCGCTTCGATGGGAGGACTTCGCCTGGCTGCGCGAGCAATGGCGCGGCCCGATCCTTGCCAAGGGCATAGTCACCGCTGACGATGCCAGGCGTGCCATCGACAACGGTGCCGACGCCATCATCGTCTCGAACCACGGTGGCCGGCAGCTCGACTCCCTGCCCGGCGCGCTCCAGTCCCTCGTCGAGATCGTCGACACGGTCGGAGCAGAGGTCGAGGTGTTGGTGGACGGTGGGTTCCGACGGGGGACGGACGTCGTCAAGGCTCTCGCTCTCGGGGCCCGGGCGGTCATGGTCGGCCGCCCCTGGGCCTATGGGCTCGCCGCAGCAGGCCAGCCTGGTGTGGAGCGCGTCCTCGCCCTCTTCCGGGACGACCTGGATCGCACGCTTCGGCTTGTGGGCTGTGGCTCGGTCGCGGAGCTCGACCAGAGTTACGTGCGCGTTCCGCAGCACTGGTAACGGTACTGACGCGGCCCCCGGTACGTGCACGGCCAGAAACGGGGTATCATCGCAGTGCACCAGTCTCCGCCACGCAGGCTGAGTGCTGTGCTGGTATCCGTCATTGGACTCCCGCTCTAATGTGCGTGGAGCAAGGAGTTCCAAAGATGGCAGTAGGTACTGTGAAGTGGTTCAACGCCACCAAAGGCTTCGGGTTCATTGCGCCCGATGGCGGTGGCGAGGACCTCTTCGTTCACCAGTCGGAGATTCAAGCGCAGGGCTACCGCGAGCTGCTCGAGGGCCAACGGGTCGAGTTTGAGGTCACCCAGGGCAAGAAGGGCATGCAAGCCAGCAGCGTCCGCGCAATCTGAAGTCTCACGTCCGCAGCTGCGAGGCTGCGGACGTGAACCGCAGGCAAAGGAGCTCGACGTGGCCAACAAGTCGCCACAGAAGGACTCGGGCAAGAAGCCCGGGAAATCGCTGAAGGAAAAGCGCGCGGCCAAGAAGGCGAAGCAGGCCCCGGTGAAGATCGGAACCACCAAGCCGTCCTGAGCTTGTCGGGCAGTACCGTCACCCAGGAGCGTCGGCTATCTCTCCAAGGTCGTGGCGTGTCGCGCCCGCGATCAGCGGATCTGCGAGGATGTGGCCGTGAGCGATGTGTACGGGGACAGCCCGGTGGTCGAAAAGCCTGACCCGTTCGTCGCGCAGGACGCCGCTGAGGCCGTGTCGCTCGACAGCGAGATCGACTACGACGACGAGCAGGAAGATGACCAGCTACCTCTCGACGTCGTCGAGGCGATCGAGGCCGGCGTCATGCTCGACGATCCCGAGACGCTCGACGATGAGGACGGGACCGGCTGACAGCTGAACGCCGGCTCGGGTGCTGAACGCCTAACCGCTTGGACTTGCGCACTCGGCCCGGACACGTAGGCCGTGCTGCCCGGGCCGAAGTCCGCGCTCGCCAGCACGCCCCCGTCGCTCAATACCGAAGCCGACTGGACGCGCCCTGTTCCGGGCGCAAGCGTGACACCCCAGGCTCCGTAACCGTTGTCGAGCCAGAAAGTGCCGAGAAGTACCGTCTTACCCCCGGCCAGGTGTACCTCGCAGCTCGCCTTGCCGGACCACGACCCGTCGTCGAGGCTCATGAACAGCCAATCGGTCGAGCCCGTGTACACCGTGACGTCGCCGATGCTGCGGCCCGCGGCGAGGAGTGCCGCCGTCTCGGCACGTCCTCCGACAGCGGTGCCGAACGAGGATCGGGGAACGGCCGGCTGAGGGCCGCCGCGCACGAGCCACCCGGTGCCTGCACCTACGCCGAGGACTACCAGCAGCGCCAGGCACGCCAGTGCGAAGGACGAACGCCGGGCGAACCACTGCCGGCGCAGGCTGGGCCGGGGCGCACGGCCGGCCCCGAGCCGTTCCATGAGCCTCACCTCGAAACCGAGTGGCGGCTCGACGCTCGGCAGGACATCGAGCAGCGAGTCGGCTGCAAGCGAGAGCTGCTCCATCTCGGCGTGGCACCATGGGCATGCCTCGACGTGGGCGAGCGCCTGCGCGCGTTGCCTCCCTGTCGAGATGCCGAGGGCAAGCTCCGCGATCTCCTCGGCGTAGCGACCGCATTCGGGCCCGGAGCGCACGTCGTCGCTCATCGATGGCTCCCTTCACTCGTCATCGTCCCGCGCAGCTTCGTGAGCCCTGCGCGTATCCGCGTCTTCGCGGTTCCGAGCGGTATCCCTTCCGACTCGCTGATCTCGGCCGCGCTCATCCCGTAGAAGTAGGCGAGAACGAGCGCCCGGCGCTGCTCGGCACTCAGGGTCGCCAGTGCCAGGTGGAGCCCGCGGGCGGCATCGGAGCTCACGACGGTGTCAGCGGGCGACACCTCGTTACTCGCGAGGCCCAGATTGACTAGATCGTCGGGATCGGTCGGGACGGCCCGGCGCATGCGCAACGCGTCGATGGTGAGGTTGCGGGCGATCGTCAGCACCCAAGTGGAGACCGCGCCCCGGCGCGAGTCGTAAACCGGTGCGTGACGCCAGGCCCGCAGCAGGGCTTCTTGCGCGATGTCCTCGGCCAGCGTCACATCGGCGACCATCCCAAGCGCCAGGCCGAACACTCTTCCCTGATACCTCCTCACGAACGCGAGCCCGGCCCGCTCGTCTCCGTGGGCCATTCCGGCGAGCAACGACTCGTCAGAGGGCCCGCTCGCAGGATCCCGCGTTCGTCTCATCACAAGGAGTACGCTCGAGGAGGGCGCCTGGATTGCACAGCGTCGTCGCCCGCTCGCAAAGCCAAGGCTGCGGTGTCTCCGCCGAGCCGACCGGACCGGACCGGTCTCGCCGGGCACCCTCCAAGCATGGCAAGCACAACACCGGGAGCCGGCAAGGCCATCCACGCGGGCGCGAGACGTAGCTGTGGGCCGGCGGGAGCCCACACGCGCCGGCTGCAGAGCGCAGACGCCCCGGGCAAAGTAGATTCCCGCAGGTGAGCGGCGCCCACCGCCCTGACCGGCGACCGACCTCCCGACGTCTCGACCCGGCGGTCTACCGCCGCCGGCGCGTAGGCGTGGCCCTGGTGGTCCTTCTCATCGTCGCGTTACTGGTCGGGATCATTTCGCTCATCGGAGGCGGGGGACCCTCCACCCAGAAACCGCCCCTACGGACGACGACAACGCTCCCGCGGCTGCAGCCGACCGGTATCGGCCTCAGGACTGTCACCTGGACAGACACGAACCCGAGTGCCGGTCTCGTCGTGAACCCGGCACCAGGAGGCAGCGCCGGACCCCGGACCCTCGTCACGGAGATCTGGTACCCGTCTATCGGCGGTTCGGAGAAGACACCGACCACGGGTGCCAAACCCGACTATCGCGGCGGCCCGTTCCCGGTCATCGTCTTCGCCCACGGATTCGACACCGTGCCTGCCACCTACACGCCGTTGCTGGCTTCGTGGGTGAAGGCCGGCTTTGTCGTGGTGGCTCCGCTGTTCCCCGACGAGAACGCCAACAGGCTCAATTCCCTCGGGCCCCGCACGGTCACCCAGAGCGAGCTCGCCGAGTCCGACGTCGTGAACGAGCCCTACGACATCGCCTATGTCACGGACGAGGTCGAGTCCGGGGCCGGCGGAACGGCCTCGAGCGGAGTCTCCTGGCTCAAGGGTCTCGCTGAGCCGGGCAAGGTCGCCCTTGCCGGACACTCCGACGGCGCTCAGGCGGTCGCGGCCCTCGTCTACTCGGAGAAGTACGCCCCGACTTACCAGGAGATGGCGGTGCGCCCGTTCGGCATCCTCATACTGTCGGGATCGGAGCTCGCCGGTGTCTATGCGCCGCCGGCGAACCCGCCGCCGGCGCTCTTCGTCCAGAGCGGCGTCGACAGCTGCAACCTGCCCCAGGACGCCGAGCAGCTGTTCCACGACGCTGGCGGCGGCTTCTTCGTGAAGCTCGTCGGGGCGCACCATTTCGCACCCTACGTGGGCATCGGCCCAGCCGCGTCCGTCGTGGAGAAGCTCACGGCCGCGTTCCTGGACGAGGCGGTCGCGGGCACACCGAGCCTGTCCGGACTGTCGGCGTCCGGCACCTCGCCGGGAATTGCGACACTCTACGGGCCGTCCAAGCCCCCGGTCCTGACCGCACTCCCGGAGCCCAGCGAGGCGGAACGCTCGGTGGCGTGCAGCATCCCGAACGGACTCCCATGACCCGGCTCGCCTGCCACTCGGGCGTCTCGATCCCGGGTCGCTGAGCCGGGAGCCCGGCCGGAGCGGCCGCTGCGGCCCGGGGGAGGTTGCTAGCCCCTCACTTCTCCCGGACGCGGAGCCTTCTGTTCGCCGTCCGGCCCCTCGAGTGCGTCCCTGTCCACCACGCCGTCGCGGAGCGTGATCGTCCGGGTGTGCTGGGCCGGGACACGAGGCCCGGGCAGGATGACACCGGTCAGATTGAGCGGGTCCGTGGCCGAAAGCTGAACGATGACGCCGTCGGGCGCCGTCTTGGCGACCGAGCGCAGCTGCTCGACGGCTTCGGGCAACGCGAACTGCTCGCCGGCGAAACCCGCGACGTGACGTCCCCCGAGCACCACGCCACGTGCCTCCAAGCGGCGCAGGGCCCAGAGAACGTCCCGCCATGCGACGGCGAGAGACTCGCTGACGAACAGGTCACGGAAGACCACGCCCCAGCGCGATAGCAGCTGACCCGCGACCGCCTCGGCCAGCTCGTCGGGATCCAAGTCGGAGTCGTGGACACCCTCGCTCAGCAGCGACCACCTGCCACCCGAAACGGCGGGCCGGAAGCGTAAACGACCGCGGCCCGGGCGGGGCAGTCCAGGCCTGGGCCGGCCGGCAATGCCCAGCACCGGCTCGGTGCGAACTGGAAACGAGCTCGTTCGCGCCCTCGACCCGCGCCCACCGAGCAGTGCCCGGACGGCCTGGAAGCCGTCCGCGGTGAGCAGCCCGCGGGCCATCCCGTCCCAGAGCGCCTCGACAACCTCGCCTGGAAGGCGACCCGTCAGCTGGCAGATGTCGGTGACGAACAAGGCACCGTGGCTCTCCAGTGCCTCCACCACCTCCAGAGCGGCCCCGACTGTCGGCGGGTCGGGGACCGCCCGATCGCGGGTCGCAACGAGGAGCCACACGAGGTCCTCGCGCCTGTACAAGCTGATCGGAGTGGCCGGCGAGGGCGTCGCACCGCCGCGCCGGGGCGGGCCGCCGGATCGGTCGGCTGCCCGGAGGCCGAGCCTCGCGAACGCGACCTCGCCTCGCGCGCACCATTCGTCGAGAAGGGCGGCGTGGTAGCCGGCCACCCGGGCCGGCAGGATCGCCGACTCCCAGGCTTCGACGGCTGCCTCGTAGCCCTGCAGTTGCTCTATCACTTCCACGACGCCGCCCGAGCCGAGCAGCCGGTGCCCAGGCCCGACGTGCTGCCAGGACACGAGGAAGCGCATGAACTGCTGCGCGTTCACCGCCTCGACCGAACGCCGGGAGCTGTCGCGCATCGCAGAGTGAATGCGCGCCAGGAGATGCCTCGCGCAGAATCGTTCGGTGGCCACTGCCGTCGGCGCCCGGCCGTCTGTGACGCGGCAGCCGAGCACCGAGCCCTCCGCCTCCAGGCGGGCGACCGCCGAACGGAGCTCGCCCACGCTGCCCGTGCCAATCGAAGCCGACAGCTCCTCGAGCGTGACCGGACCGAGGATCCCCAGATGGCCGCGGGCGGCGACCACCAAGGCGTCGTCCCTGGGACACGCGACGGCCTGTGTCGTCCCGCTCCCAAGCCTGTGGTCCGGGTGAAAGCGCGCTCCGCCCACGAGCGCTGCGGCGAGCTCGCGGCACTCGGTGGCCACCCACCGCGCGCCGGCGGCGGGAAGCTCGACGCTCATGGCCCGACCCGAGCCCGCGAGCGCGTCCATCCAGTCGTCCCATTCGGGCCGGGGCGGTGTGAGCACGAGAGAGCAGAGCAGGTCGTGCAGCTCCTCGGCGTTGCGCAACTCGGGCGCCGCCTGTTGGGTGATCCTCGCCACGACACCCGGATCGAGCGCTGCGAGGTCGTGCGCCTCGAGCGGCAGCCCTCGTCTCGTCGTGACCGCCCGCGTCCGGCGCTCCTCAAGGGGGGCGTCGTCGAGGAAGGTGTAGGGACGCCCGTTCAATATCTCTTCGGCCAGGACCGAGGGGGTCACGGTGTCGACGCAGCGCGCGCGTACGTGGCCCGATCGGATCCCGGCGAGCACTTCGGTCAGGCCTTCGAGGTCCATCGCCTCCGAGCAGCAATCGTCGAGGGTCTGGCGCACGATCGGGTGGTCGGGGATCTCGATCGGCCCCGAGACGTTCTCCTGGCATGCGGCAAGAGCCGGGAATATCGCGGCCATGAGGTCGTCCGCCTCCATGCGCTGGATGGCGGGCGGGACCCGTCGGCTGCCGCGGTAGCGGGGCGAGACGAGCGAGCGCGTCAGGTTCCATCGCCAGCGCGAGCCGAACATCGGCGTCGGGAGCACCGCCTGGACCAATGTGTCACGCACAGTCGACGGTGACAGGAAGCCGAGGACCTCCTCCAGGGGGAACGAGTGCTGGGGCCCGAGCGACAGCACAACCGCGTCGTCGCTCGCGGCCGCCTGCAGCTCGAAATCGAAAGTCCTGCAGAACCGTTTCCTGAGTGCCAACCCCAGCGCGCGATTCACCCTGGCGCCACGGGGCGAGTGAACCACGAGCTGCATCCCGCCCGTGTCGTCGAAGAAGCGCTCGATCACGAACTGCCCGGTCGTCGGCAAGGCCCCGAGCTCCCGGTAGCCGGCCGCGAGGTAGGCGGCGACCTGCTGGGCGACGGCACGGTCGACCCCGGCGAGAGCCTCGACGACCTCGACGGCCCTCCTCGTGCCCTCTCCGGTGCCGTCCCCGGCGTCTTCGGCCCGGAGTGCGGTCTCGACGGAGCTGCGCAATGCGGAGACCGCCTGGGACAGCTCGGCCGTCCGCGCCGGTGCCTCACCGAGCCAGAACGGCACCGTCGGCGAGGCGCCCTCGGCGTCGACCACCCGGACCGTTCCCGGCTCGATTCTGCGGATCCGCCACACGGCGCTGCCGAGGAGGAACACGTCGCCCGCCATCGACTCAATCGCCCAGTCCTCGTTGACCGTGCCCACGAGAGTGTCCTCCGGCTCGAGGACGACCCGGAAGTCCGCGACGTCCGGGATCGCGCCGCCGGAGGTCACGGCAGTGAGGCGGGCACCGCGTCGCGGCCGGAGCACGCCGTTCACGCGGTCGCGGTGCAGGTGACCGCCCCGGCGGCCGCGCCCGGTGACGACCCCCTGGCTGACGAGCTCCACGACCGACTCGAAGTCGCCGGCGCTGAGCTCGCTGTAGTGCGCCGACCGGCGGGCGAGAGCCAACAGTTCCTCTTCGCTGCAGCCCTCGGCATCAGACGCGGCGCACTCGGCAACCAGCTGCTGTGCGAGAACGTCCAACGGTGCGACCGGCGGTGTGACCGCGTCCAGATCGCCGGAGCGGATCGCGGCCAGCAGCGCCGTGCACTCCACGAGCTCGTCACGTGTGAGCGGGTACAGACGGCCGACCGGAACACCGCCGACATGATGCTGGGCCCGGCCGACGCGCTGGAGGAAAGTGGCGATGCTCCGGGGCGAGCCGAGCTGGCACACGAGCTCCACGGGCCCGACGTCGATGCCGAGCTCCAGGGATGCGGTCGCGACCACGGCCCGGAGCTGACCGGCGCGAAGGCGCGCCTCCACGCGCAGTCGGCGGTCCATGGACAGGCTGCCGTGGTGGGCCTGGACGCTGTCCTCCCCGAGGCGGTCCGCCAGCTGATGGGCAACCCTCTCGGCCATTCTCCGGGTGTTGACGAACACGAGCGTCGTCCGGTGCTGGTCTATGTGCGCTGCGATCCGTTCGATCACGGACGCCATCTGCTCGTGGGTAGACACGGCGCCGAGCTCGTCGTCGGGGAGCTCGATGGCGACGTCGAGCCGGCGTTGATGGCCAACGTCGACCGTGAGACACCTGGGCTCGCCACCAGGCAGGGTCCGGTCCGGTCCGGCACCCACCAGGAGCCGGGCGATGGTCCTTATCGGTCGTTGGGTTGCCGAGAGGCCTATCCTGACCGGTCTCTCGTTCGCCGTGACGAGGCGGTCGAGCCGCTCCAAGCTGAGCGAGAGGTGAGCGCCGCGTTTGTCACGTGCCAGGGCGTGGATCTCGTCGACGATCACCGTCCTGACCGTCGCGAGCATCTCCCGGCCGCGTGCCGATGTGAGCAGGAGATAGAACGACTCGGGCGTCGTCACGACGATCTCCGGGCGGTTGCGCAGCATCGCCGAGCGCTCGGAGGCAGGCGTGTCGCCGTTGCGAACCGCCACCTGCACCCTCGGCGGCTCCAACCCGAGCTCGATCGCGACCTCGGCGATCTCGGCCAGGGGCTTTCGGAGGTTCTCGCTCACGTCGACCGTCAAAGCACGCAACGGCGAGACGTACACGACGTCGGTCCCGCGCCGGGCGTCTCCCGACTCGGCCGCCCGGTAACAGCGGTCGATAGCCACGAGAAACGCCGCAAGGGTCTTGCCGGACCCGGTGGGAGCGGCGATCAAGGTGTCGAGGCCGGAGGCTATGGCCGCCCAGCCTTCGGCCTGCGCCTGGGTCGGCCCGGCCGGGTACCGCCTCCTGAACCATTCGGCGACCGCGGGATGGAACGCGTCGAGCACTTCGCCTGGTCCGCGGCCGAGCTCGGCCCCCGTTACCGGCTGCATGGGTCGGATACTATCCGAACACCTGTTCGACCGTCGCGGCAGCACTGAGGCTCTTGCGAATTCGACCATGTCGACGCGAAGAGCGCGCTGGTAGGCCAACATGTGCCATGGACCTGCTCGTCGTAGTCGGAACCGACCAGCCGCCCGAACGCCTGGCCGCCAGGGCGCACCACGTTCTCACGGTCCCCCTCGCGGAGGTCACCCCGGGCTTGGTCGCCGAGATCCGGGCGCGAATCCCCAGGCACGTCGCGGTCTTCGGGCCGGGCGGGGGCACCGTGGCCGGGGCACTGCGCAGGGCGGGGCTCCCCACGGAGCTTCACACCGACGAGGACATGTCCGCCCGGCCCGATCTGGCAGGCGTCGAGGTCGTGCCACTGACCGATCGCGGGCCGAGGATGGAAGTGGCCGATTCCCTCCTCGACCTAGTCGGCAACACGCCGATGGTGCGCCTCGACCGAGTGGGCCGGGACCTGCCCTGCCCGCTGATCGCCAAGCTCGAGATCCTGAACCCTGGTGGGAGCGTCAAGGATCGTCCAGCCGTGGCGATGGTCGACGCAGCGGAGCGCGCGGGGCTGCTCCGGCCCGGCTCGACCATCGTCGAGGGCACTTCGGGCAACACCGGCGTCGGGCTGGCGATCGTGGCGGCCCGGCGTCGCTACCGCTGCGTGTTCGTCATGCCGGACAAGATGGCCTCCGAGAAGGTCGCGTTGCTCCGTGCCTATGGCGCGGAGGTGATCCTGTGCCCGACCGCTGTCGCACCGGATCACCCCGACTCGTACTACTCGGTGACGGCGCGCCTCGCCGAGGAGATCCCAGGCGCCTTCCACCCCGACCAGTACCACAATTTCGCGAACCCGGCCTCCCACGAGGCCACGACCGGCCCGGAGATATGGCGGCAGACGGCCGGACGCGTCAGCCACTTCGTCGCCGGAATCGGCACAGGCGGGACCATCTGCGGCATCGGCCGCTACCTGAAGTCGCAGAATCCCGCCGTCCGGATCGTTGGCGCCGACCCCGAGGGCTCCGTCTACTCCGGAGGCTCGGGAAGGCCCTACCTCGTCGAGGGCATAGGCGAGGACTTCTGGCCGACCACCTATGACCCCGGCGTGGTCGACCGCGTCGTGATGGTGAGCGACACCGACTCGTTCCTCACCGCCCGGCGCCTCGCCGTCGACGAAGGAATCCTCGCGGGCGGCTCGACAGGCACCGCCATCTGGGCGGCGCTCCAACTCGCGCCCGACCTGCGCCGCGAGGACGTCGTCGTCGTGCTCGTGCCCGACTCGGGGAGGGGGTACCTGTCCAAGCTGTACGACGACGGCTGGATGTCGGACCACGGTTTCCTGCGGACGAGTGGCCACACCGTCGCTGACCTCCTCGTGAACAAAGGCGGCCGTCTTCCCGGAATGATCCACGTGCACCCGGAAGAGACCGCCCGGCAGGCGGTTGCGGTCATGGCCGAGTACGACGTCTCACAGATCGCCGTCATCCAGGCCGAGCCGCCGCTCGCGGCAGCCGAGGTGGTCGGAGCCGTCCAGGAGCACCATCTCATGCAACGGGCGCTCCACGACCCGGGGCTCCTCGACCGGTCGGTGGCGGAGATCATGGGCCCGCCCCTCCCGTCGGTGGGCAGCGGTGAGACGGTGGACAACGCCCTGCGGCGCCTGGAGGGGTCGCCGGCTGTGGTCGTGCTCGACAACGGTCATCCGGTTGGCATAATCACCCGATCGGACGCGCTCGCGTTCCTGGCCCAGGCAGGCTCGTCGAGGGAGGCGCGTTGAACTCGTCCAATGACCGGGAGGGGAAAGCGCCGGGGTTCTCCACACGAGCTATCCATGCGGGCCAGGAGCCGGATCCGCTCACGGGCGCGGTCGTCACGCCGATCCACCTCGCCTCGACCTTCGCCCAGGAGGCGGTGGGCAAGCACAAGGGCTTCGACTACGGGCGCACGCGCAACCCGACACGCGTGTCGCTGGAGACCACGATCGCGTCGCTCGAGGGAGCGCGCCACGGTTACGCGTTCTCGAGCGGCATGGCGGCTGCCGACGCAGTTCTCCGTCTCTTGAGGCCGGGCGACCACCTGCTGATCCCCGACGACGCCTACGGCGGCACCTACCGGCTCGTTTCCAGCATCTACGCGCAGTGTGGCGTCAGGTTCTCGCCGGTCGCACTGCAAAGCCCCGGCGCACTGGAGGCCGCCTGGCGCGACGGGACGCGCCTTGTGTGGGTGGAGACGCCGAGCAACCCGAAGCTCAACATCATCGACATCGAGGCAGTGTCCGCGGCTGCGCACGATCACGGCGCCCGTTGCGTCGTCGACAACACGTTCGCGACCCCTTACCTGCAACAGCCGCTTTCGTTGGGTGCCGACGCCGTCGTGCACTCCTCCACGAAGTACCTGGGCGGGCACTCCGACGTCGTGGGCGGGTTCGTCGCCACGAACGACGAGGAGCTCGGGAGTCACCTCGGGTTCGTCCAGAACTCGGCCGGTGCGGTGCCGAGCCCCTTCGACTGCTACCTCGTGCAGCGCGGCCTCAAGACCCTCGCTGTCCGTCTCGACCGCCAATGCGCGAACGCGGACCTGATCGCGGCGCACCTCCTCGCCCACCCGGCGGTGCAGGAGGTCTATTACCCGGGCCTCGCCGGCCATCCGGGGCACGAGCTCGCGGCACGCCAGATGCGCGACTTCGGCGCCATGGTGTCCTTCACGTTGCGGGGCGGCGAGGCTGCGGCGCTCGAGGTCGCCGCGGCCACGAAGCTGTTCACCCTGGCCGAGTCCCTCGGGGCTGTCGAGTCCCTCATCGAGCTGCCTGCCAGGATGACCCACGCCTCCACCGCTGGCTCCGAGCTCGAGGTCGATCCCTCGCTCATCCGGCTGTCGGTGGGCCTCGAGACCGTGAACGACCTTCTCGAGGACATCGACCTCGCGCTCGCGTCGGCGAAGCCCTGAGCGGCGGCGCCGGGGCCAGGTGCCTCAGCGCAGGCGGAGACGGCGCTGGCGGTGCCGGCGCGGCCCGGGTCGGGTCAGGACCCGGGGCTGCGGGGCAGGATCGGGAAACAGCGGTCCTCCAGCCTCCCGAGCGCGTACGAGGGGTACATCCCCCAGAACAGCCCGCGACACTTCTCGGACCAGGTGAGCGCAGCGGGCGACGACAGCCGCCGGTGGACCTGCAGGATCCCGCCCTCGAAGACCCGGTATTCGGCCCAGCTGCCAGGGAAGTCCTTGACGCACGCCAGCTCGCCGTAGGGCACGTCACCGGTCTCGGCGAACCTTCGCACCCGGTTGCGGTGCGTGTGCCCGGCAAAGTACCCGCATATGGCAGGCCGTCTCGCTATGACCTCCACCAGGCGCTCGGAGTCGTTCGGATTGATCCCGAAGTAGTCCGGGGCTCGGTTCGCCGAACCCGGCTTCCAGGGGTGGTGGTGGCCGAAGACGAGCACCGGCCGGTCCGCCCGCGCCCCGAGCTCGTCCAGCCACTCCAGCTGCTCGCCGCGGACCTGGCCCGAGTCCCTGCCTTCGATGACCGTGTCGAGCAGTGCGAGAGTGACACCGGGAAGCTCCGTCTCCTGGCAGGGTTCGGACGCGAAATGGCGGCCGGAGAAAGCGTCGTGGTTGCCGCGCACGTGCAAGAGCCGGTCGCCGAAGCAAGCCAGGTAGCACTGCAGGAAGGCGTCGTACTCCCCCACCTGGCCCGACGCCGTGAGGTCGCCCTTGACGACGACCGCCGCCGGGTCGATCGCGGCGATCTCGGTGACGGCGGCGCGGCTCATGAGCTCCGGATAAGGCGTGGTGCCCTCCGGCGACGCGTACTCCAAGGCCGGGCCGAGGCGATCCAGCAAGCCCTGCAGCTTGTCCTTGGCGTCCGCCATGCCCTGCGCGTCCATCCCTCCTGCGGTGAGGTAGCCGACGGCGTCGGAGATGTCGGAGATCCTGCCGCACTCGGTCTCGCCGAAGTGAACGTCATTGACGGTTGCGAACCTGCAGAGGAGCTCGCCCGCGGGCCGCACGAGCGTGCGTGTCCCGATCCCGTGGCGAAGCACGGGCGTGCCCGGCCGCAGGCCGATGATGACCTCGTAGCCCGGTCCCGGCCAGCCTCCGGGCGTCCCGACCATCTCGGGCGTCTCGGGCGAGTGGAGGTGGAACACGACCTCGTCCTCGGCGACGGTCGTGAGGTCCCAGACCTCGGCGACGGCGCTCATCGCCACGCCTCCGAGCGTGGACGGGCCGGGGGCAGGGTCACCGGGGCGTGCCACCACCGTCCCGAGAAACGCCACGCGTGCTCGGGCCCGGGCCCGGCCGGGTTGCGGCCGCCGCTCCGGTGAGGTTCCTTGCCTGTGCCCCCGGGCCAGCAGATCGCCACGGCCGCGGCGATCGCGTCGGCCACGTCCGCAGGGGCGGAGAGCGGTCGAGATGGCGTGCCCGCACGTGCCCGGTCGGCGTCGCTCAAAGCGGCACGTTCCCGTGTTTGCGCTTGGGGAGCTCCTCCCGCTTGGAAGCGAGTAGACGAAGGGCGCGCACAAGGACGCGACGAGTGTCGGCCGGATCGATCACGGCGTCCACGTAGCCGCGTTCCGCTGCGACGTAGGGGTTCGCGTAACGCTCGATGTAGTCGTCGACGAGCTCCGCCCGGCGAGCGGCGGGGTCAGGCGAGTCCACGAGCTCACGCCGGTAGACGATCTCGACGGCGCCTTGCGGGCCCATCACCGCGAGCTCGGCCGACGGCCACGCGTAGGCGAAGTCCGCGCCGATGGACTTGGAGTCCATGACGACGTAGGCGCCGCCGTAGGCCTTGCGGACGACCACCTGCACCCGGGGCACTGTCGCCTCGCAGTACGCGTAGAGGAGCTTGGCGCCATGGCGGATGATGCCACCGTACTCCTGGTCGGTCCCGGGCATGAATCCCGGCACGTCGACAAAGCTCACGAGCGGGATGTTGAAGGCGTCACAGGTCCGCACGAACCGGGCGCCCTTCTCTGACGAGGCGATGTCCAGCACGCCGGCGAGCACGCTCGGCTCGTTGCCCACGATCCCCACGGCTCGGCCCCCGATCCGGGCGAAGCCACATGTCAGGTTCATCGCCCAACGCGGGAAGTACTCGAGGTACTCGCCCCCGTCGACGACGGCTGTTATCACCCGCCTCATGTCGTAGGGCTGGTTCGGGCTGTTAGGGACGATGTCGCGAAGCTCGGCGACCTGCACGTCCACGTCCCCGGGCTCCTCGTAGTCCGGCGGCGTCTCGAGGTTGTTCGAGGGCAGGAAGGACAACAGGTAGCGGACCTCGTCGAGGCACGCCTTCTCGTTCGGTGCGACGAATGTGGCGACACCAGAGCGCGTCGCGTGGCTCATCGCTCCGCCTAGCTGCTCGAGGGTCACGTCCTCACCCGTGACGGTCTTCACGACGTCTGGCCCGGTGATGAACATATGGCTCGTCTCGTGCACCATGAAGATGAAGTCCGTCATCGCCGGGGAGTAGACGGCGCCACCGGCGCACGGGCCGAGGATGACGCTGATCTGGGGCACGACCCCGGACGCCCGCACGTTCCGGTAGAAGATCCCGCCGTAGCTGTGCAGCGAGACGACGCCCTCCTGGATGCGTGCCCCACCCGAGTCGTCGAGGCCGATGATCGGCACCCCGACCGAAAGAGCGAGGTCCATCACCTTGTGGATCTTCTCGGCGTGCGCCTCGCCGAGCGCACCGCCGAAGACGGTGAAGTCCTGGCTGAACACGCACACGCGCCGGTCGTCGATGGTCCCGAAGCCTGTGATGACCCCGTCGGTGTAAGGGCGGGAACGCTCGAGTCCCATGCCATGGGACCGGTGCCGGACGAGGAGGTCCAGCTCCTGAAACGAGCCCTCGTCCAGCAGGTACTCGATCCGCTCACGGGCGGTCATCTTCCCCTTGGCCTTGTGGGCCCTGACGGAGCGTTGTGACCCCGCGTTGATCGCCTCGGATCGCCTCGCCTCGAGCCCGGCAAGACGGGCGCCCATCGAGCGATCGGCCGTGGGGTGCTCCGCCATGGTGCGAAAGGCTACCGGTCCGAGGACGAGCACAGATCGTTTCGCCGCGGCTCGCCGCTAAGAACCGGGCCCGCCGCGAGACAGCGGACCCGGGCGCGCCATACGCTGCGGGCGTGAGTGACGACGAACTCGTGCGCCGACTGCGCTCCCGCGACGAGTCCGCCTTTGCAGAGCTGGTCGACGCTTACCACCCCTCGATGGTTCGTCTGGCACAGACGTTCGTCTCGAGCCGGGCCGTCGCCGAAGAGGTCGCCCAGGACACCTGGCTCGCAGTTCTGAAAGGTATCGACCGTTTCGAGGCCAGATCGTCTCTCAAGACCTGGATCTTCCGCATCCTCGCGAACAGGGCGCGCTCGACCGGCGCACGCGAGCAGCGCACGACCTCCGTGGACGTCTCCGACGAGTCGGCGGTTGACGGGCGGCGCTTCGACGCCGGGGGCACCTGGTCGGACCCGCCGACGCACTGGTCAGACGACGTCGTCGAACGGCTCTCGAGCGGGCCCTTCGTCTCGCAGGTGCGCGCCGCCATCTCCGAACTGCCAGGCAGTCAGCGTGCCGTCGTAACACTTCGCGACTTGGAGGGACTATCCAGCAAGGAAGTATGTGACGTGCTCGAGATCAGCGAAGCCAACCAGCGGGTGCTTCTGCACCGCGGCCGCAGCCGTGTACGTGCCCGCTTCGAGAACGAACTGGCCAAACAATGAAGCTGCCCACGCTCCGCAGGGACATCGTCTGCCGGCAGGCGGTCGAGCTCGTGACCGACTATCTCGAGGGGGCGCTGTCGCGGCGCGACACCCGGCGTTTCGAGGCGCACCTCAGAGCCTGCGACGGCTGCGACGAGTACCTGCGGCAAGTCAAGGCGACGATCGAAGCGCTCGGGCGGGTCGAACCTGAGGACCTCGCGCCGGAGACCCGTGAGGGCCTGATGGAGCTCTACCGCCAGTTCCTGGAGGATTGATCCCCTAAGCGGGATGGCTCATCGAGCTACTCCTGGACCAGCTCGATGAGCGTGCCGAATGCACTGCGAGGGTGCACGAAGGCAACGGTCGTGCCGCGCGACCCGGGTCTCGGCCTCTCGTCGATCAGCTCGGCGCCGGCGCCCCGCATTCTCTCCAGCGCCGCGCCGCAATCGCCCACCCGGTAGCCGACGTGGTGTATGCCCTCGCCTCTTCGCTCGAGGAATCTCGCGACAGGGGAACTGTCGGTGGTGGGGCTGAGCAGCTGGATGAAAGACTCGGCGACTTCCAGCAACGCCTCTTCGACTCCGTCGTGATCGACCCGCTCGCGATACACGACCCGGGCGCCGAGCGCCGACTCGTACCAGGCGATCGCCGCGTCGATATCGCGAACGGCGATCGCGACGTGGTCGATTTCGGTCAGGCCCGAGGACTCTGGTCCAATGCCGTCCACTGGCGAAGCCTCCTCAAAACGATGATCCTGCCAAGGTGCACGCGTCGGCCTGCGCGTGGTGGCCAGGACGGCGCTCTGTACCCCAAGTGGCGCAGCAGCGCTAGCCGCTCACCTCCCGGCGACCCTCGAGGGCGCGCCCGAGCGTTAGCTCGTCGGCATACTCGAGGTCGCCGCCTACGGGCAGCCCGCTTGCTATGCGCGTCACCTTCACGCCGAGCGGCAACAAGAGTCGCGCAAGGTACATCGCCGTCGCCTCTCCCTCGAGATTGGGGTTCGTGCACAAGATCACTTCGGCGACGCCCCCGCCGCCGAGTCGCACCAGAAGCGGCCGCACGCGCAACTGCTCGGGTCCTACTCCGTCGATCGGGCTCAGCGCGCCCCCGAGCACGTGGTATGTACCGCGGAACTCCCGAGTCCGCTCGACGGCGACAATGTCCCGCGGGTCCTCGACGACGCAGATGATGCTGCGGTCGCGACGCGGATCGGAACAGATCGTGCACAGCTCGGCCTCCGCGACGTTGAAACATCTCTCGCAGAGCCGGATACGGTCCTTCACCTCGACGATGGCCTGCGCGAGGCGCAGCGCCGCGTCCCTGTCCGCCTCGAGCACGTAGAAGGCGATGCGCTGAGCCGAGCGGGGCCCGACGCCAGGTAGGCGCCCGAGCTCGTCGACAAGCTCCTGAATGGGCCCGGCGAACACTGAAGGGTCAGGCCTGCGGCTCGTCGCCGGCCGCGCCGCCGACCTCGTCCCCGGCGTCGTCCTCGTCGCCTTCGCCCTCGCCGAGCGCACCAGGCCCCGCGAAGGCGCCGAGATCCTGGCCGATGCCCAGGTTCCCCATCAGTCCCTGGAAGTCGACGCCGGCCAAGAGACCTCCGAGATCGAGGTTGCCGACGAAGCCGCCCAGGTCGAGACCGCCCGCGGGATCGGCCGAGGACTGCACCGACGACCTGAGCTCGGCAATCCTGTCGAGCGCGTCTTGAAGCGCCGCGAGCACGGCGTCCTCGAGAAGCGTCGGGTCCGCAGGGTCGACGATAGAGGGGTCGATGTGCACGGACTCGGCTTCGAGCGACCCGGTGAGCCGTATGACGACGGCACCGCCGGCGGCGTGGCCCTCGACGCTGGTCGCCTCTATCGCTTCGGCCTGCGCCTCGAGGTCGGCCCTGGCTTCCTCGAGCCGGGCGAACAGGTCGCCCAGCCCCCCAGTCAGAGACGAGTCGCCTTCGGCCATTTCAGACCTCCTCTGCTCCTGGAAATGCCTCCATGAGTCGGTCCTGCGCCCAGGAGAGCGTGTCAACGGCAACGCTTTCGGCATTCGGATCGAGATCGTCCGGGTCGAGCATCTCGTCATCGATGCCATCGGGACCGGGGTCCTCCTGCACGTTGTGAAACGGTCCGGTTCGGCCTTGCGCGCCGGAAGCTCGCACCGAGCCGGGCCGTCCGGCACCAGGGCGCCGAGCTTCACTCCGCGCCCTGGCGGCCGACATGGTCTTCGACCCCGGCGCGCCGTAGGCGTCGCCGTTTGGTTCCGAGCCTTTTCGGGAACCACTCGATGTGGATGCGGGCGCCGAGTACCCGGCCCCGAGACCGGTCTCGGCCACGAGCCTCAAGTGAACAGGGCGGCCGAAATACCGGGTGAGCGCCTCTGCGACCTCGTCGCAGTCGAAGCCCGCGCGCTCGACGTGGGCGGAGTTCGGCAGGGCGAGAATCGCCGTCGCACCCTCGGTGGCGAGGAACCGGCCCACGGCGTATACGGCGCGAACCCGGGGGCGCAGCTGGCTCAGCACATGATCACCCCAGGCAGCTACGAGCTCGTCGCGGGTGGGCGGAGGCAGGGCGGTCTCCGGCGACGGCCCAGCAGTGGGGCCCTCGCTCACCGCGAGCGCCGGGGAGGCGGAGACGTCCACTGGGCCCGGCGGGGGTGGCGGCGGTGGCGGCCCGAAAGAGCGCGCCACGCCGGAGTCGGCCGAGGAGACGCCGGCACCGAAGGCGCCGAGCGCCGGCTGTGATCCCACCTCGGCGTCAGCGGCAGGAAGCCGCTCGCCCGGCTGAGAGGTCTGATCGGCTGCCTGAACCGGCCTCGCGGCCGGCACAGGAGGAGGCGGCGGTGGAGGGGGAGGCGAGGCAGTGCCGGCTGGAGCGCCCAGGTTCTGGATCCGGCGTTCGAGCCGCTCGATCCTTTCGAGCAAGGCGCTCGAATCGTCGTCGGCCTCCGGGTGGGTGAGGCGAACGATGGCCACCTCGAGCGTGATCCGGGCATCGATCGCGTCGCGCATCGCCACGAGCGCCGTTCCCAGCACCTCCATTGCGCGGACGCTGCGAGCGGGCCCGAGCAGGAAACCCTGCCCACCACGCGACGGTGCCGGTCCGGACGCCTGCGAGGCCTGAGGCGCAGGTGGTTCGCCTTCCCGCAACAGACCGGGCGCCACCGCCGCGAGGAACTGGCCACGCAGTTCTTCGAGCAGCTCGGCAGCGATCCGCGGGGCATCGCGACCCGAGACGAGCGCGCTCTGCACAACCTTGAGGGCACGAGCCGTGTCACGCTCCGCCAACGCTACGACCAGCTCGTGGACCAACGAGCTGTCGTCGTAAACGACACCTGATGCCACCACCTGGTCGAGCGCGGACAGGGCGTCACGGGCCGAGCCCCGGCCGCGGCGGACGGCGGACTCCACAGCGGAGTCGGGCAGCTCGAGCTCGGCATCCCTCACGATGTCCGCGAGTAGGAGCGTTAGCACGTCGGAATCGAGCAGATGGAACTCGTAGTGCTGCGTCCGGCTGCGAATGGTGGGGAGGACCTTTTGGGGATCGGTCGTCGCAAGCACGAACACGACGTGGTCCGGGGGCTCTTCCAACGTCTTCAGCAGCGCGTTCGAAGCGGATGCCGAGAGCATGTGGACCTCGTCGACGATGTACACCTTCCAGCGTCCGGGCGTGGCAAGTGAGGCCCTCGCCACAAGGTCCCGCATGGCGTCGACGCCGTTGTTGGACGCCGCGTCGAGCTCGTGGACGTCGAAGGAGGCGCCCCGGGTGATGTCCACACAGGAGTCGCACACACCACACGGCTCACCTTCGACCGGCCTCTCGCAGTTCAGCGCCTTCGCGAGGATCCTCGCCGTCGACGTCTTGCCCGTCCCGCGCGGTCCCGAGAAGAGGTACGCGTGCGCCACTCGGTTGTCCCGGACCGCGTGGCTGAGAGCCATGACAACGTGGTCCTGGCCGCGAACCTCGGCAAAACGCTGTGGGCGGTAGCGCCGGTAAAGCGACTGGTAATCGACCATTGCTGCGAGCCTACGACTTGGCGACGTGACCGACCGCGGGCGGACCGAGGTCACGCAGGTCGTCGTCCTGGCAAGGAGAGTCGATGGACGCAGCGGCACTTTGTCGAACCTCGGAAGAGCCGCCTGAGTCGCACGGCGTCACCTGAACGGCGCTGCCGTGCGCAGCAGCCAGGTCCCCTGCGGCACACAGGCGAATCCGCTGAGAGCTGCTGCCTTCCGGCCCTGACTCGATTCACGGTCGCCCGTTGCGCAGAACCCGGCTACTGCGCGCGACAGCGCCAGTAAGTGCAACGATAGCGGCCTGAGGCTTCTTGGAGGAGTGCGAGAGCGGCCGAATCGGCACGATTGGAAATCGTGTGACCTGCAAGGGTCCGTGGGTTCAAATCCCACCTCCTCCGCTGCAAACGCTTTGGTCAGGGGCTTGAGATTCCCCTCTGTGAGGTTTGCAACGTGGGCGCGAAAGCGCTTTGACCACCAAACTGACCACCAAACTTTGGCGGCACTTGCCTCTTCAGCGGTGAATGGAACAACCTCCGTACGCTTGACAGGGACCGGCTCCACGACAGTCGCGACGTTTCGCTGGATTAGCCCAGCGCTAACCCCGAACGTCTCGGGTTCGCTTACCCCACACGTCGCCGTGGGTGGAGGACTGGGGCGCTACGTCGCCTACGGCGTCCCCTGGGGTCCGCCTGTCGCAGAATCACCACCAATGGCTGAGCTGAGAGTCGCGGCTTGCGCTCTGCCAATGAGCACGACGTCAACCCGATAGATCTCGTCCGAAGCCTGCTTCATGCCGGACTCGATGCTGCCCACCAAAGACCTCAGTTCTTCCCCGCTAAGGGTATCGTCGACATCAAGTCGCGCTATGACCCACATCCGGCTCGGTCCGAGAAAGGTGAAGAGCATCTGTCGAATGGCGGTGACGCCCTTATGGCCAAGAACTAGGGCGCGCATTCTCTCGAGATCCTGTTCTGGGATCGGTTGGGTGTACAACTTCGCTCGACTGCCAGCAGCACCGGGCTCTTGGGGAGCTACCGGGAGCACCCAAGCGCCTACCAGGAAGTCGTGGGTCCGCCGGACGAGTCGCAGGCTGATAAGGATGAGAGCCACGCCGATGACCACGGCGGCAATCCCTTGGGGGATTGACGACCCAGAGATCTGGTTGAGGGCAAGAGCTGCTACGGCCACTAAATCGCCCGAGACCGCGGCTACGTCTGAGTTGAATACAGCCCTCAGCGTGGTGTCGGACGTGGCTCGGGCTTCCTCAAGGATGGCACGGTGGAACCGGCGTCCACGAGTCCTCATCTGTCTCGCTGACTGACGGAGCGAGACCAGGTCGAAGACTGTCGAAAGCGCGAGAACGGCGTAGGCGACGGTGAACGACGAGGTCGCGCTCGGGTGGAGGAGCTGGTCTATGCCCTCACGCAGTGAGAAGGCTGCGCCGGCCATGAACACTCCGATTGCTGCGATCAGCGCCCAGAAGTAGGCCTCGCGCCCATGCCCCAGCGGATAGCGGTCATCGGATGGCTTGGAGCTGCGACGCTGAGCCACGAAGAGAAACAGGTCGTTGGCCGTGTCCGCGAGTGAATGCGATGCCTCGGCCGCCATCGCGGACGAGCCGGTGATGACCGCCGCAGCGGCCTTGGAGAGTGCAATGGCAAGGCCGGCACCAAGAGATACCACGACGGTTCGCGTGCTTTCATTGGCCACTGACCGACCTCTGCTGCCCGGCGACATTCAGATGTCCTGCGCCGGCCGCACTAGTGCCTTCGCGCGAAAGTCCTTGTGCCTTACGCGTCGGCGGTCTTAGTCCATTGGAACGGCGGCACCTGACCGTTCGGAGCGGGCCAGGATGACCAAGAGCCGTCTCGATAGGGCGCGAGACCGGAACTCGATAGGCGCCAATATCGGCCACCCAGATCGGGCAGTATGTCTTCGGGCCGTCTGCCCGCCGAATAGGCGGGTGACGGCCCGGAGCCGTGCGATCGAGCAACTTCGACGCGACGTTCACTGTTGAGCTGTTACGTGGCTCGCGCCGCTCAGTCTGCGGCTGGCGGCGGCTGTTTCCTGCTGGCCTTGAGCGCGGCGACGGTGGCGTAGGCCAGGCGGCGCAGGTAGTCATCGTCGATGGCCGCGCGGGAGACGAGGGTCCGGAAGCCCAGCGGGGCCACCAGCAGGTCGAGGGCCAGCTCGTGGTCGAGGTCGCCGGGCAGCTCTCTGCGGCGGATTGCCCGGAACAGCAGGGCGCCGGCGATCTCGCGCCGCGGTGTGGCTATGACTTCGCGCAGCGCCGCGGCGACGGCGGGGTTGCGGGATGACTCGCCGAGGAAATCGGGGGCTATGCGGGAGACAAGCGGATCGCTGAGCTGGCCGGCGGTAGCCCTGATGTAGGCCTCGACGTCGCCGCGAAGGGTGCCGGTGTCTGGCTGAACGAGCGCGTGGCCCCGGACGGCGCTGGCTACCAGGTCGATCACCATCGCGTCCTTGGAGTCCCAGCGGCGGTACAGGGCCGCCTTGCCGACGCCGGCCCGGCGGGCCACCGCCTCCATCGACATCCGCGCGTAGCCGGACTCCGCGAGTTCGGCGAAGGCGGCGGCCGCAATGGCGTTGGTGACGTTCTCCTGGAGCACCGCTGCCCCGGTCGGCGGCCTTCTCGTCTGTTCTTCCATGCCTCAATCTTACAGTGCAACGGAACGGTTGCGTTCCATTGAGGACGGGCATAGGCTGTGGAGCGCGGGTGGAACGGATCGGTTCCGTCCCTAGAAAGGTTTAGCCATGAAGTTTCTATTCGACGACGAGTCGTTCTCTTTCGAGGCACTGCGGGCGGCCGGGTACGCCAGCCGCGGCGGTGCCGATCTCGGCGAGGTGCTCGCGGCCTGCGCCGGCATCCCGGACGGTGACGAAGAGGCGTGGTGCCGCGAGTGGGGCGCTCTCGCGCACCGGATTCACGAGGCCGGTCTGGCGGCACTTACGGCAGGGCAGCGGGTCAGCGCGCGGGCCGCGCTGCTGCGTGCCTCGAACTACTACCGCACGGCGGAGTTCTACCGGCGTGACGACCCGGACCACGACGCCGAGTCGCAGCGCCTCGCCCAGCTGTCCAGGGAGTCCTTCGCGGCGGCCGCGGAACTATTCGACGTGCCCGCGCGCCGCGTCGAGATCCCGTACGAGGGCACGACCCTGCCCGGCTACCTGTTCCGCGTCGACGACTCCGGCACAGCGCGGCCGACCGTCATTTACCACGGCGGCTTCGACGCGACGCTGGAGGAGGGCTACTTCGCGGCGGCTCGGGGCGCGGTTGAGCGCGGCTACAACGTGCTTGCGTTCGACGGTCCGGGACAGGCGACGACCCGCCGACTGCAGGGCCTGGTGTTCCGCCCCGACTGGGAAAAGGTCCTCTCCCCGGTCGTCGACTACGCCGTCACCCTGCCTGAAGTCGATGAGCACCGCATGGTGCTGATCGGAACCAGCTTCGGCGCCCACCTCGCCGCGCGGGCGGCCGCCTTCGAACACCGGATCGCGGCCCTCGTACTCAACGACGGGCTGTTCGACTGGGGCGGTGCGGTTATCAACGGACTGCCTCCGGCACTCACCGACTTGTTCGCCGCGGGGCACGAAGCGGAAGCCGAGGCCATCATGGCGCAGGCCGCGGCGCACAGCACCTACCTGCGCTGGGCTGTGGGCAACACGAAGTGGACCTTCGGCGTGGCCAGCAGTTCGGAGGCGTTCCGGGCTTTGCGTGCGTACACCATGGACGGGGTCGCCGACCTGATCACCTGCCCGACCCTGGTGCTCGACGCCGAGAACGACATGTTCCCGGGTGAGGCGCGCCGGATGTTCGAGGCGCTGCGCTGCCCGAAGGAACTGGTCTCGTTCAGCGCCGCCGAAGGCGCGGGTGAGCACTGCCAGGAGGGCGCGATCCTCCTGTTCGAGCGGCGCGTCTTCGACCGACTCGCCGCGCTCTTGAACTGACGGCAACTTGGTTCCCGGGCGCGACCGAAGCCACATAGCGACGACGGCTCGCCGACACTGGACTGGCAGGCGAGTGCGCAAAATCGGCGATCTCGTGCGCACGCGGAGCCGCCGATCTGCTCGGTGTGTCAAGCCCGTAAGCCGGGACGTTCTGGGCGTGCGCTCGGCGCTGACTCTGATCTGCGTATGCGGGTCACCCGAGCTCTGTCCCTAGGATCCTGGAATGGCTCGTGTGCGCTACCTGCTCGACAATCAACAGAGCGAGGCGGGACAACGCCTCGATGCTCTCGGGACGCTCTTCAACCCGTCGACCTTTCGACACATGGTCTCGATCGGCCTGTCACCCGGTTGGCGAGTGTGGGAGGTCGGGGCCGGAGGTGCAAGCGTGCCTGCCTGGATCGCCGAGCAGACCAAAGGCCATGTGCTGGCCACTGACATCGACACGACCTGGCTGGAAGCCGCCGAGGACGGCTTCGCAGTAAAACGGCACGACATCGGGACCGAGCCAGCACCCGACCAAGCATTCGACCTCGTCCACGCTCGACTTGTGCTCGTCCACGTCCCTCAGCGGTCCAAAGCCCTGGCCACGATGATTGACGCCCTCAAACCTGGTGGATGGCTCCTGGTCGAAGAAGCTGACCCCGGTCTGCAGCCTCTTGCATGTCCCGACGACCACGGCGCAGCAGAGACGCTCGCCAACAAGTTGAAACTGGCGTTTCGTGCCCTTATGGCCGAACGAGGTGTGGATCTGTCATTCGGTCGCAAGCTTCCAAGACTGCTCAGAGCTGCGGGCCTTGTGGACGTGCAGTCGGAGGCCTACTTTCCAATCGGCGGCCCTGCGGTAGATCGGCTGGAGCGTACCACCGTGGAACAGATCCGGGAGCGCCTGATCGCCTCGGAACTGGCGACTGAGGACGAGATCCAACAGCACCTGTCCAACGTCGCTAGAGGTCAGCTCGACTTGGCAACGTCGCCCATGGTGTCGGCCTGGGGTCGGAAGCCAGTTGACCGATAGTCACCAGCCCGTCGTCAGGTCCCCTGATCGCCGGTGTGGTGGCGATACCGGCTACTCCTCCCCGGAGAAGCGCTCCCACGCTGACTGGCGCGTCATTCCGAGTGCTTCACCGATGCGTGCCCAACTGATGCCTCGCGCTCTGAGCGCGCCGACGTGGTAAGCGACCGCACGGTCGACGTTCTGATGGGCCGCGTGAGCTCGTACCATCTCAGCAAGCAGGTCCTCGTCAGATAACGTCTCCCAGGCCTTTAGGGTCTGGGGAGTCTGCGATTTGGTCGAAGGAATCGCGTCACCTGCCCGACCTCCCTTGAGATCGAGTTCCTCAGCGATTATCTGAGTGCAGAGGTCTACGCACTCATTGCAGACGTAGACACCGGGACCGGCGACCAGCTTGACGACGTCGAACTGGCTCTTGGCACAAAACGAACAGCTCAACGCCTCCTTGCTTGAAGTCCGCGACATTCGTCTCCTCCTCACGGCCACGACAAGTAAGGATAAGCCTGACTGTGCCGTCAGGGTAAACCTGACGAGATGGAGGTCGAGACCGGGCCAAGAGAGTCCTACAACCACGGAATCGTGGGCATCCAGGACGACGCGGATCTGGGATTGGTCGGCCGTCTTCCGAAGGACCTGCCGGCAATGGCGACGACGCTCTCCGGGTACATCGGCGCATGTCTGGCGATAACCCACTTACGGCCCCGCGATCGACGCCTCATCCGTATTCGATCTGAACATCCTGTCGCGAGATGCAGACCGCCCGGAACGGCACTATGTGGTTGGACGTTCGTCAGAAGCTGAACCCGGATATCAACAACGGTGCAGGCATCCGCTCATGATCACACTTTGGATCTTTGCAACGTGAGCCCTTAAGCATCGTCACCAATCGCCCGCGACCTGCCTAGGCGCACTGAGGTCCCGAGCCCGCGCCTCACCTTGCCCGCGACGGCGAGACCGTGGTCCAGGTCGGCCCAAAGGTCGTCGATATCTTCACAGCCGACGCTGAGCCGCAGAAGGGATGGTGCTGCTTCCTCACCCGGCCACTTGGCGCGGCGTTCGATCGACGACTCGATGCCACCAAGGCTGGTGGCATGCACGATCAGACGGGTGGAGTTTGCCGCCGCCTCCGCGGCGCTGGCGCCGCCGTGCACCTCAAATGCAATCATGTTCCCGAACCCCTGCATCTGGGCACGGGCGCGGTCGTGCCAAGGGTCGTCCGCGAGCCCCGGGTAACGCACCCGCTCGACCTCTGGATGCGAGGCGAGACGTAGGGCGAGCTCTCCGGCGTTCTCTTGTGCCTGCTGAAATCGCAATGGAAGAGTACGAACGCCGCGCAACGCCAGATACGCCTCCATTGGACCTGGGATTGCTCCGGCCAGTGATCGACGCCGCCGCAGGTCGTCGCACAAGGTGGTCCCGGGTGCTGCAACGACCACGCCGAGTACGACATCGGAATGCCCCGCCAGCATCTTGGTGACGCTGTGCACGACGAGGTCAGCACCGAGATCGAGTGGTCGTTGACCGAGCGGGGTCATGAAGGTGTTGTCGACTGCCACCTGTAGCCCTTCGGCGTGAGCCGCCTGACACAATGCCGGAATATCGGCGACGTCCATCTTCGGATTGGTGGGCGACTCCACCCACAACAATGCGGCTCGGTGACAGGCGCCTGCCACAGCGTCGGTGTCGGAAATGTCGACGCGACGAAGCTCCCAGCGACCTGCGACAGCGGCCTCCGCGAGGGCCCGCGTCCCGTGGTACCCATCGCGTGGCAACACGATCGCGCCGCCAACGGCGACCTGGTCGAACACAGCGGCGACGGCAGCCATGCCCGACGCGAAGCTGACCGCTGTGCCGCCTTCCAGCACACCAATGACCTCCTCGAGTGCGGTCCAGGTCGGATTGCCGTCGCGGCCGTAAGCGACTGGCCCATGGGCGCGATAGGTAGAGGCAAACACCACTGGTTGATTCAACGGCCCGTCAGGCACACTCGAAGGCCGGCCAGCGACTATCGCCTGGGTCGCGGGGCGCCATTTCGGAGGCCCGTCATGGACCTTCGACGGAGGCGAGAACGGCGACCGGCGTTCGCTTTCTTCGTTCGTCACGTCGGCGAATGCGGCATCGGCACCACAGTAGATGGGATCATCGGTCCCGTCCTGCTTCATGGGCGGCCCCAGTCCGAGCCCGCACTTCGGCACACACGTGCGAACCAGGTGCTTGCAGCTTATGTACTGGTGTACTAATACAGTTGTTATGGACGATACGCCACTCATTCTCTTCCGACTCGATCCGCGCTCAGGCGTCGCCCCCTACCGGCAGATCGTCGATCAGGTCCGCCACGCCGTCAGCCTCGGGCGGCTTCATCCGGGCGACCAGCTTCCGTCAGTGCGAGAGGTTGTGGGACAAATTCCGATCAACCCCAACACAGTGCACCGCGCCTATCGCGATCTCGAACAGGCTGGCCTTGTCGCGGGTCGCCCAGGCGTCGGCACGTTCATAGTCGATACTGCCTCGTCGGCTGCTACTCCCGAGCACCTCAAGGAGCTGTCGGCGGAGCTTCGACAATGGATCGACAAGGCACGCGCGAGCGGTCTCGACGAGGACAGCATCTCGGCGCTCATCGACACCACGATGAACGCCGGGCCGGACATCTTCTCGGCCACGCATTGATGCTGACGCCCGCTCTCAAGACCACCGGTCTCGGCAAGCGATACGGCCACACTTGGGGACTCCGGGACTGCTCCTTCCAGATCCCAGCCGGGCGAATCGCAGCGCTCGTCGGACCGAATGGCTCGGGCAAGTCGACGCTGCTTCGGATGGTGGCCGGCATCACCCGGCCGACGACCGGCCAGGTCCGCGTCTTCGACCAGTCTCCCGCCGAACAGGACGAGAAGGTGCTGCGCCGCATCGGTTACCTCGATCAGGAACGTCCCCTCTACCGCTCGTTCAGGGTGGGCGAGATGCTCAAATTCGGCGAGAAGCTGAATCCCAACTGGGACTCGGCGAAGGCTCGTCAGTACCTCGCGGAACTCAACATCCACATCGAGTCACGGACGGGCAACCTCTCGATCGGGCAGCAAGCACAGGTCGCGCTCACGATGTGCTTGGCGAAACGCCCCGAACTGCTGCTCCTGGACGAACCCGTAGCGGCACTCGACCCACTGGCTCGTGAGGCCTTGATGCAAGTCCTCTTGCGCGCGGTCGTCGAGGACGGGACGACGGTGCTCCTGTCTTCGCATGCAATCGCGGACCTAGCGACGGTCTGCGACTACTTGATCATCCTTTCCGCTTCGCGCGTGAGCCTGGCCGACGACCTCGACTACGTGCTCGCGAGCCACCGCTTGTTGGTCGGGGCGCGCGACACGAGCGCACCGGCTGGGAGCGAAGTCATCGCCGGCCTGCACACCGAGCGGCAGACGAACCTTCTCGTCCGCGTAGAGGAGCCGATCGACGATCTGGCGTGGCAAGTTGAAGAACCGACGCTTGAGGAGATCGTCATCGCCTACCTCAGGCGAGCCGAAGCGAGAAGCACGTCGTTCTTCGAGGCCTCTGGGGTCGCGTCTGGCACAAGCGAGCGCAAGCAGGCACCGCGATGATCTGGGCTACCTGGCGGATGGAGCGGTCGCTCTATCTCGTTTCTCTCGCCGTCCTGGTGGTAGTCGCAGTGGCGTTGGTGCTCGCCGGCGCCCATCAGGACGCTGCCTGGACCGCGTTCTCGAACCTCCACTGCAGCCAGCCAGGATCGAGTTCAGGCTGTTGGTCGGCTGCGGAAAGCTACTACAGCGCGAGCCGATTCAGCAGCACCGGTGTCGTCGTCGGGTTCCTCGTCCCGGGCTTGCTGGGTCTCGTGTTCGGAGCGCCCATAGTCGCGAGGGAGATCGACCAGAGCACAAACCGGCTTGCGTGGACGCAATCGATCACGAGAACCCGATGGCTCGTCTCGAAGCTCAGCGTCGGAGCGTTAGCGACGGCGGTCCTCGTCGCCGCACTGGCGCCGGTGTTCCAGTGGTGGACCGGAACGGTGCAACGTGGGGATCGCATCATCCCGCCCAATTTCGACGTCTCGGGCTTGGTGCCCATCGCCTACGCCCTGTTCGCGTTCATGCTCGGCGCGTTGCTCGGCACTCTCGTCCAACGCACTGGTTGGGCCTTCGCGCTGGGCCTGCCCCTTTTCGCGGCGTTTCGCTACCTCGAGCGCACCTATGTCCGGTCCGTCCTGGTGCCTCCGGTCGATACGTCCGCGGTCCAAATAGCACCTTCGAACAACTGGGTGCTCAACCAGGGCTACATACCGCTCGGGCAGTCGAGTCCGGGGCGCGGGATCACCTGGCAGAGCGAGAGTGCCTCCATGCTCAACTGCACGAATCCCACCGGCGGCAAGGTCGTTCAAAGCGAGCAGCACTGCGAGTCTCTCCTCAAGCTCCACTACGTCGTCCAGATGCAGCCGGGGAGCCACTACTGGGCGCTCCAGCTTGTCGAAGCTGGCGTGTTCGTCGCCGGGGCGTGCGTGCTGCTCGTCCTCAGCGTCGTCGCTGTCCGTCGCTGGAGGACGTAATCGGGAGGCGCTTCCTCCCGTACGTGATTGAGCGGAACTAGGTGCGAAGCACGTGGGCGTCCTGGGTCGCGGTAGGGACCGCCCTTCCGGGCGGCCCCGCGCACAGATCCCAGCGTGCGCAACTAACGCACTGGGCTCCTGCCGCGGGTGTTGGCGTCGAAGCGCACCGAGGGGAACGGGTGCTGTAGACGAGCGGGCGGTAGCCAGTGGCGGACATAGCGG
>Ga0187874_10000188_pt1 | contig 80713 bp, 60 predicted proteins | sample June2016WEW_16_1_3_FD_132993 | JGI IMG/M metagenome (GOLD analysis project Ga0187874, IMG submission 132993) | Peatland microbial communities from SPRUCE experiment site at the Marcell Experimental Forest, Minnesota, USA - June2016WEW_16_150 | ecosystem: Environmental > Terrestrial > Soil >... | reverse complement strand
GATTTTTGTAATCCAAGCGATCATCGCTGCATTGAATTCGCGGCCACACAGCTGCATGCGACCTATATAGCATCATTCACCCACAGTGTCAAGTGTGTCCCATAGTCAGCGCTCTGCGGGTGGAGTGTTGATTGGAATCTGTGAAATCGGCGCGATCGGTGGTGGATCAGGGTGGGGGTGCGGAGGCGCAGAGCGGAGAGCTGATTCTCCGCGCCTCCGCTTGGGTACTACTCTTTAGAGAAGCTGAATTTCATGCCGGTCACAAAATTCAAACGCAGGGCAGGATACCCGAAGACCTCTTCATATTTTTGATTCAGGACGTTATTCAATCGCCCATAGATCTCGACTCCATGCAGAATCCTGTATGAAAAGCCCGCATCGACGCGGGTGTAGCCCTTATTGGTGAAAAAACACGGCATGCCAAAGGAACAGGCCGAGAGTCCGTAACTCGGATCAACGTCGAGAGTGGCTCCCCGGATATATGCATTCGTATGAAGCATCAGGTTCCGGTGCTTCCAGGCAAGGTTGTAGCTTGCGGAGTTCCGCGGGCGCCGAACGAGCGGCTGGCCAACTTGGAAGGGCGCGTTTGCCAGGGCGGCTCCATCGAGCGCCAGGATGGCCGAATCCAGAAATGTGTATTCTCCTCCCATTTCCAACGAACGGACCGGTTGAAGTCGGAATGACACTTCCAATCCCTGGGCCTTGGAATTTTTCAAATTGGCCGAGCGGTAGGAACTGAGGTTTGTCATGGAACCGCCCAGAGTGACGATCTGGTCCTGAAAGCGGTTGTAGAAATAGGTGAAGTCCAAAACAGAGCGCGAGGCGAAAAGCTTTTGCTCAACGCCTGCGTCGAAACTGACGCTTCTTTCGGGTTTCAGCCCAGGATTATTGGTGTATCCCAATTCAAACGAGTCCGGCGGACGGATCCCCGTGCCGAAACTTCCATGGAGCCGGGTTCCGCCAAACAGGTCTTGAGAATCACGCGTCGAGGCAAGATACGACAGAGAAAGGCGCGGATTGACTTTCAATATGGAAGTTGCGGGCATAAACGGGCGCTGGTTGAAATCGGTTGGCGAGGTGGGCGGCAAGGAATTGGTTCGCAGATTGTCCAGGCGGACTCCCGTAATCAAATGCAGCCGATCGGAAGGGTTCCAGCGGTTTTCCACAAAATAACCGAGGCTTGTGCGCGGGAGCAGAAAAGGATTGCCCTGATTGTCGACAAGGTACGTGTACCTTGTCTGTTCTCGATTGAATTCAAATCCAGCCGCCAGCGTGTCCCTTTCCGAAACGGCAATTTCGCTTCGCGTATTGAATATGCCGCGCAGGTTGTTGTTGTCGGAATCGCCGTAAGGTGAGTGATAGAAGGTATCGTTGGTAGCAAGGCTTACTGTCGTGACCTGCCGGAAACGAGAAGAAACCTGCTCGGTGTAACCCAACTGATATCCGAAGAGATTCTGCTTGCCTCGTGACACCGTGTCGATCCCATAGAAGAGGTGGTTCGGGTCCGACCCATAGGGACCGGGCGCCCCTGCGTCGTTGGCATTTCCGAAGAAGTGGAAATCAAACTGCCGCTGACTGTTTTGACGGTAACCGAGGCTGATGAATGCGCTTTGGTTGCGATACTCGTCATTTTGGACCACTCCATCCGTATCCATGCGCGAAAAGTTGTATGACCAGCTGAAACCGCCATTGAGACCGCTTCCGCCGGTAGCAAAACGCCGGGTTGCATGGCTGCCGCCCTCGGCAAGAGCGGTAAAGCTTGGAGGCCCTTCCCCTTTGCGGCTGACAATATTAATGACGCCCGTCAACGCATTGGGGCCATAGAGAGCGCTCTCAGGACCTCGTATTACCTCAATCCTTTCAATTCCGTCCGCTGGCAGCGATGCCAGGTCGAAGTCTCCGCCGAACTGGTTCAGCGGGATGCCGTCCACCATCACGGCGTTGTAATTGGATTCACCGCCGCGCATATAAACCCCGGTTGTGCCTCCACTCCGACCTGCCTGGCTCACTTCAATTCCGGGAATCCCCCGTATCACCTCGAAAGCGTTCTGCGCCCCACGATCATCGATATCCTGACGGGTGATCACGCTGACCGAGGAGCCGATCTCGGGAGCCAGAGCGCCGCCCAGCGAGGCGGAAACCACTACCTGGGATATGAGGGCGCTGAGCATGAGATGGATTTCCTGCTTTGTCACCCCGGCGTTTCGGATCTCCACATCCATTGGAGGGCTGGTCAACCCAGGAGCATTCGCCGCAACCTGATAGGTTCCGTCCTGCAACCCTTCGAATCGATAGATACCGCGGGCATCTGTCTGCCGTTCGTCAACAATGACCAAGGATCGATTCAGACTGACGTGTGCTCCAGGGACGACCTGTCCAAGAGGGTCCAATACCGTTCCCTCCAGTGTTCCGGCCCATAGCGCATTGGCCGCCGCGAGCAAAAACAGAAGGAAAAGGATAGATATTCTGTTAATTCTCATGAAGCTCTTCCTTATTGATTATGGGGAGGACTTCCACCTTTCCGCCGGCGAGCGACCGGACTGAGAAGTCCAAACCAAAAATTTGTTTAAGATGCTCCTGTGTCAGGACCTCCTGAATACTTCCCTGGTAGCAGATTGTTCCCTGGCTCATCAGGATGACCGCATCGCAGAAAGTTCCCAAAAGATTGATTTCGTGCGACACCACAAGGGTTGCGAGGTTCCTTTCTCGAGTGATTCGCTGGATCAGGCGCATGAGTTCAACCTGGTAATTGATATCCAGATTTGCGGTGAATTCGTCCAGGAGGAGTATCTCCGTTTGCTGTACTAGAGCTCGGGCCAGCAGCAAGCGCTGCTTTTCGCCGCCTGAAATTTCCGAAACCCTGGAATCCAGATAGGGCGTCAGCTGCGTCATTTCCAGAGCTTCGAGTGCAATCTCTTCATCGCGCGTAGTTTCAAACCCCAGCAGCGAAAGGTGAGGGGAACGTCCCTGGATGGCAAATTGAAAAACGGTTTGATAGTGATAGACGCCGCCATTTTGGGGAACCATCGCGATATAACGCGCGATTTCCTTCCGCTTCAACGCGGCGAGAGGCTGTTCTCCATGAAGCACCACCTCTCCGGAAAGCGGACGCACGATTCCGTCGAGGACGCGGAGGATTGTTGTTTTTCCGGATCCGTTCGGGCCGATGATTCCCGTAACCGTTCCGCGCTTCAGACTGAATGAAATATCGCGAAGGATCGGCCGATGGTAATCAAAACTGACGTGGCGCGCCTCAAGCATGACGAGTCCCTCGCTCATTGTTTCCCTCCTCCTCTGCGGTGCAGCAGATAGATGAAAAGGGGGGCGCCGCAAACAGCGGTAACAATTCCTACCGGAAGCTCCGTCGGCGAGAGCACTGTTCTTGCCACGGTATCCGCCGAAAGGGTGAAAATGGCGCCGAAGAGGAATACGGTGGGGAAGAGGATGCGGTTGTCGCTGCCGAACATCATGCGTCCCATGTGCGGGCAGATAAGACCGATGTAGGCGATGGGTCCGCTTACTGAAACCACTGCGCCGGTGATAAGCGAAGCAATCACGTACACGCAGGTCCTGATCCGCTTTACCTCGACGCCGAGAACCATTGCATCGGTTTCCCCCATCCCGATCAGGTTCAGGCTTTGGGAGAAAAGATAGATCAGGAAAAACCCGCCGAATACGAGGGCTGTCACGGGATAGATCGATGCATCGACCGGACGGCTGAGATCTCCGATAAGCCAGTAGAATATCCCGCGTATATCCGCTTTGCTCGTGCTGGTAAGGAGGAAAACGTTTATTGACGATAGAAATGAAGCCAGGACAATTCCAGCCAGCAGCAGTCGCTGGGAACTCTCGCTGGCACGATAGGAACTGCCTGCAATGACGTAAACGGCCCAGACGGTGAAGACCGCTCCCAGAAATGCGGCGAGGGGCCGTGCATAAATCATCCCTCCTCCCGCCGCCGCGAAACCTAGCCAGCCCGCGAAAATGGAATACAGAATTGTGCCCATGGAAGCTCCGGTGGACACGCCGAGAACATAGGGATCGGCGAGCGGATTTCGGAGCAATGCTTGAAATGCTGCGCCGGCCGTTGCTAACGCCGCCCCTACAAGCGATCCCAGCAATATGCGCGGAAGCCGGACGGAGAAGAGAACGGATGCCAATGGATCCCCACCCGAATTGTCACCGAGGAAAAAACCGCCCAGGAGCCGAAGGGAAGTGCGAACCGGTATCGGAACGCTTCCGATGTTTAACGACAGGAGAGCGATCACAAACCAGATGCCCAGCAAGACCAGACTCGCGCCCAGGATTCTCCCTTTGGAAATGCGTTTCATCGGAAGCGCTCCGGATGAAGCTTTTGGGCCAGTTCCTCAACTCCGTCCACAAACAGCGGGGAGGGATGTTGCAGGTATTCCCCCAGAATGTACACTTTGCCTTCCTTAACAGCCCGCAGATCTTTCCATCCGGCCGTTTTCTTGAGATTGGGGAGCGGGTCCCCCTTTTGCTCGACGGTAATGATCGCGTCGGGATCCTTCACCAGCACTTGTTCAAGACTGTATCGGGGATAGAATTGATGAATATCGGCGGTAATTGAAATCACTCCTGCCAAACGAACCTCATCATTTTCGAAAGTGTTCTTGCCCGGGGTCAATAGAGGATCGAACCAGGTGATGAAAAACGCCCGCACCGGAGGAAGTCCGGCAATACGCATCTGCACCTTATTCAGCCGCTCCTTCATCTGGGCCACGAGTTGACGCCCCTGGCCCGCGCAGTCTGTGATTTGCCCGATCGCTTCGACCGATTGAAAAATCCGCTCGACCGATCGCGGAGCGGATACATAAACCGGAAGTCCCAGACCGCTCAATTTCATCACCGCTGCCTGATCATTGCCCGCAGTTGAAGCGATTACCAGATCCGGCTTCTTGGCAAGGATGACCTCATAATTTGGATTCAGCAGGTCTCCGATTATTGGTTTCTGCTTTACGGCCTCGGGCCAGTCGCATTGGCTCGTAACGCCGATCAGGCGGTCCTGCGCGCCAAGCATGTAAAGAGTTTCGGTCACGTCAGGGGCCAATGAGATGATGCGCAGCGGATGTTTGGGAATCCGCACCTGCCTGCCGATGCCATCGGCATAAACAATCTTGCCGGCGGGGTCTTGTGAGTTCTTCGGCGTACCGGAATTCCGACATCCTGATTCCAGAATGGAAGCAAAAACCAGAAGGGAATACACAACTCGGCGGAACGATAGCGATGCGGAAATTCGTTGAAGTGGATGAAAATGATGAAGGTTGTCCGGCATTTCAGGTCTCTTTCTCGCGAAGAGTTAGCTGAAACTGGCGAACAGGCAGGTTTCCTGACTAACGGGTCATCGCCGGGCTTCTCGCCTTCCCCGTTCTGGTTCACCAACGAGTGGCGGGCACTTTCGAGCTGCTGCTGAAGCCGCAGAAGCCGGCTTTCCGATTACAGTGGCGGGACCGTGTGGGAATCGCACCCACTTCCCTTTTAACCCCTATGGGGCACCCTGATTCGCATTTCAGAGATCAAACACCTTAAGAATTTTTACTTATATCACCACTACCGATTACGTGTCAAAACAAACTCAGCTTTGCGCTCAGAATCGGTATCGCTATCGATATCGTAATCGGCCTTTCGAATTCCGATAGCGAATGCGATTGCGATACCGATACCGAGTTCCCCCTAGATTGGCGGAGAAAACATTCGGACTTCCAGCATTGGATAGTGCCTTTTATTTAAGGTCCAAAGCGAAAGGTTCACCACGAAGGCCGAAGCGGCGATCAGCGCATCAGCCAGTTCGACACTGTTGTGCGATTTGGAATATTTCTGCGGAGATACGGCCCCGTTTTCCCGTGTGTTTGCAGCCCCAAGTTTTGTAACGGAAACCAGGCCAATCCGGACTTCGACGGCTACAGCGCTTCTTTCAGCTTCCGCCGATACTGTGTAAAAGCTTTGCGGCCTGCGCCCGTAAGACGGAGCAAGGTCTGCGGAACCTTGCCGCGATACGTCTTCGTTACCTCGACATAACCGGCTTCCTCCAGCCGGGAGATATGGCTGGAAAGCGTGCCTTTGTTCATGCCGGTTTCGTGCAGCAGGTAGAGAAAGTCGGCCTGTTCGACGGCGAACAGAAGGGCCGCGATCATGAGCCGTCCCGGTTCGTGAATCACCCGGTCGAGGTCCGCGATGGTTCGGATTTGCGACTTCATAGGTTCTCCAGCGCGGCCGGCTCCGTGTGGCGGAGGTAGTGCCAGAAACTGATGCCCCCGGAGACAATAAAAAGCGCGCCGTAAGTCAACAAGGAAATAAGCATCGTCCCGCCAATTCGGGCGCGAACCGGGTGAGCCGCGGGCGAGTCGTTGGCCAGTATGGCGAGGAAATCGGTGGGAAGGAAGGCAATCACCACTGAGGTCAGCGCGAAAGCCGCTGCAATGACCCACTTCCAGCGAACTGCCCTCGCAATAGCGTAACCATAGCCTATGGCAAAGACGGGTCCGAAGAGCAGCAACAGCGTAGAAATATCCCAATGGTGGCTGACGGAGAGGGCCAGAGTCAGGGAAGTCAACCCGCCAAGCGCGCCGCCGATTATCAGGTTGCGCAGACGAGCGTCTTTCCGATACTCGACGAAGCCGGTGCGGGGATATGTGACGTGCGTCTTTAGGGCTTTGGTCCCATAGTGAATAACCATTACCAAGCCGAGAAGGATAAAAATCGAAATCTTATGCCAGATGGCGGTCGCGGGCGAGTGCATCTCCAGCCACATAAAGAGCCCATACCCAAGGGACAGAATGCCGCATCCAAGCTCGCCCAAGCCGTCGATGTTGTAGTACTGCTTTGGCCGATCCAGAAGCTTTCCGACTTCGTCCATGTTCATTCCTCCTATTGAGTGTCGCCGGTCAGGAAGCGCGGCGATGTTTAGCGCATACTAGTATGTATCGCCAACCAGTTGGTGTCAACAAAATAATTTTGGTCAAAACGGGAAGGGCCAATTCACCGTCGCCAGTCATTCGTCGTCAGCGGTTCGTTGTGAGATAAGCATCCTAATCTTACCGGCGACTGACGGCTGGTGACTGTTTAGAGTTTGAACTCGATTTAGCTGGTGCGATAAACTTTACCTTTTGCTGAGGGCCTCATGATAAAGACGATCGAGTGGACCGAATCCGGAGTCGTGATGCTGGACCAGAGACTGCTGCCGGCTGAAGAAATTTACCATACCTATGTCGATCACCTCGAAGTCGCCGAGGCGATTCGCACGATGGTGATTCGCGGCGCCCCCGCGATCGGCATTGCTGCAGCGATGGGAGTTGCTTTGGGTGTGAAGAAGTGCCCGGCTGAGAGTCTCTCCGAATTGGATGCTGCTTTCGAGCGGATCTGCTCGGACATCCGGGCCACGCGCCCCACCGCGGTCAACCTTTTCTGGGCAGTCGAGCGCATGAAATCCGTTTATGGCCAGGCGCGCGCCCAAGGCATTCCGGCCGTCCGTTCCGCTCTGATCCGCGAATCAATTGCGATGCATGCGGAGGATGTAGCGGCAAACCGGATGATTGGCCGCTGGGGACAGGATTTAGTTCCAGGCAAAGCTCAGATACTGACGCACTGCAATGCCGGCGCCCTGGCGACAGCCGGATACGGCACTGCTCTTGGAGTGGTTCGGGCCGCGGTGGAGGCAGGCAAGGAGATCCACGTTTTCGCGGACGAGACGCGTCCCTTTCTGCAGGGCGCCAGGCTGACCGCATGGGAACTGCAAAAGGATGGGATTCCGGTCACGGTCATCACGGACAATATGGCCGGACATTTTCTGCATAAAGGAAAGATCGATTGCGTGATTGTGGGAGCGGATCGCATCGCCGCCAATGGCGATGTGGCTAACAAAATCGGAACTTACTCGGTGGCAGTCCTGGCAAAAGAAAACGGCATCCCTTTCTATGTCGCCGCCCCAATCTCTACACTGGACTTGTCTCTTCCGGACGGCAGTCATATTCCGATCGAGGAGCGCGATCCCGAAGAGGTCCGGTCAATGAAAGGGATTACACTCACTCCGGTCGACACGCAGGTGGCAAATCCGGCTTTCGACGTCACTCCGAGCCGTTATGTGAGCGCCATAATCACGGAACGCGGGATTGCCCGGGCGCCCTTTGATGTATCGCTAAAGGAAATGGCAAAAAATAGGTGATATCGTCGGAATCGGCATCGGAATCGCTATCGCAATCGAAATTAGCTCTCGAAAACCGATTGCGATTGCGATATCGATGCCGATTCCGATACCGAAAAGAAGGCACAGGATTAAATATGCTTGTTTTGGGAATCGAATCCTCCTGCGATGAAACGGCTGCCGCTCTGGTGGAAGATGGCCACAATGTTTTGTCTAATGTTGTGGCCTCTCAGGTGAAAACCCATCGAAGCTTCGGAGGAGTGGTGCCGGAACTTGCCAGCCGCGAGCATTTGCGCAATATCGGATATGTAGTGCGAAAAGCGTTCAGCGATGCCGGCAAGACTCAAGATGATATCGACGGGATCGCGGTTACCCATGGGCCCGGGCTTATCGGCTCTCTTCTCGTCGGGGTTTCATTTGCCAAAGCAATGGCCTTCTCCCTTAAAAAGCCGCTGGTCCCGGTGAACCACGTTGAAGGCCATATCTACTCTGCGTTCATCGAACATGCGCAGATTGAGTTTCCGGTGCTTGCATTGGTTGTTTCGGGCGGGCACACTTCACTGATCTATTCCCCGGAGCCCGGCAAGTACCAGTCCATCGGAAGAGCAAGGGATGATGCGACCGGCGAAGCGTTAGACAAAGTAGCCAAGTTCCTCGGTCTCGGATATCCGGGTGGCCCCATTATCGACAAGTTGTCGAAAAGGGGGGATGCGCATCGGTTTTCTTTCTCTATTCCGAAAATCAGCGACGGCAGCCTCGATTTCAGTTTCAGCGGGTTCAAGACTGCCGCGCTGCGCTGCATCCAGCAGACGGGAATAAAACCGCGCCGCCCCGGGGGGAAAGTAACGAAAGCAATGCTGGATCTCGTAACAAGCTATCAGCAGGCGATCGTGGACACACTGTTGCGGCAGACTAAAAAAGCGGCGTCCAGACTGCAGCCGCGTTCCATCCTGCTGGTGGGAGGTGTCGCCTGCAACAGTCTGCTGAGGCAGACATTCAAGAATGCTTTTGAAAATGGGGAAGAGCGGAACAAAGCTACCGCTCCGGTTCGAGTCTATTACCCCAGCCCGATCCTGACGACTGATAATGCGGCTATGATCGCTGCTGCCGGGACGCCCAAACTGTGTCAGGCCGTTCCGATGGACCTCCAGCTGAATGCGTACGCTGATCTTCGTCTGTGCTGAGAGAATTTCGAGTCTTTGAGTCTTAGAGTCTTCGAGTTAACTCAAGGACTCTAAGACTCAAAGACTCGAAGCTTTATCCGAAATTGGTTTGGAGACCGGAGTGTAGGAAAACCAGGATCGGATTTCGCGGGGCGAGGATCGCCTTCGGGATTCCAGGAATTTGCGCCACGCCCAGGCGCGCGGGAGCGCGCCAATGGTCTTAGGAATGCCTGGAATCGAGGACCACTCGCGGATCAGGATGTAAAAAAGCGCAGCCGCGTCCCGGAGCGTGATCGGGACAAAAAAGCGCAGATAGGTGCCCGAATCCATGTTCTTGACGCGCAGCAGAAATCGATTTTTCGCCGAGTGCATGTTGATCGCCCCGGGCAGTCTGGAACGGTTCGCGGGAAGGACGCGCCTTGCATGGTATCCGATCGCTTTGGGCAAATAGAGACAGCGCCAACCCATCCACTGAGCTCTCCATGCGAGATCAACGTCCTCCCGGTAAGCAAAAAAGCTCTCATCAAAATATTCCTTTTCCCTGCGAACGTCCTCCAGCATCGCCCGTCTATAGAACGCCGCGGCTCCCGAAGCGCCGAAGACATATTCGGGCTTTTCATAGAGGCCCACATCGATTTCATTGGAGCCGCGGTCGAAATGGCGCTGGCTGGGAGTGATGTAGATCCCTGTGCTATCCAGAATCTTCTGATCTGAAATCCGGCCCGTCAAACTGAAGTCCTTCGTCTGCCGCAACAGCTTGCCCGTCGCAGACCCGGCGCCCGGGTCCCGGTCCATCCCCCCGATCAGGTTTTCCAAGAAATGCGAGTCAAGGAAGACATCGGGATTCAGGACAAGAACATAATCAGAGGCGGTGGATTCGATTAATCGGTTATGCGCCGCCGAGAATCCGACATTCTCATCCGAAATGAAAGTGGAGCTTAGCGAATCCCGACAGCGTGCGATGATTGCCCGGGTTTCATCCGTTGAAGCGTTATCCCATACGGCAATATTGAAGTCACGAAAGGTCTGCAGCTTCACACTTTCGAGGCAGGTTTCGAGGTATCGGTCTGAGTTGTGAGTGACGATGCTGACCAGTAGACGGGCGCTCATAATTCGGTTTCGCTCAGTTTCGAAATGAGCCGGGCGGCGTTCCAGAAACTTTTTGCCGAAGCCGTCCGCGATTCGTGCGGAACCAGTGGGTATGCGATGGATAGCACGCTGCGCATCAGGAGACCGGCAACAATCAGTCGCTTCACATGGGATGCGGCACGTTCTCCATGATGCTTGCGGAAATAACGGATTTGGTTCCGGTGAAAGTGCTCCAGAAAGCTCTGCGGAGCCAAATGGGCGAGGCTGTAGCCGCCGTGGTGAAGGAATCGCGCTTCAGGCTGGTAGCGAATGCGACCTCCATGGTTGCGGATCCGGCGGCAGAGATCCACATCCTCAAACCACGCCGGACGGAATTCCTCATCGAAACCGCCAACAGTTTCCAACGCCTCTCTGGAGACCATCAGGCATGCAGCCGCGGGCTGATCCACATCCGCTTCGCAGGCACTTCCGGTCCTGCGGTCTGGGCGAAACCAGCGAATTGAATTCCAAATTTCCTCTATCAACAGCATCTCCGCAGCCACTCCCGCGACACTCGGGAAGGCTCGCACGTTGAAATCTTCCTGTGGCGTGCCTGATGGGCTGATGAGCCGACCGCCCGCTGCCCAAACCTCTTTATCGGCAATCAGCGTCTGCTCCAGACGATCGATGGATCCAGGAAAACATTCCGTATCCGGATTCAAAAAGAGAAGAAGGGAACCTTCGCCCGCGCGCCATCCCAAATTGCTTCCGGCTGCAAATCCGACGTTTCGGCTGTTCCGGATAAGGACCGGCCCATCCTGCATCTGTTCGAAAAAAAGCAGGCTGGAATCCGTGGAAGCGTTATCAACAACGATGATCTGACAGCCGGCAGCATTTCTGAGCAGAGATCGGACGCAGTTTTCAAGCAGTCCGCCCGAATTCCAGTTTACGATGACGATTGAGATCATGTGTCGATTCCCTGTGGGGCGGGTGTCTGGAGGCTGTCACAAAACTCACACGTCTCTTTTTTTGAGGCCCGAAGGGCCGGCAGTGGCTAGGCCCGGCCGTAAGGCCGGGATGCCGTTCAGAAAATCAATCGAGCGCCGAAGGTGCGGCACCAAACGCACACGAATCACGCTTTTGGTTAGTGCTGAATTGGCATAGTGTCGTGCCTTCAGCGCTCATTTTCTCCTCTACCCTTATCCCGGCCTCACGGCCGGGCCTAGCCACTGCCGGTCCTTCGGACCTGATCGTGAGTTTTGGACAGGCTCTCCAGACCTGCCCCACAACGCCCGCATTTCATTTCACTAAAACAAACGGAAATACCACCTAAGAAAAAGCGACCCGGATCCCGCCCGGGCAGGGATAAAGTCGCGGCGCGCCAGTGATTCCGAGTTCAGAATTTCCTGCCAGAAGCTTTCCCCGGAACTTCTCCAGACAGGGCGCAGTCTGGCACGCTCTTTGATCATGGCGGGTGCAAGCCGGAATGCACTCGCCAATCCTCGGAGATAAGATCCCATTCGTCCGTGAGCGATGGTACGCAGAATCCAAGACAGTTGTGCCAGGATAATCATCGGCCAGCAGCGCAGCAGAAATTTCCCTGGAACGGTCTTCAGCAGCAGCAACAGAGAATTCCTGGTGCGCAGCCGCACCGCAAGTCTGGAAAACTCCCCTCCGCTGGTGCCTGCCCCATGATGATACACCTCCGCTCGCGGCAGATAATATCCACTGAATCCCGCAGCCTGGAGCCTCAAGCCGAGTTCGACGTCTTCGAGGTACGCGAAGAAACGCTCATCAAATCCGCCGGTTCGTTCCAGAACTTTCCTGCGATACAACGCGGCGCATCCCGATGCGGAAAAAATCCGGCACTCCCGGCTGAATTCAGGCCGATCCTGTTGTTCCTGGCCGCGTCGATACCCGATTCCGGCGCGCAGGTAGCAATCTCCTGCACTGTAAATCCTGCTTCGGTCGGCAATGTCCAGAATCCTGCAGGCAAAAAAAGCGGCATCCGGATGTTCCTGAATCGCCCGCGCACACTCGGCAAGCCAGTCCGGCGGCACTTCGGTGTCGTTATTCAGAACCGCTATCCAGTCTCCACTCGAACATTGGATCCCTGCATTCACCGCGCCTGCAAATCCGAAGTTCCGGTCTTTTTGGAGCAGAATGGTCCCTGGTGCGGTGGAACGGGCGATTTTAATGGAATCGTCTCGGGAAGCATTATCTACCACAATGATTTCCATTTTCCGATAGGTCTGCGATTGCAGCGAGCGCAAACAGCTTTCGAGAAATCCGGAACCGTTGTGGTTCGGGATAACGACCGATATCAGCGGAAAATTCGTTATGGAATTCATAGATGAAAAGGAAGTAGTCTATGGTCTCGCGCAGACTGAACGAATTGTGCAAGCCTATGCCACAAGCCATTCTTTCTAATTTACAATTTCTGTGAATCCGTGGCTATTATAACCATTTCCACAGGTCCATGATATGAAACTATCGGTCGTCATACCTGTGTATAACGAAAAAAATACGATCCTGGAACTTCTACGGCGCGTCCGCAAGGTGGATCTCCCCAAAGAAATCATCTTAGTGGACGATTTCTCGACTGACGGCACGCGTGAAGTCCTTCAATCGCTGCCTCCCTCGGGCGATCTGCAGATCATTTATCAGCCCCGGAATATGGGGAAGGGAGCTGCTCTCCGTAGAGGATTTGAAGCGGTAACCGGAGAGATCGTCATCATTCAGGACGCGGACTTGGAGTACGATCCGGCCGAATATCCCAATCTCATTCAACCGATTCTCGCGAATAAAGCTGACGTTGTCTTCGGCTCGCGATTTTTGGGTGGACCTCATCGCGTCCTGCTTTTCTGGCACTCAGTTGGAAACCGGGTTCTCACGATGCTGTCGAACATGATTAGTGACCTGAACCTCACCGACATGGAAACGTGTTACAAGGTGTTCCGTGCGGATATTCTGAAGAAGTTGACCTTTCGCGAAAACCGTTTCGGCTTCGAACCGGAATTCACCGCAAAAGTGGGGAAAGCTCGATTCAGAGTTTTTGAGGTGCCCGTTTCCTACAGCGGCCGGGATTATTCCGAAGGAAAAAAGATCGGCTGGCGAGACGGGGTTGCGGCAATTTATTTCATTCTGAAATACGGTCTATTCGGATAAAACGGTGACAGCCACCGGTGTCCCCAAGGGGACACCGGTGGCTGTCACCGTTTTCGCAGTAAAGCGGCCGCAGATGCAAATACCGTATCGGCGGAAATGGCATCCATGCAGGTGACCTTCTTGGGACAGACGCTCAGGTAACACGGGCTGCATTCGAAATCCGAAACGACCGTGGCGCCGCGCCCATATAATTCGATCTCCTGATGACATGTGGGGCCTAGAAGAACCAGCACCGGAATCTCCAGCCCGATCGCAATGTGCATCGCCAGCGTATCTCCAGTGACAAGAAGATCGCAGTTGCCCACGATCCCTGCAAATTCCCGGATCGGATTATCGTTCCCGGTGTTTAGGATATTGGTGTGAGCGACGGCTGCGATCCTCTTATTCCGCTCCACCTCTGCCGGCCCTCCAAGAAGCAGGACTTTCGCCGATAATTCTTTCGCGAGACGCTCTGCCAGCCGGGCATAACTCTCTTCGGGCCATTTTTTGGTGGCGAAAACATCTCCCGCGCCGGTGTTGAGCCCGATTTTGAGGTCCCCTGGATGGATGCCCTGTGCCAGAAGTCGCGCCGTCGCCTGTTTGATCTCCGTGGACAAATCCGGCAGGATGTACTCCGTCGGCCCAGGATACGGAATGCCCGCACACTCGAATATAAGCTCCGGATAAGTTTTGGTATTGAGGTGAAACTTCAACCGGTCGTTGATCCCAAGCTCATAGGTGTATTCGGATTCCTTATTAAGACAAATGACGGATCCAAACGGACTCATGCCAAATCCTATTTTACGTTCCGCGCGAATTTTCATGGCGAGCGCTGAGGCCTTCGGTTCTTTGTCAAAGCAATAGACCTCATCAAAGCTCTCCATCTCCAGTTGAAGGATCGATTCCTGCGTGTAAGGAAGAAGGCGATCGATTTCGGGAATCCCGTTCAGGATCGGCACTACGCTGGGCTCGGTTAACCATGTAATATGGCAAACCTGATTTTCCGCGCGCAGCCCGCGCAGCAAAGGCGTGGTCCTCAGCACATCTCCCAATGCAGCCAGTTTGACGATCAGAATTCGTTTTCCAAAAGGGGAATAATGAGGGCAGCCATTGCATTCGCGACGGAATCGGCAGGGCTTATGCCCAAGAAAATATCGGCAATCATAATGAATAATCATGGCTCTTTCTCGACCATCCTGGACCGGCAACTCGAAGCCGAAGCCAGACCAAAAGCAACCAAACAAATCTGAAGGGAAGGGATACCGATTTGAGTATTAACGACAACGGCATCCGCATCGAACGGCTCCATTTTGAGCCCTGGTACGACCTTCCCTGCATTCGATGGGATATTAGCGCAAGCCACTGGTTTAGATTGAAAAAAAAGCAGTCGTTTGATTCATTAAAGATCAGAATGCGCCGTGAGCCCAACAGGAACGCAAACAGTTTCACCTTCCAGTAGCTGGGATCGCCTGTCAGAAACAGCACAATTCCGGCGAATTGCTGTCGCCTCAAGGAACGCAGATGACTCCAGCTGCCGCGAGCCTCGGAATGGCTGACAACCTGCTGGAACAGAGGATTTCCCTGAAAGCTGCCTAGAATCTCCGGACGGTTCCGGCAGAAAATCGTGTAGGAGGGATTGGTGAATACCGGTTTCCGTTCAAGCCGTTCGAGAGCTCTGAAAACAAATTCCGGCTCAGCGGACTGGATAACAAGAATTTTCTCCCCGATACCTGCATTTTCAGCCGCATTTTCAACATAATATCGATGATCGGTCGGAAGGGGATGCTGCAGCCGGAATATCGAATGCTTGCAAAGGGCTTTCCATGTCAAACGGAACTCGTTGCCATCTCCTCCGATTATAAAGGTCTTCTTTGCTCTAAGCCGGAGTCCCAGCAGCTTCCATGAACGGTACTTTCTTTCGCCTGTCCAGAAGGCAAACATAATGTCGAATCGATTGCGAGGAAGATCTTTTATAGCACCAAGTCTCGGTGAACCTGCGAGGGCGTGCACTTTGGCGCCGGACAATGCCTTGTATTTATCCCTGTTCTTCTCATTGCACAGGATCGATATTTCAGGGTCCGGGTAGGTGCTCGACTTGACGATCTGTTGCGCTTTTTCACGGACCCGCTTCGGAGAAGCCGTTTCAATAAGAAGAATGCGTGTCATCAGTTTTTCGCATAAAAGGCGGCCGCAAGCCGCCGAATTCCATAAATAAATCTTTACCGCCGGCTGCCCGCTGCCGACTTCCCACTGCCTGCATCGTTCCCAACCAAGAACTTTTGATACAGTGCATCGAGCTGCCGGGCTGAATATTCCCAACTGTAATATTGTTCCGCAGTCTTTCGCCCTTCCTCGCCCAGGCGGCGTCTCTCTGCAGGATCGTTCAGAAGTGAAAGGGTCTGCCTGGCAAATTCTTGCGGAGAGTCTCCAACCAGGAGATTCCTGCCGTTCTCGTATTTGAGACCGGCGCAGCCGATCGATGTGGAGACGACGGGCATTTTCATGCTCCAAGCTTCGAGGATCTTTCCGCGGATTCCCACTCCCAGGCGCAAGGGAACCACATAGACCGAGCTTGCGGCCATATACGGGCGAATATCGGGCACGAATCCGGTCACATGAATTCCGGGCACGGCGGTGAGGCTTAGTATGGGAGGAGGCGGATCACTTCCGACAATCAGCAACTCGACTCCCGGCATTTTATCTCGAATCAGCGGGAGCACTTCACCGTAGAAATAAAGCATGGCTTCGACATTCGGCAAATGTTGAAAAGCTCCAACGAAAACAAGCCGCGCTTCCTCGGACGGCTGCTCCGGAGGCCGGAAATAGTCGAGGTCGACACCGGTATTGATCGTGTAGATGGGAACCGAGGGTGCAAATTTTCTCAGTTCATTCGCGTCCGGATCCGTCATGCAGATCACCGCGTTCACCTTCCGGGTCAGCTGAATCTCCCTGTCCAGGACCTGAAGATAGTTGTAAAACCAGCGCATTTTGGTTCCGGGATTGGACTCTTTCCTGGCACGACGCGCACATGCGGCGAAATCAACTTCATGTTTTGTCAAAAGAACGGGAATGCCATCGGTCCTTTCCGCATAACAAGCCATCTGCGTATATTCGAGCTGTATCAGATCAAAATCAGTATCCTCCAGGCAGCGATCAATCGCCTGTTTCATGTCGGGTGTAAGAAATTCGTCAAACGGTTCATAAGGGAAAAGCTGCCACGTTGAGGGGCGGATGCGCCTCAACGCGATTACCCTGCGACAGAATGGTTCGACTTCCGGCAGGAAATCCCTTTCGCCATCCGACTCCAGGAAACTGATTAGTGTAATCTGATACTTGGACGAAAGCCGCTTCAAAAGCTGAAACATGCGGCCGGCGCCTGCGTGACGGCCGGTGTGAGGAAGATACGCCGTGAGCCACAGAATTTCCGGCTTTGCCCCCTGGGCATTTGCAGGGCGGCGATGACGCGATTTCCGGCCAAAATAAATCCCGGGTTTTTCAAACAGCTCGAACATCTGCACATCGGTGCGCTCGGAACGGAACTGAGATCCAAGCTTGGCGATTTCGACAGACGGGATGGCGCAAGCCGCTCGCACAAGACTGAGCCAGGCGATCATTCCGTGATCGCGCGCAAGCCGATAGCAATTCCACGGCAAACAGATTCCGTGAGACAGCAGGAGCCGCCAGCTGCTGATGTTCTTCCAAATAAAAAGGAATTGATTTCGGATGATCAGGGCTTGAAGCCGGGATTGGTTGAAACGACGGTTGCTCGTCGCTCTATGAATGTGGTGCACGACCGATTCGGGGGCCAGCAGTACTTCCCATCCGATGCGCCAGGCTCGATAGGAGAGATCTGCATCCTCCACATAAGCCGGTGCATAGATGTCCTGGAATCCACCAAGAGCCAGAAATTTTTGCCGATCGAACGCCGAAGAGCCGCCTCCCGCCCAAAAAACCGGGTAATACTCTCTCGGATAGGGCGGACCTTCCACCTCGCAATGGGAGAAATCGATCATTCCTCTTCGGAAAACCGCGGTGGTCTTGCCGGTTTCTTCTCTTCTTTTCGAAGAATCCTGGAGGAAAATCTGGCTTGACACCGCAAAAGTCCTGGGCTCGAATCCTCTCAGCAGGGGGCCCAGAAAACCAGGGTCAACAATCATGTCGTTATTGAGAAGAACCACGATGTCGTGTCGGGCAGCCCGGACTCCCGCATTGTTCCCTTCCGCAAAGCCGAGGTTTTCCTTGAGAGCCAGAACGCGCACTTGAGGGAAGGATTCCTTGAGATACTCGATGGAACCGTCGGTGCTCCCATTATCAACGACCATGATTTCATGCGGGCGGCCGTCGACTTGGACCGCTTCAATAACCGAAGGAAGTCCTTGGGCGAGGAGATCTTTCCCGTCCCAATTAAGAACGATGATGGATGCAAGCCCGGGCTGGGGTGAATCCTGTGAAGGAACACGATTCCTTGTGAAACCGGTGAGAATATGAACCAGGTTAAAAAAGAGAAGCGTCAGCCAGAGAACCAACAAAACCGGCAAAAACAGAATTGTGATCATTGCGAGCAGTAATGAGCGCAAGCGAAACAGCATATTCAGAGGCCGGAATGATTGAGTTTTGTATCAGCCCTCAGCTTTCAGCAAAAACCGATTTCGCTGATAGCTGACAGCTCTTCTATGAATTACAAATGCTTCAAGCCCATTTGCAATTCATCATTGACGATTTGTAAAAGATAGCTGTGCACATCCACTTCCATTCGCATCACGCCATAAATCAGGCTGCTCGATCTGAGAACGAAAACCAGCGCATTATCAATCCAGTCGCACATGTCATGCCGAAGAATGGTCCCTTTGGCAATCGCGGGAGAAATTGAATAACTGCCTGGCGCCAGCCTGGGAAAAGCGATGCGGAAATCACTGGTGATGATCTGGCCTTTTCTCGCCGGCGGGAGCGGCTGTCCCGCATAGGAGGTGTTGCAGCCGGACATTTCAACTCCGAGCCGGTCTCTGATCGTGTATCCGACAATCGGCAGTTCAATATCCTGGTTCAGTTGGGCCGAGATTCGAATCGTAACTGTTTGTCCTCCGGCAATTTCGGACACCGCATCTCCCCCCTCGTCGAGCAGATCGATCCCCAGCAAAACGGCTTCTCCGTTGCCGAACCTGTGATCGACGTTCGGAATGGATCGGACTACGGGGATGTCTTTGGACAGCTCAAGCGGATTTGCGGCTGCGGGAATTCCCGTTCCATCAAAGCCGCCATGTCTGCGCTCCCGATCGAATGTCAGCGCTCGATATTTTTGTACGACAATATCCGGCTTCCCGTCTTCGAGCAGGCGCCCGCCGTCCAGGAGAAGTGCGCGGTCGCAGAATTTTGTTATTGCATCCAGGTCGTGAGTTACGAAGATAATGGTTTTGCCGCTATTGCGCAGATAGTTCATCCGATGCATGCAGCGATGCTGAAAGATCAGATCTCCGACCGAGAGTGCCTCGTCCACCAATAGGACGTCCGGGTCGACATTGACAGCTACTGCAAAAGCCAGGCGCATGAACATCCCGCTGGAATAGGTCTTCACCGGCTGGTCCATAAAGCTGCCGATTTCCGCGAAAGCGGCGATTGCGTCGAAACGCTTCTCCATTTCATGCGAATCCAAACCCAGGATGGCGCCGTTCATGAATACATTTTCGCGTCCGGTGAATTCGGGATTGAAGCCGGATCCCAGCTCCAGCAGGGCGGAAACCTTTCCGGTTACGTAACAATCGCCGGAAGTCTGGGTCATAATTCCTGCGAGGATCTGAAGCAGCGTGCTCTTGCCGGAGCCGTTCTGTCCGATTATCCCGAGCGTGTGTCCCGATTCAAGCTCAAACGAAATATCGTTCAGCGCCCAAAATTCCCGATGAAGCTTTCCGGATCCCAGCCCGACGAGTTCGCGCAGCTTATCCCGTGGCCGGTCGTAGATCCGATATTTTTTTGAGAGGTGCTGGACTTTGATCGCCGGCATCAGAGGATATCCACAAATTCGCGCTTCATTTTTCTGAAAAGCAGGCCTCCGGCCGCAAAGGTCACCAGCGACACCAAGGCGAAAAGCGCTAAGTAGCCCAAATCAGGCATTCGCATTCGAATAAGGCAGTCCCGGTACCCCAACACAACCGGGGCAATGGGATTGCATCGGACCAGAAACAGCAACTTGGGCGGGAATCGATCGATCGTGTAAAAGATCGGGGTAAACCAGAACCAGAAAGTCAAAATAACACTGAGCACTTGAGACGCATCACGCACAAAAACATTCAAGCTGGATATAAACCAGGATACTCCCAGGGTAAAGAGCATCAACAGAAAGAAATAAACCGGGACCAGGAGAATGAAAAAGCTTATTTTGCCGATTGTGAAAAAAATAATACAAAGGAGAATGGCAAATCCGATCAAATGATTTACAAAAGCCGCCAGCAAAACAGTCAGAGGAAGAATTTCACTCGGGAAAAGAGTTTTGGTCACCAGATTGGAGTTTTCAACAATCACCGTGCTCGATCTTTGAAGGGCTTCCTGAAAGAAGAGCCAGGGGAGATTGCCGCAGAAAAGGAACAGGACAAAACTGTTTGTGCCCGTGTCCTCCAGCCGCAGCCGCTGCTTAAATACAATCGAAAAAACAAATATGTAGCTCACCAGAAGAACGATCGGGTGGATGACGCTCCAGAACAGGCCCATAAAGGACCCTATATATCGAGCTCTCAGATCGCGCACCACGAAATTCCGGATCAGTCCGCGCTGGATATAGATCTTACCCAGAAAATTGGACAGAATTATCCATGGAGCCTTGAAATTGAGATTCTTCCGGCCCGATTGCATGTCAAGCCTCACGTAAGCCGCGAATTATAAACCCGGATCCTGAAGTTGGCACGCACAATTACGGGATGATCGGCAAATCGGGAATACATTAGAAGGATTCAGAATTCTGAATCCTTCATTCTGAATTCTGACTCCTGACTCCTGGATTCTGCTTTTCTCTGAGAAGCTTCGCAAAGAGCTGTTCGTATTGACAAATCACGGAATCCCAGGAGTAAACAGAGCGGGCGCGTTCCAGCGCTGCCTTCTTGAGTTCAAGGTATTTTTCGGGATGAACTGTGATTTCCTGCAGCCAGTAGGTTAAATCAGCGGCATCGTTTTTGCGGTACAAAATCCCGGCTTTGCCAAGCGCCTCGCTGTTTTCGGGCGTCTCGTTCGCGACAATTAGGTTTCCCTGTCCCATGGCCTCGATGAGCGCCGGATGGGTTCCCCCGACTTCAGTCGCATGAATGTAACAGAACGCATGTGTTTGCAGCTGCCGGTACCCTTCTCCATATACGGCGCCTGGAAACAGGATTCGAGGATCGTGCGTGGAGCGGACCTTTTCTATATACCTTGCCGCATAAAGGGCATCTCCCACGATGACCAACCTCTTTGACGTTTGGACCTTTTCAAAAGCCTCCACTACCCGGTGTGCGTTGTTTTCGGGTTCAAGGCGGCTGACGTAGAGGAAGTATTCGCCGGGCTCCAATCCAAGCTTCTCCAGGGCATCACGGTTCTGCGATCTTTCGGTCCTGGCGCCATAGGGAATAAAAAGGGATGGCGCACCATAACGGTCCCGATAATACCGTTCAATCACCTTTGCATCGGTGACGATCGCGCTGGGGAAGCATGTAGAGAGGTATTCGCAGAGGTGATAATAGGTTTTCCCTGCCCAATTCCATTTCCTGCGCAATCTTTCGATCCCGTCCACATTTACCACGACAGGGATTCCGAATATCCGGGGGAGCCAGGCATAGATGCTGTTCGCGGCATTGCAGATCAGGATCAAATCATATGGGCGAAACAGAGCATGGAAAATTGAAATGCCCGTGTGGACCACCGTATCGGCGTATTTCCATTTCAGAGTCGGGAGGACTACCAGGCGCGCCCCCCTGTGCATTTCCAGGCTTTTGGAAACGTAGTGCGAACGGCAGTAAACGGTCACATCATGCCCTCTGGCGACAAGTCCAGCCGCACACTCCTCGGCGAATGTTTCAAATCCCCCATAGTTTGCGGGTATCCCGCGTGTTCCAAGAATTGCGATCTTCAATTGAATTCGTTTACGCGTTCCTGTATTTTCCTCGCTACAAGCATGAGACCCTCGCCATAGAGGACGGAAGGTGAAAGCAGTGTCTTGAGGATCTCCTTGTTTCTCTCCCGCTGGACCGGATCCTTTTCCTTGCGGAACGCCATCCGGGTGTAAAGAAAAATCCACGGCACATAGATCGAGTAAAGATAGCTCACCGGTTTGATATGCGTGTGAGTCACCGCCGAAAGCCGGAAACCGCATAAATGCAGTTCATAACGAAGCTCGGCAAAAGTGGCCAGACCGATATGGTGGAGTGGATGCCGCGAAGTTTCGTTCAACGGGCGAGCATCGCGGCCGAAAAAGCCGCTGCCAAAAAATCGCATTCGCGATCGGAGCGAAACGATGTTGGGGGTTGTCAGGACTAGGATGCCGTTCCTTTTGAGGATCCGGCATATTTCACTCAGGAAGGAAAAGTGATTCTCGAGATGCTCGATTCCTTCGGTTGAAATGACGGCATCAAAGCTCTGATCATTCCAGGGAAAAGGCGCGTTGAGATCCACCTGGGCGTAGGCATTCCCGAGGGCCTGTGCAGCCTCGGAATCGATGTCCGCCCCGACCGCTTTGAACCCGGACTGAATCAACGCAAGCGTCAATGCAGCCGTGTTGCCGCAAGGCGCGTCCAGCACTCGCGTCGCTGGCGGCAATCGGAGTTTCGGCAAGACAGCCAAAACTGCATTTTGGATCGGGGTGAGTTCGGGTGAATTCATGCCGTTCGTCGTTTCCGGAGAACATCCTCATAAACCCGAATCGTGTTTGCAACCATTCTCTCCGCCGAAAACCTCTGTTCGATTTCATGCCGGCTTGCTTTCCCGATGCTTTCCTGGAGCGATTTGTCTCCGATCAATTTCAACATGACAGCAGCAAATTCCCTGCCATCCGGCTCGGCGACCAGCGCAGTCCGGCCGTGATCCACGACCTCTCGCAGTGCCCCTCTCTTGGTTGAAATGCAAGGCAATCCCACAGCCATCGCTACCAGCAATGCGGTGCCAAGCCCTTCAAACTCCGACGGGAAGACATAAGCATCCAGGGCGGCATAAACCTGATCGACCTGATTCACGAACCCGGGGAACAGGACAGCGTCTGTTTGTCCAAGCTGCTTTGTAAGTGATTCAAGACTCTCACGGCAGGCGCCATCGCCTGCCAGCAGCAGCCGCACACCCGGATATACGGCTCTGACGGCCGGCAATGCCTCGATCAGGTGTCGTTGGCCTTTTTCGGGGACAAAAACGCTGACGCAGCCGAACAAGATTTCGTCGTCCTTTATTCCCCAGTATTGGCGCGCTTTGATCCTCTCTTCCATCGTGAACAGCGGCGGAACCTGCACTCCTTCGTTCACGATCGAAATCCTATCCGCGGTAATTCCGCAATCCATTAAGCTTTGCGCTACCGTTTCGCTGCTCGCGACGAACCTCTCGATTGCTGCGTAGCGAGCTCGGGAAAGCGGGTTTTTCTTCAGAGGAAATCCGATGCGGCGTGAAATCAGCAGCGGCACGTTCCTGTGTGATTTCGCCAGCCAGGCGGAGGTCAACGCATGGGGTTCGTTGAGATGAATCAGATCGTAACCGCCCCGCGGTATTAATCGCCGAAATTCGCCTGCCGCCTGTATTCGCATCCCCAGTCGCCCGATTTGATGAACCTTGATCCCCGAATCGAAAGCGCGTTCGGCCAGCGGCGAATTTTTCACCGCAAGCAGATCGACTTGCTGCCCCTGCTGTTTAATCCCGCCCACAGTGAGCAATGCCTGACTTTGACCTCCACGCCATTCGCGTTCCAGGTCTGCGTATAGTATTTTCATTTATCAGCCCAGTCTTTCAGCTTGTCTCAACAGATAGCCTAATTTCTTATACTTCAGACGCACAGCGCGGCCCGCCATTTTTGAGATCAGAGCGCCTCGATATCCGTCGAGAAACCCGCCGCGCAAAGCAAAACTCCGAAACCAGCTCCAGGGTGCAGCTATCCACAGGTTCAGCCGCCATCTTCGAATTCCCGCTGCGTACATCTGCTGCGCCGCCAGTGCACTATATCGCTCAACCTTTTCCTCGTGTTCCGCGAACGAGCCGATCGTGTAGTGGAGCAGATCTCCTTTGATCCGTCCGGGTTTGCCCTTGAATCGGAGAGATTCGTGAATAATTCCGGAAAACTGCGCTGCCGTTCGGCGGTAAAGCCGCCGCTGACGATCTGGATACCAACCGGAATGTGCAATCCAGCCGCCCAGGTATAAGGCGCGCCGGGCAAACTCATAGACGTCGAATTCGGGCTTTCGGATCTTCCATTCACGGAGCGAGTTCCGCAGTTCGGGACTCAACTCTTCGTCGGCATCGAGCGACAAAATCCAATCGTGCGTCGCGGCGCCGGCGGCAAGATTCTTCTGGGTCGCAAAATCGGACCAGGCATGCACGATCACATTCGCTCCGAATTCCCGCGCCATCTCCCTGGTTCGATCCTTGCTCCCGCAATCCACAACCACAGCCTCATCGGCAACTTCTTGAACTGAACGCAACGCCCGGAGAATATTGCGCTCCTCGTCAAGCGTAATGATGCAGACCGATAATCTGTTCATTGGATCCCGTATGGTTCTTCAGGTCAAAGACCGAAAAACGACGTGCAGGTCAGCGACGATGCCAATTCACGACACGCTCGAGACCGGCTTCAAGCGAAACCACAGGAAAGTACCCAAGCATGGTTCGGGCCTTCCCGATGTCGGCCAGAGAATCTCGAACGTCTCCTTGGCGAGCGGATTCATAGATGGGCTTGATTTGAGTTCCCAATATCTTGTTCAAGATCCCAATCAGTTGATTCAAGCTTGTTCGAAGGCCGCATCCGATATTGAAGGCCTGCCCCGCCACATTCGGGCTTGTGGCTGCTTTCCAGTTAGCATCCACTACATTCGATACAAAGGTGAAGTCCCTCGTTTGCTCCCCGTCGCCGTAAACAATCGGCGGCAGGCCTTCAAGCATTCGGGTACTGAATCTGGGAATCACGGCGGCATAATGCGAATTCGGATCCTGCCGGGGCCCGAAAACGTTGAAATATCTCAAAGCAACCGCTTCGAAACGGTAAAGCTCCCAAAAAAGCCTGCAATACTCCTCTGTGACAAATTTGCTGAGAGCATATGGCGAGAGACAACGTCCAACACGCTCCTCCTTTTTCGGCAGGTTCGGCTCGTCTCCGTATATCGAGGAAGAGGAGGCGGCAATGACCCGCTTGACTCCGGCCTCGCGTGCTGCGGTCAGAACGGAAAGGGTTCCATTGATATTTGCGAGTTGCGTGAGCGCGGGATCCTCGATCGAGCGAGCCACCGAGGGTATGGCAGCAAGATGAAATACGTACGAAACGCCGGTAAAGGCTTGCTGCAGCCGATCGGTATCGTTGATGTCCGCCCGCAGAAACTGAAATAGTTTCCCCGCCTTCTCCGACCAGCCGGAGAGATTCTGTTCTCTGCCAGTGCTGAGGTTGTCGATGACGGTAACCGAGAAGCCCATACTTAAGAGATGCTCAGCAAGATTGGAGCCTATGAATCCCGCCCCTCCCGTTACGGCCATTTTCTCCATGACCAACGCGCCTCCCTATGGAATCCTTTGAGAAGTATAGCATCCTATCAAAGAAGGCCCCGAAGGGCAATTTGTGATCCTTCAAATCAAAGGGTAGTTTGCGAACAGATCTTGACATAATCCATATCGGACGGATGCTGTGATAATATGCATGGTCATGCGAATTCGTATGTATAGTAACGACATTGAAGCGCCTCTCACCCATTTCATCGGGAAATTTGTTGGAAACGTCTGCGCAGGCATTGCCCATTCGCTCAAAATTCCACAGCCCGTCAATTCTCTGAAATATGAGCTCGATGGAGAATCCGTTCACATCGAGGTCAACCGGACTCCTGTCTCCCTGGATATGAGCCACGGCTTCTCCCGGATTATCGTGTTGGATACGATTCGAGGAATGATCCGCCACCTCAAAATGGCAGATCCCAATGGCGTGATCCGGATCGAGATCGATATGGGAGAATAACGGTGACCCTTGAAATGCATAACACCATCATGAGGTATCTTAAAGGACGGAGGGATGAATGGTTCAGTTTGATCGTATGCGCTGGTTTTCTCTTCTTCTCGTTGCAGGTATTGCCGTCATTTCTCTGACCTTGAGTACATTCGTTCAGGCTCAGTTCAATGAAGATCGCCGCCGTACTGATCTCAGCCCCATTTCGCTTCCCGGCGGCTCCACGATAGAATTCAAATCCTTTGACTCTCAAAGCCTCGGGATGTCCGAGCGCTATAGCGTTTTCCTTCCCCCCTCATATGCCAAGGATCCCTCCCGCACATACCCAGTGCTCTATTTCCTTCACGGCCTGAATAATGACGAGACGAGTTGGACAGTCGAACGTTACGGACAGCTTCAAAATTCGCTTGAACAGATGATGCTCTCGGGAAAGCTCCCGGAGTTCGTCATGGTGCACCCTCGCGGGGACAACAGTTTTTACTGCAACTATATCGACGGGTCCAAGCGATATGAGGACCTTCTGACCCAGGAACTCATTTCCTATATGGAGACGCATTACCGCGCGCGGAAAGGGCGGGAGAACCGGGCAATTGCCGGAACGTCCATGGGCGGTTACGGAGCCTTGAAGATCGCCATGAAATATCCTGACCGCTATGCTTCCGTTGCCGGCCAATCCCCAATTATTTTCCCGGGATCCAATCCGTTTGCGCTCTCGGACGAGACAAAAACCTCCCGGTTTTACTCGTTCTTTGTCAATATGCTGACCCCGATATTCGGTGATCCGATACGGCAGGATTTGTGGGACGCCAACAATCCGCTGGCACTGGCAAAGAACCGGAAACTCGACGGGCTCAAAATCTATTTTGATTACGGGACCGACGATCGTTACATCCCGATGATTCATCTCGATGAGGGGTGCAAGGCCCTCGATCGAATTCTGACAGACGAGAATTTTCCCCATATATTCAAGGTTCATCCGGGAGAACCGCACGGATGGGCCCTGATTTCAGCTCATCTGGACGAAACACTGCCGTTTCTGTGCCAGACATTTAAGAAATAGGATTCACTGTTTTCCGTTTCCGGTTCCCCTTTTGTGAGGTACCATTTTGGCTATCAATATGGTACCTGGTTCGATTTTTTCCTCCCGTATCCGCGAGGAGGCCCGCCGCCTGGGATTTTTCAAGACCGGCATAACGTCTGCACGCCTTCTTCCTGAACCTGAGCGTTTTGAAAAATGGTTGAGGGAAGGAATGTACGGAGAAATGCGCTATCTCGAACGCCAGCTTCCAAAACGCATGGATCCCAGGCTGGCCCTTGGCGGCGCCCGTTCTATGGTGGTGCTGGCAATGAATTACCACACGGGACAGGAGCTTACAAATCAGCCATTGAAAGGAAAAATCAGCCGTTATGCCTGGGGAGACGACTACCACATCCTGATAAAGAATCGTCTGGAGCAACTGCTGGATTTTATAAAGAAGCAGGAACCATCCGCACAGGGGCTCTTCTATGCAGATACCGGACCATTGATGGAGAAAATCTGGGGAGCCGAAACAATCCTCGGCTGGATGGGAAAACACACAAACCTGATCGCGCGCGAGTGCGGATCCTGGTTCTTTATCGGCATAATTCTTCTCAATATCGACCTGGAGTTCGATGCTCCGGAGAAGGATTATTGCGGAAATTGCAGCCGCTGCATACAGGCTTGTCCGACCGGCGCAATTGTGGCCCCGCATGTCCTCGATGCGCGGCTCTGCATCTCATACCTGACGATCGAGCTGCGTGGTCCCATCCCGCAGCTCCTGCGTCCTCTGATGGGGAATCGGATCTATGGTTGTGATGACTGCCAGGAGGTGTGTCCCTGGAACCGGTTTGCGGTCAAGACTGCAGAAAGGGCCTTTAGCCCCAGAGAGGAGAATCTTATGCCGGATCTTCTATCGCTGGTTCGGATGACGCCCGGGGAGTTCAAACGCAGGTTCGAGAACAGCCCGATTCTACGGGCGACGCGAGACGGATTTATCAGAAATGTTGTGGTCGCGCTTGGGAATTCCGGCAAAAGCGAAGCGATTCCGGCTCTGAAGAACGCGCTTCAGGATTCAAGCCCGGACGTGCGTAATCATGCCCGGTGGGCGATTGAACAAATTACGAATTACGAATTGAAGAAAAGCTGGCCCGCTTTCAATTCGTAATTCGTCATTCGTAATTATTTTATAGCTGCGTGGATGAATGGCTTCCAGTCGGTTCCAACATTCCAATTTCTTTGCTTGCGCAGGAATATCTCAAAATTTGATTCCGGGCGCTCCATTAGTTTTTGAGGTCCGGGAGAACTGATCGTGAGGCGAATGCGTCCCACGCGGCCCCTTCCAATTTTCGACCGGCTCCTGGATAAAATGAAGTCGGTATTGATGATTTGATTCAACGACAAGTCTTTTGTAAGTATCGCGGCGGATTTTGACGATACTATTGAGGAGGAGGGCAGTTCGGCCCTACCCGACCTCTATCCGTGTGTTTTCTTTAGGTGCCTGATGGAATCGGACCTGGAAAATAAACAAGATGCCGCTTCACTGCTGGAATCCCAATCCCCCAGCGTTGAACAGGAACTGGAACTTCTTAAGAAGAAGTATGACGATTTGTGTGGCCAAATGGACGGGATAATGATGGAGACCATGGAACGATCCAACCGGATTGTCCTGGAATCTGAGATATCCAACATCATCATCAACCAGGTCTTCAATGCATCAAATGACGGGATTTGGGCTGTTGACAAGAACTTCAAGGTCATTCGAGTCAACAGCAAGCTGCTCGATTTGCTCGGACTTCCTGCCAAAGAAGTTTTAGGGAGCAAATGCTACGATCTGTTCATGGGCTTGTGCCGCGGTGAGGAGGGGTGTCCCATGGAACGAATCGCCGCAGGCGAGCGAATGGTGGAACAGGAAAAGGTCCTCACCTTCAGATCCGGGAAGGAGATCCCATTCATGGTAACCGGCACTCCGTTGTCCGGCCTGGATCAAAGCACCATCGGGATGGTGGAAACCTTTACGGACATCACGGAAAGAAAAAACGCCCAGAAACGTCTGCAGCAGTCCAATAGAGAGTTGGAGCGACTGGCAACAGAAGATGGCCTTACCAAGCTTTATAACCGGCGTCATTTTGACTACTATCTGAATATGGAGTGGCGCAGGCAGATTCGAGCGAACAATCAGATTGCATTGATCATGTGCGATGTGGATTTTTTCAAGAAATACAACGACCAATATGGGCATCAAGCCGGGGATGCCTGCCTGCAACTGGTGGCCGATTCCATTCGCACATGTGTGAACCGGTCAACGGATTTGATCGCGCGATATGGAGGAGAGGAATTTGCCATTGTTATGCCGGAAACAGATATCGACGGAGCCCGGCACATAGCGGAAATGATTCAGCATGAGCTGCTGCTATTGCGGATTCCCCACAGTCGTTCTTCCGTTGCTCCGTATGTGACGATCAGCTGCGGCATTGATTCCATGTTTCCCTCCGCCAATACCAAACCGCAGACGCTGATCCAAAGAGCCGACCAGGCGCTCTACCGTGCCAAGAAAAAGGGCCGGAATTGCGTTGTGTTGTTCCATGAGTTGGCCGCCCATCCCTTGTCTGTTGCCTAAGAGTTTCCGTTAGGACCTGTCAATGAATAACGTTTACACTTTGCTGCTGGCTCCCAGGCCCGCTGGCGAGGTGCGCGGCGGCGGGCAGGCATCTGCTTCGTTGCCACTCCTCGACGATGTCACCGCATCGCCTGCGTCGCGGCGCCTCGCATCTGCCCGCCCGGCGCTCGCGCCAAAGTGCAAACGTTATTCATTGACAGGCCCTTACCGTTTACGCGTAAACTTCAAACCCTGGGTCGCCGATAATATTCGACTAGATGGGAAACAAGTTCTACCGCGATCCTAAAACAGGGGAAATTCTGCCGGAGAGGCGCTCGGGAATCGCTCGCCGAAGTCCGTCAAAAATTTATTGGGCATTTGTCAGTTCTTTTCGGAGAAGAAAGAGCAAGGGACGCCGGGCGACGGATAAAGGTGCATACGTCGATGTCTATGATGCACGCAGCTGGTTCATCGCGATCGCCGTGCTCTTTATGTCATGCTTGGATGCTTTGCTGACGGGATTCCATTTGACTAGAGGAACGGCTCGTGAATTGAATCCTGTTATGCATTCTGTGATCAGTCGCGGCGGGTTGTCGGCGTTCTTCGCGGTGAAAGCTGCAATGACCGTCTTTCCAGTGGCCGTCATATTGATCCATAAAGAATGGGCTTTGGGAAGATTCGCCGCCCGTCTGTGTTTTTGGGCTTACGTCCTTCTTTGCCTCTACCACGCGTATTTGATTTATGCGGGCCATTCCATTAAAAGCTAAAGGAAACGCGGCGACAGGCTAGTGTTCCGCATTGTCGTTTACGGGTTTACGCGTTAACGCGTTAACCCGTGAACGCGTAAACGGTTATACTAGAGAAGGAGGTATCCATGAGTCTTCGTCGAAGTGTGCTCTATGTTCCGGGTGACAGCAAAAAGATGCTGCAGAGAGCCGCCGAAGTCGATTCGGATGTCCTTTTGCTGAACCTGGAAGACGGCGTCGCATCCTCGCAAAAGGATGCTGCCAGGGAGAATATCGCAGAGGCGTTGCAGAACACGAATTTTGGTGCGCGCGAAACCGTGGTTCGGATCAATAGCCTGAATTCAGTGACCGGACGGAACGACTTGGCCAAAATCGTTCCCCTGCACCCTCACGGCATATGCCTGCCGAAGGTCGAGAAAGCGGCGGACATAAAATGTGCCGAATCCGCAATTCTGGATCTGGAGGCCGGCAGCGGCTTGAGTAAAGGAAGCACCCGGCTTCATGCGATGATCGAATCGGCCGCCGGATTACTCCACTCGCCGGAAATCGCAATCGCGTCCGACAGAATGGCGTCACTGATTTTTGGATCCGCCGATTACGTTAGCGATGTTCGATGTCAGCCGGGCGAGGATCGCATGGAATTGCTTTTGGCGCTCCAGATGATCGTGACTGCAGCCCGTTCCGCGGCGATTGATGCCATTGATGCGCCCTGCTTTGATATTCGCAATCACAACCTCCTCGAAAACGAATCGATTCATGCCCGTCGGCTTGGTTTTGACGGCAAGAGCGCTCTCCATCCGGGCCAGCTCGAAACCATCAATCGCATTTTCGATGTGACTCCCGAGGAAATCGCATGGGCCGAAAAAACCCTGGTGGAACTCGATCTTGCCGAAAACAGAGGGAAAGCGCTGACGACCGTCGACGGCAAATTATTGGACAACCCCCACCGGGCTGCTGCCGAGCGGATCCTCCGCCGCAAAAAACCAAAATAAACTGCCGTTTACGCGTTCACGGGTTAACACGTTAACGCGTAAACCCGTAAACGCGTAAACGCTTACATGGTACACTAATTGTTCGAATGTCGATCAGGAGGTAATCAGTTTCCAGATGAACAGATTCAAGGGTATCAACCGCTACATTCTGAGTGACGCGTTGAGAGAGATCGTCAATGCCGCCATCGTCCTGCAACGCCCTCTCTTGCTGAAAGGAGAGCCGGGCACAGGGAAGACCGAACTTGCGCAGGTGATTGCGGAAGATCTTAAACTGCGCCTCATTCGATGGAACATCAAATCCACTTCGAAAGCCAGCGAAGGATTGTACGTTTACGATACCGTCCAGCGGCTGAACGACTCACGCTTTCACGACAAGGATGTTTCGGATATCAAGCAATATATCAAACTGGGGAAATTGGGAGAGGCGCTCCGTTCCGAAGAACAGGTTGTGCTCCTTATTGATGAAATCGATAAGGCCGACCTGGAATTTCCGAACGATCTTCTATTTGAACTGGATCAGATGAGCTTCGATATCGTGGAGACCGGCGAGTATTTCAAGGCCAAACACCGTCCCATCGTTGTAATCACAAGCAACAGTGAGAAGGAATTGCCGGACGCTTTTCTTCGGCGCTGTCTGTTCCACTACATCGATTTTCCCGATTCATCCATGATGGAGAAAATTGCCAAGGTTCACTTCCCGAATTTACGGCACAACCTCCTTTCTCAAATCCTTGCGCGCTTCTACTTCATCCGTCAAAGGCATGAATTGAAGAAACGGCCCTCGACCAGCGAGCTCCTCGATTGGATCCAGGCGATTCTGGCCGGCGGGATCACGGAAGAAGAGCTGAACAAGCGTCTGCCGTTCCTCGGCGTGTTGCTGAAAACGGAAGACGATGTGGCCAAAGTGGCGGTGCACTAGGGTCTGCGAAAGAGCTTCGGTATGTTCGTTAACTTGTTTAGAGCCTTGAAGCGGCGCGGCGTCCCGGTCACCTTCAACGAGTGGATGGTTCTGCAGAACGCGCTTTCTGAAAACCTGGCGGATAGTTCTCTGACCCGGTTCTATTATCTTGCACGGGCTATTCTGATCAAGACTGAAGCGCATTTTGACAAATACGATCAGGCCTTCCTGGACTGCTTCGGCCATATCGATTCCGATGAGGATCTCATCCGCACGATAGAAGAGAGATTGCTCAAGCTTCCGCCTCTCGAGTTGAGCGAAGAAGAAAAGCAAATGGTGGAGCAACTGTCTCTGGAGGAAGTCCGGGCAAGATTTCTGGAGCAGCTGCGAAATCAGGATGACGAGCTGCACGTGGGAGGGAATAAAGCGATAGGAGTCCGCGGCCGTTCCACTCACGGCGCCTGGGGATACAACCCGGCAGGGGTCCGGATTGGCCAGCATGAGGGCCGTTTGCGCAGCGCGATTCAGATCGCGGAACAGCGCAGCTTCAAGAATTATCGGGACGACGTGATCCTGGATACCCGGTCGATCAAGACGGTCCTTAGCTATATCCGGCAGGTCGTGCGCGAAGGGCCGAAAGACTCGCTTGATGTCGACGGCACGATCGATGCAACATGCCGGAATGCCGGGGAACTGGAATTTATCTGGGACAGAGCCAAAAAGAAGAGAATCAAGCTTATGCTCCTGATGGATGCGGGCGGGACGATGGCTCCCCACACCGATCTCGTCAGCCGGCTCTTTTCCGCAGCCAAGGACATAGTCAAAGATCTGCAGTTCTATTACTTTCACAACTGCGTGTATCAAGAGCTGTACACGGATATATGGCAGATGAAAGCCGTCTCCACTAGAAAGGTCTTGGACCAAACCAGCCGGAATTACAAGGTCATTCTGGTGGGTGATGCGTACATGGCGCCGAGCGAATTATTGAGCCCCAACGGCGCGATCGACTACTGGTATCGCAATGACCGACCCGGAGTCGAATGGCTGATGGATATCCGGAGGCGGTTTAGAAAAGTGATCTGGCTGAATCCGGAGCCGGAGCAGTGGTGGCCCTCAGTCCCCTCAACACGCATGATCCGGAACATATTTCCGATGTATGAGCTGACGCTTTCCGGGATGCGCTCCGGCGCCCGAGCATTGATAAAGCAGTAGGCAATGGGCAGTGGGCTCAAGTGACCCACTGCCTACTGCCGACTGCCTACTACTATGCTGCGTTCTGCGCGATGCGGAAAATTGCAATGTAACGGGCCGTTGCCAGACAGCGGGTTGGAGAAAACACCGCCAGATCCAGCTCGACATAATGGTTTCCCTTGTGTTCGAACTTGTCCTGAACCCGGCCGCGTGTCTGAATCGTGCATTCTTCTTCCTGAACGTGAAAGTGCTGCACCCGGCAGGAAACGTCTACCCATGCCTGGATCGCATAGTTGGCCGCCAGAATCTGACCTGCACGGCTAACCAGCCATCCCGGATGCAATGTCTTTTCATAAAGAGGATGCAGATCTCTGATCGACTTCCGGCAATACTGCCAGTGCACGTTCCACGTGAACTCCGAGAAAACGGGATTGAGACTTTCGCCAACCTGCAGTGATTCGAGAGAAAGGGGCCGGTAAGGCTTGCCGCGACCTGCCGGAAAATCATCGATGGATGGTTCAGGCAAAAGGCTTCCCGAAGGCAGTTGCGCTGCTCCAATGCCGCAAAGCGCTCCCTGATTGTTTGAAGCCTGGTAGTCCACCCGCAGGGTTCCGTTCTGTTCCAGCGAGCTCACAACTCCACTGATCCGAATCTCCTCTCCGTCGTAGACAGGGCGAACGAAGCGCACATCCGCGGAGCCGCGTTCCAGCCAGTCCCTGCCAAAAGAATCCGTCAAGGTGCGCGACATATAGGCGAACACAAAAAAGCCGGAAACCAGCCCAGCACGAAATCCATTGCGACGGGCATATTCGTCGTCCTGGATCCTGTTGTCGAGATCGGTGGCTTCGATGGAGGCTTTTACCCGGTGCTCCGGTAAGGGAGATCCTGCGCTGTAAAGCATTTCTTCCAATCTCCGGTCCAAGGTGAATGGAGATGCCGTCAGCAGAGACGAAAACAAAATATCACAAAAGGAAATCTGATTCACGCAGAGACGTGGTGAGCGCCAAGAAATTAGAAGTATCAAAGATGTCCAGCACTACCGCCCCCTAAGGGTCTGTTATTATGTGACAGACCCTAATCCCATACTCCGGATAACCACGTTTTTACTGACTATTGACGACTGACGGCTGGCGACTGAAAAACAGGCTGGCAGCATACCCGACCGCAAAAGTGATGACTGTCCCGATCAAAACATACCAGGTGAATGCAAGTGTGCTGAAAAGCCATATGGCAAACATGGATGCCAGCCCGGCCGCCATGCCGACAATCGATCCTTTTTCATTGGCCCTCTTGGTAAGCACGCCAAGCAGGAATACGCCGACCATGCTGCCGTAAGTGATCGACACGATGGTCAAGCCTCTTTCCAGAACCGATTTCATTCCATGGGAGAGCTGCGTGATGATGGCGAGCAGCGCAAGAGCGATGCCCCAGAACACCGTTACCCATCGTGACAACCGCAGTTCCTGCGCTGCCGATTTGCCGGTTTTCACGAAGGGACGATAGAAATCGACAACGGTCGTCGAAGCAAGCGAATTCAAGGCGCTGCTCAAATTCGACATTGCTGCCGCGAAGATCGCGGCAATCATGAGTCCGGCCACTCCATGCGGCAGGTGCCGAACGACAAAGGTAGGGAAAATAGCATCATTCGGGGCAGGGACTCTTTCCTCCGGATGATAGCCATAGAAACTGTAAAGCATGACTCCGATCGTCAAAAAGAGGGAGAACTGGAAGAAGACCAGCAGCCCGCTTGACAGGAGAGCCGCCTTGCTGTCGCGCTCGTTCCTGGCTGCGAGCAGCCTCTGAACGATCAGTTGATCCACTCCATGGCTCCCCAAATTGAGGAAGGCGCCTCCGATGACGCCGGCCCAAAACGTGTAGGGCACACGGTAATCGGTCGAAAAATTCCAAAGGACGAACTTGTGACCGGCGTTGGCCATGATTCCGGCCCAGCCATGTGGGATCAGGCCCAGAATCACAAAAAACGCAACCAAGGTTCCTCCGATGTAGATGCAGAGCTGAATCACGTCGGTCCAGATCACGGCAGTGAGTCCGCCCTCAAAGGTATAAATCAGAGTCAAGGCGCAGATGATCGCAATCGACCAGATATCGCCGGTTCCCAGGACAATACTCACTACTGTTGCGATCGCAACGACCCTCACTCCCTCGGCGAGCCCCCGCGTGATCAAAAACATGCTTGCCGTGGCGTGTTTGATCGTAGGGCCGAAACGGCGCAGCATCAGCTCGTATGCCGTATACATCTCGCCTTTGAAGTAGGCCGGGATGAAGGCAAAGCAGATAAAAATCCGGCCGACGATATATCCCATGACCAGCTGGAGAAAAGTGAAGTCTCCGCCATAGGCGATCGCGGGCGTTCCGATGATCGTGAGAGTGCTGGTCTCCGTGGCCACAATCGAGAGGGAGAGAGCCCATGCCGGCACGGTCTTGCCGCCGAGGAAATACGTACGCATCGACAGTTGCTTTTTGCGGAAATGAACGCCGAAAATGGTGATGGCCGCAAGATACAAAATTACGACGAAACCGTCCAGCCAGTTGAAACTCACCAGATGCTCCTGCGAGGGTGGCCACTTATCCTACCCTTAAAACTAAACAACTAAAAGACCGTTTAACGGGTTTACGCGTTTACGAGTTAACGCGTTAACGCTTAAACCCGTAAACGCGTAAACGATAAATTGATGTTCCTGCACAGGGGATACCATGTTAATCTTTAGCACTTGTAACCTATCAAAAGGAGAAATCCAAAGCCGTGAAGTTCTTAACTAGATTTGCTATTCCATGTCTTTTCCTTCTCTTCGTCTTCGCCGAGATCGGTTTTTCTCAATCGGCCACCAAGTCAAAAGCTGCTCCTCCGAAATCCGGCACGCCTGCGTCCGATTCGGCTTCCAAAGCGCAGCCGAAGGAAGCAGGCGATGAAGAGATCCCTCCTGTGGCGCCGAATGCTCTCTTCCCGGCTGTCGTTGCGGAGGTGAACGGCAAACCCATTCTGGGCCGGGATCTTGAGCAGCTCGTCCGGCGTCAACTGGCGGAAATCGGAGATCCAGAATGGAATAGTCTTCGGGAAGAATATCGCGGACAGCTGGTCATGAGTTCGCTTACCTCGCTGATCAGTTCCAAGCTGATTTACCAGAAGGCGGTTGCCTCCGGAATGAAAGCAACCGATGCTGAGGTACAGGCTGAAATGCAACGGATCGCGAAGAACTTTAAGAGCGATGCTGACATGAATGTCGCTTTGGCAAATCAGCATACGGACCGGGCAACATTGGAAAGGGGTTTGTACCAAGACCTCGTAATCAAAAAATATGTTGATGAAAACCTGAACAAGAAGATCGTCGTTACTCTCGAGGAACTTCAGAAGTACTATTCCGGGCATCCGACGGAGTTTCAGCATCCCGACATTGTTCGGACAAGCCACATCCTGATCGTTCCGGCAGGAAATACTTCGGAACAGGATACGCTGGCAAAGCAGCGCGCCGAAGCGCTCCTGGCACGCGTAAAAAAGGGCGAAGACTTTGCTAAGCTGGCCCGTGAAAATTCCATGGACGGCTCGGCTTCGCAAGGCGGCGATGTCGGGTTTGCATCCAAAGACGCTTTGGCGTCGGAACCGGAATATGCGGAAGCGGCATTTTCACTTCCCGTCGGGGGGATTCAGCTCGTCAAAACCCAGTACGGCTATCACATTTTGAAGGTGACGGAGAAGAAAAAGGAAGGACTATCCACTCTGCAGGAAGTCAACAACCAGCTTACGGACTTTTTGAAAAATCAGAAAGCCGAGGCGGAAATGACCAAGCTGGTCAATCAGCTCCGCGACCAATCAAAAGTTGAAATATTGATTCCCGCAGGGCAGCCGTTAAAGTAGCGATCAGCCTCAGCGATCGGCTGACGGCTGATCGCTGACAGCTAACGCGTCAGCGGCGGGCCTATCCACACAGTCTGGATATTTACAAATTCCCTCAAACCGAAATCCGAGAGCTCCCTTCCGTAACCCGAACGCTTGATTCCGCCGAAGGGCAGCCGTGGGTCGGAAGCAACCATTCCATTGATGAAGACCTGGCCCGCTTCGATCCGGCGTGAAAGCTTTTTGGCGCCCTCAATATCGGAGGTCCACAAATTGGATCCAAGGCCGTAAGGAGTCTGGTTCGCCAGCTGAATGGCTTCTTCCGTATCCCTGGCTCGCATCATTGCGGCAACGGGTCCGAATATCTCTTCACGTCCGGCCGGCATGTCCGGCCGCACTCCGGTCAGCACGGTCGGCTCGAAATAAAATCCTTTCCCCGCCCGGCGGCTGCCTCCGGTAAGCACCGTTGCTCCCATTCGAACGCTCTCACGGACCTGGCGTTCGAGATCCTCGACGAATTCGCCCCGGGCCAGGGGACCGATCTGCGTAGTGCGGTCCATCGGATCTCCGACGTTCAGACTGCGAACAGCCTCGACAAAGCGGCTCTGATATTTCTGGAAAACAGATTCGACCACGATGAATCTCTTCGCCGCAATACAGCTTTGACCGGTATTCTGATAACGCGCCCGCACCCCGGCCAGGACGGCCCCGTCGAGGTCCGCGTCCGCCAGCACGATGAAAGGATCGGAGCCGCCCAACTCCAGGACGGTCTTCTTCAGCATGCGCCCGGCGCAGGCGGCGACCTGTTTGCCGGCTTCTTCGCTTCCCGTGAGGGTAACCGCGGCAATGACGGGACTCTCGATCAACTTGGGAACCGCAGGGCTTCCGACCAGGAGCGTCTGAAAAAGCCCCTCCGGAAATCCCGCTGCTCTGAACGCCACTTCAATGGCCAGAGCGCATTGGGGCACATTGGACGCGTGCTTTAGAATGGCGGCATTCCCGGCCATCAGTGCCGGAGCGGCAAAGCGGAAAACCTGCCAGAACGGGTAATTCCATGGCATGACCGCAAGGATGACTCCGAGCGGCGTGTACTGGATGTAGCTTTCCGTTGCGCTTGAAATGCGCGGCTCATCCCGCACGAACCGTTCCGCATTATCCGAGTAGTAATTGCAATTAACCGCGCATTTCTCAATTTCGGCCTCCGCCTCGACGATCGGCTTGCCCATTTCGGCGGTAATGGCGCCCGCGAGTATTTGCTTGTTTTGACGCAGAAAGGCTGCTGCCTTTCTCATCAGGCCGGCCCTCACGGAAAAAGGTTCGTCCCTCCAGGACAAAAAGGCATTCTGTGCTTTGCGGAGCTTCTCTTCAATTTCTGCTCCGGAGTGTGCCTGATAGGAAGCCAGGACTTCTTCTGTAGCCGGATTTATGGAGTGAATCAGTTCGCCTGCCAAAATTGCACCTCCTGAAGTGGAAGCAAGGAGCCGGAAGCCCGAAGCCGGAATGCTTCATGCATAAATCTATCTTCTCTCCATTCCTTTTTGGTTTCAATCATCCGCCGACTGTCCGAGAATCTTCTGGCTCCTGGCTTCTGTCTTCCGGTTCCTAATTCCTTTCTTTGCTTTTCGCCTGCAAATCGATATTTCCCTGTGCTATTTTGTGTGTCCCATGGAAATGATTCTGAACTGGGTCGCTCATTATGGATATGCCGCCATCTTCTCACTTCTCGTTCTCGGAATCCTCGGCCTGCCGGTCCCGGATGAATGGCTGCTGACCTTCGCCGGCTATCTTGTTTATAAAAAACATCTGCACTTGTTCCCCGCGTACGTGTCGGCATCCCTTGGAAGCATGTGTGGAATCACGACCAGCTATATCCTCGGCAGAAGTCTCGGCATTTACCTGCTGCATCGCTACGGATGGCTCTTTCATATCACGCCTGAGAGGATGGAGAAGGTGCATTCCTGGTTTGACCGGTTTGGGACTTGGACGCTGCTGATCGGATACTTCATCCCGGGCGTGCGTCATTTGACGGCCGTTGTTGCCGGAACCTCCAAGCTCCGTTTTCTGCTGTTTTCAATTTTTGCCTATTCGGGCGCTTTGATCTGGGCGGCGACATTTATCGGGATCGGCTTTTCCTTCGGAGATCAGTGGTCTCAAGTGCTGAAGCAGGTTGACCGTCATATCGTGAAGGTTACGTGGGGCGTTGTAATCTTGGCTGCGCTTTACCTTCTTTGGCGAATCAGAGAAGGACTTCGAAAAAGAGACAGTCAGTGATGCAGCAAAATGGAAAGCCTGGACTGCGTCGGGACTTGGGTTTAATCCAGGCGACCGCCCTTGCCATCACCGATATGATCGGCATCGGCCCGTTCATCACCATTCCGCTGTTCCTCTCCACAATGGGCGGACCGCAGGCCATGATTGGCTGGCTTCTGGGCGCCTTCCTCGCTTTCTGCGACGGCCTGGTCTGGTGTGAACTGGGGGCAGCCATGCCGAAAGCGGGCGGAAGCTATTATTATCTTCGAGAAGCCTACGGCCCCACGAGCTTCGGGCGATGGTTTTCCTTCCTGATCGTCTGGCAGATTATTTTTTCCGCTCCTTTGTCTGTGGCGAGCGGGAGCATTGGATTTGCCAATTACTGCCGTTTCCTGGCCCCGCAACTTTCACAGGGGGGAGCGCGGATTCTGGCATCCGTCATTCCCTTGATCCTGATTGTGCTTCTGTACCGCGGGATTCGCCAACTGGGAAAGCTCTCGGTAATCCTGCTTGTGGGTGTTCTTGCGGGTTGTTTCTGGATTGTGGCGGCGGGGCTGCCCCATTTGAATCTGACCCGACTGACCGATTTCCCGCCGGATGCCTTTCGATTGAACTGGGTGCTGTGGGCGGGATTGGGACACGCGACGCTGTATGCGCTGTATGATTACTTTGGCTATTACAACGTCTGCTATCTCGGAGAGGAAATTCGAAGGCCGGAGAAAGTCATCCCTCGTGCGATCCTGATTTCGATCGCCACCGTTGCAGGACTATACATTCTGATGTGCTCGTCAATCCTCAGTGTCATTCCATGGCGCCAGGCGCGTGAGAGCACATACATAGCATCCGCATACATAGAAAAGCTCCAGGGAACCGGCGCTGCGCACCTGATGACGGTTCTGATGCTCTGGATTGCGTTCTCCTCGGTTTTTTCGCTGCTTTTGGGATACTCCAGGATTCCGTATGCGGCGGCGGCGGACGGCAACTTTTTTGGAATTTTCGCAAAGCTTCACCCACGAGGGAATTTTCCGCACGTTTCTCTCATAACCCTCGGTTTGATTGCTTCCGTGTTCAGTTTGGGACGACTCCCGGATGTGATCGGCAGCCTGGTCGCTACCCGAGTCCTGATCCAGTATCTGCCGCAGGCGATCGGGCTTTTCGTCCTCCGGCGCCGGGCGCCTGATCTCAAAAGGCCGTTTCGCATGTGGCTGTATCCTGTACCTGGAATAATTTCGATTCTCGGCTGGCTGTACATTCTGGGGACGGCCGCGGCCAGGTCGCTGATTTTTGCGCTGGTTGTTCTTATAGCCGGATCCTTGATTTTTTTCATTCGAGCCGGCCTTCGCCGCGAATGGCCCTTCTTAAAAGGATAAACCTGCCGGGAGCGCCGGCGTCTCGCCGGCTCTTTTGCGTTAACGTGTAGAAAGGCCATTTTCCCTTACAACTTCTGGCTCCGGGCTCCTGGCTCCTGGCTTCTTGCGTCTGATTAATCATTGGTGGATTTTAGGGTGTGAATTCGTTACTATGAGCACTCGATTGCGGCTTTGTGCGCCTGGCCCGCGGAGAGGTGCTGGAGTGGCCGAACAGGGCTGCCTGCTAAGCAGTTACACTGGCAAAACCGGTGTCGGGGGTTCGAATCCCCCCCTCTCCGCCACTTCATACTGGTCCATCTGTAAAACCCCAACATGTCGGTATCGGAATCGGTATCGCTATCGTCATCGACAGAGGATGTTTATCGCCCAATTCACAACTGAAAAGCCGATCTCGATTACGATAGCGATACCGAGACCGATGCCGATGAATGGATATCTGGAAACCAACTCTTGTTAGCTCATCAATCGGCTCCCTAAACTAGTTCTTTCCGGCGCAGGGAAGTCTCTGAAATGAGTGGGCGGCGGAGCAGATTATCCAAGCATTTCCTGATTCAACCGAACCCCAGCATTTGCTGCGGGATCGTGACGAAATTTACGGGGAAGCTTTCAGGGAGCGCGTGAGGGCGATGGGAATTGAAGAAGTCCTCACAGCTGCGAGTTGCCTTTGGCAAAATTCTTTCGCGGAGCGCCTAATTGGCCTGGTTTTTCAATTTTTCTATAAAATCATCTAAACTCGATTTAGCCGCGGCCGGAGTGGCATCATAAGCCTGGCGCGCAAAAGCGATGCCTGCATTGTAATCGCCGAGGCTGAAATGCAGTATTGCAATCCGCGTCAACAGCACGGCATCTCCCGGTACTTTGTTCAGCGTGTCCGTATAGATGCGGATTGCCTCTTCCCGGCGGCCAAGGAGCGCCAGCAGCAGTCCCATATTTTTCAAGGCTTCAATGTTGCCGCCATCCAGTCGTGCTGCATCGGTAAAGTCTCGAAGAGCTTGTTCCAGGTCCCTCTGCTGATAGTGCATTTCTCCAAGGACCATATATGTTGGGGAATAATTCGGATTCAGCCGGAGCGACTTTTGATAAACGGTGTTCGCCTGTTCATAGTCGCCTAGAAGAAAGAGGCATCGTCCGGTTTGGCTATAGGCATCCAGATGAGTGGGTGCAAGGCGGGAGACCTTCTGGAAATCTGAGAGAGCGCTCTTGATTTCTGCAGTTCGTGTGTCCGGATCGGCAGATCGTTCGCCCACCTGCATGTGCAAGGTGCCGAGCGCCATATAAATTGTGGGATCCAGACGATTGATATCCAGAGCGCTTCGAAGAGACAGGAATGCCTGTTTCAGCTGGGCCGGATCTGAAATTCCGGCCGTTCCTTGAGCAATCCCAAGCGATAGCCGATATTGGATCACCCCGGGCGCCAACCGGGATGCTCTCTCGCACATTTGCGCAGCCGCCGCCGGATTTCCCGTCTCTTCATACGCGCTCGCAATGCGGGATGCCATATCCGCCCACAGCGGCTGAATCGTTAATTCCCAGATCCCCAGGATGGCACCGACAGAAAGCAGGATGCTGAGCAGGACCACAGATGCTTTCATGCGTGGTGCCGCGGGTTTTATTGTTTTCCACACTGGCAACATGAGAAGCGCCGTGGCCATAAGGAGCAAAAGGAGGCCACCGACAAAAATGAGCATGCGCCCTTCAGCATGATGCAAGACGTCAAGAGAAGAAGGATTCACCAAAGCGGTCCAGAATGCGGCCGAAAGCATGCCCATCGTAATCCATACTGCTGCCACAAACACCAGGAATATCTTAAGCGCTTTTCTAAAATCGGGTTGATGAATCTGCCCGCCGGATCTCTCGGAATAGATCAGTCCTATTCCGCCGCATGTCGTCAGCAAAAGGATCACTGCCGCACCGGGAATTCCCAATCTGTTTTGGTCTGCCGCACCCGCCCCGAACCAGGTTCGCAGAAAAAGTGCCGTCGCACTTCGCTCATTCTCGGGGTTAAACATGAAGCACCAACTCTCCAGAAGCACGACAATCCCAGACAACGATGCATAAGGCAGCCATGGATTCCGAAACCAACGCTCGGAACCTGCAGCGCGTTTTTTTGCAGGCTCCTCCTGATCAGCCAGATCGCGATTGCAAAGGACTGCCAGAATGGCCAGAAGCAAATAGAAGTAGACTCGCGTAGGAGTGACCGCAATGCCGACCGCTATTTCTATGAAATGAGCAATCAACGCACCCAGTATGCCCAGAACGAACAGCGGCCGTGTTTTGACTTCCAAGCCGGAGTCCGGATTTCGGAAACCGCTCCATGCGACGAACAAAAATAATCCCGCCAACAAGCCTATTTCGATACCGACGCCTATGAAATGGGGAGCCCCGGCCGCCCAGGGGCCGAAGAATCCTGCAAGACTTCCCAGGCCGGAGAGCAGAATAAAGGCAGCTTTCCCACCATTTTCAGAAATAAACCCCAGGTATCGCAGCGCATGGTAAAAGGCGGCGGCAATAAGGAGCAGGAATGCGGCCGATCCCGCGGATCCTATCGTGACGAGGTTGTCGAAGGTTTCGTTATGCATGCGGTCCGCAGTTTCGTCTGGGCTAAGCCGGGCCAGTGATGGATCCGCGTAGGTATTTGCAGCCAGCCAGACACATTCCGGACCATAGCCGATCGCGGACCGCAGAAAATGATATCGATCGCGCGTGCCGTCAGGAAGGATCGCAGGCGAGCCGGACCTAACAAAATGGATCGCGGTTTTCCATAGTGAGCTTCTGATGCTGATGCTTGTGTCGTAGCTCGTATCCGATAAACTCCCCAGGTGGCCGAGGGAAGGAGCGAGGCTGAAAAGGCTCCGGGCAGAACCGGCCGGATAAGCCAAAAGGAGGACTAAAGCCAGCGATTGGGTAATCCAGGTCAACCACAGCCGTCCCCGACCCCAAGGAGTGAGCCAAACGCATAGATAGACAACCGCCGTTAAAGCGGCAGCTGCTGCGATGCATGCCAACGCGATTCCTGCAGACCTTCCTGCACCGAAGCGGGCAATGGCGATCACAAGCGCGGGCGCAACAAGTCCTAATCCGGCAGCGGCAGCATGAAGTGCCGGGCGGTCCCTTTGTTTGGTCCGGTTCATCACGAGAAAAATGAATAAGCAGATGTACGCGGAAATCGCCAACCCGAGCAAGGGCCCCCGGCTTTGGGTAGTAACAAGGGCTGTGCACTGCAGCAGCAGTGCGAGACTATAACAGCTAATAGGGACAATCCCGGAATTCCGGTGTCCGGCATTGTCCAGTCCTCTGAACCGTTCAAGAAGCTGACAAAAAGTCGGCGGAATCAGCATCACCAGGTACCCGCCAAGAAAAATCGCATTCCCCATGCTCCCCCACGACCGTCCTAGAATCAAAACGCCTGACGGAACGGGATCTATGCGAAAATACTGGAGAATCGAATAGGCAGAAACAGGAATGCTGGTCAGGATAAATACGAACTGCAGCCTCTTCGCTTGAGCACCGGTGCGCAGTTCGGAAAGCACGGTTAAAAAGAGAATCACGTAACAGAAGAAAGCAACGGTTCCCTGGGCGCGCTTATTCAAGCCCCACCAGCTCTCCACCGGCGCAATAGAGAAAATAGAACTCAGCAGGTAAATCATCCCCAGCGCAAGAACGGGTTTTACCAGGGGATTTCGCATAAATGATCGGAATTGGGACGCCATTCCCCGCCTGCCCGCACCGATTCGTGCCAGCAGCCATGCCGAAACGGATACAACGACGAGGAGCCTGAGCACGCATATTTTTTCGAACTCAAATATCCGGAATGAGGAGATGTTAAAGAAAAGGGGAATGACTGCCGCTGCCGCGAGCCAGGAAGCTTCCATGATCGCTTTGCAGGCTAGTTGCAGTTTGGACTGCATTGGAATCTTTACGCAAACATTTTGCATAAAATCAGTACTGAAAACCTCATTCCAGGGATAAGCCGGCACGCGCGCGGTTGTAGCCTAATACTTTGTCATGCCGGTCCAGTTCAGAGAGCGAGAGGATTTGTTCACTTGGAGAATACTCGGGCACGATCTCCCTGAGCTTGTTCACGAGGCCGTGAACATTCTTGGAATCGACAAGCGCAGCCAGGTCGTCCAGCCAGCTCCTTACTTTTTCCAGGCTGACCTCACCTCCGTCCAGAACCTTGATTTTCTCATGGGACGTTGGCTTGATCCCTTCACCTTCCAGCTTGGTTTCTTCGAACAGTTTTTCGCCCGGGCGAAGGCCTGTGTAGACAATTGGAATATCGATTTCCGGCTCAAGCCCCGACAGCCCGATCAAAGCTCGCGCCAAATCGACGATTTTCACGGGTTCTCCCATGTCCAGCACGAAGATTTCGCCCCCATGGCCCATTGCAGAAGCCTGCAAGACGAGCTGCACGGCCTCCGGGATGGTCATGAAATATCGCTTGGCGTCAGGATGAGTGATGGTGATCGGCTTTCGCGCGGCGATCTGCTGTTCAAATAACGGAACGACGCTGCCGCGGCTACCCAGGACATTTCCAAATCGGACCGATACGAAGCGAGTGGAATGGTGTTGCAGGCCAAGAATCAGCAATTCAGCGACACGTTTGGTGGCTCCCATGATATTGGATGGGTTGACCGCCTTATCCGAGGAGATCATTACGAAATCCTCGACGCCAAATTGCTTGGCAATTAGTGCCACATTGTAGGTGCCGAAGATGTTGTTTGTGATTGCCTGAAAGCAATTCAGCTCCATCATCGGCACGTGTTTGTATGCGGCGGCATGGAAAACCGAATTGGGGTGCTGGCCGCTGAATGTCTCGCGTAATCGGTTTACATCCAGGATATCGCCGATCACCGAAACGCAGTTTAATGCCGGATGACGCTCTTTGAGTTCGATGCCAATCTGAAAAAGATCGCTTTCCGAACGCTCGAACAAAATGAGCTTCGCCGGATCGAACTTGGCTATCTGTCGGCAGAGTTCGGACCCAATCGATCCCGCAGCGCCCGTGATCAGGACCACTTTGCCCTGCAATTTGGTCCGGATGACCGCCGGATCCAGCTTCACGGGTTTTCGAGCGAGGAGATCTTCGACGCGAACACTTCGGAGATTCCCGACCGACAGTGAGCCACTGATGATATCGCCGATGGCGGGAAGGGTTTTGAACTCCACCTTGCATTCGCGGCATTTATCGATAATGCGCTGGATCTGTCCGCCTGATGCGGCCGGAATCGCGATGAAGATGTGGCCGACATCGTTGGCTTTTATCAGCTGTGGGAGCTCTTCCGTATTTCCAAGCACCTTGATTCCCTGGATTTTCATTCCCTTCTTCGTCGAATCGTCGTCTACGAATCCCACAGCGCTGTAATCCAATTGTTCATTATCTCTGAGTTCCCGGGCAATGTTGCTGCCGGCCCGGCCGGCGCCGATGATGAGAGTGTTTGTTTGTGTCAGGTAAACGCGGGCGCTTTCGTAATAAGCCCTGACTGCAAAACGGGCGCCTCCGATCACGAGGACCGTCAAGATTGGATCGACGATAAATATGGACCTGGGATAGTCATGAAAGCCGTAGGTCAGGCCCACCACGACGTATGTCATCGGCGCCGCGACTGCAGCTGCCTTGATGATATCCAGCAGATCGCTCATCCCGACATACCGCCACCAGCCGCTGAACAGCCGAAATATCGCGAAAACGAGCAGCTTGATCAGCAGCACAAACGGAAGCGTCCTGAAAAAAACAGAGCGGTACGGGTCCGTAAGGCTGAGGTCCAGCCTCAGCATAAAACTCGCATAGTAACTGAAGGAAACCAGGCAGAGGTGCGAAAGAATAATCACAAGCTTGCGATAGCGCAGTGCGTAGGCCCGAACGCTTGGTTTCAGGGATGCAGCGCTTCGTTCACACGCCGAGACAAAGAGCCATAGGCAGAAAGCCAGGACGGGGAGCAGGACAATACCGTCGACATTCGATCCGATAGATTTGGGAGACCAGGAGAAAGCTAAGGCTGCGCCGACCAGTGAAAGCGAGCCATATAGCAGCGCCACGGAACCGGGCCCCTGACCCGCCTGAATCAATCGCTGATATAAGTGAGAGCGGTGCGCCAGGAATACATTTTCGCGTTTGATGAGCCTGCGAAAGAATGTAAAGACTGTGTCAAAAACGAAAGGCCAGACAAGAAGCAGGCCGACGAGAGGCGCTCCCAGCTTCCCAGCATCCATCCTGAAGCAGATCAGCGGGAACACGGCAAACGTGTAACCGAGAAAGGCACTCCCCACATCCCCCATGAAGACGCGTGCAGGCGACCAATTGTGCCCTAAAAACCCGATGCTGCTGCCTGCGACCAAAACTCCAAGAACCGAAAGGATATTTTGCCCGCTGGTTATTCCCACATAGAACCAGCCTGCGCCGGCGATGACCGCCTGTATCCCCGCAATGCCGTCACTGCCGTCCATGAAATTGTATGCGTTGGTGAGGCCAACGATCCAGACAAAAGTGATGACCAGGCCGATGGGCCCCAAATCCAGCGGGCCATGAAAGGGCAAAGCGATTTTGGTCCAATAGCCCAGGCCGGCAATAGCCGCAGCAGCTCCGATGCCATGAGCCAGAAAGCGGATCCAGCCGGGCAGGGGACGAAGATCGTCCAGCCAGCTGACTTGTGCTATCACCAAAGCTCCAATCGCGTAATACGGAAATCCCGGCCAGGATAGGGATGGCTGCATCAGCTTCCAGCCGGTGCCTCCAAGCAGCGTAATCAGAACGATCGCGAGTCCTCCTCCGCGAGGTGTAATTCGAACATGCGAACTGCGTTCGTTGGGAATGTCCAGAATCCGGCTCTTTCGGGCCCAAACGCAATAGCCCGCTAAGAGAAAATAGGAAGCGACGAATGCCATAAAGGCCAGTGCAAACAATAGAGGCATTGAGACACCTGCCGGTTATCGGTTGAGAGGACGAGCGCGATTATATCAGCCCCAGATCGATCAGTTCCATACGAATTCCTTCAGAAAAGGATCGAGGATTATAACCAAAGTCTTTCGTTGCATAGGAGTAGTCAAAAGCCTTGTCCTCATTAAGTCTCAACACCTGCTCGGACTTGATGGGAAACCTCCATGGCAGGCGCTCGCATGCGCGGAGGACCGACACAAAAGGAGCGGAGGGAAAATGCAGTTTAAAAACGCGGAGTTTTAGCAGCCTGCCGATCGTATCGATAACGTCGTTAAAACTTAGGGCAGTGCCGCCGGACAGGTTGTAGCAGTGTCTTATAGATGCCCTTGAACCAAGGCACCGGATGACAGCGTCGGCGACATCGTCCACATACACTGGTTGCTGGAGTGAGCTGCCGCTCCCGAAAATCGGTACTACACGCCACCGCTGAATGTGCCGTATCAGACGGCACATATTCCGATCGTGGGCATTGCCGTAAATCATCGTCGGCCGCAAGACAGTGTAGTTGAGCCTGCTGTTTCGGATGGACTCTTCAGCGGCAAGCCGGACGGCCTTGCTGGCTGCGTTTAATCTTGTGAAAATTGCGGTGGTGCCGATGAAAATTGCGCGCTGCACTCCTGCGCGTTCTGCCGCCCCGACAATCCCGGGCGCATGGCCGAATCCAAGCGACGCCAGATTGGCCAGTACGTCCATACCCGCCATTGCTTTTTCAAGGGAAGGCACGTCGCTCAGGTCCCCGCGAATAATGCGGACTCCAGGAGGAAGTCCGGCGGTGTCGCTCAAGGACCGCACCAGGCAGCGGACTTCGGCACCCGAATCCAATAATCGGGGAACCAACCTGCTTCCGGTAAAACCGGTGGCTCCGGTCACCAGTACTTTCATGGATGCCGTCCCTCGGCGAACTCGGCAGTCGTACGTTGCAGGATTTCCAGGTAACGTTTGGCAAGCGCCTGCCGTGAGCAGTTGTCAATGACGAAACTGCGCCCGCGCCGGCCCATTGCCCGCGATTCTTCCGTATTCGAATGCATCCATCGAATTCCGTCGGCAATCGCAACGGCATTTTCCGGTTCGACCACCAGGGCGGCGCCGGACCGATTCAGAATTTCAGCCGCCTCCCCGCTGACGCTGGCGACAATTGGCCTCTCCATTGCCAGGATCTCGAACATCTTCGAAGGTATAAAGGCCTCGAACAGAGGGATTGCTCTCAACGGTATCAGACAGACATCCGAAAGAGCATAGTAGTCCCGAACCGCCTCTCTCCCGACCGGGTCTAGAAATTGGACATTGGACAGCCGCTTCTCCTTCGCGATACGCATGAGCCCGTCTTTTTCAGCACCCTCTCCGACTAAAAGGAACCGGATCTGGGGCTCGTTGGATAGAATTTGCGCCGCATCGAGAATCCTTGCAAGAGCGTGGGAGATTCCGTGGGCCCCGATGTACAGAACAACAAATTTGCCCTCCAGACCAAGACGCGAACGCAGTTCGGGGCTGGCTTGGTCGGAGCGCCAGAAATCGACATCCGCACCGTTCAGGACTGTCGAGACCTTTGTTGATCGTATCCCTCGCGCCACCAGGTTGCTTCGAAACGATTCGGTTACGGTAACGATGTGATCCGCTCGGCGATACAGCGCAAGTTCCCATTTTTCAAGCCAACGTATGAGAGTGTGGTTTCGCAAGATGCCCAGATCTACAAAAATCGCAGGCCAAAGATCGCGCACTTCGATTACAAAGGGAATGTGGTGGCGTTTGGATAACGCAGAGGCCGACATCGCCGCGAAAAAAGTTGGCGAGGTGCCGATTGCAATATCCGGTTTGAGAATCCGGTGGTTGGTCAGAATGTTTGCGGCTGGCCAGAAAGAAAGATGACCCATTGTTTTTTTTAGGAAACCCTTATTCGGAGTGACATAGGTCCAGTTGCGGTACACCCGGATCCCATCAAGATCTTCGCACATCCGGATGCCCGGTCGATAGCCAGGATACAGCCTCCCGGCCGGATGATTGGGGAAACACGTCACCACCGACACCTCATGCCCCATGGACAGCCACTGCTGGGCGAAATCATAAATGCGGGCCGAAGGGGCTCCTATCTCGGGCGTGAAGTAGTGGGAATAGCAAGTAATTCTCATTTCAATTCCGGTGTGCCGTCACGGGATATGCTGAAGAATGACTCCCGCCCGGCCTGGGCGATTCTGATTCGATTCGAATCGGCTCCTCGATGGAATTCAGCTTGGCCTGAAGAGCCCTTGAATATCACATATCCGAAACAAAAAGGTAATTCGCCGGCCTTTTCCAAGGAAAAAACTGTGTTGGGTGTCCGCATTCCGAACAACTCCGAATACCACCCCTGTGGTTCCGGATCTGTTACACCGTGTGCAAGCGCATTGTGTGGTTCGCCGAATGTGGCAAACCACAATCCCATGCCTGTCCCGTCGACCCGCCAAAGATTCTCTTCGATCCGATCCAAGGCAAGCTTCGGTTGAAGGTGCAGATAGCTGACCGCTCGTGAGTGTCCCGTTCCCGAAATCTCATCCAAGATTAGCCAGAATTGGTCCGGTTTCCAAAGCAAAGTCCGACGGTGCAGGGCCCGAGCTGCCAACCGCATGTACCCGTCGTGGCTGCCCTGCACGAGTACATACTCGGGTGTGTTCAACCACAATACCTTCCCGGGCCGGGCACGCCGTGCAACGCGAAAGCTGCTCCAGACCTCCGACTGGCTGACTCCCGCCAATTCCACCGTATTGTGAGCCCGCGTTGAACGGAAGTGATCCCGCCATATTCCCTCCGCATACTCATACACTCCCGAGTCGACGACGATTCGCTCGCCTGATACCTGCAGCTCATAGGAAAGCAGATCGGCATGTGCATGGGCGGGCAGATAGTCCGGGCAAGGCTTTCCGCCATCGAAAATAAGGTGGTCGCGTAGTGAATCGACCCGCATCACGTAATGCCGGCTGTCCGGCAATTCTCGACTCGGCTCCGGGGCATCGTTCAAAGGCCATTCGCGAAAGCGATTCCATCCTTCCGAGCCGAACAGGAGCAGCGGATAAAGTCCGAAACTCTCACTTTTTTTGAACCGCGGATCATTGAAGTAAACCGCGCCTGCAGCCAAGAGGTCGGAAGGCGAAGGACCATCCCAAGTCGTGTCCTTTAGAAGCGGTAGTTTCCCGTTGGCCGGCAGGATTGCGATCAGATAGCCGAGCATTCGCTTCAGAGTGCAATTCAACCAAGGCGGTGCATCCCTTTTTTGCCGCCGCTGAAGGCAGAGCGCTATTTCCAGACAGTGCCTCAACACAATGCAATGGTAGCCCGGGCTGCGTTCGAAATGTCCTCCATCCGCCGGAATCTGCTCCTCAACCTCGCGCATCAGCCATTGAAGGGAATTTCGCAATAAGCGGGACTCCAAACCGCTGTCAATTGCGAACCTCCAGAAGATCAACGCCCGAAGATTCGCTATCAAATGGTTTCCGCGAACATCCCTTTCCAGATCCTTGGCGAGGATATGCGCCTGTGACGACAGGCTCTGCCGCAGGCGCAGATCAAATTCCTGATCGGCCGCAAGCTGTTTGTCAAAGCCCGAGAGAGCGGTCATCCAGTTTATGAGACGAATGGAAATTGTATACGGATGCCAGCCGTCCCCCCGAACGCGATCATTGTGATCCATCCATGAAGAAGCAATCGATCGGAACGTCTGATACGCGGAGACCGAATCCCGGCAAGCAGACTGAACAAGCAGGTCCTGAACATAATCGAAATAGTGGAGGTGATAGAGCCACAAGCGGCTCGGATGCGCATCGTGCCATCGAATTCCGGAACTAAACTGAACGCAGTGATTCAAGAAACAGAATTCTCCCGTGCTCAGACGTTCGGCATTCCGAACGGACGCGCGAACCTGCTCTTCCCAGGGGCCGCTCATTTTCAGAGCAGCCCCATCCGGATGGAACACGGGATGCATATTCACATTCGGCACGGAAATTTTTGGCACTCGTTTGTTGATGGCTTCCCACCACCAGTGGCGCATGCTTCGGCGAACCCGGCAAAAGACCTGTCCGGCCTGCAAATGTCGTGTAGTATGCAGGAACAGCATTGCCCGATCGAATGAGTTCATGCCTTTTCGAATCCCTGCTAAGGCGCCTGTTTGCGTGTGTGGAATCCCCTCTTCCACCAGTAAAGAGGGGCGACGACCCCTCCGAGAACACGAAAAATGACACCGGCAGCAAATCGGCGATATTCCGCCAGTTCAGTTCGGTTGATAGTCGCCAAATGCATATTGAGTTTCGAGGAGAACAAGGATTGGGACGACGCGCTTGGATTTTTCATCATCGGTCATCACTGCTTTTGAGTTTGGAAATGTTCGATTCCCGCTCCTGCCCCGCCAGAATCTGACCAAAGCGGTTCAACACTGATTCGACATTCTGGTTCCAGGTGAAGGAACCGAGCACCATGCTGCGAGCGCGATTCCCCAAATCCTGACGCCTCGCCCGGCCGAGATCCGCAGCGGTCAGAATGCCCCTGACCAGCGAATGCATATCGCCGGGTTCGATAAGAAGCGCGGCAGCGTTGTTCCGAGCGGTAATCGACGGCTGCGGATGGCCCGGCCGCCAGCCGCGCAGAACCCATCCGATCTGATCGAGATCCGACGCCACGATGGGTTTCGCCATCGCCATGTACTCAAACAACTTTGTGGGACTGCCGAAGAAAGGCGTTCCGTCCGGATTCGGAACATGCGGGGACAGGCAGACGTCGGACGCCGCGAGTATGCCGGGCGTTTCGTGTTGCGGGCGATATCCTGGAAGCGAAACAAAAGGTACATTCTTGAGAATTGAGCGGACTTTCCCCCCATACTGGCCGTCTCCAACCAGAAGGAAGTGCACGTTATGATCCTCTAGGAATGTTCGCTCGTGTTCCACCATGGATCGGATCGCCTGCGCCAGGATCTCGGTGCCATGCCACTGCCCGAATGTGCCAACGAAAGTGAAAAGGTCCGAGTCCATAGGGATGCCAAGCTCACGCCTTATTTTCTGCCGGGCCGCATCATCAAATCGCCCGGGATCGAATATGGAAGGATCCACGCAGTTAGGGTAAAAGAGGACCTTTTCTTCCGGAACTCCGGCCGAGCACACCTGCCTTCTGATTTCCTCCGACACGACTACGACAAGGTCCGACAGGAGGAGGTTTGCAGTTTCTATGCGTTCTCCTATGGATTGAAAACGAAGAGGATCCCCCCAATTGCGCTGTATCCAAGTCTCCGACCCGTTGAATTCCAGTATCAAAGGTATCCCCAACGTGCGCCGCAAGTAAATGCCGGTCATGTCATGCAGGCTGTACCGCTGGTAAATGAAATCGGGTTGGAATTCCTCGATCTCCTTCATTACCACTCGGAGGAACTTCCGGTGATAGCGGAAACAGTTGAGCTCATGTGGGAAGGCGGCCATAGAATGCGGAATCACCGTCAGCTGACGGATTTTCGAACTGATCAGAGGTTGCCGGGTTACGGCTACCAGCCGCACTTCTTTTCCCGCCTCGCACAAAGCGTTCGCGACACCGGCGACATGGCCGACGGAACCTCCTACGGTTACTCCGAAGTTTAAGGCGGGTTTCAGATAAAGACATTTGTTCCCGATTTGGCCGGAATAGCGATGCCGACCTCGTCCGGTGCAGATTCGGTGTCGCCGGATGACGTTTGCAACCAGCGCTTCGAACCCGCATGCTACCCCAATGACGATCCTGCTCAATGGAACAGGGAACAGGAATCGACTAATCCGAATAGGGGCTCTTCCAGGTGGGGCGAACCAGCGTTCAGCGCGCGGGATCGTGACAGCAATCAAAGACAAAACGTCTCGGAAGACAGCAAGGTCGGCCTCTTCGCCGGTAACAACAACCGTCGATGCGCCGCAGGAACGAATGGAGCGGAATGCTCCGAAGAGGCCTCCTCGCCGCAGAGAAGCCAAATCCATGAACACGGCAGGACTCGAAGAATAAGCCTCACGCAACTCCTTTCGCAGAGGCACGGGAGAGAGGATCAGTTTGACACCTGCTGTCCGTGTCCGATTCATTTCAGCACTTGTGCAGTGTTGATCTTCTGGGTGATTGCCCACTCTGCGCACAAAGTGGCGCGATACCCGTCCCGGGCGGTCACCCCCAAATCACCAAATCCCCGAAGGGCTTCATAAAAGTTCTGGAGCTGTTCCTTTTGCCCCTTTTCAATCTTCGGCGTTTTCAAACCTTTTGAGTCCACTCCCCGGACATCAAGGGAGCGAAAGTCGTCGAGTACAAAAGTCGCTCCACCGGCGAACACTTCGACCCGCTCTTTTCCTGCGCCTCCTGAGCCGCTTCCGGTGTAAACCAAAGTGCCGACCGAACCATCGGCGAATTCAACAACGGCCACTGCATCGTCTCGCCCTTTCCCTCCCACAGAGGCCGAATGAAGGCGGACGGGTTCGGCATCCGTTAGGAAGGCCATAAAATCAAAGAAATGGACTCCCTCGCCCAAAATACGGCCTCCTCCTTGCACGGGATCCATGAGCCAGTGCTCGGCAGGAAGAGCCCCGGCATTTACTCGATAAACGATGTTCTTAGGACCGGCGATCGGCCTCAAGAGTTTCTTCAAAAGAGCGGCATGCGGCGAAAACCGCCGGTTGAATCCAACCGTCAGGAGCGCTTTCTTCTGCTCCACCAACTGCACCAGTTTTTCTCCTTCTTCCGCCTTCAAGGTCATCGGCTTTTCAACAAACACTGCCTTGCCCGCCTCCAGTGCGGCCTGCGCAATCGGATAGTGGAGATCGTGGCGCGTCGCGATATAGATTACATCGATATCCGGATCGGACAAGACTTCCCTGTAATCCGTGTACCCGCGTGGGAAGCCGTCCTTCTCCACCGCGCCATGCACGGTGAGTCCCGTCCGGCTGCACACAGCGCTCAGATAAAAGCCGGAGTGGGCCTTGATCAGAGGGAAAAGCATCGAGCGGAAGTAGCCGCCGTACCCGACGACACCGATTCGGATCGCATCCGATTTGGCTGAGGAGGCAGGCGCACGACTTGGCAGATAACTTGTAATGCGAGGCTCCTTGTCGGTCTTGAGCTTGTAGTCGAGAAGCACGCCGATAGGTCTCTTCTCGGAGGCAAGGGAAGCATAGGCTTCGGATGCTTTTTCGATTGGATATACGGCGTCGATAAGATTCTGCACCGTCAGCAATCCAGCAGACATTTGCCGCAGGACCTCTTCCAGGTTTCGTCCCTCCGTCCAGCGCACGTACCCGAAAGGGTAGTCGTGTCCCTTTTCTTCATAATCAGGATCGTAGCGGCCGGGTCCGTACGAGGTGGATATGAAAAAATCCAGCTCCTTTTTATATATTTTATCGCGTTGGATGCGAATCGGGACGTCTCCGACGAGGACGACCCGGCCCTTCCTTCGACACGCATCAAAGGCCCCATTCAACAGCGACGGATCGCTCCCGCCGGCGGTTACAATGACAGCATCCGCTCCGTGCTGTTCAGTTCGCTCCATCACGCCAGCGACAAACTCTCGTGCAACGGCGTTGAAACCGTGATGCATTCCCAAATGAATGGCGCGCTGAATAGGATCATCTTTCACATCAACCCCGATGACTACAGCGCCGCTGGCACGCAACATCTGGACGGTAAGCTGTCCCAACAGTCCCAGGCCCACGACGACGACGCGATCGCCGATGGACGGAGAACAGCGCCTGATTCCCTGCAATGCAATGGATCCAAGAGTCCCGAAAGCCGCTTCTTCGAACGAAACGGAATTGGGCATTTTGACGGCAAGGTTTTGCGGCACAAAATTGACAGCCGCATGGTTTGCGTATCCCGCCCCACAGCAAGCTACCCGGTCGCCCGCTCGAAAGCGAACCACGTCCGGCGCAACATCCAGCACAACGCCGGCGCAGGAATAGCCTGATGCCTGCTCGTTCGAGAGTCTGCCTTTGACAAGGTCCACTGTGTTCTGAAAACCGTGGCTGGAAATCCGGTCTATCACTTTGCGCACTAACTGCGGATTGCGGATGGCCTTCATAAGAAGACTTTCGCGTTTCCCGCTCCCTATGCCTGCGGATTCGGTGCCCACACTGATCAGCGAGTGGCTCGTCCGAACAAGAATCCCGCCCGGCTGGAGCGCAGGCTCGGGCACATCAACGACGCGAATCTCACCTCTCAACACTGCTACTTGAAGCACTCGGCCGTTCTCCTTTCTGGTTTCTTACCGTCAGAACCCATGTGAGCTCGAATGGTAGCCGCGTGCGAACCGATGCAACGCAAACGGGACGCGGCAACTTGACGCCGTACGAGGGCGCAAACCAGCCCTCTCGTTCTTCGAAAGCCGCTTCCGGCCCGGATTCCTGCTGGATAACCAATCCAAAGCCATCAGGCCAGGAAAATTCGATTGCCTCTTTTGAAATGAAGCGCAGCTTTGAGCCGGGCGCAGCATGGAAGAAGAACTCTACCAGATGCTCGGATCTTCCCTCAAGCCTGTCATTCAGCCGCAAGCGTGGAAGTTCACGATCGAGTTCAAACGTTCTGAATACCGTCACCGGATCGGGGAGACGTCGGTATCCCGTATGGCCTGCGTCAAATCTAAATGTATTGCCGCCGCGACCGCACTCGACATCTATCGGCTGGGCATCGTTGCCGAGAAACCAAAGGGTTGGGGGCGAGAGGAAATGGTTGATTTCCTCTCGGTCCACTCGAATGGTGTTGTGAAATTCCGTCGAACGGAACCGGTTGCGCCATTCAGGTGAAGCGGTGTAGACATACAACCCCGAATCGGTAAGCACAGGCCTTCCGGCCGCGTGCCACTCGAAGGACAGACAGTCATTATGCCCGTGTCCCCCCAAACCTTTGAAGCCGACCGGCCCGGCATCTATGAAAAGATACTGCTGGGGCGAGCGGAAAATATAAAACCCGGCATCATCGAATTGCACCCAGCCGGAATTTTGTTTCGGCGGAATTGCCTGATACTTCCTTTCAAAAACAGATGGCCCCAGCAGCCATAGGGAGTATTCGGAGGGATGCCGGGCTTTATCCGTCCAGTGATTTTTTGCGAAAAGCGCCCATCCCGCTTCCAGGAGATATCTGTGATCTCGGACAGGGGTGTCATCAAAAACGAGCACCCGGCCATCGTCAGCATCGCCGATTACGGGTGAAGACCCATCCTGCAGAGTGTAGGCGTAGATGAACTCGATCATCAGCTCGATTTTGTTCCAGTACACGTCAGAGGGAGTCTGCCCGGCTGATTGCAGCAAACGAGCTCCCGTTAGAAAAATTTCGAGGGATAATCGATGGTAAGGAATAGAAGCTTCGATATCCACGCCGTCGTCGGTCACCTGGAGCCTGATCTCCTGCTCGAGAATGGCGGATCCGCGCCGGAGCCATTCCCGGCCCTCATCGAAGTTCTGGAAGAGCACGCCGCAAGCGACCATTCCGAGCGCGTCGGCAATGTAATGGTTGCCGTTTATGTGAGCGATCTCGAGATGGTCAGAAATCCACATCCCGTGTCTGTACAGCTCTGTAAGGATCTCGCCGAGGAAATCGTCATCAAACGGAGCATCGGCGAACAGGGCTAATGCCCAAATCCAATTGGTCGCGCGGAGCGCGACCTCCATCGTGCATGTCCAATGAATGCCGAAACCGATGGGATTTGATTGAATCCAGGATCGTATCTGAGCCTGAAATTCAGAAATGGCCCGTGGGTCACGGTCGACCAGCCAGGCTTGCCCCAGAGTTATTAAATGATAGCCGCGGGACAGCTCCCACGGCACCTTGATGTCGCTCGGCAGGTCTAGTTCGGCGTAATCGATTCCGGCAGATCTCTCGATCCCCCATCGACGTCCCGATTTGAAATCGAGGTGCCAGTCGATTTCGGCGCCGAGCCGTTTCGGGCCGGATCCCAGGAGGTCAAACTCGTGCTCAACTATCTTTTCGACGCGTTCGCGAATGCGGCCGCGCGCAGCTGCCAGGGGACCGTGATAGATCTCACGCAACTGCTCCCGTTCCTGGCCGGAGTACAGGAAACCGCCCGCGCCGAGGCTGCGCCAGAAAAATCCGAGCGATGGATGCCCGGATTTGGCGGCGAGGGATTCCGGAGTCAGGTGCCGTATCCTCCGCAATAGCCAGCCGGACCGGGCTCGCTTCGTAGCTTCTTCCAGTGCCCTGCGTACGAGATAGCCCGGAGGTTTTCCAGCGGCGCGCCGCAAGAGATCGACGGCGTTCATGCCATTCTCTCCTCACATGTTCCGTCAATCCACGTGTCGAACCAGGCGACCGCGTTGTAAAAAGCCCAAATGTAAAGAGCAAAATCCGCTTGGCCGTCGCGATGACGCTTAAGCATGTTCAGGACTGAAATCCGTTTTGCAGGGAAGCGGTCGAAAAAGCGAGTTGAGCACAATTGCGCCTCAACGGAGCGGCCGAAATCGCCGCGCAGCCACTGCACCATCGGTGCGCCAAAACCCATTTTCGGGCGGTCAATGATTTCGTCGGGAATCAAGTCGCGGACCGCTTCCTTCAACACCCACTTGGTCACACCTTTTTTTACTTTGATTTCCGTTGGCAGGTTCATTGTAAATTCGACCAGTTTGTGATCGAGAAAGGGAACACGGGGCTCAATGGAAACCGACATGCCGATTTTGTCGACGCGCATTAGAAGAAGCTCGGGGAGCCTGAGCTTGAACTCCGCATAGATCATACGAGTCAGGAAATCGCTCCCCGGAGCGAGCCGGTCGAGCCGTTCGAAGAAAGATTGGACGACCGCAAAGGTGTCGGTCTGCGCGTAGCTGCGCGGAAGCAGGCCGGAGTTCCACATCGGTGCGGGAATGGAAAGAGATTCAATTCTGTCCTTCTCAATCAGCCTGGACTTTCGGGATTCGCTCAGCACCATTGCTCCGCTCCAGAAAGCCTCGCGGCCGAGGCCTGCGCGGAAAACCACGTCCAGGTATGGATCGTGGCGATCGTGAATCCGGGTCAGCCAGTCGGCAAAATGAGCAGCCGTGCGCCTTGCGAATGAAGGCAAGCGGGTGAAAGCTCTCCAGAAACTTTGATACATGCGCAAGTGCATCATGTAATTCCGATACCCGCAAAACTGTTCATCGCTCCCTTCTCCAACCTGCACAACAACCGTGCCGCTGTCGCGGACCAGCTTTGAAACGAAGTAAAGCGGGATGCAAACCCAGTCTGCGATCGGCTCGTCCTGGGAAACGATCAAAGACGGCAGATAGTCTCGCATGGTCTTCTCGTCAACCAGCACTTCGTGGTGTTCGGTTTTGAAGGCGCTCGCGATTTTCCGTGCGTATTCCAACTCGTTCAGATAATCGTGATCGGAGAAGCCAACAGTGAAAGTCCGCACTGGCGAGTCCAGGTGCTTCGACATGAGAGCGACGTTCGTGGACGAATCGATTCCGCCAGACAGGAACACGCCAAAAGGAACGTCGGACATCATGCGCTTCTCGATGGCCGAGTCGAGCAAATCCCGTGTGTGCCGGACTGCATACTCTTCAAGTGCGCCATTCGAAAGGCCGCGCATCTCCGACACTCCCTCGCCCGATCCGGGCAGAGCATCCCAGTAGCGTTCTGCCGACATGTCACCAGAGGCCGTAATGAATGCCCTGTGCCCGGCCGGCATTTTGTAAATCCCGCGAAACATGGTCAGGGGAGCTGGCGTGGTAAGAAAACTCAGATAATGGTAGACCGAAGTTGGTTCCATTTCTCTTGGGAAGGACGGAAGTTTCAAGATGGCTTTTATCTCGGACGCGAAAACAAAAGCTGATCCGGTCCAGCCGAAATAGAGCGGTTTGATGCCGATGCGGTCGCGAGCGAGAAATAGACGCCGCCTTTTCCCATCCCAGATTCCAATCGCAAACATCCCTTCGAGATGTTCGACGACCTTTTCTCCCCACTCCTCGTATCCGTGGACGATTGCTTCGGTATCAGAGTGATCGGTCCGGAACCGGTGCCCCTTTTTCAGAAGCTCGCGCCGAAGAAACTTGTGGTTATAAATCTCTCCATTGAAAACGAGGTGGATGGTCCCATCCTCGTTTTCCATCGGTTGGTTGGCATTTGCGGAAAGATCCACGATTGCAAGCCTGCGAAAACCCAGGCCGAATCTGCCATCTGGAGACAGCCACAGGCCGTGCCCATCTGGTCCCCGGTGGATCATGGAATCGCGCATGCGCGCGAGCACGTTGCGATCTACCGGTTCGGAATCACGCAAAGACAACCAACCCACTACTCCACACATGATCGCCTTCTATTGCTCTCGAAGAAAATGAAGATCGCCAAAACAATTGGTTAACTTCCCCTGAATTTCTTTTAGGTGCAGGCAAAATTATACAGTTCTGCTTGTTGCCTGGACAAAAGAATTCGAAAAAAGTGGGGATATGCCAACACATGCCACGTCTGCTCCCAAAAAATCGCACCATCCTCCTGTATGTCTAATCGCCGGAGAGCAGTTAACAGAATTGTGCGACTGGAAGTAACGAAACGAGGGCTCGTCCTAAAGTGAAGTTGCTCCCACCTGGAATTCTGAACAAGCAGCATCACAGCAAATGAATTGAAAGGGAATTGAGTTATAGGTCCGTTAGTAAGTTGAAAAAGTGCACGCCGATATTGGCTGCAATCCTTCTCGATTCCGGATCCTTTGAGCTTGAATTCGCCTGCGTCTGGTTATTAAATAGGTTTTTCATTAGACAGCTTATGAGACAGATCCTGATGAATTCCAAAGGTGCGATTGTCGCACGCATGCCACGACCGAGTATAGAACCCGGCACTGTATTGGTACGCGTTTCCTATTCTCTGATTAGCATTGGAACCGAGTTGGCCCCTTTGCGGACCGTCGCCGCCGAAGATTCAGGGGCAATGTCATCCGCACGGGCATACACCGGTTTGGCTCGCCGATATATCGGGAAGGCCTTGAGAAATCCAGGCTTGGCTGCGCGGCGTGCCGCATCGATGGCGAGGCAGGCCGTTGACGGTCTCAGGCTGCAATACAGGAAAAAGCAGGAACCAACGTTCCAAATGGGTGATCTCAAATGGACGCGCTGCGAAGCGAGAGACTTCCAAGCATTTGATGATCGTCTGGAGTTGCTTACAGACAATTCCGAGTATTCGTATCAAGCAATATCGCAGGCCATCGATATCCCGGCCGGCCACGTACCCGTGGTGGAAGTGCACGGATGCGTTCATCAGGGCGTCATCTCGCTGGGCCTCCTGAACGGGGATCGAAGCGCCTGGCTGGGCATCAGGAGCTACGACCAGGGCAGCTTCGAAGACCAACTGGTCTTCAACCCTGGGGACTCACCCAAATTCTCGCTTGTAATCGCCAACGCCGGCGCCCGGGCGGAGTGCCGCGTCACGCTGAATTCTGTCCGTATCACGATGGTTTCTCAGCAGGAGGATGCTCTTCCAATCACCGAACTTGAGGACCAGGGTTGGTCCGTCGGTTACTCGGCCGCGGGGGAAGTTGTAGCCGTCGGGGAAGGCATTTCGGATCTGGTTCCGGGCGACAGGGTCGCTTGCGCGGGCGCGGGTAGAGCGAACCATGCGGACTACGTATCGGTGCCGAGAAATCTGGTCTGCCGGGTACCGGAAGGATGCGACACAAAACTGGCCGCCACGACTACGGTGGGAACCATTGCACTTCAGGGAGTTCGTCGGGCCAATCCACAGCTTGGCGAGACCGTCTGTGTCATCGGTTTGGGTCTGATCGGTCAACTCACGGCACAGATGCTTCACGCCAGCGGCTGCAGAGTGATCGGGTTTGACCTCGAACCTTCGAGAGTGGAGCGGGCAACCGCACTGGGGATGAGCAGCGGCGCTTCGACGGATAACGACCTGCGGCAAATCGTGCGCGACATCACGGGAGGAAAGGGCGTTGATCGGACGCTTGTTGCCGCTTCCACCAAGTCCGACGCTGTGATCAATCTCGCGATGGAAGTCACACGTGCAAAAGGGGTGGTCGTCCTTGTGGGCGACGTAGGGCTGAATGTCCGCAGGGAAATTTTCTACAAAAAGGAAATCGATCTTCTGATGAGCACTTCCTACGGCCCCGGCAGGTACGATCGTTCCTATGAAGAACTGGGAAACGATTACCCTTTCGCTTATGTGCGCTGGACGCTGAATCGTAACATGCAAGCCTACATGGAGCTCATTGCCGCCCGCCGCATAGATGTGGGCGCGTTGATCGACAAAGTCCTGCCGGTCGACCTCGCTCCCGAGGTGTACCGGTCGCTCGCTGCCGGTGGCGACTGCCCGTTGGGCGTGCTGATCCGTTATCCTGAAGACCCGCGCAAAATGCCCGAACCGCCGGATTCCTCCCGGATTACGATCCGCGGACACAAGGTTCCCGTCGAACAGTCAATCAAGTACGCCCTTGTTGGGGCGGGCGCTTTCGGGACCTCGATGCTGGTCCCTGCTTTGCAGAAGATCACGGAGAACCGGTTCTTCCTGCGCGGCCTGGTAAGCCGGAACACGGCGGTGGCGGGCAACTTCGCACGGGCCAATCGCATTGAGGTTCTAGCAACAGAACTGAACGCGGTGCTGAACGATCCCGGGTTTGATCTTGTGGTAATCGCTACGAGGCACCACGAACACGCGCGGCAGGTGGTTCAGAGTCTCAGGGCCGGCAAACATGTCTTTGTTGAAAAACCGCTGGCGACAAGCTGGAACGAACTGGATGAGATTGTCAGCTGCTACCACGAGCTGTCTGAAAAAACGGTGCTGCTGGTGGGATTCAATCGCCGGTTCTCTCAGGCGATGCAGATGCTCAAAAACCTGCTCAAGGATCGTCGCTCTCCGTCCGTGATCAACTATCGTTTGAACGGCGGCTATATCCCCATGGACAGCTGGATACAGGGCGAACAGGGGAAAGGGCGGAACATCGGCGAGGCATGTCATATGTACGATGTCTTCCGTTTTCTGGCCGGCGCGCCCGTTGTCTCCATCAACGCAACTCCGATTGATCCGGCTTCCCTGCCTTATCTTCGTAATGATAATTTCTGCGCAACACTGGCTTATGCTGATGGAAGTGTCGGCAATCTTGTATACACCGCTCTCGGTCCCAAGCAGGGTTTGGGTAAGGAAAGAGTCGAGGTTTTTTGCGACGGAGAGGCGTATATCATCGACGACTACAAAAGCCTCTCGCGAGCAAGCGACGGCAACATCCTGTGGCAGAGCCCCACGGCAGACAAGGGGCATCTGGAGGAAATGAGCAGGCTCGGCGCTGCGATTGCAGGCGGCCCCGCTCCGATCCCATTTGATGAACTGGTCGAATCGACAGCGGTTGCCCTGCACATTGAAGACCTTCTTTGCGGCAGATCGGAAGAGCCAGAGAAATGATGTCCGAAACGTATCTCTTTGTAGTTGCCACGTTCGACAAGGTCGGGGAATCCTCGGACAACCGGCTGTCGGAATTCTCGGAAAGGCACACAATTTCCCTGCCGATCCCCGAGTTGCGAGATGTTTCAGACATGTTTGCGGAGTTACATAGCTCGAGCGCAAAAGGAATCGTGTTTCAGATGGTCCGAGGCGTTCCGGGCCGCCAGCAATTGCAGGTCGGGCGCAGGGTTCTCAAATCAGGCAAGAAGCTATGGTTTTACTGGCCCGACGAAGGTGCCGTCGAGTGTGTCGACAAGGAACGGCTCCGCAGCTATTGGCGGCTCTGGACCGCGACGCGAGTCTTTTTTGCGCTGCACAGGGCGATCAGTTACGCGCCGCCGTTCGAAGCCTATGCAAATCCTCATGCCGAGTGCCACGAAACCCTGAGGAATGCCAAGCCGATAGCTTTTCCCAACTGCGAGGCGCTGCCCTCGCCCGAAAATCCGTTGAAAGGCACCGGCGTGTACCTACGCACCGATTTCTGGGCCAGGATAACCTCCGGCGGCAGCTACGGCCACACGTGCTATATAGCCAAAGGTCTTTCCAGGGTAACCCGGAACCTTGTGTGCTTTCTGCCGCATCGATATACGCTTATCGATGAACTGGGCCTGAATCAGGTCGTTCTCGATCCGCCCAGCCGAGGATACAACGAGATCGATCTCGTATTGGCGAGCCCTTATTACTATCGGCCGTTGAAGGCTGCGCTAATGGCATTAAAGCCGCTCTATATTTATGAGCGGCTCTGCCTCGGCAACTATGTCGGCGCCAGGCTGAGCCAGGAGCTTGGAATCCCGTATCTCGTCGAATACAACGGCTCGGAAACATCAATGAGCCGAAGTTTCGGCGGAAAGGGATTCGTTAATGAGCAGTTCTTTCTGAAAGCGGAAGAAGCGGCATTCAAGCAAGCCAGTCTGATTTCAGTGGTGTCCGATGCGGTCCGCGAAGACCTCGTCCGGAGGGGAGTAGATCCATCAAGAATATTGGTAAATCCGAACGGCGTCGATCTTCAGGCATATCGGCCCGCCGCACTCGAAGAGAGACAGAAGTTGCGCGCTGAACTGGGATTCGACGACACTCACACGATCCTCGGGTTCACAGGCACTTTTGGCGGCTGGCATGGGATCGACATCCTTGCGGATGCAATCCCCCGGATCTGTGCTACGTATCCGAACGCGCGATTCCTGCTGATTGGAGACGGCAATTACAAGCACCTGGTCGACGAAAAGATCAGGGAGCACCATCTGTCGGCCAACGTGATCTCGACCGGTAGAGTTCCGCAAGTCGAGGGGGCGCGCCTTCTACAGGCATGTGACATCTATCTTTCTCCGCATAACAAGCACATGGTGGACAGCCGCTTTTTTGGCTCGCCCACAAAAATTTTCGAATATATGGCCCTGGGCGGCGGCATTGTCGCCAGCGACCTGGAACAGATCGGAGTAGTGCTTTCCCCCGCGCTCAGAGCAGGCAACCTGCCCTCCTCCCTTGCCAACGTCACCAACGAGCGCGCGGTTCTGTGCACTCCTGGAAATCTGGAAGAGTTCGTCGCCGGCGTAGGATTTTTGATCCGCCATCCTGAGGTCCGGCTTCGTCTGGGGCAGAACGCGCGCGAAGCTGCGGCTCTCCATTTCTCATGGGACCGGAATGTGGCGGATCTGTGGCGGTTCCTCAGAAAAGAGGTCACCTCGTTTCAGGCAAGCGGGGCACAATCGATCGGAGGTCCTGCGGTCAGCAAGGCCGCTGGTGCGTCCAACGGGGCGGACGATCCATATAAACAGCAGGCACAGAAGCAATGGGACAATGATCCCTGCGGGTCCCACTATGCCCGCAAGGCCGCCCCCAGAACGTTGGAGTGGTTTCTAGAGGTGGAACAATACCGTTACGGCAAGTATGCTCCGTGGATGCCGGAAATCATGGAGTTTTCGAAACACGGTGGTCAACGTGTTCTTGAAATCGGCGGAGGGATGGGCACCGATCTCGCCCAATTTGCCAAAGCCGGCGCAATTGTGACGGACGTGGACCTCTCCGCCGGGCACCTGGAGCTCGCGCGAGAGAATTTTAAATTGAGAAATCTGGAAGGGTCTTTCCTGCAACACGATGCGGAGTCCTTGCCGTTCGACGATGCGTCGTTCGACCTTGTTTACAGCAACGGCGTGATCCACCACACTCCGAACACCGATCGTGTGGTTCGCGAAATGTACCGGGTATTGAAACCGGGCGGGCGCGCCATCGTGATGGTGTATGCGGAGAACTCGCTTCTGTACTGGTATCAACTGGTCTATCTTCTCGGCATGCGCTCCCGACTTCTGGAGAAGTATTCCATGGGCGAGATCATGTCGCGCCATGTCGAACTTTCCCAGACCGACGCCCGTCCTCTTGTGAAGGCATACACGAAGGCTAGAGTCCGGCGAGTTTTCAAAAATTTCAAGAGCGTCCGTGTCATCAAACGACAGCTGATCAAGGAAGAGCTGCCGAGAATAATACGATGGCTTCCCGTCGGGGTTGCCGGTCGAATCATGGGCTGGAATCTGATCGTGAAAGCCAATAAGCCTTTGTAGAACAGCCCGCGCGGGCCCGAATGTATTCCTCTGCTCAGTTGCAGCAGATGAAATGATGATAGGGAACATGCCGTCGATGCTGTCGTCTTTCAATCCTGGAAATCTTATCCGTCGCACTGTGGAACCGGGGCGGCGTTTAATCCGTCAGGCCGATCAGATCTGCGAGCTGATCTGGGAAAGAAAGGAGTTCCACTTTCCTTCGCGGCCAGGTGCGGCAGAAATGACGGCGCGCTTAATGAGAATGGGTGTGCCAGGTTTCTCAGAGTATGCGTTCGGACAGATGGCGGGAAGTTACGGCGGCAGGACATTCGTTGCATCAAACAGGCAGCACACCGTCGATATGCTGCGTTCCCGGCATCCTGGAGAGGTAGAGTCAATTCTCACGGTTGCCGAGCGCCTGCTCCGTGGCCGGTTTGATGTTCTCGGCAGCGGCCCTGTAGATCTCCGCCGAGGAAAACGAGGCAGAGGATCCAGAATAGACTGGAGTCGTGATCCGATCAGCAGGAAACGGTTCCCAAGCGTCTTCAATCATTGGCGCTGGAATCCCGGAATGCTAACCAGCGGTGCCGACATCAAAGGGCCGTGGGAAATCGGGCGCTGCCAGCATCTCGTTGTGCTCGGCCAGGCATATTGGCTGACAAATGACCGGCGCTTCTCCAGCTGTTTTGCCGAGACCATACGGGACTTTCTGAAGCGCAACCCGCCCGGACTCGGGGTGCAATGGGCTTGCACGATGGACGTAGCCTTGCGGGTAGTGAGTTGGATTGCCGCGCTGTCTTTCCTTCAAGGCGCTCCGGAACTGGGGATTCTGTGGTGGCGGATATTCTTGCGGGGTCTTGTGGAGCACGGAGAATTCATTGCAGCGAATCTCGAGTTCGGCACGATGAACGGAGATGTGATCACGTCGAATCATTATGTTGCCAATCTGCTGGGCCTTTACTGGCTTGCTTTGGCTTTTCCACACCTTGATGCGGGCTGTGTCTGGCGCGGGATCGCGGAAAACGCCCTGGAACAGGAGATCGTCAAACAGATTCATCCCGACGGCGGCGACTTCGAGTCGAGCGTGCCCTATCAGCGTCTGGCGATCGAAATGTTTCTTTCCGCCTTTGCTCTTTCGCTGCACCATAGAGTGCCGTTATCCGCGCGGTACTGCGACCGCCTTGTGAAGGGTCTGGAGTTCATTGCCGCATTGAGACAGGAGAACGGCCGCTTGCCGCAGATTGGCGATGCAGATAATGGAAGGGCCCACATCTTCACCCGCTATGGCGTGTGGCGGCAGGAGAGTATGGATCACCTGCTCGTTGCCGGAGCCCATGTCCTCGGATGCCCGGAACTTGCAGCCTCGGTTCCGGAACCGGAGCGGGTTGAGGCGTTGTTTTGGGGCTCTGCACCAGAGGCCAGGATCTCTTGTAACCGTACAAAGGGACTTGAGGTTTTTCCGAACGCGGGCATTGCCGTGATGCGGGCCAAGGATACGTATATCACAATAAGCAACGGTGCCGTTGGCACTCGTGGCTTCGGCAACCACAAGCATAACGATCAGTTGGCAATTGAATGGGTAGTCCGAAAGCAGCCGCTCGCCGTCGATGGCGGCAGCTACATTTATACCCGCGACCCGGAATCCAGAAACCTCTTCCGAAGTACCGCGACACACAACACCGTTATGGTGGACGGCCAGGAGCAGAACACGTTTGACAAGGGCAGGCTGTTTAAAATGGACCAGCAGGGTGCTGCCGCATTCCTGGACTCCCGGTATCGAGACTCCGCCGTCGGCATAGTAGGCAGGCATACGGCTTATTGCCGACTCCAAGCGCCGCTCGTCCATTCTCGTCGGGTGCTGTTGGGATCCGACGGCTGCGCACTGGTAGACGATCTCTTTGAAGGCTCGGTGGAGCACCGGTTGCGCTGGTACTTTCTGTTGTATCCCGGAGTTTCCGCAGACATTCGGGGCACCCTCGTGGAGCTGTCCGGCCCAGATGGAGGTGGAGCCATCGATGCCGGATCTGCGCTCCGATTTCGCTGCGAGCCCGGATGGTACTCCAACGGCTATGGCATCCGGACACAAACCATTGCCCTCGTTGGCGAGATGGACAATTGTCCGTCGAGAGTGTCATTATTGTTTACTCCCGCGGGTTGTCCAGGTCCCAACCTGGCAACCGCGATTGCGTTATCGGACCAGTTCTGGTCTTGAATTCGTCAGGCGCAGAAACGGACTGCGTACGGATGCTTTACAGCCATGGGATTAACGATGCGAGCAGGAAACAGGCATGAAAACCGGGCATACCGCCTCATTAAAACGCTGGTCCGCTATCGCAGGATCATGTTTTCAACTACTCGCATCGAGCTGGCGAAGCGCTATTCGGGCTCCTTTCTGGGAATGATCTGGGTGCTGTTGTATCCGGCTCTCCTGTTGTCCGTCTACCTGTTTGTATATCTGGTTGTTTTCAAAATGCGGTTCCCAGGTTACAGCCGGATAGATTACGTCCTTTACGTTTTTTGCGGCCTGATTCCATACATCGGATTCAGCGAAGCTGTCATGACAGGATGTGTTTCGATCAAGCAGAACATGCATCTGGTGAAAAATGTCATCCTGCCAATCGAGCTGATTCCCGTCCGTGCCGTTGCCACAAGTCTGCCGAGCCAATGTGCGAGCATGCTCATTCTACTCGTGCTCGTTGGCCTGAACGGCAGTCTGTCGTGGCAACTGATTGCGCTGCCCATTGTTTTTTTGTTGCAGGTTCTATTTCTGATCGGCCTTGTGTTCGTTCTGGCTTCTGTCGCCGTCGCTTTGCCCGACCTCGTGTACTTCGTCAACCTTTTCCTTCTGTTCCTGATGTTCGTGTCCCCGATCGGATTCAAGCCGGAGATGCTTCCGTCGAGTTTCCAATTCATGGTCTACCTGAATCCCATCTATTACATGGTAGAGATGTTCCGAATCGCCATTCTGGGCGAACGATTCCGTCTTATTCTCGTACCGGCAGTTTTCTCTGCGATGTGCCTGCTTGTGTTTTCGGCCGGCTGCGCATTTTTCTACAAGTTCAAAGGTATTCTGGTGGACTATGAGTGAAACTGTGGTCCGGGCGGAAAAGCTGACGAAGATATACCGGCTCTACTCGCGCCCTCATTATCGTTTCCTCGACATGTTCGGAGCACTGCGCAGCAAAGCAGGCGCCTACACCGAACATTCGGCTCTCCATGACATCGACCTCGAAATACATCGGGGCGAGAAGGTAGCGATCATCGGACGAAATGGCGCCGGAAAGAGCACACTTCTGAAGCTGATCACAAATGTGATCGAGCCGACGTCGGGAATTCTTGAAGTCACGCAGGGCGTGCACGCGCTTCTTCAACTCGGCACCGGCTTTCACCCTGACTTCACAGGAAGAGAAAATATCAACTCATACCTTGCGCACCTGGGAGTCGGTCCCAGCGAAGCCCGCCAGAGAATTCCAGCGATCATCGAATTTTCGGAACTTGAAGAGTACATCGATCAGCCGATCAAGACCTACTCCACCGGAATGGTGGCGCGGCTGATGTTCTCTGTTTCGACGGCGATGGCGCCGGAAATCCTGGTGCTAGACGAGATCCTTGGCGTCGGCGACGCGTATTTTGCGCAGAAGAGCTACGACCGGATGCAGGAGCTCTGCAGCGGAAGCGGCACTACACTGCTGCTGGTGTCCCATGATATCTATGGAGCATCCAGGCTGTGCGAGCGCATGATCTGGATCGACCGGGGCCGGATCATGATCGACGGGCCCAGCCCCCTGGTGATGAAGGCTTACGAAGACAGTATCCGCGAGCAGGAAGAGAAACGCCTTCGCCAGAAGAAGCAGAACCGGCTAGCGGCGGCTCAAAGCGCCATGAACGAGCCTCATCACCGCTATCTGCTGCTCGAAATGCGTAGCCGTCACAACCTCCCGCTGCCCTGCCCCGTTTATTTCAGCGATGTCCGTCTAAGTGCCCCATCGAGTTGGAGCGAAATCCTTCCCCTCGGCGATGGTTCTCCGGGGCAAGAATCCGGCACTCACCTCGCATTCGATGCCGGATGCTGGGGAGAACCTGCTGAGTGGCGCGGACGGACAGCGCGACCGATGCAGGATCACGGTTCGCCGTTTCACAAGGTCACTGGAGTATTCTCACTTCCGGATGCGGTCACCATCGATAGCCTCACAAACTGCATGTTGACGATCGATTACTGTTCCGAACAGGCTTGCGACCTCACATTGATCGCTTTTCTGGGAGACCAAGAGATCCCCCTTGGGGGCCTGCCGCCTTCCAACGGACAATGGATGCACCATCAGGTTGTATGTAAGCGTGTCCAGTCGGCGGAACAAGTGTCCGACCGTGCTGCCAATATAAACCTCGACGGCGTTCATGGATCCTACGCCATCCAGATAACGGATGTACGATCTTACAATCATCTCGGCCAGGAGTCGCTGTTCATAAGCCACGGAGAACCGATGTCCGTCGAGATTGACTATCAGATCCATCGGCAGGATTTGCGCGAGAAGCCTCAACTCCTGGTCGTGTTCCATCGGGATGGAGTCACAGATGTTTTGCGCATCATCACGAAGGAGCTTCTATTCGATTACAAGAAGAACTCCGTTGGTTCGGTGCGCATGCGTGTTCCAAAGCTGAGGCTGGCAAACGGCACCTACACCGTCTCCGTGATGTTGGCAACAGAAGGATATTATGATCGCGCCCAGACAGTCTTTTATTCCATAAATCCTGATGTCCATATGTGTCTTTCTCGGGTCCTGGAGATCGTGGTCACCGGCGGTGGCATGGTCGGCACGGGTACTGGCGTCGTAGGCGAAGCGGAGTGGTCTTTTGTCCAGTCAGCCGATGATCAAGCGCAAAGCGCGGGCTAACTACTACAACATAATCCTGCCGAATGCGCTCGTTCAAAATGCAGGTCTTTGCATCCGGACCTAGCGAGATTGGCACGTTTGCTGAATGAAATGATTAGAAGTGATTCTACAACAGATTCGACAAGATCTTTTTCTCCGATTCCGGAACTTTCCTCCGAAAGCATATGGTTGGCATTGTTTCCAGAGGAGATTCGATCGAGGATCGCATCCTTACAGGCAGAGAACGGGCAAGGCTTGTGGTGTGCGGCAGTTGATAAGGATCTCTCCCAGTTCAAGCTAAATGCTTTGTCGTGTTTGCGGAAGATTGAACGCACGATGCTCCGATTATCCAATTCATTGCCGCCACCGGGCCGGATCATCTGGTGCCTGGAAAACCGCGAAACCAGGGGACTCGAAGATTTCGAGGCCATCGCCGTATTCGGCTCGTGGCTGGAGATAGACCTTGTCGCACAAGTAGGCCGGGGAAGTACCCTCAGCAGGATCATTCTCAGCGGTTGTTTGCGGGAAACAAATCTCGGATTGTGGTTTCGTCTGGGACCGCTTCGCGGGCCCAAGGGCGTACTTAACGTAATGTCCTTGGCCATGATTAAAGCTTCGGGAATGCCGGCAGCAGCCATTGCCATCGGATCGGATGAGGCAGAGAAACTGTCGGAACCGTCCTTCCGGGCGCTCGCTTCGATGATCCGGCACATGATTCTCAAAGATTCGAGCGGAGTAGCCCTATTTGTATCGCGTTCACGCTCTCAAGCTGCATTTCAGGACTTGCAGGCCGAGACAAACCAACTGCGCCAAGCGCTGGGAGTGCCTTGTCGGATCCATCACATCTGCTTTGAAGGTCTGCAACCCATTAGTCTACCGGGTCGGCTGGGCGAAGCTATGCGGAATGCGCATCTACGCATGGACAGCTCCCTTATCATCAGGCAGATTGCAGAAGAAGTCCGCGAACGCCCTGAATTGCCCGACCAGTGCAAAAAGCGGGCCTTCGGCAACGATTGCGAAATTGTTCCATTTCTGGGAGGTGGCGCTTATCAGTGCCAGCCTTTCGACATCAGGATGCCGGCCGGCTTCTGGAATCCTGACGGTTTTCTGGAACTTCCCAGGTTGCCGGTCGAGAACGTATATGAGATTGCAGATCGATCTCGTGCTAGCGGTTGGCGGCGACGTCCTTCGATGAGCGAACTGGCGCAATTGCTCGATTGGGGCAGAATGGAGAAGTATCACCAGGAAAGCGGCCATTCAGTGCGTCATGCACAACTCTATCACAATTTCCGCATTTACAATTGGCCTCCTCCAGACGCTTCTCCACGAACGGTACTTGTTGATTGCGGTAGCCTAGCCCACCCCGGAAGCATCGCTTTCGCGATTGGGAAGATCGCCCGGATATGCCGCCGTCTTGGTGCGCACTGCAGGATTGTGGGAGCACAGGAATTGCTCTCTTCCGCACAGACCGAGGCAACCAAACGAGCCCCGTCAAGCGTTCAGGTTTCATTACAGCAGCAGGTTCAGGATCATGGGTACTTGGTTTCGGCACCACTTTCCGGAGAACTGCGCCAAGATGTTCTTGATTTCCTGGAGTTCCTTCCCCGGCAGTTTGGTCGCACCCTGGAACTCGGCAGCGGCACCGGTCAACTGGCAAACGTTCTGGCGGAGAGGGCGACATTTTTAACGTGCCTCGATCTACGATTCCCTGAAGGAAGGGCATGCAGCTCTCCAAATCTGGCTGAAGCAATTGCCGACATACACGACCTGCCCTGCATCAACAATACCTTTGACTCCGTGATCGCCAGCAACATTCTGGAGCATCTTTATGATCCAGTGCGTAGTCTACGGGAAGCTCGTCGCGTCTTGCGGCCGGATGGCCGGCTCTATGCGCTCATTCCACTGGATGCTTTAAATCCCGAATATGATCTCCGTACCCACCTGTGGAAGGCAGATGCGGAAAGCATCAAGAATGCATTTGCAGCGTCGGAATTCGAGATGGTCAGGTGTGAGATCATCGACATTTATGCTTTGGGAGTGGCAGGTTGTTTCCCGACCTGCAATGGTCTGGTCTGCAAGGTGGAGGCCAGGAAACCGCCGATAGAGGAGTCGATCCAGTAATGTGCGGATTGGTTGGAGCATTCAAGCCTACCGGCAATCGAGTGTGCAGTGATGAAACGCTCGCAAAAATGCGGGATCGCATGGCTCATCGCGGGCCGGATGGATCAGGACTCTGGCGTTCCATCGACGGGCGCTGCGCGTTGGGGCACCGCAGGCTATCAATTATCGACCTATCCGAATCCGCCGGCCAGCCCATGTCCAATGCCGATGGGACGGTACTTCTGGTATTCAATGGTGAAATATACAACCACTCAGAACTGCGTCGCGAATTGGAGGCTTTGGGCAAGTATCGGTGGGCGACTGACCATTCCGACACCGAAGTGCTGCTGCATGCTTATGAGGAATGGGGACTCGATTGTATCCAACGGTTTTACGGTATGTTCGCATTTGCCATTTATGATGCGCGAATTCCGGACAAGCCTGTCCTTCACCTGGTTCGGGATCGCGTCGGCATCAAGCCGCTGTACTTCTCCAAGACTGCATCCGGAGAATGGGTATTTGCTTCCGAGATACGGGCTCTTATAGCCCACCCGGACATTACGCCCGAGATGGACCTCACCGCCTTCTGGCACTATCTCACTTTTATCGTCACGCCCGCTCCTCTTACACTCTTTCGCGGCATCTTCAAGCTGCCCGCGGGATACACGCTGACAATCCGGCATGATGGCAAAGCGTCGGCGAATCAATACTGGGATTGCCGCCCTTGTGCTGAACGGATGTTCCGCGAAAGCGACCTGAGCGAGGAAGACGCGGTAGTCGAGCTGACCCGGTTACTGCGACAATCGATCCGCCGGCGCATGGTATCGGATGTTCCGTTTGGTGTTCTGCTCTCGGGCGGGGTGGATTCCAGCCTGAACGCAGCACTGATGAGCGAACTCATGGACCGGCCGGTCACAACCTTCACGATCGGATATGAGGGAGAGGAAAACACCAACGAGTTCAAATACGCCCGCCGGATCATCGAGCGCTATCGCACGGACCACCACGAAGCCCTTATCAATCACAACGACGCACAGGAGTTCCTGCCACTGCTCGTCCGGCTGCAGGACGAGCCCATCGCAGATAATGTCTGCATTCCCCTTTACTTCCTCGCCAAACTCGTGCGCGAATGCGGCACGACCGTCGTTCAGGTGGGTGAAGGTGCGGATGAAAACTTCCTGGGTTACTGGTGGTGCGAGCATTACCGTAGGAAAGAAGTGGAAGTTTACGATCGGGCACGGAATGGCCGGAGAGGATGGCTCGGTCATTTTCTGGGAAGAAGGGCGGGAAGGATAACTCAGAGCGCAGAAGACCAGGATATTTGCACTCGAGCTCACCTTGGCCAGGAATTGTTTTGGGGAGGTTCGGCTTGCTGGTGGGGGCATCTGCGCGAGCGGCTAACTCCAAACAAGGCGCCTTTTGAACAGAATCTCGACTGCCCGGTCCAAGGACTGCTGCCCGAAGATTTTGCCTCACTGGATAGCCACGCTGTCGTGCATCACTATCTTGGAGGTTTGGCGGGCCAGTTCGCCGAGCCGGATGTCCTGTGGAAAATCCCCTACATGGAGATGAAGCTCCGCCTTCCCGAGCACCTGCTTATGCGTGTCGATAAGCTGACGATGGCTCACTCCATCGAGGCCCGAGTCCCATATCTCGACCATGATGTGGTCGAGTTCGCCATGAGGGTTCCTCCCTCGTACAAGCTCAAGGACGGATTGGGGAAGGCAATCCTGAAAAAAGCGGTCGAGCCTTACATCGACAATGACATGGTCTACCGCGCCAAGCAGGGATTTGGCGCACCAATGGACGCTTGGTTTCGCGAGCCTGATTTCGGCCGGCGATGCCTCGCCGCCTTCGAACGCTCAAGGCTCAAGAAGGAAAGATATTTCGATAATGAATTCTTCTTGGACCTCCTGAGAAATCAGCTGCAGGGATACGGTGGATACAGCTTCCATCTATGGACGGTGCTGAATGCCGTGCTCTGGCATGAATCTTGGATCGAGAATAACGAGGATTGCTTTTGACCTGAAACTGGAGCGCAATCAAGTGATCAACTGGCTATCCCAATGGATTAACCGCCGAATCAAACAGGCCGTTGAATCCGAGCTTCACAAGATAAGAATCATCCATGAAGACCCGCTCCGTGTATTCAATGAGCAGCGGCATGATATCCAGAGACAACTGCGAGAGGCCGTGAATTTGGTCGGCAATGAAGTCGCAGTCGGTAGCAACGTCATACTTTGGGGAGGCAAATTTAGGGATGGATTAGGCATAGAGCTTCACGATCATGTAAGAATCTATGACCAGTGCAGCCTTGTGTTGGATCATCTCACTCCGGCCAGCGGTATCGTCCTCGAGGAGGGAGTCGCAATCAACTTCCGCAGCTATTTGGATGGATCGGGCGGAGTACGCATCTGCAAGCGCTCGATACTTGGACCCAATGTTGTCATTCTGTCCTCGGATCACCGTACTGCCCCAGAGGTGGCTATAACAGCCTCGGGCAAAGAACTCGCTGCGGTGCATATCGGCGAGGATGTCTGGATAGGGGCCAGCGCCGTGGTTTTAAAGGGTGTGCGCATTGGAGACCGTTCCGTTATCGGCGCCGGCGCGATCGTAACCAGGGACATCCCATCCGATTCAATTGCCGTGGGCAATCCAGCTCGGGTCATCCGCAAAAAAAATCAGCAATTCCACGACCGGATGTTCTCAGGCAATCCCAAGGATTCCTGACGCCCAAGACCGCGTTGATCTGGTTTTCTAAGGGCTTAGGAGCCGGGCAAGAGCGCCAAAAGGTATTCGATGCGCTAAAAGGAGCGGAGAGATGGAGGTCGAGAAACCTGGTCAACACTATTACGACTCGGAGCAGGCGCGAAGTTACTGGCGCTATGCACCATCAGGGCTGGGTAAGCATGACACGCGCCAGTTAGCATTGATGCCCGATGCCGAACTGCTAAAGATATGGAACCATGCGTTTGTCGCACGGTTCCGAGCTTATCCGGAGGAAGATATCTTCGCGCAAGTTGTGGCGCAAAATACTGGCAGCCGCCGCGTGCTTTCAATCGGCTCGGGTCTTGGTTTTCACGAGATTCTGTATGCGTCTCACGGCGCCGAGCTTACGTGTGCCGATATAGTGGAAAGTAATCTCGCCGTGATCAACCGCATTGCGGTTTTAAAGGAGGTAGCGGATCACGTAACAACTCTTTACTGCGCCGATAGCTCAGAAGCTGTATATGGCGGCCCCTATGATGTTGTATTCATTTATGGTTCGTTGATGGTGATGCCGGAGTCATTGCAGAGGAAGTTGATGGCTCAAGCGAAAGCCTCTCTAGCGCCCCGTGGCGAAATTATCCTCATGCTCTATACTTGGCAGTTCGCTCGAAGCACCTGCGGATGGAATTCGCCGGATCAATTTGACCCTCTGGTTTTTGCCCGCGTTTCAGACCCAAGCGTGGGTGATGAGCATTGCCCGTGGTCCGATTGGCACGACGACAGGAAATTGCTGGAATTGGCCGGTCCTGATATGGTGGTTACCCGCCGCCAAACCTGGAACAACGCACTTTACGTCTGGTACATGTTGCAGCGCGGTTTGGCGCCCGTAAATATCCAACCTTTTTTTGATCTGGCTAAGGTTGTGGATGAAATGAGCTGTCGACACGATTTTAGGCCGGACCAATGGACCGCCTATGCTGCCAGTGCAGAAGCAAATGGATCCGATGTTTTGGTTCGCACCCCAAAAAACACGGCAAGCTATGCATTGGGGTCGGCGACACTGAGCCGAAATGCTGATTCGAGAGGTGCAAACTGCATCTGCCTGGATGTCAGCCTGCATGAAGGAGCTTTGTCGGTCGGCATCCTTGATGTTGTTGCACAAAAGTTTGTTGCATCGCAGATCATCACCGAACCGGGGCGGCAGATGGCCTTGATTGCGGCTGATCTGCCTGCACGCTATCAGGTCATCATTTCGAATTATCACCCGGCAGCTGTTGGTGTCTCAGCATTCACGATTCATCAAGTCACATCGGGCTACCGGCGCTGGGTATCTGTCCCGGGATCATGAACCTCGGGTATGCCGATTCCGCTGCTCATCGGCACTGGGCCTCAAAATCGGACGTTCCGGGTCGCTCATTTCTCGAGGATTTCCCCGCGGGTTTCCTGGCGAAACATCTCATGATCGTGGGGGGGATAGCCGCAAATCGTGTCAGTCCATGGCGCTTGACCTGCACGGAATGCATGGATGATAAATCGTCCGGACCTTCCCAGACCTCCACAATGCGGCCCAATGTATTCAGCGCGTTCAGTGGCGATTCCTTGCGATGGAACGACTGACCTGTTGTGGTCCACGCCATATCCTATTGATGAAAACATCCAAGACCATCTGGAATACGAAGAGACCTGCAATGATGAAGGAGAATACTAAAACGGTGCTGTACCAGAGCACGACTTCCGACAGAACGGCCGCCGACTCCACGAACGCGATGATGCCTGCACCAAAGACTGCGGCAAGGCAGAATCCCCTCTGCAAATCGACTTGCAGCGCCGCGGGACGGATACAACCGATAACGAAGAGGACGCCGAACAATCCTAAGACACCGATCAGCGCAGCTCCAAGCGTCGCGGGCAAAGCTGCGAGTTCTAACCATCGACCATCTTTATGAGTCCAGAATATGTTTGCTTGAGTACTCAATAGGAACTTTTGAATGCTCTCGCGAGTCGAGGACAGTTTACTGAAATAGATGCCAAGCATTTCGAGGGGATGCGAAGACCAGAGCCGTAAATAGTAGGTAAACAACGCGCGCTCGTAGCCGGGTCCGAGATATGTTACGGTGGGATCGACTTTCCTGGCTGCAACCACGCCGGCGGGGTCGTCCCATGCGATGCCCTCACGCTTGGCAAGTTCGTTAGGAGGCGTTGCCAGCCCAAGCACAAGGGGGTGCGCGAGAACATGATAGCTGTAGATCCCAGGTGTTGGGACCGCCCGAAGTGGCGATATAAACAGTGCATCGAACGTCAGTACGCCCGCTGCAAAGGCGGTGAAGGCCATGCATGCCAGAACAGCAGTTTTGCGCTTCGATTTGGAGGTTACGCGAAGCATGTCGACGGCTGCAAAACCGATCAAAAGCACGCCAACGAGTACACCCTCCGGATAATGGCTGGTGCGAAGGTTGCCCAGGAAGCCGCACCAAAGGCCCAGGATGAAGCAGCTGCATAAGTACCAACTGGTTCGCAGGTGCACACGGTAAACCAAGCAGAGACCTGCGAGACTAATTCCGGCCAAAGTGGCAGGCAGAATAAGAGGGTATTGCGAGTAGAGAGCGCTGCCACCTAATAATATGGTTATATACAAGCTCGACAACAACGTGGAAAAAGCAAAAACAATCGAGTATCGCAATTTAAGCAGAAAGAAGGCAAACAACAAAAGCGCTATGGCGCTCAGTGCGGGAAGCGTCTGTCCGAGTTGCCTCAGCGTCAGTCCTGGCGCTGCAGAAAGCAGTGCTGATTCTACCAATGCCATGGATACCTCGTTGACAGGGATATACCCACCCGAGGTCTGGCAATAACCACGCGGCGATCCCGCTTGTTCTATCATCCTTCGAATAGGAATTGCTCCGACATCAGCAATGTGTAACTCCGACAAATTGATCTTGGGTTTATCGTTTCCGACGGTGCTGGTCACATACGGATAGCGGCCGCAATAGGAACGGTTGACGGCGATCTCGAAGTATCGGCTCGCAGTCTGTCCGATGACTGCCGAATCCAAACCTCGTGCTAAAGGACTCAAAAGCCAAATCGCTGCCGCACCAATAGTCAGGGAAAGCAGGAGTGCGGTCACCGTACTGCGGCTGCTGCACGACATCACGATAGAAGCCCATGTGTTGCGAATGCTCGCTGACCTCGGAATGCTAGCTGGGTCGCCCCCTAACCTTCGCTTGATACCTTTTCTTTTTTTTGACATACGCCGTTCATAACTCCCTGGTTGGGTTGGCTCCTGGTTTGATGCAGTGCATACATTGATTGATCATGATTGGGAGGAGGATTCGACCGTATCGATCCATCCACCGCGACCACCTGTTCAGTACACGTAACTGAAATGGCCAAAGATGGATTCCGCGGTGCGCCAACACCTGGCCGCCCATACTCTCAATCACGCGGCGTAACTCGCCGGGACGCATCCAATTCTCGAGGGCATCATACGGGCAAAACCCGAGTCGCGATGCTAACGAGACCGACCATCGCCACCACCAGTTCGGCGTCGAGAGCACCAGATGCCCCCTGCTCTTGAGCACTCGGTAAAGTTCTCGCACTGCCTGTGCAGGATCCGGCGTATGCTCGATCACCTCGGAAGAGAAGACGACATCAAAAACCTGGTCCGCGAAAGGAAGAGACAAAATGCTACTCTGCGTGGCCGCGCAATGATATTTAAGCTTGACGCTCTTTATGAGATTGTAGCCAATATCCAGCGCAACCACCGAAGCGCCGCGTTGCCGCAACGTGTGAGTACCTCTGCCAGTTCCGCATCCGGCATCTAACACGAGTCCCGCAGTCAGGATCTGTGGGGTTAAGAACTGGTCGACCAACACTTCAATCCGGCGCGTAACGTCATACTCGTTCATCAATTCGTCGAATTGGCCGGCCACTCGGTCGTGTGAGAGTTCTCTTGAGCCGACGCTGTGCATTACACGACCCCGACCGAGCTCGATCGCGAACCTGCAGCGTCCCCAGCTGGCACGCTGCCATGAGGCTCTGCCATGTGTTTCTGTTTGAGCACATATAAAGGTCGGCCTTTGGTCTGCTCGAAGACCATGCCGAGATATTTTGCCAGGATTGCGATTGATAAGAATTGCACTGTACTCAGGATCAGGAGGACGGCGATAACCGACGTCCAACCTTCTACAGGACGGCCCAAGAGCAGGACCGCCAACACGTAAATCAAGTAAAAAAGTGCGGAAACACTCAAGACAACGCCACACCATGTTAGTAGGTCCAGCGGAAGTGTCGAAAAGGAGAACAATGCATCCTTGGCCAACCTCGCACTCTTGCGCCAAGTATAGGCGGGGGAGCCTGCCTTTCGTTCACCCTGGTCATACTGAACTATGCTGAAAGTGGAGCCGAGCCAGGGAACCATTCCGCGCATGTAACGGTGCATTTCGCGCATTGATCTGAGCGCCGTAACAACCTCTCTCGACATCAGCCTGAAATCGGCAGCGCCGCGGACCACGGTTAATTCTGTTGAGCGCTCAAATAAGGCATAGAACAAATCAGACGTAAGTTTCTTCAATCGGTTCACGCCGGGCGAGGAACGACGGACCGCGTATACCACCTCGGCGCCGGATTCGTACTTTCTTACCATCTCCTCCAGAACCGCCGGAGGATGTTGCAGATCTCCGTCCATCACAACAGTCGCTTCTGCCTCGACGTGGTCAAGGCCGGCGGTTAGAGCGATCTGATGGCCCCAATTTCGAGCCAGAGACAATACAGTCACCTTTGGATCGCAGGCGGCAATGTGGTGCAGGATTTCTAGCGTCGCATCCGAACTGCCGTCATCTACAAACACGATCGTGTACTGCAGATTTAATTCACGCAATTGGTTCGAGAGAACATTATAGAATCTATCAAGGCCTGATTGTTCATTGAACAACGGAACTACGACTCCTAGCGAACTCAACTTGCGGAGTGGCGCCGCACTCATAGTTACCTGTGGAATCATGGTTGTGACCATCTGGAAATTTATAAGGCATTTCCATTCGGGAGCACAAGTGAAAATGAGGATGCACAAAGGAAATGGGGGAGGCTTCAGACAAGCACCGCCTTGGACGGGAAAAGTTTTTCAGAGGATCGCGAAACAAGCTGTCCGGGGCCGTGGCTGATCGGGAGTTGCTTCCGAGGCGGTTGCATCAACTTCTGTCCTTTTGCCATCGGTCTGCAAACGACGCTGCAGGATTCTGCTTCGCCTTGGATTGGCATACACCTTAGCTGTGGGTTCAATCGATGATAGACTGCCTACGAAAGCAATGCTTTTCCGTTTGGCGATCCGGCAATGGCTGGCACGAGCAGCCGGGCAGCTGTCGTCACACGTTGTCTCGCACATCAAGCCCCACCTTCACCCCGAAATCCATCCTGAAGGGACATCGGCCTGCATCACACGATGAATACCGAAGTCATGCGCTCCATGAGCCCAGCAGACATCAAGGCCAAGTCAACAGCTTTTCCCAACCTCCAATCGGCGAAGCAATTCCAGAGACTGGTGGATTAATATCGATCCGCGGAGAACCTGCAGCGGTTTGTCCCGGATAGAATACGGTACTG
>Ga0187874_10000186_pt1 | contig 81286 bp, 70 predicted proteins | sample June2016WEW_16_1_3_FD_132993 | JGI IMG/M metagenome (GOLD analysis project Ga0187874, IMG submission 132993) | Peatland microbial communities from SPRUCE experiment site at the Marcell Experimental Forest, Minnesota, USA - June2016WEW_16_150 | ecosystem: Environmental > Terrestrial > Soil >... | reverse complement strand
CGAGAAGTATCAGTACCACCTGAAAAGCAACGCTTCCTGGCCAGGAAGGTGAAGGACGCGAAAGCTTGCGACGAGCGCAAGCTTCTTATCCAACTCAAAAGTAGCATGGGGGTGGGTACCAAGCCGCTGGCGAAAAACTGCAAGTGGTTGAAAACAGGGGCAATTCAGTCGAAAGATTTTTGTCAACGAAACTTTGAGCATTTCAAAGCTGAGGGCTTAGCAGGCGAAAGCGCCTGCCCCACGTGGTTGCCCCTGCTAAAATAAAATTCTCCCCATGCAAATTGACAAAGTGTACGAGCCTCTGCGGTTTGAGCCGCATTGGGCGCAGTGGTGGATCGATTCCGGCATCTTCCGCGCCTCCAACAGCAACCCGGGACCCGTATTCTCGCTGGTCATTCCACCGCCCAATGTGACCGGGTCGCTGCACATCGGGCACATGCTCGAACACACCGAGATCGACGTCACCACGCGGTGGCACCGCATGCGCGGCGACAACACTTTGTGGCTGCCCGGTACGGACCATGCCGGAATCGCCACGCAGATGGTGGTGGAGCGCAAACTCGCCGAAGAGGGAATCAACCGCCGCGACCTGGGCCGCGACGAGTTCGAAAAGCGCGTCTGGGAATGGAAGGAACGATACGGCGACACTATCAAGAGCCAGATGATTCGCCTGGGCGCTTCCTGCGACTGGTCGCGCGAACGCTTCACGCTCGATCCGGGCCTGTCACGCGCGGTGCGCGAAGTTTTCGTACGGCTTTACGAGAAAGGCCTCATCTATCGCGGCGAGTACATGGTGAACTGGTGCCCGCGCTGTCAGACCGCCCTGTCGGATCTGGAAGTGGCCCACACCGACGTCAACGGCCACTTGTGGCACATCCGCTACCCCGTCAATGGCCTGCCCGGCCGCACCGTGACCGTGGCAACTACCCGTCCGGAAACCATGCTGGGCGATACCGCCGTCGCCATCAATGCCGCCGACGCGCGCTATACCGATCTGCACGGCAAGACCGTCCAATTGCCGCTGATGGACCGCGAGATCCCCATCATTCTCGACGACCTGGCCGACCCGAAATTCGGCACCGGCGTGGTGAAGGTGACGCCTTCTCACGACCTCAACGATTTCGAAGCCGGCCGCCGCCACAACCTGCCGGGCATCAAGGTGATCGACGAAAACGGCGTCACCACCGCGGCCGCCGGGGCCTTCGCTTGGCTGGACCGCTTCGAAGCCCGCCGCCGCGTAGTGGCCGCGCTGGAGGAAATCGGCGCCCTGGTCAAGGTGGAAGATTATCAGCTCAGCCTGGGCACCTGTTCGCGCTGCAAGACGCCGGTGGAGCCGCTGGTCTCCACGCAATGGTTCGTCAAGACCAAGCCGCTGGCCGAGAAAGCCATCGAAGTGGTGGAGAACGGCCGCATCGAAATCGTCCCGGCCAACTGGGCCAAAACTTATTACGAATGGATGTACAACATCCGCGACTGGTGCATCTCGCGCCAGCTCTGGTGGGGCCACCGCGTGCCCGCCTGGCACTGCCAGGACTGTCATGAAATCGTGGTCGCGCGAGAGACGCCGGCCACCTGCACGCGCTGCGGCTCCAGCCACCTGGTGCAAGACCCCGACGTCCTCGACACGTGGTTCAGTTCCGCCCTCTGGCCCTTCTCCACGCTGGGTTGGCCTCGCCAGACCGCAGACCTCGCCACGTACTACCCCACTACCCTGATGATCACCGGGTTCGACATTCTGTTCTTCTGGGTGGCCCGCATGATCATGATGGGCCTGGAATTCATGGGCGATGTGCCGTTCCGCCAGGTCTACATCCACGCCCTGGTGCGCGACGCCGAGGGCCAGAAGATGTCGAAAACCCGCGGCAACGTGATCGACCCGCTGGTGGTCACCGAGAAGTACGGCACCGACGCGATCCGCATGGCAATGCTGCTGGGGGCCGCGCCGGGCACCGATATCGTGCTCACCGAAACACGCATGGAAAGCACGCGCGCTTTCGCCAACAAGATCTGGAACGCCGCGCGTTTCCTGTTCCTCAATATGGAGCGCTGCGGCGTGGAGCCGTGGGCGCCGGACTCGCTCGAAGAGTATTTTCCCGGGCCCGGCGCGCCCATCGAGGACCGCTGGATTTTCAGCCGTCTGAACCACTGCGCCGGCGAAGTCAACCGCGCCATCGAGACCTACCGTTATCACGAAGCCGCGCAAGTGCTGTGGCACTTCCTGTGGCACGAATTCTGCGACTGGTACCTGGAGCTGAAAAAGCTGCGCTTCCAGGAAAACTCCGGCCTGACCGACGGCTGGCGCAACACGCTGGCGGCGTTTGAATCCGCGCTGCGGCTGTTGCACCCGGCCATGCCGTTTCTCACGGAAGAGCTCTGGCAGCGGCTGGTTCGGGGCGGCGACAGCGATCCGAGGCAACCGCTCCCTGGCGGTCGTGCGACAAGTCGCGGCTCGCTGCGGGGTGAAGATGGTGATGCGAGCCGCGACTTGTCGCACGACCGCCAGGGAGCGGTTGCTTCCATCGCCCTTGCCCGCTATCCGCAGTTCCGGGATCGCGCCGCGGATGAAACCGCGGAACGCGAAATCGGCATCCTGCAAGACATCGTGACCCTGGCGCGCACCCTGCGCACGGAGAGCAAGCTCGATCCCAAACAGCAACTCACCGGCACGCTCTACTCGCGCAGCGCGACTTTGGAAGTCGCCCAAAGGCACGCCGAAGCCATTCAAAAGCTGGCCAATGTGAAGTTGGAATTCCAAACCGGCGCGGCGCCCAAAGCGCCGGCCATCCGCTCCACCCCCGAATTCGATCTGGTCCTTGAGGTGCCCAAATCGCAGGAAGAGGCACAGCGCAAGCGGATCGAAAAGGAGCGCGAGCAGCTCGAAAAGAACATCGCCAACTCCAAACGCCAGCTCTCGGACGAGGTCTTCCTCAGCAAAGCGCCGCAGAAGGTTGTGGACAGCATTCGCGCCAAGCTGGCCGATTACGAGACCCAGCTCGCCAAGTTGTCATGAACCCGATCGTACGCATGGCTCTCGATGAAGACATCGGCTCCGGCGACGTCACCACGCGCGCCTGCGTGCCCGAATCGCAGCAGGCCCACGGCCGCTTCCTGGCGCGCGAGCCGCTGGTCATCGCGGGCCTCGGGTTGTTGCCCGAACTCTACGAACAGATCACCATCCATAAACACGACGGCGACCGCTGCGCATCGGGGGACGTTATCGCCGAAGTGCGCGGCGCGGCGCGGCTGCTGCTGGAGCGCGAACGAGTGGCGCTCAATTTCCTGCAACGATTGAGCGGCGTCGCGACGCTGGCGCGGCAATTCGCCGACGCCGTCGCGGGTACGGGCTGCCGCGTGCTTGACACGCGCAAGACTACGCCGGGCCTGCGCGCGCTCGAAAAGGCCGCCGCGGCGGCGGGGGGCGTCGCCAACCACCGCATGGGTCTTTACGACGCGGTGCTGATCAAGAACAATCACATCACCGCGGCCGGCGGCGCGCGCCGCGCCATCGAGAGAGCGCGATCGAGCGGCCTGCCCATCGAGATCGAAGTGCGCACGCGCGAAGAACTGCGCGAAGCCCTGGATGCCGGCGCCGCTCATTTGCTGCTCGACAATCTCACCCCCGCGGAGGCCGCCGAATGGGTGCGCGAAATCGGCGGGCGCGCCAAGGTGGAGCTTTCGGGAGGGATCACGCTGGAGAACGTCCGCGCCTATGCGGAGAGCGGCGCCGACTTCGTTTCCGCGGGCGCTATCACACACTCGGCCCGCGCGATGGACATCAGCTTCCGGTTGGAGCTGGTATGACAGTACCTAAGCGAGACTGGCCGGGCTGCGCCCGGCTGCACCGATTGACAATCGGTGCGCAGGATAGCATCCTGCCCCACAGGCGTCGACACGAGTGTCAACGCGGCACGCACGAGTGCGTGCGCCACGAGTTATGACTCCGTTCGATATCGAACGCGTGCGGCGCGAATTTCCGGGGCGCGCCGTCGATTACTTCGCCTCGATCGATTCCACCCAGCGCGCCGCCGCGGGCCGGCCCTGCGGCTCGGTGGTAGTCGCCGGCGAGCAGACCGCCGGGCAGGGCAGACACGGACACTCCTGGCACTCCGCAGCCGGCAGCGGGCTTTATTGCTCTTTGGTGCTCGAACCCCGGCCCGTGCTCACGCTGGCGCTGGGCCTCGCCCTTGCCGATGCCATCGCGCACGTCGCGGGTGTCGAGTGCGATCTGCGCTGGCCCAACGACGTCCTGCTCGGCGGCAAAAAAGTGGCCGGCATCCTGGTGCAACTCTCGGGCGCAATGGCCGTCGCCGGCATTGGCATCAATCTCCATCACACGGCATTTCCGGCCGAATTGGAAGCCATAGCCACGTCATTGAAGACCCACACAGGCAGGGAACCCGATGCGGCCGGCATGCTCATCGCCCTGCTGCGCGAAGTGGATCGATATACATCCGAGGGCCCGGAAAACATCCTCCGCCTCTTCACGCGCGCTTCCAGTTACGCTTCCGGCCGCCGCGTCCGGGTGGAGCAAGGCGACGGCGTGATCGAAGGAACCACCGCCGGACTGGACGCTTCCGGCTTCATGATCGTGCGAAGAGACGACGGAACGGATACCCTGATTGTTGCGGGAGGCGTACGTGCTGCTGGCTCTTGACGCGGGTAATAGCAACATCACCATCGGGGCTTTCGAGGGGCGCAAACTGATCTGCCAATGGCGGCTGCGCACCGTCCAGGACCAGACCGCCGACGAGTGGGGCATCCTGCTGCACAACCTGTTCTGGCCCGCCGGCCTGGAGATCTCCACGGTCGACGGCATGATTATCTGCAGCGTGGTGCCGCCCATCGATTCCACCCTGGCCTTCATGGCCGAGCGCTACTTCCACACCAAAGCGCTGTTCGTGGGAGCGCGCACGGATCTCGGCATCTCCATCAAGTACGACAATCCTTACGAGGTAGGCGCCGACCGCCTGGTGAACGGCGTCGCCGGTTTCTATAAATACGGCGGGCCATGCGTGATCGTGGATCTCGGCACCACCATCAACTTCGACGTGATCTCGCGCGAGGGCGAGTACCTGGGCGGCGCCATCGCGGTGGGCATCGGCATCGCCATCGACGCGCTGTTCAGCAAGACCGCGCGCCTGCCGATGGTGGATTTCCGCCCGCCCAAAGACGTGGTGGGCACCAACACCGTGGCCAGCATGCGCTCCGGCCTGTATTATGGCGCCATCGGCATGATCGACGGCATTCTGGAGCGCATCATCGAAAAGATGGGGCCGGACACCAGGACCGTCGCCACCGGCGGCCAGGCCCACATGATCGTCAGCGGGTCGCGCTTTCTCAAAACGGTGGATGAGCACCTGACGCTGGAGGGCCTGGCGATGATCTGGGAGCGTAATCACCGCCCTTGAACTACTTCAACTATTTCACGGAAGTCGAGGAGCATTTTCAGCGCGCGCGCGGCACCAGCCTGTTTCTGCTTTCGCCGCTCGATTGGGCGCTACTCGAAAGCTGGAAGAATTCCGGCGTGCCGCTGGAAGCCGTGCTGCGCGGCATCGACGAAGCTTTCGAAAAGTGGCGCAGCCGCAAAGTGAAAACCCAGATGGTGAACTCGCTGGCCTTCTGCGCGCAGGCGGTGCTCACCGAAGCGCAGATCATGACCGAGGCCGCGCCGCAACGCTCGCGCCGGGAGACGGCTCCGCCGTTCACGCTCGACGAACTGCGCGCCTACCTGGAACGGAATGCGGCCGCGCTTCCGGCCGGGTACGAAGAGATTGCCGCGTCACTGGGCAGGCTGGCGGGCGAGGTGGAACAGCACTTCGCCGACCTGGAAGCATTGGAGCAACGGCTGACGGTGCTTGAGGAAAAGATGGTGGCCGCCGCGCGCACCCGCCAGACCGAAGAGGGGATGCTGCAATCGCGCCAGGAACTGGACCGGCAGTTGCGGCCTTATCGCGGCAAGATGACGGCCGATCAACTGTGGATGCTGGAGAAGCAATACCTGGAGCGGCATTTGCTGGAAAAGGCGGGGCTGCCCAGGCTGAGCTTGTTTTATATGCGGTAGTGGGACAGACCATCGGTTTTCGTGGTCTGTCGCCTGGCGGTCTGTCGCCTGGTGGTCTGTCGCGCTTCCCTAACCCCCGACTGCTTGACAGACGACACAAACCGATCGTCTGTCCCACTCGGCGAGCATGCTTTCCAGCGCGGCGCGATCTGGCGCGGCTACTAATGGCAGCCATGCGCGCAATTCCCTACGGGTTCGCTCGTCGCTAAGCCCCCGCTCCAGGCGGTTGCGAATTAAATGCGCGAGTTCGAGATCGGTTTTGGCGCGCAACTCTTTCAGCTTGCAGGTATCGGTGCGGCTCATAAATATGACGATCCAGTTCTACCTGATTAGACGTTCAAACTCGCCGAATCGATCATTAATAATCGGAAAATTTGTAAGCGCAAGTACCACTTGTATATACGGCCCTGGCCGGATCGCGTCCGAAGAAGTAGGGAAGTTCCCGGTAATCGTCACAATCGTGAACGGCGAAATCGGCCCACTTGCCCCGCTCCAACGATCCGCACTCGCCGCCGCGCCCCAAACTGTACGCGGCATTGATGGTGGCCGCGGTGATGGACTCCGCCGCCGTCATCTTCAGTTGCGTGGCCGCCAGCGAGAGCACCATCGGCATGGAAGCCGTGGGCGACGACCCGGGGTTGAAATCCGTCGCCAGCACCACCGCGAGGCCCAGATCGATCATGCGCCGCGCCGCGGGGTAAGTGTTCGACCCGAGCGCGTAGACCGATGCCGGCAGCAACACCGGCTGCACGTTAGCCTGGAGCAGCGCCGCCATTCCCGCCGCTCCCGTGCGTTCCAGGTGGTCGGCGGTGACCGCACCCAACTCGGCGGCCAAAAGAGAGCCGGCGTCCGCGCTGAATTGGTCGGCGTGCATGCGCACCTTCAGGCCTAGCCGCTGCGCCGCTTCGAGAACCACCCGCGCTTTCTCCGGCGGAAAGACGGAAGGCTCGCAGAAGACGTCGCAATACTCCGCCAGGCGCTCGGCGGCGACGCGCGGCAGCATCTCTTCCACCACCAGCGCGAGGTACTCGTCCATGCGGCCTCGATATTCGTCGGGCAATTCGTGCGCGCCGAGAAACGTCGCGACGTATCGCAATTTCCCGTCCGCCGCCAGATCTCTCACCACGCGAAGAATCTTCAGCTCGGCTTCCACCGACAGGCCGTAGCCCGATTTCGCTTCGATGGTGGTGGTGCCGCCGCGCGCGAACCAGACGCGCCGCCGCCGCGCGGTTTCGAGCAGTTCCGTTTCCGGGGCCTCCCGCGTGCGCCGCACCGTGGAGCGAATGCCGCCGCCGCGCGCCGCGATCTCCGCGTACGTGGCGCCTTGCATGCGCTCTTCGAATTCATCGGCCCGCGTGCCGGCGAAGACCGGGTGCGTGTGGGCGTCGACAAACCCCGGCAGCACGATGCGACCGCCGGCATCCACAATTTCGGCGCCGGCCGAAACCCGCCGCTCGACATCCGCGCGTGTTCCGGTCAATTCCACGCGCCCGTCGCGCACCAGCAGGGCGCCATTGGCGATCACCCCCAAATCGCGCATTGCGGCCCCGACGCGCGGCCGTGCCGGGCCGGCCAGCGTCACCAGTTGTTTGCAATTCCAGATGGCCAGTTGGCTCACGGCTCGGCTCCCTGCTCGGCTTACTTCTCTTCCATGGGCCGACGGATGCCACGCTCGCGCGCGAATCGCTGGGCCTCCTGGTAACCGGCGTCGGCGTGACGGATTACGCCCATGCCCGGGTCGGTGGTGAGCACGCGCTCGAGCCGCCGTTCCGATTCTTCGGCGCCGTCCGCCACCACCACCATGCCGGCATGTTGCGAATAGCCGATGCCCACGCCGCCGCCGTTGTGGATGGAGACCCACGAAGCGCCCGCCGCCGTGTTCACCAGCGCGTTGAGCAGCGGCCAATCGGCGATGGCGTCGGAGCCGTCGCGCATGGCTTCGGTCTCGCGGTAGGGCGATGCCACCGAGCCCGCGTCCAGATGGTCGCGGCCAATCACGATGGGCGCCTTCAATTCCCCGCTCCGCACCAGCCGGTTGATGGCCACGCCGAACCGCGCGCGCTCGCCATATCCCAGCCAGCAGATGCGCGCCGGCAGGCCCTGAAACTGGATGCGTGCGCGCGCCATGGGCATCCAGCGGGCCAGCGTTTCATTTTCCGGAAAGAGTTCCAGCGCCAGCCGGTCGGTGCGGTAGATGTCCCGGGCGTCGCCCGAAAGCGCCACCCAGCGGAACGGCCCGCGGCCTTCGCAGAACAGCGGCCGGATGTACTCGGGCACGAAGCCCGGAATGTCGTAGACGTTTTCGACGCCGGCCTTCTTCGCCTGCGTGCGGATGTTGTTGCCGTAGTCGAAGGTCACCGCGCCTTTTTTCCGCAGCGCCAGCATGGCCTCCACGTGAACGCCCATGGCGCGGAACGACCGCTTCAGGTAATCGTCCGGATCGCTCTGGCGCAGATGAATGGCCTCTTCCAGGGACATATGGTTGGGCACATAGCCATTCAACGGGTCGTGCGCGCTGGTCTGGTCGGTGAGCACATCGGGGACGAATCCACGCCGCACCAGCTCCGGCAGCACGTCCGCGCAGTTCCCCACCAAGGCCACCGATACCGCCTTGTGCGCGATCTGCGACTCGCGCAGAATCCGCAGCGCGTCGTCCAGGTTGCGCGCCAGGCGGTCGCAGTATCCGGTGTTCAGGCGGCGCTCGATGCGGTGCGGGTCCACGTCGATGCCCAGGAAGCAGGCGCCATTCATGGTAGCGGCCAGCGGCTGCGCGCCGCCCATGCCGCCCATGCCGCCCGATACCACTACCTTGCCCTCGAGCGACCCGCCGAAATGTTTCCGCGCCAGCGACGCGAACGTCTCGTAGGTGCCCTGCACGATGCCCTGGCTGCCGATGTAAATCCACGAACCGGCGGTCATCTGGCCGTACATGGTCAGACCCAGCTTTTCCAGCCGCGTGAATTCGTCGAAGTTGGACCACTGGCCCACCAGGTTGGAATTGGCGATCAGCACGCGCGGCGCTTCCGGATGCGTGCGGAAGATTCCCTGCGGCCGCCCGGATTGCACGATCAGGGTCTCGTCGTTTTCGAGCGATCGCAACGCCCGCAGAATCGCGTGGAACGAGGGCCAGTCGCGCGCCGCGCGCCCGCGGCCGCCGTAGACGATCAGCTCATCGGGATTCTCCGCAACCTCCGGATCGAGATTGTTCTGGATCATGCGGAAGGCGGCTTCCTGGTGCCAGCCCTTGCAGGAGAGCGAGCTCCCGCGAGGCGCATGGATTGCCGTGGTCGTGCCCATTTTATGCCTCCAACGCGCGCAGCCGCGCTTGCACTGCGGCCTTGAATGCCTCGTCCTGAATCGAATCGAGGTTGATGTTAACGTTTTCCAGAACGCCGGCTTTGGCCGCCACCGTGAGCGCTCTGGCCACCGCCAGATCGGAGCCGAACTTAGCGGGAATCTGCAGCGCGTTCAACCGCGCCTGCATGGCCGAGGCGCGCTCGAATACCTGGAGCGGCACTTCCGCGGCCCCGTGCAACGCTTCTTCCACGAAAGGCGCGCGTTCGTCTTTGGGACGCTTGTAGGCGGCCATCACTTTCTGGAACGCCTCGGCATCGCGATCCACGGCCTCGGTGAAAAAGCGGCGGTCGGTCTCGAACGGCTCGGGGTCCTGCTTGGCGAGGCGTGTCACCATGGCGCCCAAGGCCGCCGCCATGGCCGCCGCCGCGGCCGACGCGCTGCCGCCGCCGGGTGTCGCCGTGGGCGCCGCCAGCGCATCCAGAAACTCGGGCAAGCCGCTGCGCGAGCCAATGGCTTCCGCCACGCGATTTTCCAGCACCAGTTCCGGCCGGAAATTTTCGAAACGCAGGAAATAGTCGGCCGACATTTCGATGGCCTTCTGCGGAATCAGTCCCACGATCTCGCTGCCCACCACCGGCACGCCCCATCGCTCCGCCTCGCGGCGCACGGTCTCGAACACCAGGTGCATGGGGGTCTGCTCGAAATCCGTCAGGTTGATCGACACCTGCGCCAGGTTGCGCGTCCCCAGCATCACGCCCATGGACTTCACAAAGCGGAAGCCGCCGGTGGAAAAGCGGATGGTCTTGGCGATCTTTTTGGCGATGGCCACATCCGGCGTGCCCAGGTTCACGTTATAAGCGATCAGGAATTTGCGCGCTCCCACCACGGTCGCGCCCGCTGTGGGGTGGCACACCGCGTCGCCCACGTCGGGAGCGCGCTCGGCCACCGTGCCCATCTCCTTTACCAGCGCTTCGAACTGGCCGCGCCGGATGTTCTCCAGGTTGACGCGATCGGGCCGTTTGGCGGCCGATTCGTAGAGGTACACCGGCACGCGCAGCCTGTTCCAGATCTCGCGCGCCACGCGCTCGGCGAGGCGCACGCACTCTTCGAGCGTGACGCCTTCGATGGGGATGAAGGGCACCACATCGGCTGCCCCGATGCGCGGGTGCGCGCCCTGATGCTGGGTGAGGTCGATCAACGCGACCGCCTTTTCGACCCCGCGCACGGCCGCGTCCTCGACCGCCGCCGGCGGTCCGACGAACGTCAGAACGCAGCGATTGTGGTCGGCGTCCGATTCGCGGTCGAGCAGTACGACATCGGGCACCGTCAGGATGGCTTGCACGATCGCATCCATTTTGGCGGCATCGCGCCCTTCGGAAAAATTCGGAACACACTCCACAAGTTGTCGCGCCATGAAACCACATTGTGTCATACGGCTCCGCCTGGTGGCTGCGTTATACTGGCTGCGAAAGAATGCTCGGGCTGCCGCGCGTTTACCCCATCCTCGATACCGAATCGCTCGACCGCCGCGGTATCTCTCTGGCGGTGGCCGCCGCGGCATATCTGGAAGGCGGCGCCGCCATCCTGCAAATCCGCCATAAGTCTCATTGGAGCCGCGATCTCTTTGCCGCCTCTCAAGAAGTGGCGCGCCTCTGCCGCGAGCGAGGCGCCAGTCTGATCATCAACGACCGCGCCGATTTCGCCGCGCTGCTCCATGCCGGCCTGCACGTGGGCCAGGACGATCTCTCGCCACGCGACGCCCGCAAGCTTCTCGGCTCCGACGCTATCATCGGACTCTCCAGCCACAGCGCCGCACAACTTGCGCCCGCCGCCGGCGAACCCGTGGATTACGTGGCCCTCGGTCCAATCTTTGCCACGGCTTCCAAACGCCAGCCCGGCGCGGTGGCCGGCCTGGATGAGATCCGGCGCTGCCGCAGCCTGATGGCGAAGCCCCTGGTCGGGATCGGCGGGATTACGCTGGAGAACGCGCGGGATGTGTGGGCGGCCGGCGCCGATTCGGTGGCGGTGATCGCGGGGCTGCTGCCCGCGGCCGCTACGGCGCGCGCGCTTCGCGAACGCATGGAAGAGTGGGTGCGGCTGGCCGGATAGCGGGACAGACCATGGGCTGCTTGACAGACGACATAAACCGATCGTCTGTCCCACCTGGAAACTATGGCTGGTAGGGCGTGAGGCGCATGGGGCGCGCATCGGGCTCGAACAGGAGCGGTTGGCGGCGAGGCCAGGCGCGCAGCAACTCCCGATCTTCATCGGCGCCGAGATCGCGGGCCCACACGATGCGGGCCGCGTCGATATCGGCGGCGTTCCAGACCCACTCCTCCTGGAAAATGTGGAGCTGAGAGTAGCGCACGAAGACCAGAAGCCTGCCGGGAATTTCCGCGAGCTGACGGTTGACGGCGATGCGGCGCTCGGGATTGCCGTGGTTGATGGCATCCCAGGTTTCGTAGGGCCGCATGTCCCGTGAAATCCCGGAGGGCTCGAACAGGTGGACTCCGTACCAAAACAGGAAATGAGCCGCGCATAAGAAGAATATGATGGCGGCGATTTCGAGACCCACGGGCCGGCCGCGCAGGCTCCAGCGCGAGATTCGCTCCAGGCCGGCGACGCTCACCAGCGCGAACAGGCAGGTGGCCGCCGCGATGTAGTGGACCTGGAAGGCGGGAAAGAAATTGGTTCCTAGCGCGAACAGCGCCAGGGTGAAAGCTACCCAGGCAAAGCGGTATTCCCGCAACGCCGTCAGGAAGGCCAGCAGCGCCAGGTAGAGCGGCGGCAGGAAATAGAAGCGGTAATAGCGGACGCGGTATTCGAGGCGCGCGAGAAAAGTCCGGACGGTCTCACCGTGCGCCGGGCGGAAGGAAGTCTGCATCCGGTAATCGAGCTGCTGTTGCGGCGTGAGGGGCAGGTGGGGAACCGGATTCGGTTGCATGGTCAGCGACGTGGGCACGCCGTATTGGTATTGGCTGATGGTGTAGGGCAGGATGGTCCAACTGCCGGTCACTTGCCTGTTTTGCGCCAGCGTGAGAGCGATGGCGGGCATTACGACGCAGGCCGCGACCAGCGCGGCTTTGCCGAGTTCAACTGCGCCGAGCCTCCGCCACTCGGCCCGCCGGCGGAGGCAAGGCAGGAAGAAGGCGACCACCGCGATCAGCAGAAAGAGGGATTCGTAGGGGCGGGTCAGCAGATGGATGGCGAGGCCCACCCCGAGCAGCACGGCGTCCTTGCGGCGGCCGTGGCGCAGGCGCGGCAGCGCGCCAAAGACCAGGCAACCCGCGGCGGCGGCGGGCATGCCGCCCCAGTAGCTGTTCATCCACGGGCTCAGCGGGCCGAATTCCATGATGGCCAGGGCGGCGCCGGCGAACGACCAGGCGGGCGAGGTCCAGCCGCGCAGCATCCAGTAACACAGCGGGCAGAAGGCGGCGGTGGCCAGAAGCACGCCGGCCCAGGGATGGCCGAAGATGCTCCAGCCGAGCGCCAGAAATATGCCTTGGCCGAGCGGGTAGATGGAACTGTAGCTGGGCTGCTGGAGCACGAAGAAAGTTTCGAAGAACCGGTGCATGGGGAGCATGGGGTTGGCGAGCCGGAAGTGGCGCAGGGTGTCGGCTACCAGCAGGTGGCTGAACTCGTCATAGACGTCCGGCGTGGGGGCGGGATGATGAGGCAGCAGCAGCAAGCGGAGAGCGATGGGCAGGGCGGCCAGCAGGGCCATGGACCAGACGGTGCGCTGGGCGAGTTTGCGGAGGCGCGGCTCAATGCGCGGCCTCCACACCAGGGCCAGCACGACCAGGAGGGCTGCCAGGAGCAGCTCGAGGTAATCGGCTGCGCCGAACCCGATGGGGTTCTCGAGCGGCAGAAAGGAGCGAAAGAAATCGGCCATGCGGTGTCTCCATTTTCGCAGAGGGAAGCCGGCGGGAGTATGATAACTGCAAGGAGCCTGCTATGCCCGGGGTAATTCAAGACGTGTGGAAAAAGGTGTTGGAGCTGATCGGGAAGGGAAAAGCCGAAGATCCCGGCGACCCGTACGCCATGGTGGGCGCGCCCAAGAAGCCGCGGCCGCCGCTGCGCCGTTCCTCGATTGCCCAAGAGCCGGAACGCTGAACCGCAGCCGGGAAGCTGCTTCCCTCACTCCACCGCGCATCCCATACCGTTCACCACGCGCAGCCTGACAGCCGCGGCCTCTTGCGGCATGCCCGCCTGAGTGTACAACTGAATCACGTTCCGGCCGGCTGCGCAGAGGTCCCTTTGCACCGCTGGACATTCGCGGTTCAGGCTCGAGCCGCCGCCGCGCGCCGCGCAGCTTGGCGGGTCCATCCGCCCGTACAGCCTGGCGGCCTGTGGAGCGAAGCCCGTGTCGTTTGGGAATGCCACCAGCCCTTCCAGCAGCGTGATGATGGCACCGCGCAAGTCGCCCATGGCAGTGTAGGCAGCCGCCATTTCCGCGAAAGAATTCAGCTCAGGATGCAAGAAGCGGCTATGCGCATAGGCTGCCACGGCCGGAGCCGGCCGTCCCAGCCGCATGAAAGTGTGACCGAGCTGTTCGTAGATGGCCGCGGTTCCCGACATGGGAGCCCGCGGCCCACGCAGAGGATGGTCGCCGCGATTTCGCTCCGGCACAATATGATCGATTTGATCGGCGTGCCGCAGGGCTTCCAGCGATCGCTCGTACCACAAGCCGCTTAGCGGGCCGGGCACCAGCGCGCCGCCGGCGTCCCGCGATGCCAGAGTGTCTCCTTTTATGCGGTAGCACATACCGGCCATCAGGTAGGGGTATTCGTTCTGCCGGTCGTCGGGCAGGCCGCCGGTAATGGCGAGCGACGCTGCGAGCTCGCGGGCGGCCAGGTCCAGATCGGGAGGCTGGTTGCCGAGCGCCGTGAGGGCCAGGTTCAGGTGCGTCTTGTAGCTTGCGGGAGCCGACCGCACCGCGCCGGTCCACAAGCTGCCGCCGTCCAACCAGTCCGCGTTGCGCGCGTAAGTTCGCGAGACCAGCGCGGCACAAATCGCAGCCAGCGCGATGGGCGCCGCCAGCCGCGCGCGAGGCCAAGCGACTGTGAGCTTTCGACAAGCCCAATGGAGCGCGACGACCGCGCAGCCGGCGAAGCCAATGGAGGGCAGATACAGAAAGCGTTCGGCCATGATGCTGCCGATGAGAATCACCAGATTGGAAGTGGGCGCCAGCGTCACCAGGAAAAATGCGATGAAGAAACAGAGCGGCTTGTTGCGGCGGTAACTGCGCACCGCCAGCGCGACAATGACTCCCCAGGCCGCCGCCGCCGCGACCGTCTTCCATGCCTCCCAGTTGTGCAACCGCCAGTCGAAGAGCGGGACCTGGTTGTAGGAGTAGTCGCAGGCCAGCTTGCCGGGCCAGAGCCACAGCCACAGGTACTTGCCGAGGACTTTGAGGGCCGTGATGCGGGCGGTCCAGAAATCGGTTCCGGTCAGAGGATTATCCAAAAAGGCGATCGGCGTGTGGGGGGACTGCGCCAGCACGCGGCTCCGGCAATACCAATAAACCAGCAGGGGCAGCGCTGCCACCGCATATCCAGGGAGTCGCGCGCTCCAGGAATGGCGAGCGCGCGCGGCGGCCGTTCCGAAGAGGAGATCGTACAGCAGCATGACCGCGACCACCACGGCCGCGTTTTCCTTGGAAAACTGCCCCAGCGTGACAGCCGCCAGCAGCGCAACCAGCCAGGCCGCTTTGCGCCAGCCGGAGCGGGTGGCCGCGCGGATGTGGCACAGCAGGCCGGCGAGCACGCCCAATGCCGCCAGCAGGTCGGCGCGTCCCGCGATGTTGGTGACGGACTCGGTGAGAACCGGGTGGAGAGCCCACAAAGCCGCCAATCCTAAGGCCGGCGAGACCTCCCCAAAGACCGTCAGTCCCAGCAGATAAACCAGCAGGATGTTGACGGCATGCAGCGCGAAATTGACGGCGTGGTAACCGTCCGGTTGCGCCCCGCCGCCCACCACGGCGTAGTTGAACAGGTACGTAAGCGTGGTCAAGGGCCGGTAGAGTCCGGGAAACCAATACTCCGTCGTCGAGATCAGGCGAACGTTCCCGGTGGTGGCGGCTCTCAGGCGGGCATCCTGCAGAATGATCTGCGTGCTGTCGAAAAGGAATGCGGCGCGGAAGGAATTGCCGTAGGCCGCGAGCGTCACGGCCCAGAGCGCGGCGATGGCCAGAACGTGGCGCGGCCAGCGTACGGGATCCCGCGGTGCGCGCGCCACCGGGCCTTCACCGTCGCCCGGCGGTTTCACCTTGCGGGATGGAGGAGCTGTGGGACGCCGCGGCACGGTAACCAGGATATCTTTGTCTGCAGGGTTTCGTCCGTTTCGTCCGCCGGGAGGACGAACCACGGCTGTTCCTCTGGTAAAATAAAAAGTTAGTCTTTCCCAAAACAAAGCTCATGAGATTTGGCGTCATTGTTTTTCCCGGAAGCAATTGCGACCACGACGCTTTCTACGCAGTCACCACCAACCTCGGCCAAAGAGCGGAATATATCTGGCACGATTCGTCGAGTCTGGGCGACGTGGATGCGGTCATTCTGCCGGGCGGTTTCGCATACGGCGATTATCTCCGCTGCGGCGCGATCGCCAGGTTCTCGCCGGTGATGGGCGCGGTCGGCAAATTTGCGGCGGCCGGGGGCCTGGTGATGGGTGTTTGCAACGGCTTTCAGATCCTGGTGGAAGCCGGGCTGCTGCCGGGAGCGCTGATTCGCAACCGCGGGCTCAAGTTCGTCTGCCGCGAGGTGCGCCTGCGGACCGAGACGGTCGACTCGCCGTTCACGAACCAGGCGCAAGAAGGGCAGATTCTGCGGATGCCCATCGCTCACGGGGAAGGCTGCTATTTCGCCGACGGCCGGACGCTGGATGAACTGGACGCCGAAGACCGCGTGCTGTTCCGCTATGTGGGCAATCCGAATGGATCGCTGGGCGACATTGCCGGGATTCTGAACCGCGAGCGCAACGTGATGGGCATGATGCCGCACCCGGAGCGCGCATCCGACCCGCTGATGGGCTCGACCGATGGGCTGACGATTTTCCAATCGGTGCTCCATTCGGTGGTGCGGGCATGACGGCGCACGCGCCCGAAGTGATCGCGCAACATCAACTGACGGCGGACGAGTATGGGAAGATCGTCGCCATCCTGGGACGGGAGCCCAGCTACACGGAGCTGGGCATTTTCAGCGTGATGTGGAGCGAGCATTGTTCCTACAAGAGCTCGCGGCGGCATTTGAAGAAGTTGCCGACGCGCGGGCGCGTGGTGGTGCAGGGCCCGGGGGAAAACGCGGGGATTATCGATATCGGCGGCGGCTACGTGATCGCGTTCAAGATCGAATCGCACAACCACCCCAGCTTTATCGAGCCGTTTCAGGGCGCGGCCACGGGTGTCGGCGGCATCCTGCGGGATATTTTCACCATGGGCGCGCGGCCCATCGCGGTGCTGGATTCGCTGCGCTTCGGCCGCTTGGACGACCCTGAGACGGGCGCGCGCAACCGCCGCATTCTGGGCGGCGTGGTGGCGGGCATCGCACACTATGGCAACTGCTTCGGCGTGCCGACGGTGGGCGGCGAGTGCATTTTCGAACCGTGCTACGACGGCAACCCGCTGGTGAACGTTTGCGCGCTGGGGATCTGCAAGAAGGAAGAAGTTTTCTACGCCAAGGCGGCCGGCGCCGGGAATCCGGTGATCTATGTGGGGGCGCGGACGGGGCGGGACGGCATTCACGGCGCTTCCATGGCCAGCGCGGAATTCACCGAGGAGGCCAAGCAGAAGCGGCCCAACGTGCAGGTGGGCGACCCGTTCATGGAGAAACTGCTGCTGGAAGCCTGCCTGGAAGCCATGCGGACCGGAGCCATCGTGGGCATCCAGGACATGGGAGCGGCGGGGCTGACCTGTTCCACCTGCGAAATGGGCAGCCGCGGAGAAGTGGGCATCGAGATCGAGTTGGACCGCGTGCCGCAGCGTGAGACCGGCATGACGCCCTACGAGATCATGCTTTCGGAATCGCAGGAACGCATGCTGCTGGTGGCGGAGAAGGGCCGCGAAGAGGACGTCTACCGGGTGTTCCGCAAGTGGGGCCTGGAGGCCGCGGAGATCGGCGTGGTGACGGAAGACGGAAAACTGCGGGTGCGGCATCATGGCGTGGTGGTGGCGGAGATTCCGAATCGCGAGCTGGCCGACGAAGCGCCGCTCTACGACCGGCCGCACACGCACCCGCCGCGCGCCGGCTTGATTCCCGACCTTCCGGTGTCGAAGGTGCAGCGCACGCTTCCCACGCTGCTCGGCTCGCTGGACATCTGCTCCAAACGCTGGATCTGGGAGCAGTACGATTACCAGGTGCGCACCAACACGGTGGCCGGCCCGGAGCGCACGGACGCCGCGATTGTGAGGATCAAGGAGACGGGCACATCGATCGCCATCTCACTCGACGGCAACGGCCGTTACTGCTTCCTTTCGCCGCGGGAAGGCGCGAAGCTGGCGGTGGCGGAATGCTGCCGCAATCTTTCGACCGTGGGGGCGCGGCCGGTGGCGGCCACCAACTGCCTGAACTTCGGCAACCCCGAGCGTCCCGAGATCATGGCGCAACTGGTGGAAGCCATCGAAGGCATGGCGGAAGCCTGCGCCTTCTTTGACACGCCGATCACCGGCGGCAACGTCAGCCTGTACAACGAAACGTTGGGCGGAGGAATCTATCCCACGCCGGTGCTGGGAATTGTGGGAACGCTCAAGACCGCCGAGCCGGTGACGATTCCGTTCAAGAACGCGGGCCGCACGGTGATGCTGTTGGGCGGCATCGGCGAGTGCGACGACACGCGCTTCGGCGGCACGCAATACGCCAAAGAGATCGTCGAGCAACTGTGGGGGCTGCCGCCAGCGCTGGACCTGGAGCGGGAGCAGCGGGTGCAGTTCGCGATGCGCAAGATCATCGCCGAGGGCCTGGCGGAATCGGCGCACGACCTGAGCGATGGAGGCCTGGCGGTGGCGCTGGCGGAATGCTCTTTCGGGCCGAACGAAATCGGGGCGCTGATCGACGTGGATTCCGACCTGCGGCCGGAGATGCTGGCGTTCCACGAAGCGCCTTCGCGCATCCTGATTTCCACCGAATTTCCCAAGAAAGTGGCGGCCATCGCGGAGAAGTACGAAATCGAGGCGCCGGCGGTGGGGGTTACAATCGAGAAGGGGATCGAAATTCGCCAGCGCACCATCACGCTGGGCGCCTGGGAAATCGGGGCGTTGAAGACAGCCTACGCGCAGGCCTTCGAATCGCATGTTCGATAAGTTTCACGAGGAATGCGGGGTGGTGGCGATCTACGGCCACCCGGAAGCGTCCAAGCTGGCGTACCTGGGGCTGTACGCGTTGCAGCATCGCGGCCAGGAGAGCGCCGGCATCTGCACCAGCGACGGCGAGCGGGTTCACTCCCACAAGTCGATGGGGCACGTGGCGGATATTTTCACCAGCCAGGTGCTGGCGGGGCTGCCGGGCGAGCTGGCGATCGGGCATACGCGTTATTCCACCGCGGGCGATACGGTTCTGCTGAACGCCCAACCTTTCTCGGTGGCGTGCAACAAGGGCAAAGTAGCGGTAGCGCACAACGGCAACATCACCAATGCGGCGGAGTTGCGGACCGAGTTGGGCCGCAACGGCGCCATCTTCCAGGCGTCCAGCGATACCGAAGTGATCCTTCACCTGGTGGCGCACTCCTCGGAACGGACCCTGGCCGCGGCGCTGCGCGAAGCGCTGCTGCAACTGGAAGGGGCGTTTTCGCTGGTGTTTCTGGCGCAAGACCGGATCATCGTGGCGCGCGATCCGCACGGCTTCCGGCCGCTGGCGGTGGGGGAGATGGAGATTTCGGGCGGGCGCAAATGCTACGTGTTCGCATCGGAAACCTGCGCCTTCGACTTGATTGGAGCGGCGTATCTGCACGACGTGGACCCGGGCGAGATGGTGATTGCGGGACCGGACGGCATTACCCGGGAGCGCTGGGCGCCGGAGCGGGATCGGGCGCAATGCGTATTCGAGCACGTTTACTTCGCGCGGCCCGACTCGATGGTCTTCGGACGCCCGGTGGAGGAATCGCGGGAAGCCATGGGACGGCTGCTGGCGCGGGAGCATCCGGCCGATGCCGACCTGGTGGTGCCGGTTCCCGATTCGGGGGTGACCGCCGCCATCGGGTACGCCGACGGATCGGGCCTGCCGTTCCGCCACGCCCTGATCCGCAATCATTACGTGGGCCGCACCTTCATCGAGCCCTCGCAGGCCATCCGCGATTTCGGCGTCAAGCTGAAACTTAATCCGATCCGGCACCTGCTGCAAGGCCGGCGCGTGGTGCTGGTGGACGATTCCATCGTGCGCGGCACCACCAGCCGGAAAATTGTGCGCATGGTGCGGCAGGCCGGGGCACGCGAAGTGCATCTGCGCATCTCCTGCCCGCCGACGATTTCTCCTTGCTTCTATGGCGTGGACACGCCGAACCGCAGCGAGCTGATTGCGTACAACCACAAGGTGGAGGAGATCCGCCGTTTCGTGGAGGCCGATTCGCTGGGATACCTGTCGCTGGCCTCCCTGCGCAAGGCGGTGGCCGACGACAAGCATGAGTATTGCTATTCCTGTTACACGGGCGACTATCCCACCGAGCTGGTCAACATCGAAGCGTTGATCGGAGCCCGGCAGAAGGGGCATTAGGATTATGACCGGGTGGTCTGGTGTCATTCCGCAAGTGTTGGCAGGCGAAAGCGCCTGCCCCACGGATGCGCAAGCGCGGGCGCGCCAAGGTGGGACAGACGCTTTCGTCTGTCAACCCGGCGATCCATCATGTGACCGGAGACCCAGACCGTGACCCTCTCTATCGACGGGTACCATCTCACCATCGCCGATGCATGCGCGGTGGCGCGCGCGCGGACGGCCGCAGTCGCGCTGGCGCCGGCGGCCATCGAGCGGATGAACGCATCCCGCCAGCTCATTGACCGGCTAGCCGACGGAGAGGAGCCGATCTACGCGGTGAATACCGGCGTGGGCCTGCTGGCCAACGTGCGCATCGCGCGCGACGAACTGGAACAGCTCCAGCGCAACGTCATCCGCTCGCACTCGGTGGGCGTAGGCGAGCCGCTCGACCGCGAGGCGGTGCGCGCCATGATCCTGATCCGCGCCAACGTGCTGGCGATGGGCTTCTCGGGGATTCGTCCGCTGGTGGCGGAGCGGCTGTGCGAACTGCTCAACCGCGGCGTCACCCCGGTGGTTCCTTCGCAAGGGAGCGTGGGCGCATCCGGGGACCTGGCGCCGCTCTCGCATATGGCGCTGGTGCTGATCGGCGAAGGCCAAGCGGAGTTCGGAGGCAGGTTGCTGGATGGCGGCGAAGCGCTGCGGCGCGCGGGAATCGAGCCGATCACGCTCGGCCCCAAAGAAGGCATCAGCCTGATCAACGGCACGCCGGCCATGCTGGCCGTCGGCTGTCTGGAACTGGAAGCCATTCAGGGGCTGGTGGATTCCGCGGACGTGATCTGCGGCCTGACGCTGGACGGGCTGCGCGGCACGCCGCGCGCCTTCGACGAGCGCATTCACGCCTCGCGCCCGCATCCCGGGCAGATGGAAAGCGCCGCGCGGCTGCGGCGGCTGCTGGAGGCGAGCGAAATCCGGCAATCTCACATCGCCTGCCGGCGGGTGCAGGACGCCTACTCGCTGCGCTGCGCTCCGCAGGTGCACGGAGCGGTGCGCGATACGCTGGCGGCGGCGCGCGGCGTTTTCCAGATCGAACTGAATTCCGCCACCGACAACCCGCTGGTGTTCGGCGACGAGATTCTCTCCGGCGGCAATTTTCACGGCGAGCCGCTGGCCTTCCAACTGGACTTTCTGGCGGTGGCATTGTGCGCGCTGGCGGGCATCTCGGAGCGGCGCATCGACCGGCTGGTGAACCCGGCGCTCAACGAAGAGCTGCCGCCGTTCCTGGCGGGGCACCCCGGACTGGAATCGGGGCTCATGATGGCGCAGGTCACGGCCGCCAGCCTGGTGGCGGAGAACCGCGTGCTGGCGCATCCGGCGTCGACCGGCTCCATCACCACCAGCGGCAACAAGGAAGATTTCGTGAGCATGGGGATGACGTCGGCCAGCAAGCTGCAACGGGTGACGCGCAACACGCGCGCGGTGCTGGCGATTGAAGCCTTGTGCGCGGCCCGCGCGCTGGACCTTTTGGCGCCTCTACGGACCAGCCCCGCGCTGGAGGAAGCACGCGCGCGCATCCGGCGAGTTTCGCCGCCGATTGAAGGCGACCGGCCGTTCTACAGGGATATCGCGGCGATCGAAGGATTGATCGCGGGCGGAGGTTTGTGCCTGTAACCTTGCGATTCACCTAACTGGGCAGTCATGCCGACAGGTTTTTCAGATCGCCGTTTTCTGCACCGTAAGCGGCAGAGGTGCGCTTTGGCATTTCGTCCACTTGAACTGGTGTAGACTCGGATCATGAAGCCGGCGCAGCGCTTGACCGCGATTATTGAACGTGAGGACGATGGTTTTGTAGCTCTTTGCCCGGAACTCGATATTGCGAGCGAGGGTGCGTCGATTGAAGAAGCGCGAGTCAACCTCATCGAGGCGCTCACACTGTTCTTTGAAACTGCCGCCCCTTCCGAAGTTGCCCGACGCTTTCATAGCGAAGTTTTCGTGACCCAGGTTGAGGTGCCGGTTGGGTAGGCTCCGGGTGAGCCGATTACTCATCATGGCAGCCTCAGATTTAGTCTAGCGCTTTTGGCCCAACGGCGTGCGCGCTCCCATACCCGGCTATGCTTGCGACGCACTGCACCAGGCCGGGCTGAGCCTCTGCGCTCACACGCCCTGCGCACTGGCATACACTGCGATTTTCGCCACGGTTTGATAGCCCATGCGCTGGTAGAGCCGGGCGCCGGCCGGCGTGGATTGCAGAATGCTGCGCTCCGTGCCGTGCTCGTCGTAAGCCTGGGCGAGCGCGTGGCGCATGATCGCCTCCCCATAGCCGTGCCGCTGGTGTTGCGGAACGGTGGCGACATTGTAAACCCCGATGGAGTGGCCGCCCATCACGATGGCGCTGGTGGAGACAGGCTCGCCATCCAGATAGCCGACGTAAGCAGCGAAGCGGTCCCAAACCGCGAGGTTGTCAAAAACCTCCAGAAACCACTGGATGGGCACGTGGAAACAGACCGACGCGATGGCGCAAAAGGCGTCGCGGGTAGCGGCGTCGCGGACTTTCCTGATTTCGAGAGCCGGCAGCGGCCTGGCGGGGGGCGCGATACGCTCCGCGAGCATGCCGGGGAGGTCCACCGAGTGCCGCAATCCGTGGCGTTCGAAGATGCGGCGGGAAGCGCGGCGGGTTCGGGGCTCCAGCATGTCTTCGCAGACCCAGTAGGCCCAGCCCAACTCGCGCGACTCGAAATGGAGCGATGCCAGGAGGATCCGTTGGGCCAGTTCGACTTCGGTTGAGACCGGGCTCGAGAGGAAGGCCGCGTTGAACATCTGGAACTTGACGCCGGCGGAGGCAATGCTCACGCCGCGCAGTTCCCGGATCTCGCCTTTGCCGCGGCCGGCGGCCACGACGCGGAACGATTCCCGCAGGTTTTCCGCTACGTTCTCAAATGTCACTGCAAGACCAGTATAAGATGCTAGGCAAGGGCTGCGCCCTTGAAATCCCTGCGGGATTTGGAAGTCAGAAGTCAGAAGTCAGGAGTCAGGAGTCAGAAGTGCAACGGCAGCGGGAGTCTTTATGGTGGTGCAGTTTGGTTTTTTCATGCTGCCATCCCTCTTGACAGATCTGCGCTTGGCGTGCCACGCTCAAGGTACGCCGAAGCGCAACGTCGCCTTGGGAGTTGACCATGATGTTAATGACGGCACCATCACGAACCGACCGGATTCTGTCATATGAGGAACGTTTCTTTGGTATCCAGCCACAGACCGTAAACCAGTTGACATTTGAAGCACCCGTGACAGTGAATATCGCACCTCCACAAACCATGGCTGTCGCGCTGATCGGCCTGTTAACCGCTGCTCTGCCGCTCATTCCGCTGGTGCTCAAGAAATAGGCGCCTTCACGATGACTTTTGTAGCCGCCGGTATACTTGGCCTGGGCGGTCCCGAGGTCGCGGTGCTGTTGTTCGCGATTCTCGTTTTCACTGTCGGCGTGCTGTGGGGTAAATCCAAAAGGCGCGACCCGTTCTCCCGCTACTGCCCGAAATGTGGTCGCGGGCTGAGCCAGCCCGCCGATGCACCGTGCTGTAGCTATTGCGGCGCGCGGTTGCCATAACGCCATCATGTCAGCACACCCGCCACGGAAGAAGAATAAGCAAAGCCCAAGCCCGCAAAACGATACCGACGATAAAGGCACACCCACTCCAGGGAATTCGCCTGTCGCCAGTCATCCAGCCCCAGGCAATACCGCAAATACCAAACAACCCAAGAATGCAACCATGCCGTGGTGGAAATCTGTAAGCTGGATGAACATCCTGAAAGTAGTCGGAATCTTTGCTGGCATAGTCTACGCGATTGTAACTTTGCTTCAGTGGCGCGACATCAGCAATAATTTCATCATTGACCAGCGAGCATGGCTCGGCGTTACGGAAGTGAAAATTGATCCCATCACAGAGAATATGGAATTTGCGCCCATCCTCGTAAACTCCGGCAAGACTCTCGCGGTTGACGTAATCCAGCGTGGCGGCTGGAAGGTTTTTCCTAGCTCTGTGGTCCCCGATATTGAGCAGGAAATCAGACAACACGCTCCGTATTCCCACGGAGTGATATTTCCAAATGGACGCCGGGAACTGTGGAACAAGGCGTCCGGTTCCATCAGCAAAGAAGATGCTGCCGGATTGCTCAATGGGTCTTTGGTGCTCTACGCGTTCGCGATCATAAGCTACCGAGACATATTCAAGCAGGCCCGCGCCACCAAGTTCTGCCTCATGCTCGATCCCGAAACGGACAAGTTCGTCCCTTGCCCGTTCTACAGGGATTCCGCTTACTAGAGCGCTGTAGCCTCTCACACCACCCCAGGCGCACCCCACCAGCATCAACAAAATAAAGAAATCCAAATTGACCCACGACCCAAGATCGAGGAATTGCTGAAGTCGTTTGTTTGGGAATGCCCGGCAAAGAACCTGGGGACTTATTTCTTTGGAGGAGCTTCGCCGGGGGCCTTTGTGCCGTCGGTTTTTCCCTCGGCAGCGGCCGGCGGTTCTTCCTTGGCGGGAGCGTCTTTCGGGTTCAGGTATTGCACGATGACGGAGATTCTGCGGTTGGAGGGAGACTCGGGATCTTCGGGATGACGCAATTGGCGGTCGGCATAGCCGCGCACCTGCTGGACCTGCTCGGGGCGCAGCCCGTGGGCTTCCATGATCCTGCGCGCGGAATTGGCGCGATCGGTGGAAAGCTCCCAGTTGCTATATTCTCCGGCGTACGGTTTGGAATCCGTATGGCCTTCCAGCGTGACGTTGTTGGGCAATTTGCCCAATTGTCCGGCCAATAACGTCAAGAGTTCGGAACCGCTGGCGGTGGGGACCGGCTTTCCGGATTCGAAGAACATGCCGGCCTCGGTCTCGAGGAGCTCGATGCGCAGGCCGTCGGAGGTGACGGTGATCTCCACGTGGTCCTTCAGCGAGCGAAAGTCCGGAACCTTGAGGAGCGCCTCCTGGATTTTTTGGGCCAGTTTGGCCATGTCGTCTTTGGGCAACTGGATGGAATTGCCGGCGCCCGCCGCCGCCGTGCCGGTCTGTTTGCCCGGGCCGGTGGGGTTGTTGAAGTAAGCGCTGACGGCCTGCTGGACTTCTTTGTCCGCGCTCATCAGCCAGAGCACGATGAACAGGGCCATCATGGCGGTGACGAAATCGGCGTATGCCACCTTCCAGGCGCCTCCGTGGTGGCCGCCGTGGCCGGCCACCTTTTTCTTGATGACGATGATCTGCTGGATTTTGGTCGGTGCTGGAGGGGCTTCCGGCTCGGGGGACATGTTTACGCCGCCTTGGCTGCGGCAGCCTTAGCGCCCCGGCAAGCGGCTTCCACTTCCTTGAAGTTGGGCCGCACGGTGGTTGGGATGGAGCGCCGCGCGAGTTCGACGGCCATGATGGGGCTGAGGCCTTTGACGAATGCCAGAGCCGCCATGCGGAGAAAGCCGAAGTAATAACTCTCGGCGTCGTTTTGTTTGCCCATGGCCCCGGCCAGCGGACCGAAGATACCGTAACAAAGGAGAATGCCGAGGAAAGTGCCGACCAGGGCGGCCGCCACATGGTTGCCGATTTCTTCTTTGGGGCCTCCCAGCGATCCCATGGTGATGACGACGCCCAGAACCGCGGCCACAATTCCCAAACCGGGCAGGGAATCGGCCATGGTGGTCAAGGCCGCGATGGGCTCGGCGGATTCGCGGTGGTGCACTTCGAGATCCACTTCCATCATTTGGTCGATTTCCATGGGCTCGACGCCGCCGGTTACCACCATGCGCAAGGTGTCACACAAGAATTCGAGGGCGTGGTGCGATTTGAGGAACTTGGGGTACTTCGAGAAGACCGGGCTCTTGGCGGGGTTGTCGAGGTCTTCTTCCAGTTTGGCGGTGCCATTCTTGCGCGCATAATTGAACAGCTCGTACAGCATTTTCAGGTTCTCGGTGTAATGAGCCTTGTCAAAAGGGCTGGCTGAGAAAACGCCGGCCATCCCTTTGCCAATGCGGATCAAGGTGGGCAAAGGATTGGCGACTACGACGGTGCCCACGGCCGCTCCAAAAATGATGATCAGCTCGGCCGGTTGAAGGAGCACCAGGAGCTTTCCGTGTTCGATCAGGTAGCCACCGACGATGGCACCCAGAACTATGACGATTCCGAGAATCGAGATCATGGGGCGGTTGCGTCACTCAACGCTTTACTAATCGGCGGCTAAGCGAGAAGCTTTAGGTTTCGGATGGGTTCCGGCGGCGGTAGTGCAGCACTTCGACGAGGAACTGGTCGCGGCGTTGCCTGACGGCGCCGGCATCCTTGATCGACCAGTCGTAGAAGCCCTTGCCGGTCTTCGAGCCCAGGTCGCCGCGGCGCACCAATTCGCGGAAATACTTGCCGGAGGTCTTCCCGGCCTTGACGATTTCGACCAGCGGCATGAGGTGCGGCGGGTTCCAGAAGTGCGTGGTGAGGACGCGCTCGGGCCGGGAACAGCCGGCAGCGATGGCGGTGATGCTGAGGCCCGAAGTGTTGGATGCCAGCACCGCGCGCGGGCCGGCCAGCGCGTCCATGCGGGCGAACAGAGCCTGCTTGAAGGCCATATCCTCGGGGCCGGATTCGATCACCAAGTCCGCCGCGCGGACGGTGTCGTCGAAAGCGCAAGAGGCGTCCAGCAGGCCCGCCGCGCGTTCCAGAAGGCCGGCGCCGGCGAGCTCGTTTTCGGCCAGCAGACGGGCCTGCGCGCGGGCCTTTTCGAGACCGCGGGCGGCACTTTCGCCGGTGCGGCCGAGAATGGTGGACCGGAGCCCGCCCATGGCAAGCGTCAAGGCGATGCCCGGCCCCATCATTCCCGTGCCGATGACGGCGGCAGTGGTAAATCGAGTTTCACCCATCCGGAATATTCTATTCCACGGCGCCCGCGAGCGAGCAGTTTTCTCTTGCCATTCCCCACGGCGGCCTGAAACAATATGCGTGAGAAAGCTATGCGCCTAAGCGTGTTGGGCATCGTTCTGGCCGGCGGGAAAGGCACCCGGCTCTGGCCTCTGACCAAGGAGCGGGCCAAGCCGGCCGTTCCTTTTGGCGGCAAGTACCGCATCATCGATTTCGTCCTGAGCAATTTCATCAACTCCGGCATTTACTCGGTGTACGTGCTGACGCAGTTCCGCAGCCAGTCGCTGTTGCAGCACCTCAGCGAGGGATGGCAGTTCGGCGGCATGCTGCGGTCGCAATTCGTGATTCCGGTGCCGGCGCAGATGCGGTCGGCCGATGAGACGTGGTACCAGGGGACGGCCGACGCGATCTACCAGAACATCAACCTGGTGGAGCAATCGGCGCCCGATGTGGTGGCGATCTTCGGCGGCGACCACATCTACCGCATGAACATCACCTCCATGATCGAATACCACCTCCAGAAGAAGGCCGAAGTGACCGTGGCGGCGGTGCCCGCGCCGCGCGAGACGGCGGGCGAATTCGGGGTGGTCGAAGCATCCGCAGACGGCCGCATCCTGGCTTTCCACGAGAAGAATCCGAACGCTCCGCCCATGCCGGGCGACGCCGAGCGGGTTTTCGCTTCCATGGGCAACTACGTTTTTTCGACTGACACGCTGCTGCGGCTGCTGCGGGTGGATGCCGCCAACGAAGAAAGCAAACACGACTTCGGCCACGACATTCTACCCAAGCTGGCAGGCCAGGCGGAAATCTACGCCTACGACTTCCAGACCAACCGCATTCCCGGGGAACGCCCCGACGCGGAGCCCTACTGGCGGGACGTGGGAACCATCGATGCGTATTACGACGCCAACATGGACCTGCGCTCGGTCTCTCCGGCGCTCAACCTGTTCAACCGGGCATGGCCGCTGCGCAGTTCCAGCTACGCGGACCCGCCGGCCAAGTTCACCTTCGACGACGAAGACCGGCGGGGACAGGCCATCGACAGCATCGTCTCGGGCGGATGCATTCTTTCCGGCGGCATGGTGCGCAATTCGATCCTGGGACGCCACGTTCGCGTGCATACGGGCGCGCTGGTGGAGGATTCGATCATCATGGACAACTGCGACATCGGCCGCCGCGCGAAAGTGCGCCGCGCCATCCTCGACAAGAACGTCAGGGTGCCGGCGGACGCCATCATCGGTTACGACCTGGAGGCGGATCGCGCGCGCTGCTTCGTCACGGAGAGCGGCATCGTGGTGCTGAGCGGGGACCGTTCGCCGGTGGAGGTTACCGGCCTGGTGGTGTGATGGCGCAAGGGCTTCGCCCTTGAAATCCCCGCGGGATTTAGAAGTCAGAAGTTAGAAGTGAGAAGTCAGAAGTGTTACGGCGCTGATGGAACAACACGTCCTGGTCTGGATTTCGCAGTACGGCTACCTGGCGATTTTTCTGCTGCTGGTGATGGGGGTTGTCGGGCTGCCGGTGCCGGATGAGACGCTGCTCACCTTCACGGGCTACCTGGTTTTCAAAGGCCGCATGTCACTGCCGCTGGCCTACGGAGCGGCGCTGGGAGGAAGCCTGTGCGGCATTACCATCAGTTACACGCTGGGCCGGACTTTCGGCATCAAGCTGATCCATCGCTACGGCCGCTACGTGCGCATCACCGAGGAGCAGGTAAACAAGGCCCATGCCTGGTTTGCGCGCGTGGGGCATTGGGGTCTGACGTTCGGTTACTTCGTGCCCGGGGTGCGCCATCTCACGGCCTTCGCCGCGGGCATGAGCGCGGTGGAGGCTCCGCAATTCGCGCTGTTCGCTTACAGCGGGGGTTGCGTCTGGGTGGGCACTTTTCTCGCTCTGGGCTATTTTCTGGGGGAGCGCTGGCAGGTGGTGGAGCGCCACATCGAACACTACTTCGCCGCCGTGACGGTCGCCGCCGTTATCCTGGTTGCCGCATACCTGGCGTGGCGGCTTCCGCTGGCGCGCCGCCGCCGGGCGTCAGATAAGTGATTATCAGCGCGGTGGCCACCACCGTGGCGCAGCCCAGCAGGTTATACCAGAGCCAGGAGATGCCGGTGAACAGGAAGGCGGCGAAAATGGCCGCCTCGCCGGCCAGCATGCCGATGAACACGGCGGTGCCGCGGACGCGCCGGAAACCGAAGGCCACCACGAAACAGCCCAGCAGCGAGCCATAGAATAACGAGCCCACCACGTTCACTGCCACGATCAGCGGCCCGAGGTGCTTGCCCCACCCGGCGAAGGCCACCGCGTAAACGCCCCAAAAGAGCGTGGCCCATCGGGATGCCAGCAGGTAATGGTGATCGCTCGCGCTGCGCCGCACGTAGCGGCGATAGAGATCCACGACGGTGACGGTAGCCAGCGAATTGATTTCGCCGGAACTGGCCGACATGGTGGCGGCGAAAATGACGGCGATCACGAGGCCGACAATACCGGCCGGCAGGTAGCGTGTCACGAAGGAGAGAAAGATGTAGTTGGTGTCGCTGAAATCCTTTTCGCCGCCGGTCTGTTCCACCAGCCGCGCGGCTTGGGCGCGGGCCGCATCGATCTCCCGCTGGGCGGCGCGATAGTTGGCCGCCTGGCGGTGTTCGGCGCCGGGGTCGCCGCTGTGATGGGCTTCCACCAACGCCAGGGTGGCCTGGCGGCGGCGGGCGAAGGCCTGGCTGTATTGATTCGCCATGGGCTCAAATTCGGCGTGGCTTTGAATGCGCGCCAGTTCGGCCTGCTGGAAGAGCACCGGCGGCTGGATGAACAGGTAAAACACAAACACCATGGCGCCGATGAACAGAATGAAGAACTGCATGGGGATTTTGGCCACGGCGTTGAACAGCAGGCCGAGGCGGCTCTCAGAGATGGAGCGTCCCGTGAGATAGCGCTGTACCTGCGATTGGTCGCAGCCGAAGTAGGAAAGGAACAGGAAGGTGCCGCCGAACAGGCCGCTCCAGATGTTGAAACGGTCGTTCCAATCGAAGTGGGTGGTCACCACGTTGAGGCGGCCGGCGGCGCCCGCCAGGTAGACGGCGTCGCCAAACGAGACCTGCGCGGGCAGCAGGACGATCACCGTGACGAGCGCCACCACGAGTCCGAAGAAGATGATGCACATCTGCTGCACGTCGGACCAGGTGACGGCTTTGATGCCGCCGGCCACCGTGTAGGTGATCACAATGACGCCCATCAGAAAGGTGGTGCCGCGTTCCGGCCAGCCCAGAATCACGGAGAGCACCAGGGCCGGCGCGTAGATGGTAAGGCCGGCGGAAAGGCCGCGCTGGCAGAGGAAAATCAGGCTGGCGAGCGAGCGCGTCTTGCCGTCGAAACGCTTTTCCAAATACTCGTAAGCGGTGTAAATATTAGCGCGGCGAAAGATGGGGACGGCCGTGGCGCAAATAACAATCATGGCGATGGGCAGGCCGAAGTAAAACTGAACGAAGCGCATGCCGTCCACGTAGGATTGGCCGGTGGTGGAGATGAAGGTGATGGCGCTGGCCTGGGTGGCCATGATGGAAAGCGCCATGGCGTACCAGGGCATGGTCCTGCCGGCCAACAGGTAGCGATCGACGGTGTTGCTGCCGCGGCTGCGGTACAGCCCGTAGGCGACAATCGATACCAGGGATGTGACCAGGACGAACCAGTCGAGCGTTCTCATCGATAGGCCAGGGTGAACAGGTAGAAACCGGCGATGATCAGGCAGAGATAGACGAGGACCGCGACATAGATGCGCCGCCAGCTACCCAAGAACGGCGGCGGATCGTCGGGAACCCGGGGAAGCTCCGGCATGAACGGAGTGTATCATGGAGATCCGCCCGGGCCGCGGAGCGTCGACACGAGTGTCGACGCGGCACGCATGAGTGCGTGCGCCACGGAAATCTTCGCGGCGGTCGAAGGAAACTCACCTAGGCCAGCAGTTCCGCCGTCATCACCGTCACCGCCTGGCCGCCGAGAATGACGCGGTCGCCTTCGAGGCGCGCGCGCACCACGCCGCCGCGGGCCGAAGCCTGAAAGGCGGTCATGGAGGTCTTGCCGAGCCGCTCGCCCCAGTAGGGCGCCAGGGCGCAGTGGGCCGAACCGGTGACGGGATCTTCGTCCACACCGGAACCGGGGGCGAAGAAGCGCGAGACAAAATCGAATTCCGGGCTGGCCGACGGGGCCGTCACAATCACGCCGCGCACGGGCACCTTGCGGAGCGTGGAATGGTCCGGATCGAGGGCGCGGAGGGTGGCTTCGGAATCCACTTCCACCAGGTAGTCGAAGACGTTCTTGCCGACGAAAGCGGGGCGCGTGACTCCCAGCGCCGGAAGCAGCGCGGCGGGAGCCTCGGCGGGCGAGGCGAGCCTGGCGATGGGCTTGGCCGGGAAATCCAGTTCAATCCAATCACCTCGCCGATCGGCCAGCAGCAGGCCGCTGCGGGTGTGGAAGCGCACTTGTTGGCCGGGCGGCAGGTGGCCGTCCTCCCAGAGCACGTGCGCGCTTGCCACGGTGGCGTGGCCGCAGAGGTCCACTTCCACCGCGGGGGTGAACCAGCGCAAGTGAAAGCCGCCGTCGCGGGGCGCCAGGAAGGCGGTTTCGGAGAGATTCATTTCGCGCGCCACGTTGCGCATCCATTCTTCGGGGGCGGGCGCCGGCAGCACGCAGACGGCGGCGGGGTTGCCGGCAAAGGGCCGATTTGTGAAGGCATCCACTTGAACGATGCGGGTGGGCATATTTTCGAGGGTACCGTACTTGCAATCCTTTCCCAACCAGTGCAGTCTATAACTAGAAGTAGAGCTGGGATGCTATTGCGCCTCTTAACCCGGGTATGGGCCGCCGTTGCGCTGCTGGCGCTGGTGTGGCTGGCCGGCAGTGTGGGCGGCTCCGGCGAGGATTCCTGGATCCGCCCGGTGGGCGGCCCGCGAGGGCCGGTTCGCATTCTGCAGTTCTACGCCACCACGGGAATGCTGGTGGCCGGCGAGAAGGCCAAGCTATGCTATGGCGTGGAGAATGCCAGGGCCGTGCACATTTCCCCGCGGCTGCCGGGAGTGGTGCCATCCGCCAACCGCTGCCTGGAAATTGTGCCGGAACGCACCACCCACTACACCATCCTGGCGGAAGGTTTCGACGGCGCCTTCGCCACGCGGTTTCTCACCCTGGTGGTGGAGGACGCTCCCGATGCGGACCGCGGCGGCCTGAACGTGGCGGTGCTCAAGCGGGACAGGCCTCCTGGCCCTGTCGTTCTGATCAGCCGCATGTAATGCGTCAAGCCACATCTATAACACGAGAAGACAGGCCAGGAGGCCTGTCCTACGGCGTGGCGGAAGCCACTTTTTGAATCTTGATGCCGCCCGTGTGCACCCGCAAATATACCTTCTTGGCCGGCGCCTGTCCGCTTTGAGCGAACCGTTCGCTCACCAGGTGAGCGACGTGGTAGCTGCCGGCGAAGTCCGAGTAGACGCCGCCGAAGCGGCACTGGGCGTCGAACGAGTACTGCCCGGCGGCGGGCAGTTGCATCAGGATGTCGCCCGTGCGCACGGAAGCGTCGATGTCGCCGGCGACGTCGTAGACCACCACGTCACCGGTCGAGTGGCGGAGAACCAGCTTGGAATCGCGCGGCACGCGGATGCGATAGTCCATTTGCACGTCGGGCCGGCAGTGCGCCACTTTGGCCCAGAAGCTGCGCGGCGGAAAGGCCGTGTGAATCACCAGTTCGGTCGGGCTCTTGCGCTCGGTGGTCACCTTGATGGCGTTTAACTGGCGCCTGGCGAGGTCCTGCTGCCGGGGCGTGTCCGGGCGGTAGGTGGACCGCATGACCGTAATTTCGACTTCCGGGCGGTCCCAGCCTTCGATATTCAGCTCGCCCGCCGAGCCATTCACCTGGATGGTGCCGCCCGGCGCAAACTCCACGCGTTCCGTGGTGACGACGGGCATGGACGGCTTGGGCAGTTTGGCCGCCAGCGGCAGGCAGACGGCGATCGAGATCGCGGCCAGTCTTCGAGTCATTTGCAACCCTCCCGGCTTTTATGATCGCACGCTGGGGGAAGCATGCTGACAGACGAGGAAAGGCGATCGTCTGTCCCACCGGGCGCGCCGACAGGAATGTCGGCGTTGCAGGCTGGAAAGCCTGCTCCACTGCGTCTAGATTTTGGGCCTGGCGATGTGGATGACGGCTTCGCCCGAGGCGCCGAGAGTTACAGTGAACGTCAGGTGCTCGTCGAACTTCTTGAGGGCGGCGGCGATCGCTTCCACCGAGCCTTCGGCGAGCTTGCCGCCGACCTTTATAGGCAGGCTGGCGAGCAGAGTGTCCCGCGCCGAGGCGGAAAGGCCCTCGATGTCGATGCTCCTGACTGTCCAGTTGAACAGAGCCGGTTTAGAAAGTAACTGGCGTTGCAGGTCCGCGGTCATCTGGAGGGCCTGAGACATGTTGATCTTTTGTTGCTCAAGTTCCCGCAACGACGCAGTAGCCTGCCTGGATGAATTCAGCAGGCTCTGCATCTCGGCGAGGCGCTTCTGGACCTGGGCTTCACTGAGCCCTTGTAGCGCCAGTCGAACCTCCGTCGCGGCCATGGAGCTCTCCAGGCCGGCGATCCGTTCCTTCGCTGCCCTCACTCCCGGAAACTCGTCCTTATAAGTCGTTTGCAAGTTCTCGAGTTTCAGTTGCTCGTCGGCGAGCATGAGCTTCAGATTCTGAAGCTGTATTTCGGCGGACGTCTTCTGATCGGCTAAGCCCGCGGCCTGCCGTGCCATATCCTCCGCCATCTGAGCGCGCGCCTTATCCGACGCTTCCAGGTCCAGGGCCTTTCGGTCATTCAACTGGGCTTCCAACTCGCGGACGCGCTGCCGCAGCGCTTCCAGTTCTGCGCGCTCTTTGTCCCCCTGCGCCTGGGGCTCGTCCTCCGAGACAAGCAAGCGGGTTTCGGTGGTGTCGCCGGCTGGTAACGTTGGTTGGGGCACGACCTTTTCCTGCCCGCGCGCCCAGTGTACGTTGGCGGCCAGACAGGCCAGGCCGAGGGCCAGCGCCAGCACGCCGGGCAGCTTCGACGATGAATCGTAGGGGCCGCCTGCGCCCATCAGCCTGCGGATGCGGTAGGCCAGCGGTCCGCCGGCGCTTCCCAACGCCAGGGCGGGCGCGGTGACGCGCAATCGCTCCAGGCGGGTCAGAGCGCGCGCGTAGCAGAGCGCGTTGCCGCAGGAACCGACCGCCAGGTCGTCGCAACACAGCTCCCGTTCTTCGCGGATGCGCGCCGAGGTCCACCAGACCGCGGGGTGGTAGAACAGCAGCGTCTCCACCAGGATCTGCGCCGCGTTCACCACCGAATCGTAGCGGCGGACGTGGGCCAGTTCGTGGGCCAGCACGGCTTCCAGTTGTTCCGGCGTCAGGCCCAGCAGGGTGGCCGGCGGCAGCAGAATCACCGGCCGGAACCATCCCACCACGCTTGGGGCGCCCGCGATCGCCGCCATGAAGACGCGCGCCGGCCGCGCCAAACCCATGCGCGCTCCGATCTCGGCGACTCGGGCCAGCACGTCCGGTGCGGCGGGTACAGCGCGGCGGCGCATGGCCGAAATGCGACGGCAGCCCCACACCGCGCGCAGCGCGAAGATCAACACCCCGAACGACCAGACCGGCAGCGCCCAGGCCTGAAGGGACGCCCTCCACGCGCCGGTTTGGGGCGCCCGCTCGAACGCTACTGAACCAGCGGCCGCGGCAGTCACCGCCGCCGGCGACACAACCACCGCCGATGCGGGAGGCGCCGTGTACTCAAGCAACGCCGTGGCCACGGGCAACACCGCCAGCACCGCCAGCGCCACCAGCGCCGCCAGGTACCGCGCCTGGGCCGCGCGCTTGCGCAGCGCGAACAGCGCCACCCACAGTAAGAACGCCACCAACAGGCCCTGCCAGATGAAATCGAGCAGAGCCGCCGTCAAAGCCTGTGCGATCGCACTCATTTGGTCCCTCCTTCAAAGCGGTCCAGGAACTTTTCGATGGCATCCAACTCTTCCGCCGACGACTTTTTAGTCGCCAGCGCCTGCAGCACCATGGTCCGCACCGACCCGCCGAACGCGCGGTCCAGCAGGTCCCGCAGCAGTTGCCGCTGGGTCTGCTCCTGCGAGTGGCGAGCGCGGTAAATCTGCGGCCGGCAGTTTTCGTCGCGTTCCACCAGCCCCTTGCCGGTCATGATCTGCAGCAGCTTCAGGACGGTGGTGTATCCGGTGGGCCGGGATTGGACGAGCACCTTCTGGATATCGCGCACCGAGCGCGGGCCGCCTTCCCACAAGACCCGCAGGATGGTTAATTCCGCTTCGGTGGGACGCCGCGGTTTGGATGCCATAACCGTATTATTGACGAAGTTCTTCGTCAAAGTCAACGAAAACTTTCGTCAAGGGCAAAGCGGGGACAGCTATCCAATTCCAAAGGCGGGAATTGGCAGCAGTCCCCGTTTTGCCCACGTTGTAAAATATGAACTGATGAGCGACCCTGTCCCCGACCAGACCCCGCAGGAGGACTTCGAAATTCCCCTGCCGCCGGCGTCCTTCTCCTTCCTGGTGCTGAGTTTGCGGACGCAGGCCGAAGTGCAGCTTGGCCTGTTGCACTTCGGCGAGGAGGAAAAGCCGGAGCCCAACCTGCCCCTGGCGCGCCACGGCATCGACCTGATGGCGGTGCTGCTCGAGAAAACCAAGGGCAACCTGACGATGGAAGAACACCGCCTGCTGGAGAATTCCCTCACCGAGTTGCGGTTTCGATTCGTCCAGGTGTCGGATGACGTAGCCAAGGCGGCGGCGCAGAAAGCCTGAATGCCGGCGCCTGCCTTGAAGATCACGGTACTCGGCTCCGGCACCAGCGTCGGGGTGCCCACCATCGGCTGCCATTGCGCGGTCTGCACTTCCACCGATCCGCGCGACTCCCGCTTGCGCCCCTCGGTACTGATCGGTTACCAAGGCCGCAACGTGCTGATCGACACCACGCCGGATTTCCGCACGCAGGCGCTGCGCGCGCGCATCGAGCGCCTGGACGCGGTGGTCTTCACGCACTCGCACGCCGACCACCTGATGGGGCTGGACGACGTGCGACCCTTCAACTTCCGACAGAAGGACCGGATTCCGATTTACGCGTCGGCCCACACCATGGAAGCGGTGCGCCGGTGCTTTCCTTACATCTTCGACGAGGAGGAAAAGAAGACCAACGTGCCGCAGCTCGAACCCCGCCTGATCGAGGGTGGGCCTTTCGATCTGTTCGGGCTGGAGTTCGTGCCGATTCCCATTCTGCACGGCAACCAGACGATCTACGGCTTCCGCTTCGGGGCGGCGGCGTACCTGACGGACCACAGCGAGATTCCGCAATCGTCGATGGAGCTGCTGCGGTCGCTGGACGTGATCTTTCTGGACGCGCTGCGCTACAAGCCGCACCCCACGCATTCCACCGTGGAACGCTCCGTGAAGACCGCCGAGACGCTGGGCGCGCGGCGCGCCTTCTTCACGCATATCTGCCACGACCTGGGGCACGAGCGGGCCGAAAGCCTGCTGCCGCCGCGCATCCGGCTGGCGTATGACGGCCTGGAAGTCGAGGTCGGCGCATCGTGACCATCTACCGCAGCCTGGCCGAAGTGCCGGCCGATTTCGGCCCCAGCGCCCTCACCATCGGCAATTTCGACGGTGTGCACGCGGGCCACCGGCGCATCCTGCGGCGGGTGCGCGAAGTGGCGGAACAGCGCGGATGGAAGCCGTCGGTGCTCACCTTCAATCCGCATCCCACGCGCGTGGTAGCGCCGGAACGCACGCCGCGCCTGATGACCTCGCCGGACCGGCGCGCCCAACTGATGGAGGAGGAAGGCATCCGCCAGGTGCTGATTCTGCCGTTCACCGAAGAGCTGGCGCATCTTTCGGCCGAAGATTTCGTGCGCCGGTTGCTGGTGGAGCGGCTGGGAGTGCGGGCCGTGCTGGTAGGCGACAACTTCTGCTTCGGTTACCGGCAGTCCGGCAATACGGCGGTGCTGGAGGAGCTTGGGCGGCGGATGGGTTTTGAGACGGAAGTGGTCCACGCCGTTTCCTGGCGGGGCCGGGTGGTCTCGTCGAGCGGGATCCGCCGCCTGATCGAAGCGGGCCGCGTGTCGCTGGCCGCCCGCCTGCTGCAACATCCTTACGCTTTGGAAGGGGAAGTCGTGAACGGACGCGGTGTGGGTTCCGCGCAGACCGTTCCCACGTTGAACCTGGCGGCCACGTCGGAGGAGCTGCCGGCGGCCGGCGTCTACGTCACGCGCACTACGGACCTGGACGCGGCGCGAGCCTGGAACTCCGTAACCAATATCGGATACCGCCCCACCTTTGGGGTGAGCGACCAGGTCTCGATCGAGACTTTCCTTCTCGAAGGGTTGGAAGGCGGCGCGCCGCGGCACATCCGCGTGGAGTTTCTTTGGCGCGTGCGGCGAGAGCGGAAATTCGACGATGCGGCAGCGCTGAAAGTGCAAATCCTCAAAGACGCGCGGACGGCGCAGGCTTATTTCCGGCGCGTCGGGGCATGGACGGGGCGCCCGGAGCAGCGGGCGGGGAAACCGGCGTAGCCACCCATGCCAATCAGCCACTTGATTCTGCGCGTCCTGGCGATTGTGTGGATCGATCTGCTGCTGGCGGGCGACAACGCCCTGGTGATCGCCATGGCGGTGCGTTCGCTTCCCGCGCGCCAGCGCCGCATTGGAAGCGGGTTTGGCGCCGCCGCCGCGGTGGCGTTGCGGGTGGGGCTGACCTTCGTGGCGGCGCAGATCCTCAATGTCCAGTATTTGAAGCTCGCCGGCGGGTTGTTCGTGCTGTGGATCGCGGTCAAGGTTCTGGTGGACGCGAGCGAGCCGCCCGAATCGGAGATCAAGCCCAGGCAGCTTCTCGAAGCCGTCTGGTACATCGTCTTCGCGGACCTCACCATGTCCACAGACAATGTGCTGGCGGTCGCGGGCGCTTCCGGCGGCAGTTTCGAGCTGATCCTTTTCGGGCTGGCCCTGAGCATCCCGTTCGTGATTTTCTCCGCGAACCTGCTGGCCGAACTGATGAATCGCTACCCCATCCTCATTTATCTAGGCGCGGGAATCCTGGGCCGCGTGGCCGGCGAAATGATCCTGACGGACCGCTTTACAGACCGCCTGCTCCACCCTTCCGACATGACGCGGTACATCGTAGAGGGCGTGTTGCTGGTGGCGGTGATGGCCGCCGGGAAACTGCTGAGCCGCAAGCGGCCGGCCTGACGCGCACCGGGCCCCGCGCGGGCTCATAATAGGGGCAGGAGCCTCTTATGCGTCTTGCCATTTTGGCTTTCTCGGTGTCGCTGCTTTCCGCGGCAACTGAAATCCCGCAAGGCAGCCACGTGCTGCTGCGCATGGTCAACTCCATCAGTACGCGCACCGCTCGCGAGGGCGACTACGTTTACTTGCGAACGGCCACGCCGATCAGCGCCTCGGGCTCGATCGTGGTCCCCGAGGGCAGTTATGTGCAAGGCGTGGTATCGCACTCCATGCGGAGCGGCCGCGTGAAAGGCAAGGCGGAACTGGCCATCCGTATCGAGACCATGACGCTGCCCGGGGGCAAGGTGATCAAGCTGACTCCGCACCTCAGCTCGGTCGATTCCGAAGGCACCGGGCAGAAAGTGGATGCGAAGGAAGACCAGATCAAGCAGAGCGGCAGCCAGGGCGCCGACGCCGTGCGCGTGGGCGAACTGTCGGGCGCCGGGGCGGCTCTGGGCGGCATGGTGGGCCGCAGTTGGACGGGCGCGGGGATCGGAGCGGGCGCGGGCGCGGGCGTAGGACTGGCCACGGTTCTTCTGACGCGTGGAAAGGAAGTCGAGCTGCGCCATGGTTCCACCATCGACGTGGTCTTCGACCGCGCCGTGCCGGTGGAATAGAAAAAGGCGGCCGGCCCAGGAGGACGGGGCGGCCGCCAAAAGTGTCTAACTTGCGCTTAGACGACCTGCTTATCCTAACCAAATGACCGGCCGCACGCGAAGTATCTTTCGGACACTAACCGGCTTTTCCAACATGTGGCCCGATGGCGTGGCGCACGCACTCGTGCGTGCCGTGTCGAGACTCGTCTCGACACCTTGGTGGGGTACGGACGGTCTGTCGGGACCAAGCGTCGGCATGCGTGCCGACGCGGCACGCACGAGTGCGTGCGCCACCTTATCACCACGGAGAATGTCCGTGAGAGAGGCGGGCTGACGTAATGGCCAAGAACCGCCCGCGCCCGGCCGCAGCCCCGCCTCGTCCGGCCACCGCCACCTCCGGCTGGCGCGTGGCCATTCTGCTGGCGCTCGCGGCGGTTCTCTGGATGGGCTGGTTTTCACAGGAGATCTACGATTCGGACTTCTGGTGGCATCTCAAGACGGGCCAGTACATTGTCGAAAAACACACGCTGCCGGTGCCCGATCCGTTTGCCTCTACCACCGCCGGTGCGGTTTCCGCCTATCCCGGCGAGCCCCTCACGCGCCATTTCAATCTCACCCACGAGTGGCTGGCGCAAGTGGTGTTTTACCTGGTGTGGCGGATCGCCGGTTTTGGCGGGGTGGTTCTGTTCCGCGCTTTTCTGCTGAGCGCTTTTTGCGGCCTGGTGGGGCTGGTGGCTTACCGGCGATGCCTGAGCTATTACCGGGCGCTGGCGGCGGCCTTTGCGGCTGCCACCCTGGCGATGCCGTTTGCGCTCGACCGCCCTTATCTTTTCACGTTCCTATTCCTGGCAGCCACCATGGCGATTCTGGAATTCAAACGGTGGCGCTGGTTGCTGCCGCCGCTGTTTCTGGTTTGGGCCAATAGCCACGGCGGTTTCTTCCTGGGGTGGGTGGTGCTGGGCGCGTATGGCGTCGAAGAGCTGCTCGGCCGCCGCCGCGCCGCGCTGTGGTGGAGCGCCGCCGCCGTCCTGATCTCCGGCCTGAATCCCAACGGCTTCCGCATTCCGCTCATCCTGATGTACTACCGCGGCAGTTATCTCACCTCGCGGCTGCAGGAGTGGGCGCGGCCGCGCTGGTGGGTGGTGAATGAGTTCACGGTGCTGTTATTCGGCGCCGCGCTGGTGCTGTTGTGGGCGCGCCGGCGCGTCCGTCCGGCCGATTGGCTGCTGTTTGCCGCCTTTGCCGCGGCGGCACTCACGGCGCAGCGCAACATCATCCTGATCGGATTATTGGCGCCCATCCTGATCGCCTCCTATTTCCCGTGGAAGCCCAGTCTTCCGCCCGTGGCGCCGTTCGCCGCGGCGTTGGTTCTGATGGGCGGGGCCATGGCGGCGTCGGCCGGCAGCTTCTTCCAACTGCGCGCGGCCGAATGGAAGTATCCCGCGGGCGCGGCCGATTTTCTGTTGCAGCACCACGTCACCGGGCCAATATTTAACACTTATGAATACGGCGGCTACCTGATCTGGCGCCTGTGGCCCGCGGAGCGCGTCTTCATCGACGGCCGCTCGCTCAGCGAGTCGGTCTTTGAGGACTACGGCCGCATCCTCTACAACCACGACGAAAGCGGCGGCAAGACGGCGCAGCAACTGCTCGATCAATACGGCATCCAGACCATCGTGATGAACACTTTTGAGTACGGCCAGGGCCTGGTTTACCTGCTGGCGCCCGCGCTGGCCGATCCTCGACAGACCGACTGGAAGCTGGTCTACAGCGACGACGCCGCCATCGTTTTGATGCGCCAGCCGCCGCCGGGCGTGGAGCCGCTCGATTCGCTGCGCATCCTGAATCACATGGAAGACGAATGCCAATTGCATCTGGACCACGAGCCGCAACTGGCGCGATGCGCCCGCAGCCTGGCGCAGGTCTTCACCGAGGTGGGCGACCGGGCGCACGCTCGCCGCTGGCTGGGAATCTACCTGGAACATCCGCATGGGGCCGATCCTCAAGCGGAAGCCGCCTATCAACGGCTGCTGAAATGAAGGTAGCGCCGGCGGTCTTGCCGCCGGTGTCTCGTACGCGCTTGACCATCGCCACTCCTCGGGGAGCAGGCGGAGCAAAGAACCGGCGGCGAAGACCGCCGGCGCTACAAATCAAGTAGTACCTTTTAGCTCAACAGCAAGCCTTTTCATCGAAACCCACTATACTGCATTCTTGGTACACGTCTGGAAGCTGAATGTCGCGCAGGTGTTGTGCCTGGCCTGCCTGGGCGTGGTGATGGGCAACTGGCTGAAGCGCAAGCTGCCGCTGCTCGACCGGTTCAACATTCCCGGGCCCATCGCCGGCGGCATGGTGTACGCGCTGCTCGAGCTCGGGCTGCGCGACCGCTACCTGAATTTCGAAGCCGACGTGATGTTGCGCGACCTGCTGATGGTCACGTTCATGACCACGGTGGGGCTGAGCGCGCGGCTGCGGGTGATCCGCCAAGGCGGCCTGGGAGTGATCTGGCTGCTGGCGCTGGCGAGCGCCGGCGCGGTGGTCCAGAACCTGCTCGGCATTGGCCTGGCGCTGGCGCTGCACGTGGACCCGCGGCTGGGGATCCTGACGGGCTCGGTGGCGCTGACGGGCGGGCCGGCCACGGCGCTGGCGTTCGGGCCGGTGTTCGAGAAGATGGGAGTGCAGGGCGCCACGGCCGCCGCGTTTGCGGCCGCCACTTTCGGCATCACGGTGGCGGGATTGATCGCCGGCTATATCGGCGGCAGCCTGGTGCGCCGCCACAAGCTCAGCGGCGCGGGCCTGCGCGTGGTGGGGAAGGCCGGGCCGGAAAGCCAAGCCCAGTTGCTTCCCGCCATCCTGGTGATGGGCGTGCCGATCGGCGTCGGCAGCCTGCTCAGCGACTTTATCTCGCGGCACGGCATCATCCTGCCCAGCTATATCGGCGCCATGATTGTGGCCGCCATCATCCGCAATCTGGACGACCGCTACCACTTCGCGCGCCTCAGGCAGGCCGACGTCACGGCGATCGGCCGCATGGTGCTCAACCTGTTCATCGTGATGGCTCTCGTCACGCTGCGCTTGTGGGAACTGGCGCACCTGGCGCTCCCCATGCTGGCGATGCTGGCCGCGCAGGTGGCGCTCTGCTGGTTGGCGTGCCGCACGGTGGTGTTTTGGATCATGGGCCGCGATTACGAATCGGCCGTCACGTCGGCCGGCTTCTGCGGTTTCATGCTGGGCATCACGTCCAACGCCATGGCCTCGATGGAAGAGCTGGTGGAGAAATTCGGGGACGCGCCGCGCGCCTTCCTGGTGGTGCCGGTGGTGGGCGCGTTTCTGATCGATTTCACCAATTCGCTGATCATCACCGCGATGGCCAACTGGCGCTGGCTCAGTCGATGATTTTCAGCTTGCGCAGCGTCTCATCGATTTCCGGCCGCACCAGCACGCCTTTGGCGATCTCCGCCAGCCGCGCCTGCTCGCGCTCCACCAGTGCCACTGCCATCGCCGCCACTTCCCAAGCGTCATCGAGCGGCACCACCGCGATGCCGTCGCAATCGGCCAGGATGACGTCTCCGGGCCGCACCGCGACGCCGCCACAGGCAATGATGGCGCCCACTTCACCGGGGCCATCCTTCTGGCAACTGTTGGGACACAAGCCGCGCGAGTAGACCGGCAGTTTCAAGGCTTCGAGCGCATCCGCGTCGCGCACCGTGCCGTCCATGATCACGCCGCGCACCCCGATCTTCACCGCGCTCGAGGCCAGCAGTTCGCCGAAGCCCGAGTTGGCCACGTTGCCCTGGGTGTTCATCACCACGATGTCGCCGGGCTGCGCCAGCGAGAGCGCTTTGTGCAGCATCAGGTTGTCGCCGGTGTGGCACCACACGGTGAGCGCCGAGCCGATGATGCGCGGCGAAGGCCAGACCGGCCGGATACCCGCATCCATCGCGCCCAGGCGCGACATGCTGTCGGCCACCTGGGCGGGTGAAGCCGTTCCAAAAGCCGCCAGCAGCGCGGCATCCGGCCGCCGCCACGGAGGGTGAACGCGAAATCCCGGTTTACCGGGCATAAGATTCCTCCTGTAGAATTGTGGCAGCCGCCGCCAGGCCGGCGCCCGGCGTGACTGGCCAGCCGAAATCCCGTACAGTCGCTTCCAGGTGCGCCAGGTCCGTGAGAATGTCGCCGGCACTCACCGAGCCCATGGTTCCGATGCGGATCACGCGGCCATCCAGCTTGTTGCGCGAGCCCGCGATCACCGTCCCGTAGCGCTCCTTCAGCCGCCTCACGATGTCCTTGCCGTTCAGTTTCTCCGGAACGTCGAGGCATACCACGGTGCTCGATACCTTTTCCGCCTTCGGATAGGAAGTGAGGCCAAGGGCGGCGCAACCGGCCCGCAGCGCGCGCGAAAGCCCCTGGTGGCGCGCCAGTACGTGGGGCAGGCCTTCTTCGTGGATCATCTCCAGCGCCTCATGCAAACCGGCGATCAGCGATACCGGGGTGGTGAAGGGCGTTTCCGGTTTTTCCACCGCGGCTCGGGCTTTCCGGAAATCCCAATAAAAGCGCGGCAGCCGGTCGTTGCGATTCGCCGTGTCCCAGGCTTTGTCGCTCATGGAGATCACGCCCACTCCGGGCGGGCACATGAGCGCTTTCTGCGAGGAAGACGCCACGATGTCGACACCCCACTCGTCCTGGCGCATCTCCACGCCGCCGAGGCCGCTCACGGAATCCGTCACCAGCAGCGCGTCGCGCCCGCGCAGCACGGCTCCGATGGCCGCCAGGTCCGCCACCACGCCGGTCGAGCTTTCGTTGTGCACCACCACCACGGCGCGGTAATCGGCGCTCCGGATGCGCTCTCCGATCTCGGCTGCCGTGGGCGCCAGTCCCCAGGGAATGTCGAGCGTGTCGGCTCGCACTCCCAGCGCCCCGGCAATAGCTACGAAGCGTTCGCCGAACTGCCCGTGGGTGGATATCAGCACACGCTCGCCGGGCGCCAGCACATTCACCAGCGCGGCTTCCATCATTCCGGTTCCCGAGCTCGAGAAAAAGAAGACGCGGTTGCGCGTGCCCAGGACCGGCTGGATCATTTCCTCCGAGCGCCGCAGAATGGCGGTGAACTCGGGCCCGCGATGGCTCAGCACCGGCCGCGCGATGGCCTGCCGCACGCGCTCCGGCACGGCGGTGGGGCCAGGCAGGCGGAGGCGATAGGGCTGAGAAGCGGTCACCAGATTACGTTAGCAACAAAGGTGGGGCAGGCGCCCGGCTAGTATTAAACGGGAAAATCCCGATGCCTTCTGAAATAAGGTACGAGTCCGCCCGCCGAGACAATCTGCCGCATGATCTCCGGCAAAGGCGCTATCTCCAAGATCACGCCCGTCGTCAGGTTCCTCACTTCGCCGTCTCCAATCACCAGGCGGTCGCCTTCGCGGATGCCGCCGGTATCGCACTCCACCGGCAGCAGCCCATTGTTCACCGCATTGCGGTAATACGTGCGCGAGAAACTGCGCGCCGCCACCGCGCGAATGCCCGCGCCCAGCACCGCCGTTACCGCGACTTCCATGGCCGAGCCGCACCCGAAGTTCTTGCCGGCCACAATCACGTCGCCCGCTTCCACGGTGGCGGCGAAGCGCGGGTCGAGCTCTTCGAACAGGTAAGCGCGCAGCACCGCCGGATCGAGGCTCTCGCGCTTGCGCCGCGAGGTGATGATGTAATCCGTGTTGATGTCGTTTCCGAAGACGCGCGCCCGGCCGGTCATGCCTCGAACTCCCGCGGATCGGCGATCGAGCCGCGCACCGCCGCCGCCGCGCAACTGGCCGGCGACGCCAGATAAATGAAGGCGCGGCTGTTGCCCATGCGCCCCTGGAAGTTCCGGTTGGCGGTCGAAATCACGTTGACTCCGTCGCCGGGAATCGCGCCGCACGTGCCGCAACAGGAGCCGCAGCCCGGCGCCACGACGACCGCGCCCATGGCCACGAAATCGGCCAGCGTGCCATCCCGCGCCAGCGTCTCCATCACCGCGCGCGAAGCCGGTGTCACCACCAGTTGCACACCGCGCGCCACGCCGCCGCCGGCCTTCAGCACGTCTCGCGCCTGGTGAAAATCCTTGACGCGTCCACCCGTGCACGTGCCCAGGTAAACCATCTGCACCGGCGTCCCGGCCGCCTGTGCGAGCGGCTGCACGCGGTCCACCTGGTGCGGCAGGGCTACGCGCGGGCTCAGCGCATCCAGGTTGAGGGCGATTTCTCGGGCGTAGCGCGCATCCGCATCGGCTGCGACGGCTTCGAACTCCTGGCGTGAGTGGTCCGCCAGATACTCGCGGGTCCGTCGATCGGCGGGGAAGATGCCGTTCTTGGCGCCCATCTCCACCGCGAAATTGCTGAGCACGAGGCGGTCGTCCATGTCCAGAGCGCCCACTCCCGGGCCGCCGAATTCCAACGCCTGGTAGGCCGCGCCGTCCGCGCCCAGCGCCGCGGCCAGATCGAGCGCCGCGTCCTTGGCGTAAACGCCGCGCGGCAATTGCCCCGAGAAGTTCACGCGGATGGATTCCGGAACGCGCAGCCACAGGCGGCCGCAAATCAGAATGGCCGCCAGGTCCGAAGAGCCGATGCCGGTGGCAAAAGCATTCAGCGCGCCGCAGGTCACCGCGTGGCTGTCGGCGCCCACCACCAGGCCGCCGGGAAGCGCGCGGCCCGATTCCGCCATCAGTTGATGGCCGATGCCGTCTCCCACGTCCCACAGTTCGATCCCGAATTGCCCGGCGAACTCGCGAAGCCGCTGGTGGAGCAGCGCGATGGCGCGATTGGGCGCCGGCGCATAATGATCCAGCGCGAACACAATGCGCGCGGCATCGCGCACCGATTGGCCGCCCATGGCTTGGAAATAATCGATGGCCATGGGGGCAGAGCCGTCCGTACCCATGGCGCAATCCACCGCGCAAACCACCACGCGGCCGGCGCGCGCGTCCACGCCGGATTTCGCCGAAAGGATTTTCTCGCTGATGGTTTTGCCGGCCATTGCTTGCGTCCCGGTGGGACAGGCTGTCGCCTTCCGTGGTATGTTATGCCTCGCTAAACCCGGCTCCTTGACCACGCAAACCGATCGTCTGTCCCACTCACTACTACTTCACGTTATACGAGAAGTCAAACTGTATGCGGATCTCGGAGTCTCTGAATGCCGCGGGCAGCGGGGGAAACGGGCTGGCGGCGCTGATGGCGGCAATGACGGCATTGTCCAGCGCCGCCACGTGGGTGGTTCCCACGAACACCACTTTGCCCAGGCCGCCGTCACGAAAGATCACTACCTGCACGCCCACCTTCCCGGCGCGGCCTTGCTTGACGGCGTCGGGCGTGATGGCCAACCAGCGGCTCTTGACGGAAGCCAGCACTTGCGCCAGGTAGGGGCGGAAATCCACGCCCTGTGCGTCGCTCAACAGTTGCGGAAGTTCGGCGGTGGACGGCGGACCGGCCGAAGCCACGCCGGTGTTGGCCGCGCCGCCGGAATGCAGCACGCCTCGGATGGCGTTCTCCACCGACGGGCCGGGAATCGGCAGGACTCGCTGGTCCGGCGGGACCTGGCGGGGCGCGGTCACGTCTTCAAACCCCGGCTGGGGCTTTTCTACCGCCTGGATCTGTGGCGGGCCCACGGGCAGCGTGAGCTTGGGTGTTTCGTTATGGAGCTCCACTTTGGGCGGTTCCGGCAGTGAGGCTGCCTGCGCCGGCCTGGGGGCAGGCGGCGCGGGAGCCGCCGCCTGAGGTTGCGGTGGAGGAGCGGCCGGCGGCAAGTGGATGCGGGGACGGGGTTCGAAATGGGTGGCGTTAAATTCCTTGTCCACCTTGCCCGTGTTGGGATCTTTCTGGGTAAGCAGGCTCAACGGCTCGATGAGCGGCGTGACCACGGCCTCCATCCTCCGCCGGGCCGACGGCTGCATGATGGATTCGGGCACCGCGACGATGAACACGATCACGGCGATATGAGCCAGCACGGAGATGACGGCTGCCCGTCCCCTGCGGGCACGGCCTGCCGGGTCGCCCCAATCCGTGAGAAGGTGGAGTTCCACATCGGCAGGAGGTTTTCCTACGGTTTCCATCCGGCTTCCAAAGACCGCGAGACCACGTCCGAGTGCTCCTTAATCTTATCAAGAATGGCCAAGGCGGCCCCTAAGGTTTGACGCGCGGCGGAGCCGGAACATTTCGGGGAATTTCGGGTTTCCAGGCTGTCCAGGAAGGCGTCGAGCTGGAGCTTCAGGGGCTCGGCGGTGGTGACGGGAGCCTTCTCGAAACCGATCTGCCGGCCGGCGCCCACCGAAAAGACCACCAGATCCTGCCGGCCGTAGTCGAGCGACAGGTATTGTTGCGGCTGAAAAAGGCGCAGTTTGCGGACGCGCTCCGTGGAGACGCGGCTGGCGGTGAGGTTGGCCACGCAGCCGTTGGGAAACTGCAAGCGCACGTTGGCGATATCCACCTTTTCGGAGAGGATGCGGATGCCGGCGGCACGGATCTCCTGTGGCGAGGCGCGGGCCAGGGCCAGCACGATATCGACGTCGTGGATCATGAGGTCGAGCACGACGTCCACGTCCAGGCTGCGCGGGCTGAAGATGTTGAGCCGGTGAATCTCGAAGAAGAGCGGCAGGGTAGCGCGTTTCTCCAACTCGATGACGGCGGGGTTGAAGCGCTCCAGGTGGCCCACCTGCAGGATGCGGCCGTGGCGCGCGGCGGCGGCCACCAGGCGGTCGGCGGCTTCGAGATCCGGCGCGATGGGCTTTTCCACCAGCACGTCGATGCCGGCTTCGATGAGCGCCAGGGCCACGGCTTCATGCGCGGTGGTAGGCACGGCGACGATGGCGGCGTCCACTTTGCCGGCCAACGCGCGGGCGTCGGCGAGAGGCTCGGCGTGATAGAGCGCGGCGGATTCGGCGGCGCGCGCGGCATCGGTATCCACCACGGCGCAGAGATGGGCGCGCCCGGATTCGTGAACGACGCGGCAGTGGTTCTTTCCGAATTGTCCGGCGCCGATAACGGCCAGTCGATGTTTCGTCAACTAGAACCCCACAATGGCGAGATTGGCCGAATCGGCCTGTTTCAACATTTCTTCCCGATCGAGCATCAGGGTGCGGCCGGCTTCCACGGCGAGCACGGTGGTTCCGGTTTCGCGCATCACCGGGATGGTGCTCAAACCAACCACGGGAACGTCGAACAGCAGGTGCTCGCGGCGGCGGGCCACTTTGACCAGCGAGAGGCGGCGTCCGTTCACCAGGCCGGCGGCGCGGCGCAGCATGGCGTCGGTGCCTTCCATGGCTTCGAGGGCCACGCAGGCGCGTTCGCAGATAGCGACGCTTTGGCCCACATCGAAACCGGCCAGCGCATCGGCCACGCGCCGGCCGTAGTGGATGTCGGCGGTTTCTTGCTTTTGCGGCTCGCGCTGCGACATCGCGCCGGCGGTGGCCAGCAGGGGCTTCAACAGCGCCGTGGAATCGCTCAGGTGGATGCCCTCGTCGGCGAGGATTTTGATGATGCCGCCGATCAGGCCGTCGGGGTTCTTCGACGGCAGCGATGCCAGCAGCTTGACCAGGCGCCAGTCCGGCACGATGGACGAAAAAATCCTGGCGTGCTTCACCTGCCCGCACATCACCACTTCGGTGATGCCTTCCTTCTTCAGGATGTCGATGAGCTTGCCGAGCTGGCCGAGCGAGGTCCAATAGCAGCGGGGCGCCAGAGCTTCAATTTGCGGGGAGGCTTCTTCCTGGATGGCGATGACGGTGACGTCGTGGCCCAGGCCGCGCGCGCTTTCGAGCGCCAGCTCGGGGAAGCGGCCGTTTCCGGCAATGAGGCCGTAGCGCATCTACTTGACCACCCTATTTGACACTTTACCTGACCACCCTACTTAACAACGCCGCGCTCCGAAGCGCGGATGAATTCGAGCAACTCTTCCACCTCGTCCGAAGCGGGCACCTCGGCGCGGATGCGTTCCATGGCCTGCGAGGTATTGAGGCCCGAGCGCGTGAGCAGGCGGAAGGCCGTCTGCAGGGATTCGATCACGGGCTTGGCGAAGCCGCGCCGTTCCAGGCCCACGCTGTTGGCGCCGAACACGCTCACTTCCGGCTTGTTGCTGGTGAGCGAGAACGGCAGGATGTCCTGCTTGATTACGCTATAGGGTCCGATGAAAGCGTGCCGGCCGATGCGGCAGAATTGATGGACGCCGCTGAACGGGCTGACGTCGGCCCAATCTTCGATAATGACGTGGCCCGCCAGGCCCACGGAATTGCCGAGGATGACGTGGTCGCCGATGCGGCAGTCGTGCGCCACGTGGGTATAGGTCATCAGCAGGTTGTCGTTGCCGATGGAGGTGACCAGGCCGCCGCCTTGGGTGCCGCGGTGGATGGTCACGAATTCGCGGATGCGGTTGCGGTGGCCGACGCGGGTTTCGGCGCGCTCGCCTTTATACTTCAGATCCTGCGAGGCCACGCCGACGCTCGAGAACGGAAAGAAAATGTTGTCTTCCCCGATGCGGGTGGGGCCTTCCAGGTAGAGGTTGGCCACCAGGCGGGTGCGCGCGCCGATCTCCACTTCCGCGCCCACGATGCAGTATGGACCGATGTCGGCGCTTCCCGCTATGCACGCCCGCGGGTCCACGATGGCGGTCGGATGGATGGGCATTGCTAGGTACACCGTTTCATCAATACGTTCTCACATTCCGCGAAGACCGCTCCCTCACGGTCGCGGCTCGGATCAGGCGGCCGGCGGCTTTTCTTCCTTGTCGGCGAGCTTGCACATGACTTCGGTCTCGGCCACCACCACGCCATCGACGGTGGCGACGCCGGCCATCTTGGCGACGCTGGCCTTGCGCTTGATCACTTTCATTTCCATGCGCAGCGTGTCGCCGGGCACCACCGGCCTGCGGAAACGGGCGTTCTCAATCGCCACCAGCAGCACCAGCTTATTGTGCCGGTCCTCCATGTTCTTGAGCACCAGCACGCCGGCGGTCTGCGCCATGGCTTCGACGATGAGGACACCCGGCATCACCGGGAAGTCGGGGAAGTGGCCCTGAAGAAAGGGCTCGTTGGCCGTAACGTTCTTGATGCCGACGATGCGTTCGGCGTCTATCTCGACGATGCGGTCCACCAGCAGAAACGGGTAGCGATGGGGAAGAATCTCCCGGATGTCATTAATGTCCAAAACCGTCATGGAAGACGCCATTATCGCATGAAGCACTCAGACCGTAATCCGTCGATAACCGGCTTTGAGTTTACCGCCGAGACGCGGAGACGCGGAGAAAACTGAGAGAAACAAGAGTTTCGATTGAGTCCGTCTCTCTCTTTTCTCTTTCGTAACGCCGGCGGACGGTATCCGCACCAACTCTCCGATTCCTCAGTTTTTCTCTGCGTCTCAGCGTCTCTGCGGTGAAGATGCCGTTAAAGGCTATCATATACCCGTGGATCCCCTTCTTTCCTACGTGGCCGCGCGCCAGCGCGAGATCACGGCGCTGGTCCGCCAGTTCGCGGAATGCGAGTCGCCGAGCGACGACCCGGCGGCGGTCAACCGGTTCGTGGAACTGGTCTCCGATACGGTGTCGCCCATGGCGCGGGTGAAGACCTGTCACGGAGGCAGGTTCGGCAAGCACCTGTTGTGCGAAATGCACCTGCCGGGGCGTAAGAAGAGCGGGCAAGTTCTGGTGCTGGGCCACTCCGACACGGTCTGGCCCCTGGGTACGCTGCGGGGCATGCCATTCCGCGAGGCGGAAGGCCGGCTGTGGGGGCCCGGGGTGCTGGACATGAAAGCGGGCATCGCGTTCTTCGTGTTCGCCGCGCGGGCGCTGCGGGAGCTGGAGATGGCGGTTCCGTCGAAGGTGCTGCTGCTGCTCAATTCGGATGAGGAAGTAGGCAGCGAGAGCTCGCGCCCGCTCACCGAAAAGAACGCCCGGGCCAGTAAAGCGGTGCTGGTGCTGGAACCCGGCACGGGGCTCGAAGGCAAGCTGAAAACGGCGCGCAAAGGCGTGGGCGGCTTCACGATTGTGGTGCGCGGCAAGGCGTCGCATGCGGGCGTGGATTTTGCCTCGGGAGCAAGCGCGGTGCTGGAGTTGGCGCGGCAGATCGACCATATCGCGGGGTTCACGCAGCCGGAGCGGGGAATCACGGTGAACCCCGGGGTAGTTTCGGGCGGGACGCGCTCCAACGTGGTGGCGGCCGAGGCGCGGGCGGAAGTGGACATCCGGGTGATGAAGTTGAACGACGCGGCCGCGCTCGAGAAGAAGTTTCGCGCGCTGCGGACCTTCGATTCGCGGTGCAGCATGGAAGTCAGCGGAGGGTTGAACCGCCCGCCCATGGAGCGGTCGGCGGGGATCGTCAAACTATTCCGTACGGCGCAGAAGCTGGCGCGCGGACTGGGTGTGGAAGTGCAGGAATCGCTGAGTGGCGGCGGCTCGGACGGCAACTTCACCGCGGCGCTGGGGATTCCGACGCTGGACGGGGTGGGCGGCGTGGGCGAAGGCGCGCACGCGGCGAACGAGAGCATCCTGGCGAACCGCATCGCCGACCGAACGGCGCTGATCGGGAAGCTGCTGGCGGCGCTGTAAGGGCAACCACGGTAGTTTTTCGACCCTGCCACTGCCGCACCAAGGCACGGCCACTGACAGACGACAAAAATCGATGTCCCACTCCGTTGCGCCTGGCCAAGTACTTGCGTATATTCGATAAGTCGAATATACTAATTTTGTGCAGAATCTCCTGCGGGAATACAAGGCCAATCTTTTTCACGCACTTGCACACCCGACCCGGATTGCCATTCTGGAGGCTTTGCGCGATGGCGAGCTGGCTGCCGGCGCCATTCAGGAACAAGTGGGGATCGAGCAGGCCAACCTTTCGCAACATCTGGCGATTCTGCGCAGCCGGCAGATCGTGGCGCATCGTAAAGAAGGCAACCAGGTTTTCTATTCCTTGCGCAACCCGGTTCTGGTAGAAGTGCTCGACATCATGCGCCGGTACTTCCAAGCGCACTTGAGCGAAGCCACGCAAATGCTCGGCGAAATCGCCGCGGAGGCTCGCACGCGATAAGGAGAAAATCGATGCCGGGATATGAACTGATCTCCGTTGTGGCCGCCAGCCTGCAGACCAATATGGAGACGCTGCTCGACTTCAGCCGGAAGGGTTGGATTCAGACGGCCACGCGGAATACCCACATGTATCTCGCCGCCGACCAGCGCTACCGGGCGAAGTATATTCTCTACCTGCACGGGGCCAGACATCTCAGCGACGACCAGATCCAATTGGTGCTTTCGGCGCAGCGGCCGCCCTATGCCGCGTCGCAGGTGGATGAGATTCTGAAACAGCATGCCGTCGGTTGAGCTACTCTTCAGCGGAGGGTTGGCGGCTTACTTGGCGGGCGCGCTGGCGGGGCTGGCAGCCTGGCGCCGCCCGGCGGCGGCGCGCGTCGCGGGTTTCGCCCTGGCGGTGGCCGGCACGCTGCTGGAGGCCGCGGCTTCCGCGGTCGCCCTGGTTCAGGGAGGCGGCTCCACCTGGGCGCTGCCGATCGGCACATCGTTATTCCCGTGGACGGTGCGCCTGGACCCGTTGTCGGCCTACTTCAACCTGGCGCTCGCCTTTCTGGCATGCGCGGTATCGGTGTACTCGTTCGGCTACGTGCGGCACATGGAAGGCAAAAGGAACGTGGGCGGGCTGGCCTTCTTCTACAATCTCCTGCTCCTCAGTCTGAGCCTGGTGTTTACGGCCGCCAATGCTTTCTCCTTCCTGGTGGCGTGGGAGGTGATGGCGCTGGTGGCTTACTGCCTGGTGAGCTTTGAACACGAGAAGGCGGAAGCACGCCGGGACCGGGCTGTTGCTGATTGCTTTTCTGGTGCTGGCGGCCACCGCCCAAAGCCTGGACTTCGCGCGCTTTCATCTTCTCGGATCGCAATTGCCGCCGCTGGACCAAGGTGTCGTGTTTCTGCTGTTCTTCCTGGGCTTCGGAGTGAAAGCGGGGATTGTCCCGCTGCACATCTGGCTGCCCGATGCACACCCGGTGGCGCCCAGCAACGTGTCGGCGTTGATGTCGGGAATCGTCATCAAGACCGGCATCTACGGTATGGCGCGGGTGTTCTTCGATTTCTTCGGACCGCCGCCGCTGTGGACCGGAACGGTGGTGCTGGCCATCGGCGTCGCCAGCGCGTTGCTGGGCGTGCTGTACGCGCTCATGGAACACGACCTGAAGCGTCTGCTGGCGTATCACAGCATCGAGAATATCGGCATCATTCTGATGGGATTCGGCGCGGCGCTGGTGTTTCGCGCGCTGGGCCACGGCAACCTGGCGGCCGTGGCGCTGGTGGCCGGGCTGTACCACACCTTCAATCACGCCACCTTCAAAGGTCTTCTGTTCCTCGGCGCGGGATCGGTGTTGCAGGGCACGGGCACGCGGAACATGGAGCACATGGGCGGCTTGATCCGGCGCATGCCGGCGACGGCCTTGTTCTTTCTGGTCGGCTCGGTGGCGATTTCCGGCTTGCCGCCGTTGAACGGCTTCGTCAGCGAATGGCTCACCTACCAGGCGCTGCTGGCGGGTTTCGGCTCGACCGAAAGCCTGACGCGGATGATGTTCCCGATTGCCGGCGCGCTGCTGGCGCTGACGGCGGCGCTGGCGGCGGCGTGCTTCGTGAAAGCTTTCGGAATTCCGTTTTTGGCGTTGCCGCGGAGCGAAGCCGCAGCCGCGGCCAAAGAAGCGCCCGTCTCCATGCGCATCGGGATGGGGATACTGGCGGCGGGATGCGTGGCGCTGGGCCTGGGCGCGACGTGGTTCGTCCGGCTGTTCGATCCGATCACCAGCCAGGCCCTGGGTTTGCGCGTGAGTTCTTCGCTGGTCGCCGCCAACGGACTGGCGATGGCCGCCGGCACGGGGCGGGGCGGAACGGTTTCGACCGCCGGAATCGCGGTCCTGGGGCTGGCGCTGGGCGGGGTCGTGGCGATCCTGGTGATGCTGCGGTCGCGCGGCGCGCGGCGTGTCAGCGGGCCCACCTGGGACTGCGGTTTGCCCGGACTCACGGCCGACAATCAGTACACCGCCACAGCGTTCTCCAAGCCGCTGCGCATGATTTTCTCCGCGCTCTACCGGCCGCGCCGCGAGATCCAGGCGGAGTATGAAGTCTCGCCCTACTACCCGACGGCCATCCGCTTCGAAAGCGACATCGAGCCGGCTTTCGAAAAACACTTCTACGATCCGCTGCAGCGCTCCATCCTGGAGCTTGCCCGGCGCATGCGTGGGATACAGGCGGGCAGTATTCACGCCTACCTGGCATATATCTTCGTCACACTCATCCTTCTGCTGCTGTTTGGGGTGCGGGGATGATGCAACTGCTGCTGCTGCTCGCGATTTCGCCGCTGATCAGCGGCCTGATCAAAACGCTGAAGGCGCGCATGCAGACGCGGCGCGGCCCCGGAGTTCTGCAGTTCTACCGGGACCTATATAAGTTGTTCCGCAAGGGAATGGTGATTCCGGACACGGCTTCGTGGATTTTCACGGCCGCGCCCTACGTGGTGTTCGTGACCACCGCGATGGCCGGGCTGATGCTGCCGATGACCTCGACCGAGGCTCCCCTGGGCCTGTTCGGTGGCGTGCTGGCAATCGTGTACCTGCTGGGCCTGGGCCGGTTCTTCCTGGCGCTGGCCGGTATGGATACGGGCAGTTCGTTCGGCGGCCTGGGGAGCAGCCGTGAAATGACCATCTCGGCCCTGGCGGAGCCCGCCATGATGCTGGCGGTGTTTACGGTCGCCATCGCGGCGAATTCCACCAACCTCTCGGAAGTGGCGCGCAGCGCGGTGGGGCAGAACTGGCGGTTTTTTGCGCCGGCGCAGATGCTCGCTTGCGCCGCGCTGTACGTGGTCCTGATCGCCGAAACCGGAAGGATTCCGGTGGATAATCCCGCGACGCACCTGGAACTCACCATGGTGCACGAGGCCATGATTCTGGAATACTCCGGGCCGCACCTGGCGCTCATCGAGTGGGCCGCTTCCATGAAGCAACTGGTGCTCATGACGCTGCTGGTCAACGTGTTCTGGCCCTTCGGCCTGGCCAGCGGCCCATCCGTCGCGGGGGCGCTCGGCGGGCTGGGGTGGCTGCTGCTCAAGCTGGGCCTGCTCAGTTGCTCGATTGTTCTGGTGGAGACCACCAACGCCAAGCTGCGGCTGTTCCGTGTGCCCGAAATGCTGTCCGTGGCGTTCACCCTGGGAACGCTCGCCCTGGTGTCTACCTTCCTGTTCTGAAACGCATATGCCGCTAGATCCACAATTCGGCGACAAGCTGGTGACGTTGATGGCGGCGCTGGTGCTGGTGCTGCAGATCGCCATGGCGGGCCAGCGCTGGATCGTGACCAATATCCGCATCTTCGCCGTGCAATCGTTCCTGCTGGCGGCCATCGCGGCCGTGATCGCCGCCTTCAACCACGCTCCGCACATCTTCATTGCGGCGGGGCTCACTCTGATCGTCAAGGCGGTCCTGGTGCCCATTTGGCTGGAAAGGCTGGTGGAGAGGATCCAGATCCGGCGGGAGATTCGCCCCATCGTCAACGCGCCGCTCTCGATTCTGATCTGCGGCGGCCTGACGCTGATCGCATACGTCGTGGCCGAGTCGTTTCACCGGCCCGAAGAGGGCTTTAATCCGGCCACCCCGGGCCACAACATTCTGGCGGTGGCGATTGCTCTCTTCCTCATTGGATTCTTTACGATCATCAACCGGCGCAAAGCGCTGACGCAGGTGCTGGCGCTGCTGTCGCTGGAAAACGGATTGTTCCTGGCCGCCATCTCCCTGACCTATGGCATGCCGCTCATCGTGGAGATCGGAGTTCTCTTCGACGTGCTGGTGGCGGTGATGGTGCTGGGCATCCTGGTGTACCGCATTCGCGAGAGTTTCGAATCGATGGACGTGAGCCGGTTGCGGAGGCTGCGAGGTTAGCAAAACGCACATGATTCTGATTGCCCTTTTACTAGTCCCGGTGGCCACGGCGGTGCTGGCGGCTCTCAGCCGCCGGCGGCCGGCGATGGAAGCGGTCAACCTGGCCGGCTTCGCGCTCACGTTTCTGCTGGCGCTGGCGCTGGGCGCGGCGGTGCTCGGTTCCGGGCCGGTATCTCTCTGGGATGGCTTTCTGTACGCCGATGCGCTGAGCGCGCTGGTGATTCTGCTGACGGCTTTCGTCGCGGTGTTGTGCTCGGTCTACGCCGTGGGCTATTTGCGGGACGACGAGCGCCGCGGCGCGCTGGGCGACGACGCCGCCATTGCGAAGCTCCGCAAATACTACACGCTGACGCCGTTGTTCGTCTTCTCGATGCTGCTGGTGTGCCTGGCGAACAACCTCGGCGTGATGTGGGCCGCCATCGAAGCCACTACGCTGGCGTCGGTGTTCCTGGTGACCTTCTATGGGAAGATTACGTCGCTCGAAGCCGCGTGGAAGTACGCCATCATCGGCGGCGTGGGCCTCTCCATGGCGTTGTTCGGCACGATCATCGCGTATTACTCGGCGCACCATCTGGCGGGATCGGACGCGCTCTCGGGGTTGAACTGGTCGGTGCTGGCCGGGCGGGCCGCGTCTCTGGATAAGACCACCATGAGGCTGGCGTTCATCCTGGTGCTGCTCGGTTACGGCACCAAGGCCGGCCTGGCGCCGATGCACACCTGGAAGCCGGACGCGTACAGCGAGGCGCCGGTGCCCTCGGCCGCGATTCTCTCCTCGGCGACGTTGAACTGCGCGCTCTACGGCCTGGTGCGGTTCTATATCCTGACGAGCCGCTGCCTGGGCGCGCAGTTTCCGGGACAGTTGCTGCTGCTGTTCGGCATCGCGTCGATGGGCATTTCCGTGCCATTCATTCTGGTGCAGGGGAATTTTCGCCGTCTGCTGGCATATCACACCATCGACCACGCGGGCATCATGACCACCGCGCTGGGCATCGGCGGTCTGATGGGGCCGCTGGGTCTGATGCTGCACATGACCTTTCACACGGTGGCGAAATCGCTGCTGTTCCTGTGCGCCGGCAACGTGTATCAATATTTCAAGACCGATCTGTTCCGCAACATCAAGGGCGGTGTGATGCGGGTGATGCCTCTCACGGGAGTGGTTTTTCTGATGGCCATGCTGGCGATTATCGGCATGCCGCCGTTCAGCCTGTTTCAAAGCGAGTTCGTCATCGTGCGCGCGGCGTTCGACGGCGGCCATTCGCTTGCGGGGGTTTTGTTCATTCTGTTCGGGACCGGCGTTTTTGCCGGAGCGTTGTTGCACGTGGGCAGCCTGGTTCTCGGCTCGTCGAAAGAGGCCCCGGCCGAGCCGAGGCCGTGGCGCGATGCTTCGCTGCTGGCATCGGCGGCGCTGTTGGTAACCATCGCTTTTTGGCTTCCCAGCCCGCTCCTCCACCTGATTCGCGGGGCGGCGAAGGTGATCACCGGAGTTTGAGGACGGCATGGTTTCTCTGCTTGAAGACTTGCGAAATCACTTCGGCGAAACTATCGGCGCGATTCGGGCCGAGACGGCGCACCAGTTCGCGATCGCATTGAATTCGCCGGATGTGCGGGCGATTGCCGGGCATTTGCGGGAGCACTGGGCCGCGCGTGTGGCGGCGGTATTCGCCGAGGATCGCACGGCGGCGGAAGGGGTGTTCTACAACCACTACGTATTCGAGCGGGCCGGCGACCCGTGCTACCTGATTCTGGAAGCTCCCGTGCCGGCCGGCGATCCGCGGTTTCCGTCGCTGGCGGCCGAACTACCGGCGGTGAACTGGCAGGAGCGCGAGATTCAGGACTGGTTCGGACTGGAAGCCGCGGGGCATCCCAACCCGCGGCGGGTCGCATTGCACGACAACTGGCCCGACGTGCATCCGCTGCGCAAGGATTTCGCGCTCAATCAGGCCCTGCCTCCGTTTGAAGGCGAACAGCACGTGTACCGGCCGACCCTGGGGGAGGGCGTATTCCAGATTCCCGTGGGACCGGTGCACGCGGGCATCATCGAACCCGGACACTTCAACTTCGCGGTGGCGGGCGAGCCGATCCTATACCTGCAGTTGCGTATGTTCTATACGCACAAGGGCACCGAAAAACTCTTCGAACACATCCCCATTGCGCGCGCGGTTTTTCTGGCGGAAAGCATTTCCGGAGACTCCGCTTTTTCGCACGGGACGGCGTTCTGCCAGGCGATCGAGCGGGCCGCCGAAATCGAGGTCCCGCCCCGTGCGCACGTCATGCGCACGATTCTGCTGGAGCTGGAGCGGGTTTACAATCACATCGCGGACATCGGCGCCATCTCGAACGACGTGGGCTTCGTGGTAGCCAACGCCCACGCCGGCCGCGTGCGGGAACTGGTCCTGAATCTCAACGAGGCGCTGACGGGGAACCGGTTGCTGCGGGGCATGGCCTCGGTGGGGGGAGTGCGCCGGGATTGGTCGAGATCGCAAACGGATCTATTGCGCGACGCCATGGGCGGGATGGAAAGCGAGTTTCGCGACCTGGTCGCGCTGGTGAAGTCGTCCGATTCCACGCAGGACCGCCTGGAGCGCACCGGGATTCTCACTCCGGAGAAAGCCCGGATGCTGGGAATCGTGGGCGTGGGAGGACGAGCTTCGGGAGTGGATCTGGACGTGCGCCGCGATCATCCCTACGCCGCCTACGCCCGCTACCCGTTGCGCGTGCCGGTGTACGAGGCGGGCGACGTGTGGCATCGCATGCAGGTGCGCATCGAGGAAGTGGGGGAATCGTTCGGGCTGATCCGCGCCGCGGCCGGCGATCTGCCGCACGGCGCGCGCTGCGCCCCGCCGCAGCCGATCCCGCCGGACCGCTGCGCGCTCAGCGCCGTGGAGGGATGGCGCGGCGAGATCCTGCATTGGGTGCGCACGGCGCCGGGCAACCGACTGGAGCGCTGCAAGATCAAGGACCCTTCGGTGAACAACTGGCCGGCCCTGGTGGAAGCGGTGCAGGGCAATATCATCGCGGATTTTCCGGCGATCAACAAGAGCTTCAATCTCTCGTATTCGGGCACGGACCGCTGAGCCATGTTCAAGATTCTCCAAAAAACGTTCACCACGGGCATCGTCACGGCGCCCTACCCGGATGGCGCGGCCCCGGTCAGCGAGCAATTCCGCGGCCGGCCGGAGTTCGACTTCGCAAAGTGGCGCGATGCCCGCCCCGCCGCCGAGGTCTGTCCCACGGGCGCCATTGCGATCCACGACCGTGAGAATTCGCGACAGGTCACCGTCGACTACGGCCGCTGCATCTTCTGCGGCCTGTGCGCCGAGTGCTCTCGAGACGGAGCGGTGCGCATCACGCGCGACTTCGAACTGGCGGCGCGCGACCGGCGCAGCCTGGTCTTGACGGCGGAATACGCGCTCGGTCCGGATGGGACCCAGCAGTATGTAAAGAGTACGGGTGCTCCGGAGGGTGGCGTCGATTCCGCGGGCGAAGAGGTGCAGAGGGCGATTCGAAGCGTGCTGGGCCGCTCACTCGCCATCCGCGAGGTGGATGCCGGGTCGTGCAACGGGTGCGAATTGGAAATCATCGCGCTCAACAACCCGGTTCACGACATCGAACGGCTGGGGATTCACTTCGTGGCTTCGCCGCGGCACGCCGACATGCTGCTGGTGACGGGCCCGGTGACCCGTAACATGGAACTGGCGCTGCACAAGACGTATGCGGCCACGCCGGATCCCAAGGTGGTGGTGGCGGTGGGCGCTTGCGGAACCAGCGGCGGAATCTTCGGGCAGAACTATGCCTGTTTGGGAGGCGTGGACCAGGTGGTTCCCGTGGACGTGTATGTGCCCGGCTGCCCGCCGCGGCCGCAAGCGCTGCTGCACGGCATTTTGCTGGCGATTGGGAAGCTGGGGGAAAAGCGGGGAGGCTAAAGCATGCCCCACCAAACGGGCTGATTCGCCGGGTGGTGGGGCATGCTTTAGCATGCCCTCGGAATACGAGCTACTTGATCGGCAGATACACCGTCGAGCCGCTCACCGATGCCGGGGAGGTTACCCCGCCCACCGAAACGGTGATGGGCTGGTTCCCCGAAGTGAGCCCCGAAGGCACCTGAATGACCACCTCGTATTCTCCGACAAAGCCCGGCGCCAGGCCCGCAAACAAGGGCGTGACCGCCTTTCCGCCGATCGAGACCGTCACGGGAGTGGTGGTCTGAGAGAGCACCGTCGCGGACGCCGGGTCGCCGCTGGCCGGCTGGTTAGTTACCGGGCCGAGCCCGTTACAGTAGAGCTGGAGGTATTCTCCCGCCGTGGCCGGGTTGCTGGTGGTGATGAGTGCGCCGGTGGTGTTATCCACGGCGTCGGCCACTGTGCCGCTGTTCATCAGGAACGCCGGCGTGTAGTTGTTCAGCGTCACAGTCGCCAGGTTGCTGGAGATGTATTCACTAAACGTCGCTTTGACCTGCGCCGACGGGTAATTCTCCAGCTCCCACGGAACGTAGAGGTTCACCTGGCTCGGGCTGACGAAATATACGTACCCCGGCACGCTGATAGCCGGCAGGCTGCCGGTAGCGGGCGCGTCGAAGCTCACCGTGACGCCGTCGAGTGACATCGGCAGGCGCGCATAAGTGGTCAGGTCGCCAGTTGCGTTGATCAGGTAGAAGGGGTCCATGAGGTTCGACCCGAAAATATCGGCATACGATCCCGGCGCCACCGTGGTCTGGTAGCTGCCGGTGTTGACCACGCCGCCGGTGGTAATCGACGGTACCGGTAACAGGGTCACGCCGAACGAGAGGGCGCTGGCGCCCGTGTACGGGCCGACCGACGCGGTGAACGTCGCGGTGCTGGTGGCCGCCGATCCGCCGATGACTTCCACCCAGGCGATGCCGTAGCTGTTCGTCGGGCAAGTCACACTTGCCCCGGAAGCGGGTGAGCAGGCGAGCGGCGTGAAGGGTACCGCGCTATTCGACGTAGTGCCGGGAACGCCCGTAACGCTCTTCAAGGTAAGAGAACCGCGCGGTGTAACGGCAAAAGCGACCGAGACGCCCGCTACCGGAGCACCGTATAGGTCGGTTGCCTGGATGGCGATCGGGCCCAGGTCGGTCCCCACGGTGCCGTAGAGGTTGCCGGCCACCGCAACCGCGTTCAGCACCGCGCCGTTGCCCACGATGAACATGTACGGGATCCGCATGTTCACCGCCGGGGTTGCACTTTTGAGGGTGATGGCGCCATTGTATTCCCCGGCTGGCGGGACGGCGCCGGATAACGTCACGACCAAGGTTGTGCTTGCGCCGGCAGCCAGCGAAATGCTCGATTGGTTCACCGACACGGTCGTGCCGGCGGCGGACAAACCGGTCGCCACCGCGACCGCCAGCGTCACCGAACTCGTACCCAGGTTGGTCACCGTGACGGAAATGGGGCTGGGGAGCGCTACGCCCGATTTCAAAAAGCCGAAAGAAAGCGTGGACGGCACGGCCGTCACGGTGGCGCTCACGGCGGCGTTCGCATCCAGCCTGCCCGCGCCCAACCACTCCACATCCACCGTATAGCCGAAATCATCCGTCGCCACATCCTGCGCCGAGTTGCTCACCAGCGCCGATTTAATCTGTGCGGCGGTCCAGGTGGGGTGGGCCTGTTTCACGAGCGCCGCGGCGCCGGCCACGAGCGGCGCGGCAAAGCTGGTTCCGTCCGCGCCCACGTAGCGGGATGGCGAATACAATTCGCCATTTGGATCGTAATTCTCCCCAGCCAGGTACAAGCCGTTGGGCGCTGGAAGGTACGGATCGGTTGGGTCGGCCGAGCCGAGATACCCATCGTACCCGCCCGTGGCTACCATGTCCGGCTTGATCAATCCATCCGGCGTGGGGCCGAAGGACGAAAAGCTGAGGAGCTGGTTATAGGTGCTCACGGACTGCTCCTGTCCGGCCGTGTCGATGGTCACGAGCGCCGTCGGGTTGGCGGCGATGAACGACTTCAACGCCTGGCCGGAGCTCAGAGAGATCATCACCACCGGTCCAAACCAGTAATCTTGCAGTCCCTCCGGAATCGCCAGGGTCGAGGTATCGGCCATGTACAGGATGACGCCGGCCGCGCCTGCGTTGGCGGCATTGGTGACCTTCGTATCGTAATAGCATGTGCCGCGCTGGATCAGGGCGATCTTGCCGTTGAGCGTACCGTTGGGCAGCCCGGAGCATAAGAGGCCGTCGCTATCGCCGAGGGTGGTGACATCCGCTACCTGGCCCGTGAATCCCGGCGATGAGCAACAACCGAAGGAGAGCGCGTTGTTGCCGAGGTCCGGGATAGTGCCGAAGAATCCATCGCTCCGGTTGGCGGGGATGGCTTGCAGGCTGGCCGGCGCGTTCGAGGCGTTCACCGTGACGCTGCTGCCCAACGCGTGCGAATTCATGGTGGCGCCCACCGCAATCACCGAAGGCGCAGTCGCCGGCGAGGAGATCGAATTGAAGTTGGGGTAATTCTCTCCGGCGTTATAAGCGTCCTCACCGGCGTTCCCGGCGGCTACTGTAATCACCATGCCGGCTTTCGCGGCCGCCTCAAATGCGGATGCCAGCGGATCGCAAGGCACGCCGGAAGGATTACCGCATGCCGTGGTATCCAGCGCACCGGTGAATGCCGGTCCGCCGGAGGACATATTGGCGATATCCATGCCGTCGTTCAACGCATCTTCAATCGCCTGGATCCAGACGCTTTCCGGCGGAAAGTCGTTGACGCCGGTGGTGCCCCAAATCTTGTAGCTCCCTAGATACGCCTTGGGAGCCATCCCACTGAAGGCAATCGACCCGCCGCTATTCTGTTCGGCCGCCGCCGCCGACGCCACTGCCGTGCCGTGACCATCGCGATCGCGCGCGTCGTATTCGTCGGGCGAGGATGTCGCGGCACTGGGCGCCTGGCCCGTCACACTCTGCGCGGCGATCTGCGGCACGTAGCTGCGCGCCACAATCACCTTGTTGTTGGTGAAGTTCTTGCAGTCCCACAGAGGATCGGTGATCTTCGTGAACGCGGGGGGCGTATTGCACTTCGGGAAGCCCGCCGGCACGGTCAGAGTGGAATCCTGAAAAGCCGGATGCGTCTGGTCGATTCCGGTGTCCAGAATCGCGATCTTGATCCCCTTGCCGGCATTCGATTGTCCGCCCACCAGGTTCCACGCGGCCGGCGCGTTGGCCAGTGCCGTCGCCTTGTTCAAGCTCTTCTTCATGGCGCGTTCCGGCATCACGCCGATCACACCGGAGAGCGCCTGGATCTCCGCCAGCCGGTCCGGGGTGGTGGCTACAAAAACCGCGTTCAACACTGTATTCACGGAGCCCGTCACGCGGATGTTCCGGTTGGCTAATTCCGTCATCAGAGACTGCTGGCGCGCCACGATCTGGCGCTGGTAGGCGAGAGCTTCCGTAGTCGCCATGGCTTCGCGCCCGGTGTAGCGCGCGGAGACCGGCGGGTCCTGTAGAAAAACGATATAGCGGTTGGCAACGAATTGCGGCGCGGCGAGCTTCATCCGGCGCTGCCGCGCCGGCTGCCCGAACCCAGGGGAAGCGCACAAAACAAACAAGAAAAGGGCGCAACTAAATGCGCGGAGGATGGAGCCTTTGGACATGCTCATGGGACGTACAAAAAGCTAATCAGGTTTCCGCGGAGCTTCGACGTTTTTCAGCGTCCTATTTCCCCGTGTGCTATTCCTAAACTGAATGGACCGCATCGGACGGTACAAGATCGTACGGGAGCTCGGACGCGGGGCCATGGGCGTGGTCTACCACGCCATCGACCCTAATATCGGCCGTCCGGTCGCCATCAAGACCATCAATCTGGGCGTCGTCCCCAAGGCCGAAGATCAGGAACGCATGCGCGAGCGCCTCTTCCGCGAAGCGCGCTCGGCCGGCATTCTTTCGCATCCCGGCATCGTCACCATCTACGACGTCGAGCAGCAGGACGATCTGGCCTATATCGCCATGGAATATGTCGATGGTCCGACGCTCGACCAGCTTCTCTCCCAGCCCGAGGCGCTCGCGCCGGAGCGCATGTTCAGCATCTTCGGGCAGACCGCCGCGGCCCTCGATTACGCGCACGGCAAGGGCATCGTGCACCGCGACATCAAGCCGGCCAACATCATGATCGCCGCGGACGGCACCGCCAAAATCACGGATTTCGGCATCGCCAAGATCGCCGCCTCCGAACAGTTCACCATGACCGGTTCGATCGTCGGCACGCCGCATTACATGTCGCCGGAGCAGGTGCAGGGGCAAACCGTGGACGGCCGCTCGGATCAGTTCTCGCTGGCGGTGATTGCGTACGAAGTCCTCACCGGCGAAAAGCCTTATACCGGCGAGCACCTGACGACGGTGGTCTATAAGATCGTGGCGGAAGAGCCGCCATTGCTTCGCCGCATCAACGCCAGCCTCACCGGGCCCATTGAGACTGTTCTTCGCAAGGGGCTGGCCAAAAAGCCGGATGCGCGCTACCGCGCGTGCGTGGAATTCGCGGAAGCGCTGGAGGCTGCCTGCGCTTCGAGCAAGGACTGGCATGCCCTGCCGCGCGGAGGCAGTCTCAACGCAACCACCGTGGGGCCGGGGCAAGGAATGAGCGCGGTCACGCTGCCGCCGCCGCGGCGCGCGGCGCGCCGGGAATCCACCAGCACCACCAGTGAGACGCGCAGGAAATCCGGCTTTCTGCCGTTTCTGATGGCCACCCTGGTGGCCGCCGGCTTGCTGGCGATTGTCGGATGGGAAACCAAGCCGTGGCTTCTCAGCCACACGGCCGCGCCCAAGCAGGCCGAGTCTCAGCCACCGCCGCAGCAGCAGCCACAACCGCCGCAAACAGAGGCGACGGCGCCGCCGGCGGCTTCGGCTTCCACTACCACAACGACCACCACCGACGTGAAACCCAGTCCCTTGTCGGCTGCCGAAGTCACGCCTCCCAAGGCCGAACCCATCACTCCGCCGGCGCCGAAGAAGGACACTCATGCTGCGCCGCCCGTGCGCCGCGTTCTACCGGTTCACCCGGCGCCGCCGCAACCGATCATGGTGATCAGCAGCCCGGGAGGCGCCATCGCCACGCTCGATCGCGCGGCCGATACGGCCTGCACCACGCCCTGCTCAATCGAAGCCGCGCCCGGCCACCACACCATCGGAATCGCCAAGCAAGGATATGATGTCGAGAACCGCGATGTGGAAGTGAGCTCAAGCCCCGTGGAGCTGCCCGCGGTGGTGCTGCGCGCCGTGCAGGGAACCTTGATGCTCACCAGCCAACCGGAAGGGGCCGCCGTGCTGGTGAACGGCAAGCGCTACACGCAGTCCACGCCCGCCCAGATCAACCTGGCGCCGGGGACTTACAGCATCACGGTGGAATGGAAAGACGGCAAGCAGAGCACCCGAACCGTCGAAATCCGGAACGGCATCAACTACCAGAAGTTTCTGGCAGGACAGTAAGGCTGCCGACGCCTTCTTCCGAAGGCAGCAGCTCGGGTGGCGCCCAGTTGCGGCGTTCCACAATGGTCTGCGGCTCGTAGGTCTGGCCTTGCGCCAGGCGCCGGGCTTCGCGGCGCGACGACCATAACAGCAGCGGACCCACCACGAGAGTGGCCACGCGGCTCATCAGTCCAAACTCCCGGCCCACTTCCCGGCGCAGGGCGCGAATCTTTTCGCTGACGGCGGGATTGGCCGGGCGCAGGTGCTTCTCCATGGCCCACAGCGCGGCCGCATAACCATCCTTGAGCGATCGCGCTTCCCAGGCGAAGCGCGCGCGCACCCGCGCATCCGGGTCGTTCTTATAGCGTAGCCAGCCGTCCAGGGTGGTGCGGCAGATGCGATAGATGCTGGGGCCGTTGCGTTCGAAATCGCGGCGGAAGGCTTCGTCCAGAAATTTCTTGGAGTCTTCGCGAGAGATGGCGGCGTGCCGGAAGTTGAACTGGTGCTGTCCGTGGATGTCGGCCAGGTTGACGCCGTCCAGCATGCGGCCCTGTTCGGTCATCTCCGCAAACAGCGGCGTGCCGGGCACGGGCGTATAGAGCATGAACTGGTGGAAATCCGTGTCGTGCGCTATCGCGTGCTCAATCTCCTGGTGGATGTTTTCCGGGGTATGGTGTTCCAGGCCTATGATGGTCGAGCCCAGCAGCTTGATGCCGTGGCGGCGCAGCTCGCGGGTGAGCGACAGGGTGTCGGCGCCCTTCAGTTTGGTGTAGGAGGAGTGCGGCGATTCCAGGCCCATCCAGATCCATGAGACGCCCAGTTCCACCAATTCCCGCATGGAATACTGGCTGATGGCATTGGCCGAAGAGAAGACGTAGAGCGACCAGGCCTTGTGGCCGGCCTTCATGTGGGTGAGCAGTTCCATGGCCCGCCGCTTGTGCAGCAGGAAGTTCTCATCCATCATAAAGAACGATTTGACGTGCAGTTTGGCTTCCATCTCCGCCATCACGGCGAAAAGTTCCGCCCCGGTGTCGTAGAAATTCAGATACTTTCCCTTGCCGCCGAAAAAGGCCGATGTGGTGCAGAAGTTGCAGCCCATGGGGCATCCCACCGATGGAATAATGGTGGCGGCCGTGTTTCCCTTGTTCTGCGGCAGCGGCATTCCCATGGTCCGTCCGCCGAACCCGGAAACGATCTGCGGATGCTTCACCGGCGCCGTCGCGTCTTCCCTCAGGAAGCGCCGCATCCAGGAGATGCCGTCGCCGCGCACGATCTGATCCGCATCCACCATGGTCTCGATGCCCGGAATGGCCGCTACGTGTCCGCCGATCACGATGGTTGCCTTCGGCGCCAGGCGACGGATTGTCTTGCACATCTCCCGCACCTTGCCGACGTTGACGATGATCGAGGAAATGCCCACGATATCGTACTCGTTGGCCGCCAGTTCGGCTTCGAAGGCTGGGCGTGTGGGGAAATCCAACACCGTAGTAGGCGCGGAGATATTCTGCTGGATCATCAGAATGCCCCACGAACGGTGGAACATGCGCAGCGAAAACGGTCCTTGTTCGCGCGTCACCTGGTTGTGGTACAGCTCCATCGGGTTGATTTTACGGCTCCCGAATTCATCGTCCTGGGCATAAGGCCCAAAGACGGAGGTGAGCAGTACTCGGGCTTTCACTCCTTTTGGATGCGTTTGCATATTAGCCGAGTTTGAGTGCTGAAAGTATTATACCCGCCATGGCCGGCCGCTTTGTGTAATATCTGTGTAAGGCTGTGGTGGCCTGCACATGAGACTCAACCTGCTGGCGGCATCCGGTTTGTTCGCGCTTGCACGCGGTCTGGCGGCGCAAACTCTGGAGGTGTCGCCGGCGCGCGTGATGGCCGATGAACCGGCCGCGATCCGCGCGAGCGGCCTCGAGCCCAACGAACACGTCGTGATCCGCGCCTCGCTCACCGATGGAGCGGGCGCGCGCTGGGCGGCCCAGGCCGAGTTCGTGGCCGGCGCCGGCGGAGCGGTCGACGCATCCCAACAGGCTCCCGTGGCCGGTTCCTATAAAGAGGTATCGGCCATGGGTCTGGTCTGGTCCATGCTGCCGGTCTCGAAGAGCGTGCAGACCTACACGGCCCGAATTCCTCAAGCGGGCGCTCCCATGAAGCGCCGCATGTCACTTGGTTTTCCGTGGGGCGGGCGCCCTCGCCCGCGGCTGGCCCCCCGGCCGGCTTGTCGCAGCCGGGAAATTGATTCTTCGAGACGAGAGCGGGTCCAGGGGAACCCGCGCAGACCAGGGGGTCTGCCCCACGGATTCTGCCAATGACATTGCCCATGAAGCGCGGCTGGCTCTTCCTGGCGCTGTTGTTCGTCGCCGCCGTGGCCCTGGCGCAACGCGGCGGCTTGCAGCGCATGCAACAACCCGACGATCCCTATGAACGCGTGGCCGATCGCCGCGAGGCCGAATTCCATTTCATCCGCCTGGAGTACACCGATCTGCCTCAGTTTCACCGCCGCTTCGGCTACGCTTCGCGCGCCGGCATGGGCGAGGGATGGTGGGTGGTGGATTGGCCCGCCGCCGACAACCACTTCACCGCCGGCGTCCAGCGCCTCACGCGCATCGACACCGGCGACCCCCGCCACTTCCGCCTTACCGACGCACACCTGTTCGATTATCCCTGGATCTACGCTACCCAAACCGGCTGGTGGGACCTCAGCGACCTCGAAATCGCCCGTCTCCGCGAATTCCTGCTGCGCGGCGGCTACCTGGTGACCGACGACTTCTGGGGCCCCGACCGCACGCAGTGGGAAGTTTTCAGCAGCACCATGAGCCGCGTTCTGCCCGGCCAGCCCATCGCCGACATCGCGCTTACCGACCCGGTGATGCACGTGCTCTATGACATCGAAGAAAAAGACCTGACCTTCATTCCCGGCTCGCGCCATCTGCGCCGCGGCTACGACGGCAGCGTCACCGTGGTCCAACCCGCGGGCACCCAGCCGGCCTGGCGCGCCATGGAAGACGGCCAGGGCCACATGGTGGTAGCGGCCAACTACAACACCGACGTAGGCGACGCCTGGGAATTCGCCGACGTCCCCTACTACCCCGAGAAGATGACGGCCCTGGCCTACCGCTACGGCATCAACTACGTGGTATACGCCATGACACACTGAAAAAGCTGCGCCAATTGAGGTGAGTCAGTTTGAAGCGCAGACCAAGGAGTTCGCTGAACGAACCGACTTACCAGGACCTAACGTCATTGGGGGCAAGTCTCCGATAACACCTTTCCCGGCACAACTGTTTCCGGAGGTGGCCGACCACGTCCAGAAGGCGGCAACTGCGCACTGTGGGGCCGAAGACAGTACCCGAACGGAGACTAGCAGTTCTAACAGGTCGAAAGATTGTGACTGGGTGTATACTGACCAGAAACTGGGGTCCAAAATGGAGATTCCGGCTAAACGATAGCTATCCCGGAGTCTTCGCAACTTCGCCTATTGGGAGGGAACGTATGACGCTAGGGCGATACTGGGTAGTTTTTCTGCTGGCGCTTGCCGTGGCTGCCGCTGTCGCCGGGAAGGGTGTCTTAGATTCCCGCGTTTCCCCGCTGGCGTCAACCACCATATCGTCGCCGGCGTCGGCGTCGTTTCTCGTGATTCTCGGCATCGGCGACCAGACCCCCACCACCTGGGACGGCTCCATCACCGCAACCGGCGCCACCATCCAGAGCCTGCAGGGCTGGCGGTTCGATGCGACCGACTCCATTTCGGCCAGCAACACCTGGAAGATGGGGACCCGCCTGGCCCCCGCGCCGCCGAATGTGAGCGGCGTCGCTTTGATGCAGGAAAACGGGCTGATCGTCACCGTCGCCGCGTCGTCCTCGCCGGTTACCTTCGCCGTCAAGACCGCCCAGGGCAACTTCAGTTTTTCCTCCAGCGACGTTCCTTTCGGCGCCAGCAAGTCGTTCCTGAGCGGCAGCGTGCTGGTGGCCCAGACCGCCGCGCCGTTGCAGTTGACCAGTGATGAGGAGGAAGAGGATTTCCCGTCAATGGCGCAGTCCGGCGACGATGTGTACCTGGCCTACACGCGCTTCGTTCATGGCGACCGGTCGCTGGCGATGCCTCAGACCGTCACTACCCCCATCACGAATTTCCAGTTCCTGGCGCGGCCGACCGGCTTGGACCAGGTGCTGCTGATGCACTATTCCAAATCGCAGCGCATCTGGACCGGCCCGTTTGCCGTTACCAATCCCACCGAGGACCTGATGCGCACGGCGGTGGCGGTGGATGGCCAGGGGCGCGCCTGGATCTTCTACTCCGCGCAACGCAACGGCAATTTCGATATCTATGCCCGCAATGCGCTCGCCGATGGCACCCTGTCGGCGGAAATTCAGATCACGAGCGACCCCGGCACGGATCTGTTTCCGGTCGCCGCCACCGATTCCAGCGGCCGCGTCTGGCTGGCCTGGCAGGGATACCGCAACAACAATCTGGAGGTCCTGACCTCGGTTCAAAACGGCAACACTTTCTGGCCCGAGACCATCGTTTCCACTTCGCCCGCGAGCGATTGGGACCCGGCCATCGCCACCGCGGCGAACGGCGAAGTGGCCATTTCCTGGGACACCTACGACAAGGGCGATTATGACGTCTACCTGCGGCGCGTGCAGTTTACCAACCAGGTCGCCATGCAAACGCCCATCCCGGTCGCAGCCACGGTAAACTTCGAAGCGCGCAGTTCCATCGCCTACGATGCGCAGAACCGCTTGTGGATCGCCTATGAAACCTCCAGCGCGCGCTGGGGCAAGGATTTCGGCGCGTATGACACCACCGGCACTCCGCTCTACACCAACCACTCGATTGAAGTGCGCTGCCTGGTGGGGACCGATCTCTACGCCACCACCAACGACATCTCCACGGTGCTGCCCGGCGCGCCCAACACGCAGTTGTTCCTGCCCACCGGCAAGGGCCCGTTCTCAAACACACCGAACCCCACGTTGGCGCAGGACCGCCAGCCCAACAACGGTGTTGGCCCGGCCGCGGCTCCCAAGAACAACTTCCCCCGGCTGGCCGTCGATTCCAGCGGCACGGTCTACGTGTCCTTCCGCGAACCGGCCGGCGACGGGCTCAGCACGAACCACTCGACGGGCGGCGCGGGTACAGGTTCGATCTGGGTTGGCGCGATGGTGTATTTCGACGGCAGCACGTGGCACGGCCCCGGTGTGCTGGGCGATTCCGACGCCGTCAGCGACAACCGTCCCGCCATCCTGGCTTTAAGCCCGGGCGACCTGCTGATCGCCCAGTCGATGGACCACCGCCTATCGCCCGGCGCCAGCGGGACGCCGGCGGCCGATGCCGTCGAGTCCGACATATACGCTTTGGAATTGCCCATCGCGCGGACCCAGCAGACGCCCGTGTTGACCAAGATCGGCCAGGTGGCCCCCGACCCGCCGGACCCGCAGGCGGCGCCGGAAGCGGCGGCAGCGGCGCTCAGCCGCAGTTACCGCCCCACCATCAACGGCCAGCAACTCCGCCTGCTGCGCGGCGATTTTCACCGCCATACCGAAATCTCCTGGGACGGCCGCCTGGACGGCCCGCTGATCGACGCCTACCGCTATATGGTCGATGCGGCCTCCTTCGGCTGGGCGGGCTGCTGCGATCACGACGACGGCGAGGCGCGCGAGTACACCTGGTGGCTGATGCAGAAATTTACCGACGCTTACACGCTCGGCACCAAGTTCACCCCCATGTATTACTACGAGCGCAGCGTCGCGTATCCCGAGGGACACCGCAACATCATGTTCGCCCAGCGCGGCGTGCGCGTGCTGCCGCGCCTCCCCACTACCCTGCCCGGCTCCCCCCCGGTGCCCGCGCCCGACACAACCATGCTGTACAGCTATCTGCACTTCTTCAACGGCCTTTCGGCGCCCCACACCAGCGCCACCGACCAGGGAACCGATTGGCGCAACAACGATCCGCAGGTGGAACCCTTCGTCGAAATCTATCAGGGCGACCGCCAGGACTACGAAATGCCCGGCGCCCCGCGCGCCAACACCTCGGCCGATTCCATCTCGGGCTACGAATCCGCGGGCTACGTCTCCAACGCCTTGGGCATGGGCTACCAGCTTGGCTTTGAAGCATCCAGCGACCACATCTCCACACACATCGGCTTCACCAATGTGTGGGTCACGGCGCCCACCCGGCCGGCCATTCTGGCGGCCATGAAGGCCCGCCACCTCTACGGTTCCACCGACGACATCCTCGCCGATTTCCGCTGCGGCGCGAATTTCATGGGCGACGTCTTCACCACCTCCAACGCGCCGGTCTTCACCGTGCGCTTGTGGGGCACCGCGCCATTCCAAAGCGTCGTGCTGGTGAAGGACGGCAACGTGATCTACTCGCCCGCGCCCACCGGCCAGGTGGTGTCGTTCACATACCAGGACCAGACGCTCGCCAAGGGCAAGACCAGCTACTACTACGTGCGCGGCCTCCAGACCGACGGCCAGGTGGTGTGGGTAAGCCCGATGTGGGTAACCATGCAATGAAGCTGGCACTGGAATCGGTTGGCAGTGGGGCGGCCAATTCCGGCCGCAGCCGGCTTTCAGCCGGCGCCTTCCTGGGCCTTCTTCTGACTGCGGCTCTCCACGCACAGACCTTTCACCCCTTGCACGTTTCGGCGCAAGGCATGATTCTGGACGACACCGGCGAACCCGTTCTGCTGCGCGGCCTGAACCGCAGCGGCACGGGGAGCGGCACCGCCGATGCCGCCGCTACCGACGCGGATTACGCCGCGCAGAACAATCTGCTCTCCATGAACGTGGTGCGCATCTTCGTCAATGCCACCTGGTGGAACAACAACGTGCAGGTGCCCATCGCCGCCCAGCCCTACCAGACCTACATCGACGGCTTGATCCAGCGCGCTAAGAAACACGGCAACTACGCGCTCATCCTCAAGGCCGGGAATTTTCCGGAGCCGCCGTGCGGCGCCAGCCTGCAGAATTGCCCGGCTTCGAACCAGGGCGACCTGGACTGCCAGAGCACTCCGTCCGCCTGCACCACGGAGGATACCACCGGCAACAACATCGACGCCGCATTTTCCTTCTGGGCTTCCTTCACCGCCAAGTATGCCAACGATCCGGCGGTGCTCTACGACACCTGGGAAGACATGCACTCCATCAACATGTACACCTGGAGCGACGATCAAAACGCGCTCATCGCCGCGATCCGCACCTACAGCCCGCAATCGCTGATTTTCGTCGAGGACACCGGCACGGTTTTCGAATCCATCGCCTCCGGGGCGCTCGCGGACCTGGCCTTCGGCAACATCGTTTGGAACTTCCATCTCTACGCCGGCCCGTCCGGCGCGTGCACCACCGCGGCCTCGCCGCGCTACGCCAACTGGCCGCAGAAGATGGATCCCCTGGTCGCCTACGCGCAGCAGAACGGCCACGCCGTCGCCTTCACCGAATGGGGCGGCTGCAACGACAGCGAACCGTATCACACCAACATCACCACCTACGCTGAGACGCATTCCATCGCGCTGGTGTATTTCGACAGCAGCTATCTGCTGACGGCGTCCGACACGCTGACGGCCACGGGAAGCAAAGTGGCTTCCGCTTACACCGCCATCGCCGCGCTCTCGTCCGCCGCGCCGCCGGTGATCAGCAAGGTGGCCAACGCCGAAGGCGAAGCCCTCACCATCGCGCCCAACACATGGGTAGAGATCAAGGGCGCCGGCCTGGCGCCGGCCGGCGATATACGCATCTGGCACGGCGGCCCGGACTTCTTCGGCAACCTCATGCCTCAACAACTCGATGGCGTCAGCGCCACCGTCAACGGCAAGAGCGCCTACGTCTACTACATCAGCCCGACGCAGGTGAACATTCTCACCCCGCCCGATGCCATCCTCGGGCCGGTGCAGGTGGTGGTGAACAACAACGGCGCGACCAGCGCGCCGGCCACCGTGTCGTCACAGGCGCTCTCGCCCTCGTTCTTTATAGCCTCCGGGCCGTACGTCCTGGCGCAACACGGCGCCGACTCCAGCCTGGTTGGGCCAACCAGTCTCTACCCCGGCTCCTCCACGCCCGCCAAGCCCGGCGAAATCGTGGTGCTCTACGCCAACGGCTTCGGACTGGTCTCCCAGGCCGTCGTGAGCGGCTCCATCATGCAGACCGGAACCCTCAGCCCGCTGCCCGCCGTAACCATCGGCGGAATCAACGCCGCGGTGCAGTTTGCGGGTCTGGTGTCCCCCGGCCTGTTCCAGTTCAACGTCGTCGTGCCCGCTACCGCGCCCAGCGGCGACAACGCCCTCGTCGCTACATACAACGGGGCCGCCACGCAATCCGGCGTGTTGATCACGGTCCAGCACTGATGTGGCGCGCCTTTCTGATGAGCATCGTGGTGATTGCCCACTGCGCGGCGCAGTCGAATACGCCGGTTCCTTCCACGTTTTTCGCGGTCTCCGGCGTGCGCGGCAATTACCCGCAAGTGACCGTCGGCCTTCTGGCTCACCAGGAATTCGCCTGGGCGGCGATCGAGCAGTCCAAGGGCGTCTTCAACTTTAAGGTCTTCGACAACTATATGGCGAACGTGCAGTTGAACGGGCTGGTAGATCCGGTCACCAACACCGCCGACATCGCCATGACGCTGGCCAACGGCACGCCGAGCTGGGCAGTGGCCAACAAGACGACTTGTACCGGCGGCTCGGCCAACCTGGTGCTGTGCACGGCCCCGCCGGACAACATTCAGGACTGGACGGATTTCGTCACCGCCGTCGTCCAGCACTACAACGGCAAGACCCAACCTCACATCAAGTATTACGAGCTGTGGAACGAGATCAACATCGCCGAATGGTGGACCGGCACCAACGCCCAGATGCTCGCGCTGGCGGAGGCAGCTTACCCGATCATCCATGCGGACGGCTACTCGCAGTTGCTGACGCCTTCGGTGGCCGGCCCCGTGGGCACGGTGTCGCCGACCAGCCAGGTAAACGCCATGACCCAGTATCTGCAAGCCGGCGGATATAAGTACGCCGACGGCGGCGCGTTCCACGGTTACATCGCCGCCCAAAGCGGAGTGACCCCGTTCCCCATGCCGGAGCAGGATACCACCAGCGGCTGCAAGGCTTTTCTAACTTGCCACGGTTCTATCATCACCATCGCTACCCAGATGCGCGCGGTCTTCGACCAGAATGGCCTCCTCGGCAAGCCCATCTTTCAGACCGAGGGAAGCTGGGGGAACCTGACCGTCACCGACCCGGACACGCAAGTGCAGTGGATCGCACGCTACAACGTGATCGAGGCCGGCCTGCGCTCCACGTTGAATCTGCAAATGGCCGCCTGGTTCACCTGGGCTGACCCTACCTTCGGCTGGGGCAATATTGCCGACGCCTCGCTCAACCCCACGGCCGCCGGCACCGCCTACAACCAGGTGTACAACTGGGTGGTGGGCTCGACCATCGCCCAGCCGTGCTCGGGCGCTGCCAACGGCACCTGGACCTGCACGCTCACGCGCCCCGGCGGCTACACCGCGCAAGCCGTGTGGAACACACAAGGCCCCCTCACCTACAGCCCGGGCGCCGGTTACACCCAGGTTCGCGACCTCGCCGGCAACACGGCTCCGATTGCCGCGGGCGGCTCCGTGACCATCGGAACTAAACCCGTCCTCGTGGAAAGCGCCGCCGGGTCCACACCGGTGATCACTCTCGTCGCCAACGCCAAGGGCGAAGGCATCCTGATCGCGCCCAACACCTGGATCGAAATCAAGGGTTTTGATCTCGCCCCCACCGGCCACACCCGCACCTGGCAGACTTCGGACTTTGTGGGCAACAAGATGCCGGTTCAGTTGGATGGCGTCAGCGCCACCGTCAACGGCAAGAGCGCCTACGTCTACTACATCAGCCCGACGCAAGTGAATATTCTCGCTCCACCCGACGCCATCGTAGACCCGGTCGCGGTGGCGGTGACCAACAACGGCGCGACCAGCGCGCCGGCCAGCGTGCCGTCACAGGCGCTCTCGCCGTCGTTCTTTGTGATCAACGGCGGCCCGTACGTGGCCGCGCAACATAGCGCCAACTACAGCCTGGTTGGACCAACCAGCCTCTATCCCGGCGACACCACGCCCGCCAAGCCAGGCGAGACCGTGTTGCTCTACGCCAACGGCTTCGGACCGGTCTCACCAGCGGTAGTCAGCGGCTCGTCCTCGCAAATCGGAACGATCACCCCGTTGCCCGCCGTCACTATCGGCGGAATCGCGGCCACCGTCACGTATGCCGGCATCAATGGGGCACCGGGCCTGTTCCAGCTCAACGTCGCGGTGCCCGCTACCGCACCCGATGGCGACAACCTGCTGACCGCCACATACAACGGAGCCACCACCCAGCCCGGCGTCCTGATCACGGTGCAGCACTAACCCGGGGCCGTTATACTGATACGACAAGTCTCGCGTGACCCATGTCTGAGCCTCAGAGCAACAACCCGGCCGCCGATTCCCGCAAGGAACTCTTGAAGGAATACGGCTTCGCGGCCCTCGTCGGCCTGCTGCTGCTGCTCAACCTCACGGGCACGTTCAAAACCATCTTTGGCCTCGACACCGCCATCCTCATCACCGCCCTCGCCGGCTACAAAACCTTCTACAACTCCGTCTCGGCATTGCTCGAGAAAAGAATTTCCGCCGACATCGCTCTGTGCGTCGCCGTCGTCGCCGCCCTCGCGGTGGGTGAGTACCTGGCAGCCGCCGAAGCCATGTTCATCGTGATGGTGGGCGAAGGCTTGGAAAGCTACGCCGCCGGCCGCACCGAAGCCGCCATCCGCCGCTTTGTGGCGCAGTTGCCGCGCATCGCCCGCCGCCTCAAAGACGGCCGCGAGGAAGAAGTCGATGCCGCCACGCTAGTAGCGGACGACCTCATCGTGGTGCGCGCCGGAGAGCGCATCGCCGCCGATGGCGTGATCGAGCTGGGCGCTTCCAGCATCGACCAAAGCTCCATCACCGGAGAGCCTCTGCCCGCCGACAAGCAGCCTGGCGACGAAGTCTTCTCCGGCACCTTGAACGGCCACGGCCTGCTGCGCATCCGCGTGACGCGCGCGGGCACCGAAACCACCCTGGCGCGCGTGGTCCAACTGGTGAAAGAGGCCAAGCAACGGCCCGCCCCGGTGGAGCGCCTAGCCGACCGCTACGCGCGCTATTTTCTGCCCGCCCTGCTGCTTTCCGGCGCGCTCACTTATTACTTCACTGGCAACTGGCTCCGCACCGTCGCGGTGCTGATTGTGGCCTGCCCGTGCGCGCTGATTCTGGCCACGCCCACCGCCATGGTGGCGGCCATCGGCGGCCTGGCGCGCCGCGGAATCCTGGTGCGCGGTGGAACCGTGCTGCAGAACATGGCGCGCGTGGATACCGCGGTCTTCGACAAAACCGGCACGGTGACCGAGGGCCGTTTCGAAATCGTCAAGGTGCTGGCTTTCGACCGCTCCGAAAACGACGTCCTGGCGCTGGCCGCCGCGGCCGAACGCGGATCGTCCCACCCGCTCGCCCGAGTCATCGTGGAGGAAGCGCGCCGGCGCTCACTCACTGTCCCGGAGCCGGATCGCGCTCACGTCCTGCCCGGCCGCGGCGCGGAATGCTCCGTCGCCGGCCGCACCATCCGCGCCGGCAGCGCCGCCTACCTGGCCGAGCATGGCATCGAGCACACTGAATCGGCCCGCGAAGAGGCCGACCGCCTGGGCGCGACCGCCGTGCTGGTGGCCGATGGCGAGCGCCTGGCGGGCGCCATCCTGCTGCGCGACCGCATTCGCGCAGGCATTCGCGAAGCCGTAGACGAGCTCGCGCAAATGGGCATCAGCCACACCATCATGCTGACCGGCGACCGCCGCCGCGCCGCCGAAGTGATCGCTCGCGAAATCGGCATCCACGACGTCGAGGCGGATCTGCTGCCCGAACAGAAACTCCAGCGCGTGCGCCAACTGCGCTCCGAGGGCCGCACCGTGGCTATGCTCGGCGACGGCATCAATGACGCTCCCGGACTCGCCGCCGCCGACGTTGGCGTGGCCGTGGCCGGCTCGAGCGACATCACGGCCGAAGCCGCCGATGTCGTCTACCTGCCGCACTCGCTCGACCGCCTGCCACGCCTCTTCGAAATCAGCCGGCGCGCCATGCATACCGCCTGGCTGAATATCGTGATCTTCGCCGGAGCGCTCAATGCGCTGGCCGTGCTGGCCTGCGCCACCGGCAAACTCGGCCCCATCGGCGCGGCCTTCACCCACCAGCTCTCGTCCTTCTGCGTGATGATGAACTCGCTGCGGCTGCTGCGCGTGGAGCGCCGCTCGCGCTCGCGAGCCGCACAGGCCGCCGCAGCCGCATGGGAGGGCGTGCGAGCTTTTGATCCCGCCGCCGCCCTGCGCCGGGCCATGGCGCGCCGCCAGCAATTCGTGAAGGCCGCGCTGGTCGCCGCGGCCGCGCTCGTCGTGCTCAGCGGATTCTATGCCATCCAGGCCGATGAAGTCGGCGTCATAGAGCGCTTCGGCCGCAAAGTCACACCCTTCAGTCAACCCGGCCTGCATTATAAGCTGCCGTGGCCCGTCGAGCGCCTCACCCGCATCCGCGCGCACCGCGTGCGCGTGCTGGAGATCGGTTTCCGCTCGAACGCCGCCGCAGCCGCCGAACCTTCCGCCTACGAGTGGAACGTGCAGCACCGCAGCGGCCGCTTCCAGAACCGCCCCGACGAATCCCTTATGCTCACGGGCGATCAGAACATGATCGAGCTCAACGCCGCCGTGCACTATGAAATCGAGCACCCCGATGCCTTCCTCTTCCGGCAGTGGGATGGCGATGCCACCATCCGCCAGGCGGCCGAATCGGCGATTCAGGAGGTCACCAGCACCACGCCGCTCGACGACGTACTGACGTCCGGCCGCCAGGCCATCGAGCAAGAAGTCATCGCCGAGCTGCAGCGCCGCATGGACCGCTACCAGACCGGCATCCGCGTGCTGCGCGTGAAGCTCGAAGACGTGCATCCTTCGCTTGAAGTGGTGGACGCATTCCGTGCCGTCTCCGCCGCCTTCGAAGAGAAGAACCGGCTCATCAACGACGCCGAGGGCTACCGCAACGAACAAATCGCGCTGGCCCGCGGCAACGCCAAGGCGCTCTTGCAGAACGCCAATGCCTACGCCCTGGGCCGCGTCAACCGCGCGGCGGGCGATGGCAGTCGCTTCACCCAGAGAGAGCAGGCGTTTCGCACCGCACCCGGGCCCACCGAAACGCGCCTGTACCTCGAAACCATGGAGCAGGTCCTGCCCGAAAGAAAGAAATTGATTATGGATACCGGCAAAGGGCGGCGGCACCTGCTGCTGCTCGACGACGGAGTGGAAATCGCGCCCGCCGGAGCGGCCCTGGTTGCGCCTCAACTAATGAAATCGGGAGGTAAATGATGGCGGAAGGTTATCGAAAATATTATCCAGCCGCGGCTGCGGTCGCGGTATTGATTCTCGCGTACCTCACTTTCTTTCCCGTGCGCGAGACCGAGTTCGTCCTGGTGACGCAGTTCGGCCGCCCCATCCGCACCATCACGGAAGCCGGGCTCAACGCGAAGTGGCCCTACCAGACCGCCATCTACTTCGACCGCCGTTTGCGCGCCTATAACCCGCGCCCCTCCGAGTTCCTCACGCGCGACAAGAAAAACATCGTCATCGAAAGCTACGTGGTCTGGAAGATTGCCGACCCCGGCCGCTTCGTCGAGACCGTGGGCGACGCCACTGCCGGTGAGATGCGCCTCCACGACATTATCTGGTCCGCCCTCGCCGCCGCCCTCGGCACTCACGACCTCGATTCCATCGTCGGCGCCGAGCCCGCCAAAGTCCAGACCGCCGCCATGCTGGACTCGCTCACCGAGCTCACCGATCACGCCGCGCTCGAACAATACGGCATCAACGTGGTGGACGTCCGCATCAAGCGCCTCAACCTGCCGGAGCAGAACAAGCAGAGCGTGTACGCCCGCATGCGCGCCGAGCGCGAGCGCATCGCCCGCCAATACCGCGCCGAGGGCGAAGAGCAGGCCCTCAGCATCCGCGCCGATGCCGACCGCCAGCGCGAGGAAATCCTCTCGGTGGCTTACAAGCAGGCCGAAACCATCAAAGGCCGGGGCGACGCCGAATCCACCCGCATTTACGGGCAAGCCTATTCCAAGAGCCCTGCTTTCTACAAACTGACGCGCACGCTGGAATCGTATAAGAAGGTGCTCGACGACAAGACCACCGCCATCCTCAGCTCGGATTCCGAGCTGTTGAAGGTTTTGATGAAAGGCGAAGCCGCTTCGAAATGAGCATGCTGCTGCCGCAGGTCGAGACCGTCGAAGCCCCCAAGCCGCCCAGCCCGCGCTGGACGCGAGGCCGCATCTCGCTTGCCGCCGCCGCCGTGTGGGCGCTCGCCGGCACCTACCTGGTGGCGCCCGATCAGCAGGCCGTCGAGACCCTGTTCGGCAAAGTCGTCGCGCCCCGCGTGATGCCCGGCCTGCACTACGCGCTCCCCTGGCCCATCCAGAGCGTCGCCAAACTGAAAGTGCGCCAACTGCAGCGCCTGGTGGTGGGCGGCGAAATCCCCGACAGCCTGCTGGGGCGCACGCCGCCGCTGGCTGCCCAATTCCTGACCGGCGACCAGAACATTATTAATATGCGCGTGGTGGTGCAGTACTCCGTGAGCGTGCCCGCCGATTACCTTTTCCAGGCGCAGAGCCCCGCACAGATCGTAGCAGCCGCCGTGGAATCCGAACTGGCGCACCGCGTCGCGCATCGCGTGGTCGACGCCGTGCTCACGACCGAAAAAGCCGCCATCCAGGAAGAAGTCCGCGCCGCCGCGCAGAAACTGCTCAACGATTACCGCGCCGGCGTGGCGCTTTCCACCATCAACATCGAGAGCGTGACGCCGCCCGCCGAAGCCGCCGACGCCTTCCGCGACGTCGCCAGCGCGCGCGCCGACACCGCCCGCATCGTCAACGACGCCGAAGGCTACGCCAACGATCAGATTCCCAAAGCGCGCGGCCAGGCCCAACAGTCGCTGGAAGAAGCGCGGGCCTACCAGGAGAAAAAGATCAACGAGGCCGCCGGCGACGCCGCTCGTTTCACCCAGCTCGTTGCCGAATACGCCAAAGCCGCGCAGGTCACCGGCCAGCGCCTGTACCTCGAAACCATGGAGCAGGTCCTGCCGCGAATCAGGAAGGTGATGATCGATGAGAACGGCAATCTGGACCTGACCATTATTCGCAAATGATGACCCGGCATCGCACCACGCAGTTAGCGACGGTCTTAGTGCTAGCGGCCGCGCTCGGCATCGGCCTGGCGCGAAAAGCCGGATGGCCCATCGCCAAAGCTCTCCCGGAGCCGCAGGATGCCGTTTACGCAATGCTGGCCGCCGCGCGTACCGGCGACGTGAAAGCCTACCTCGCCTGCTACACGGGCCAGCTACAGGCCACCCTGCGGCAAGCCGTCAAGGAAAGCACCGAACCCGGTTTCGCGAAATACCTCAGAGACACCCACGCCACCATCAAAGGCGTGGCCCTCTCCGACCCTCAGAAGATCAACCAACAGGAAGCCACGCTACGCGTCGAATACATCTACCAGGACCGCGACGAGGCGCAAATCGTGTCCCTGGAAAAAGGCCCCGCCGGTTGGAAGATCGCGCGCGCCGACAGCGCCGACCGTGTCCCCGCGCTCATCCCCTATGGCACGCCGATCAAATAGTCGCCGTCAGCTTTCGGCCGACGGATCGATCGAATCGGGAAATTGATTGGAGGTGCGCCTGAGCACAACCTCGGAGGGGCGCGGCTCGTCCGCCGGTTGCGAGTGCGTATCGAAATCGCCTGCGGTGTGCCCGACTCGAAAATGATGGGCTCGCCGTCGAGGGTCCGGATCGGATCGCCACAGAAGCCTTAAGTTAAGACCTCGGCTGGCGGTACGCCATATTTCGCCCATGCTGCCTTCCCCGAGACCGTAGCTGATGCGGCAGTGGGCGATGGTGGACTCTGCGGTCATTGTGCCGGTTATGGCATGGAGTCACCTTTCGGCGCAACTCGCGACCCGCGCGCAGACTAGCCTGGATTCCCACGGATCTACGGCATCCTAGCCAGCGGAGTTTATGATCCCGCCCCGCCTGCCCAGTTTCAGACAGGCGAATCCGCAAAACGTTATCGATTCGCCAACACTGTAAACT
>Ga0187874_10000183_pt1 | contig 81764 bp, 124 predicted proteins | sample June2016WEW_16_1_3_FD_132993 | JGI IMG/M metagenome (GOLD analysis project Ga0187874, IMG submission 132993) | Peatland microbial communities from SPRUCE experiment site at the Marcell Experimental Forest, Minnesota, USA - June2016WEW_16_150 | ecosystem: Environmental > Terrestrial > Soil >... | reverse complement strand
TTCAAAGAATATAAAAGAATATTAAAAAACAATGGTTCAATCTGGGTTTTTGCATCTTCATGGCATCTGCCTAAAGTATGCACTATTTTTGACCAAATTTTCCACAGAAAAAACATCATAATTGGGACATACAGCAGTGGCAGAGTTACCCAAAATGGATTCTCTGAACGATATAAACCTATCCTTTATGGTGTGCAAGATAAAAACAACTTCATATTCAATGCAGATGACATTCGTATTCCAAGAGTCAGAATAGACGAACGATACAGAACAAAATACAACATTGAAGGCAAAGTGCCTGAATCTGTTTGGCACTATGAAAGGCTTGTTTGGACACCAAGCAAGCATATTGATGGTTTCCATCCATCCAAAAAACCCTTAACAGTTATTGAAAGAATAATTAAATGTTCAAGCAACAAAGAAGATTTAGTTGTGGACAGCTTTATGGGTTCAGGTACAACTGCTGTAGCTTGCAAGAAACTTAACCGAAACTACATTGGGTTTGAAATTGATTCAAATTACTGTAAAATAGCAGAAAGAAGATTAGCTAAAACATTCTCAGCTAAACACGCTTTTGGAGGTTACTTCAAATAGAAATTAACAAAATCTTCAACTTAGACTGCATGAAAGGCTTAGATTCTATTCCAGACAGAAGTGTTGACTGCATCATCACTGACCCCCCATATGGAATAGACTATTATTCTAGGTACTACAAAGACGGCAATCCCTTCACCAAAATTGAAGGAGACTACTCTTTCTCAGATGCTTTTGTCAGAAAAATGATGGCTAAACTAAAATTAAATTGTTGTTCCTTCATCTTCTGCGACATAGATTATTCGTGGCTTCAAATCAAGCAAGAACTCGGAAACTTATATAAGTCAACAATCATCTGGGTAAAAAATAATTGGACAGCAGGAGACTTAACAGGAGACTTCGGCAAACAGTATGAAACCATCATTTTTGTTGTTAAAGGAGACTTCAAATTCACTACTAAACGCTTCTCTAATGTTTGGAACTTTGACCGAGTACCGCCAACTGAACTGCAACACCCAACACAAAAGCCAACAGAAATTCTTGAAAGAATGATAGAAATTGGAACAAAAGAAGGAGACACAGTTATTGATTGTTTTATGGGTTCAGGTTCAACAGCAGTCGCCTGCAAAAAACTTGGCAGAAACTTCATCGGCTTCGAAATAAACCCAAACTATGTAGAGATTGCAAACCAAAGAATAGCATCCACATTCACAGTGAAAAAGAACTATGGGGGATATTTCAAATGAGAGGACATAATATTGGTGGTATATGTAGAAAGTGTGGTAAAACAATGCGCAATTTCCAATTTTTGAGTGCTCACTATAATAAAGGAGACAAATCAATTTCTCTCTATTGTACGGATGGTTTGAAAACTTACAAATTAAAAGTAATAGGTTTTGACCCCTACTTTTTCGTTCCAGAAGATTCTGAGATTCCTCAGATAGCAGAAATCATCGGAGCAGAAAGCGGTTTCCAGCACGAAGAAGGTTTTAAATTAAAAAAAATAGTCGTTTCAAATCCGTCTGTAGTCCACAGCAAATTCTTATCTGTCAGAGACATGTTCAGTGCCCACTATGAAGCAGACATCAAGTTTATCCGAAGATTCCTAATTGACACTGGAATAAAAAGTGGCTTCACCATCCTCAGCGACAACTTAGCAAGACCTATTCATTATACAGAATTGAAACCTTCTGATTTTAGTGTTCCCTTAAAACTTGCCTATGTAGACTTCGAGTTTGAATCCCAAACCCGTTTTCCCTCCCCAGCCAAGCCTGATGCTCCCATAACTGCATGGACAATCTACAATTCTGCCACAGGTGAATATACAACTGCTGTCTTATCAGACACAGATAAAATTGAAGATTGGTCACATGAGGAAACAATTCAAATAGACTCTTTAGATAAAAATAAAATAGTCGTAATTCAAATCAAACATTTTGTTGTTTACTGTTCAAATGAATACAGACTTTTAAATTTGTACAGACAAATGTTAGATGATATTCAACCCCACTTGATAGTTTATTGGTATGGCAACATAGCAGATGATGAGTACCCTCGTGCCCGAGCTTTATCTCTTGGAATCAAACTTCCTTACCACCACAGTGACAGATTTGACTTATGTTTTGGTTACCAAAACTTGCACGGCAGACTCTACACCTTCCTAAAAGGCGTAGCTGTAGATGAAGGACTATTCAAATTCTCAGAACTTGTAGCAGAAAAATACCATAAAGACATGCGAAGCAAAAACTTGAAGCAATTCATATCCTACAATTTTCTCGATGTCAGAATAATGGTTATGCTTGACCAAATAGGATGGTGGATGGATGAAGTAGATGAGGAAACCAAACAATTAACAGGCATCAAAGTGTTCCATAAACCTCTAAATGTCTGCCAATTCTTCTGGGATTTGAAGCAATTTGTTGGAGTAGAAGACGCAATGACAGCCATGAAAAACTCTGTTTCAGTTGACATACTGCACCTCAGAAAAGCCCACAGTTTACACAAAGTCTTAAACAGCGGAATGGAAGAACGGGAAAAAACCAAGTCGCCTGAAGGAGCAATAGTTTTTGACCCAGTAGAAGGCATACTGCCAACTAACCCAGATGAAGTGATAGCTGTACTTGACATGAGCAAATATTATCCAAACATTTTCTTAGGCTACAACATAGATGAAATTGGAAATGCGGTTATACGTGAATTAATTGCTCTTCGCACAGCATTTGAAAAACAAAGAAATCAATTTGACATTTCTTTCACAGAATACAAGATGTGGGATGATAAAGTCAATAAAGTAAAATTCATTCTTAACACAGTTTGGGCATACTACCTTTGCGAGTGGGTACGAAAATATGATAAATCTAAATCTGAAAAAGTTCTTGGAAAAGCACGATTAGGTTTAATAACAGTTAAAGATGCAATAGAAGGCAAAACTCCAGAAAGTTTAGCTAAACTGAAAGAATATGTTGATGAAAAATTAATTAGCGGATTTCAATTGATAGCTGGGGACACCGACAGTTTAATTCTTGTTTGTCAACAGCATCTTATAGCAAAAATAGTCTGGTATTTGAATGAAGTTGTCTTGAAAGAACACTGTGAAAAAGAAGGAATTCCACCTCTACTGAAACTCGCTCATGAAAAAACAGCAGACAAAGGAATCTTTGTTAAAAACAAAAACTCTAACCGTGCGGCTAAGAAAAGAAGAGCCTTACATCTTATCTGGAGTAAAGGGCATGATATTGATGAAATCGAGATCAAAGGGTTTGATTATGTTCGTGGCAACTGCACATCCATAACACGCAAAATGCAGATGAGAATCATTGTTGAAATATTGAAAGGAGACAAAAACAGCCTGCCACTCTACATAAGAAATATCACTAAAGATATTAGAGCAAAGAAATATTCAATTGAAGACTTATCTTTGCCAATAAACATCAGCAAACCATTAAGTCAGTATGGTTTAATCAACCCCAAAACAGGGCATAAGGGAGCTACACCTGATTTTGTGCAAGGCGCAAGATGGTCAAACACAAATCTTGGTTTAGAAATCACAGCAGGAGACAGAATCAACTATTTATACTGCCTAAGACCAACTTCTGTTATTGCTTTCTTTGACTCAGAAACACTGCCAAACAATGTGATACCAGACTATGAAGTTATAATAGAAAAAGCTATCAAACAAAAATCACTTCAATTTTTGAGATTAGCAAATATTACTTGGAGTGATGTTGTTGGACATTCCAATTTTAGTGACTACTTTAACAAACAAAAAACTTAAATAACCTATGAAGGTAATACTTAAATGGGTAAACAATACATGCGTAATATGCGAAAATGTCTTCGATGTGATTGGATATGGTTTCCAAGAAAACCAACTGGACCCATAATTTGTCCACACTGCAAATCTGCATATTGGAATAAACCTAAAAAGTTAGTGGAAAGAAATGGAAGGTAGGACTATCAATTATTTTCAGACTATACGATGCTTTAACCTTCTTCCATTTCCCATAATTGGGGTGTAATTAGTGAAAATTTTTGTTGACTGGTCAATAAAAAAAGGTTATACAATTTTACAGGAAAATAAAATTCAAACTGTCAAAACCTTAGATTTTTCTCCAGACACAGAAGTTTATATTGAAAGCGGTTGCCCCAAATTTTTGCAATATAATTTGATTGACAAAGGGTGCAGAATATTTGTTATTCAATCAAATGAAACAGCTAAAAAGCGTGAAGAATTGAGGTTAAAAAAGACAGATGAAAATGATGTAAAAGTTATCTATCAGCTTTATCAGGAACATCCAGAATTGTTTGTTAGACTACTGAAACTTACTGAGGATGAAATAAAACTTAGATACTTTATGGGAAGATATGAAGTTTTAACAAAAATTATTGTTGCATTTAAACATCGAGCTGGTTGGGCAGAAAAAGAATATGGTAAATTTGATTTCCTTGAAAAAAATATCAAGGAATTAGAAAAAGAAAAGAAGAAAATTATTGTGGATATTTCACTATTAATTCAATTTGATGTAAAACATATCTCAATTAAAGGTATAAAACTGGGATTGATTGCACGTTTGTTAACTCAGGCTCATCCTAAACATTTTTCAACTCTTTCAAGTTATTTAGGTTATTGTGGCTATAAAGGATATATGTTGAAAAGAAATCAAAAAGGTAAAGGTAAACGTCCAAATTTTTTGGCAAAATCTATTCTATGGTTTATGGCAAAAGAAACTTTGATGAAAAAAACAGAGCCGTTTTATCCTCAATATCTGAGTTGTAAAGAAAAGTATTCTAAATTACATCCAAATTGGATAAAAGGTCGAGTTAATGCTAAAGCTCTAAACATTGTTGCAACTTTCATAGCTAAGGAATTTTGGTACAAATTACATGATATTAAGGAAGTTATCTAAAATTGCTGGAACTTAACAAAATTTACTGCATAGATGCCTTAGAAGGCTTAAAACAACTTGAAGATAACAGCATAGACTTAGTTGTGACTGACCCACCATACAACATAGGAAAAGACTTTAAGAATGAAAACTTAAGTGAAATTGAATACATAAAGTTTCTATCCCCTATTTTAGATGAACTTGCAAGAGTAATAAAACCCAAACACTCAGTAATCATCTTCTTTGACAACGGTAAAAATCTACCACTTTTCTGGAAATGCCTATTCAACTCCAAACTTGTCTTCCAAAAAGGATGCACAATGTACAAACCAAATGACTGCAGTATGCCACATAATAGAATACTTCGGACTTCCGAAGTATTCTATGTTCTATCCAAAACTCCAGAATTATGCCACAGTGGAGAAAAGTACATCCATGACTGCTTAATAATGAATCATGGTTCAAAAGAAGATTTTTACCATCCATCTGTTAAAGATTTGAAGACTATAAAAGAAATTGTGTTATCACACAGTTGCATTGGTGAAACAGTTTTAGACCCATTTTCTGGTTCAGGAACAACTCTTGTTACCTGTAAAAAGTTAGAGAGAGACTTTATTGGTTTCGAGATAAGTGCTGAATACTGTGAAATTGCTAACAAGAGACTCAGTTCCACTTATGTAGTCAAAAAAGACTATGGAGGATATTTTAAGTGAAAAAGAATTCAATTAGGCTTAAGCAATGCAAAGAATGTGAACAACTGTTTTATGCTCCAAGAGGAAGAACAGTTTGTTACTGTTCAGAAAAATGTCATAAAGAAGCCCGCAGAAACCAGCAAATACTAAGCAGACAAAAACACATTAGAACAAGAAAATGCAAAGTTTGCTATGCTGAATTCAAACCTTCAAAACATAACAAAAAATACTGTTCAACCAAATGTTCACTTAAAGGCGCAAGACAGATGAATCTTGCTAAAAAAGAGAGATACAAAAAAATTGCGCCACATTTAGTACACAATAATGACATTCACATAACAAACTTAACAGATTGGTCACATAGACGTGAACTGCAAATTGTTAAACAAATCAAGCAGATGGAGTTGATTAAATGAACACTGTTTCAATCAGAAAAAATGACTATGGTTTCGAGTGGAGTGTTGGCAATGGTAGATGGTACAGCATTCAATTAGAGCAGATTCTGCCGCACAGATACAGAGGCATGATTGTTGCAAATTGCATAAATGGAAAATGTGTAACCTTCACTTATGGTGAATATGATCGAGCAAACAAGATTCTGCTTGTAGAAAATGAGAGGATACCAAAATGATCTGGATTGACCAAAACGAGAATGCAACAAGTGGAATTCCACTTGAACTAATAAAAATGGGTTTGCCAGTAATGATAGGTTCAGCACCAATAGGTGAACCTGAATTTGATTACATCATAGACAATATTGTCTGTGTTGAACGCAAAGAAATTGAAGATTACTTTCAATCTAAACAGAAACACCATCTTGATAAACAACTCTATGATATGAGTCACAACTTCAGTTTGTCATACTTAGTCATAATTGGCAACCCTCAAAATTACATGAAGGCAAACAATATTCTCCCACAAACCTTTTACAGTTCCTATATTGGATGCAGTTTAAAAACTGCACCTGACGGAAAACAAGGACAGATAATTGTTAATGAAGTTCCCACGGATGAGGATTTTATTCTTTGGTTAAAAATACTGCATGATAAAGTTAAAGAAGGCAATTTTACAAGATTGCCAAAGTTTGAGTTAAGTCATGCTTCAAACCAAGATTTAGCTGTTAATTTGCTGTGCAGTCTACCTTCAATTGGAGTGGTTAGGGCAAAAGAAATCTTGAAAAAATATGGTTCACTTAGTAATGCTTTATCTGTTTTTCTGCTGAAGGAAGATGCAACATGGCAGATAAAAGGTTTAACACCGCAGAAAGAAAAGAAAATACATGAAATCTTAAACTTCAATTACAGTGACTCAAAATGATAAAAACGAAGTTATTAATAGAAGTGCTGGAAGGAAAATAAATGAGTAAGTTATATGAGCGTTACAGACCAACTGACTTTGATTCTGTGTCTGGTCAAGAGGATATTATTGCTTCACTTAAAGAAATGTTACTGAAACCACAAAGATTGCCCGACATGATTTTTCTGGGAATGAGGGGAGTTGGAAAAAATTCCATAGCACAGATAGTTGCCCGCCACTATTTAGGTGAAGGTTGGTTACAGCATTTCCATGAGTACAATGCAAGTGACAGTCGCAAACTTGAAGATATAAGGCAAGTAATTAAGCCCATGAGCAAACTGAAAGTGAAGCAAATTATAAATCTTACTGAGTGTGACGGCATGATTGAGTTGGCACAACAGGCTTTAAGGCGCATTATGGAAACTTCAGAAAACACAGTTTTTATTCTTGATGCAAATGATGAATCAAAAATAATTGACCCAATCAAATCCCGTTGTGCTGAATTTCGTTTTCATCCTCTAAGCGAGGAAGCAGTAATCAGGCGTCTTGTTGCAATATGCGAGGCAGAAAAAGTGAATCTTGATGAGAAAGGAAACTTTATCCTTTCACTTCCAGTGGAACAGGGACTTAGCCAAATTTACAAGATAAGTCACGGTGATATGAGGAAGGCAATTAATGAGTTAGAAAAAATTATAACAGCTAAAAAAGAGATAAATCCACAGACTGTACTTGAACTAAGCAAAACAATCAATCTTGTTTATGACAGCCTAAAAACTGCTCTTGCAGGTGACTTTGAGAAGGCTAAGAATTTAATTGAAGATTCATTCATTCTGTCTGGACAGAACACGGACATTATACTTGATGCCCTAACAGATGGCATAAGTCAGCTTCCGATAAATGATGAAGTGAAAATTCGTTTATTTTATGAATTGGGAGAATTAGAGCACAGATTAGGCAGTACACATCGTGCCATAATTCCACTGACTGCTTTTGTCAGTTTTGCATGGATAGCTCCCCACTTAAGGAAGAATTAACTTACACATTGGATTGATGAAAATGGAAGAATTTTTCAAACTGAATCACTACCCAATAACAGTTGTTTATGTTCTAGCAGGCATTGTGATTTTTGCCTTTACATCACTTTACAATTGGCTCTTCTGGAGTATCTCCTCTTTCAGCCAGCCTTACATATGGCAAACTTTACTGTTTTATACCATGCCTGCTTATACCATAACCTACATTGTAGGTGTTTTAGTCATTGCATTTCTTTCAACAAAGAAAAGAAAAAGTAAAATAATTCATTTAGGAGATTTGAAGTAAAATGTTCAGGCGATATGTCTACCCCTGCCAGAAAAAGAATTTTGACAACAAATGCGAAGGATGTCCAATAATTCACGCATGTACCAAATCTAAAGTGGAGGTGAAACAATGAATACTGCAACAATCAGTTTTAATGGAAAAACCTATGACTTCATATTAAATGAAAAGCAGTTTTCAACAGGAAGTACAGGATTTTTTGGAAACGGAAAAATTGAAATTGGAGACAAGAAATATCAGACACAGATTCAGCTTGTACTTGTAGGTTCAAATCCAAACAAAAAGAAGGCAAAATAATTGAAGTTTTCTCCCTCAAATATCAACACCTTCTTTAAATGTCCCTTCTTTTTCCGTCTGCGATATGTTGACAAAATCCAGATGGTTGAAGTCCAAAATGATAAACATCAACTTGGAACAAACATGCACTTGATACTGAAAGAATATTTCAAACTTATTGGAGCGCATCCCACAAAGGACATGATAGAGAATGTCGCTAAATCCTGCTTTGCAAAACACTTTGACAACAGCCTCAAAAACATTCTACCTGAAGCAGAAGAAATGCTTAGAAACTTTGTGAAATTTGAAATATCCCGCATTCCAAAATACACAGCGCCTGTTATGGTTGAACAGCAAATTGAAGATGAAACATTCAACGGGATAATAGACTTTTTTGACGGAACAAAAGTCATTGACTGGAAAACAGGCAAAATTCTTACTCTTGGAGACAACGAGTGTGTTCAAGGCAAAGTGTACAGCCACTTGCTTGCAAGCAAAGGCTACAGCAACGTGAAAGTTTACTTTGTCACTCTTATGAATGGCAGATGCCTTGAGATGCCAGCTACAACAGAGCAGTGGCTTCTGCAGAAAACACAGAAAATGTTCAGCATGATTCAAGCTGGGCAGTACCCAAAATGCAAATCTGGACTGTGCAGTTGGTGTTCAGCACAAATTGACTGTGAATTTGACAGTGTGCTTGAATTGTGGAGTGGAATAAAATGTCTGACATAAAATTCACTTATCTAAAACAACCTCCAAGCAAATTTACTTTTGATATGCCTAAACTGAAAAGATGGGTAGAAGATAGATGTGAAGGCAAAGTTCTAAATCTTTTTGCTGGAAAAACAATGCTTGGAATAGATGAATTGCGAAATGACATCTGCATTGATATGCCAGCTCATTACCACTTAGAAGTTGAAGAATTCATCAAAATGGCAGTTGAAAAAGGGTTAAAGTTTGATACAGTAATTCTTGACCCACCATACAATTCACGTAAAAGCAGAGAAAAATATGAAGGAAGATATATTGGTTCATTCACTAAAATCAAAGATATTTTACCACAAATCATAACAGAAAATGGTTTAGTAATCACATTTGGCTATGACACAGTTGGCATGAGCAAAAGCAGAGGATTTGAAAAAATAGAAATTTGCATTATCTGCCATAATGGAGATTACCAAGACACTTTAGGTGTAATGGAAAGAAGAATAAGTAACAACCTTCAAACAGCAGAAAAAAGTTCAAAGTTTAAGAGGTTTTTTAAATGAGTCTTCCAACACAGTTTATTCCACAGCATAAAGCAGATCTTGTCGGAAACAAGAAGGCATTCAGTATGGCTGAGGATGCTGTTTTATCTGGAAAAACCGCCTTGATGCATGGTCCAGCAGGAGTGGGAAAAACGAGTTTTGTTCACACAATCGCAAATGATTTGGGTTGGCAAGTGCGAGAATGGAATGCTTCTGATTCAAGAAAGAAGGATGATTTTATACAGATTATACGGGAGTTGAAGAATAACCCTTTTTCAACTACTTTATTTTTCCTTGATGAAATTGATGGTTCAGTCAAAGAGAAAAAAGGAGACATAGACTACAATGCAATAGCTGACTGCATCAGAAACACCCACAACCCGCTTATTCTTGCCTGCAATTCCTTATATGAAGTTCCCAAGTCAATCACAGACTTATGCGAGAAAATTCAGTTCTATCCACCCACCACAGCCGAAGTTTCCCAAGTTATCCGCAGAATAGAGCAAGCCACAGGCATGAAAGCCGACTACTCAAAAATCAGTCATGACATAAGAAACAGCATATTGAATTGCTTTTACCATTCCACTGCATATCACTCGCAGACTGTTTTTGAGGACATAGAAGATTTCTTTAAAATGGGCAAAACATCACAGTTGACAAGCGACCATTATATTTGGCTTTTAGACAATGGTTGCGCCCAGTATAAAGGAAAAAAACAATATGACTTCTACCAGCTACTAGCAGTCTGTGACAGAATAGGCAACTTCAAGCCATTAAGCATCATGAAAGGCGGAAAAGAGAAGGTTGAATATCCTAGATTCATAAAAAGAGCTAAAGTGCTGAGAGGAAAGAAAGATGTTGGAAACGAATAAAATTTACAATATAGATTGTATCGAAGGATTGAAACAGTTAGATAGTAACTGTATAGACTTAATTTTAACTGATCCTCCATATAATTTAAGAATGCCATATTCAAAGAAAGACCAAACTTTACCAAATGATATTTCAGTAACAGGTAAAAAGATTTTTATCAGAGACGACAAAGAACTTTATAGAAATTGGTCAGAAAAATGGTTTAATGAAGCAAAGAGAGTTGCCAAATTAATTGTTTTCACATCAGGAAGAATGAACTTCAATATTTGGCTTGAAATTGAACAACCAGATTGGGTTTGCATCTGGAATTGCAAAAATACTTTAACTAGAAGTGCAACTTTAAATGGATATGCTTGTTGGGAACCAATCTTAGTTTATGGTAAACCCAAAAAAAGAATTATGTGTGATGTTTTTGAACAACCAATTCTTATACAAAAAGGAATAGGGAACCACATTCATCCTAAACCTCTGCCTTTAATTTCAGATTTAGTTGAATCATTTTCTTGTAAAAACGATATTGTTCTTGACCCCTTTATGGGTTCAGGTACAACTGCTGTAGCTTGCAAGAAACTTAGACGAAATTTTATTGGGTTTGATACTAATCCAGATTATGTTAAAAACGCTAAAGAACGTATTGCAAATACATTCGTCATAAAAGAAGATTTTGGTGGTTATTTCAAGTGAATTTGCTAGACGTTTATGACGTAAATTATGTTCTAGATGTTATATGTGGGCTTGAAAAATTTCATTATTATATTAATACTAGGTAGTTACTGTGCCAAAAAAATACGAAGATGAAGAAGACAAAGTGAAGGTGAAATACACGCCCTTCAAAGTCATAGGAGACCGCATATACGAGTCCATAGTCTTTCACAGCAAACCCAAATTCCTCTGCTATGACAACAACGACAAAACCTTCACCATGCAGAATGAAATCATAGTGAACAACGGCACAAACGACGAGAAACTTGTTCCCTCAGACCAAAGCACAATCCCCTACAACCTCCCCATCTTAGATGATGAACAGTGGAAACTTCTCCAGCAAAAAGACTACACTATGCCAGTAGATGAAGTTTGGTCTTCAATTTACGAGCAAGTAGACACCTACCTTGACCTTGAAGTGAAGTACAAATCAATAATTACTACTTCAATCATGGAATCCTATCAACAACATAAGTCGTACACTGTCGGTTATCTGTTCATTTTAGGCGACTTTGGAAGCGGGAAAACTATTGTAATTATCCTAGCCAGTAAACTCAGTTACCGAGCCATGAACAGTTCAGGTGCCCATGCAGCCAATGTCTACCGCTTCATTGGCTACAACGTAGAAAATGAAGCCCAACAAACCCTCTGCGAAGATGAAATGAACTACAGCAAAATGACTCCTGAACTTGAAGACAAATTTGCCATATACCGCATAGGCTACAAACGAGGCTCAACTGTGCCCCGTGAAGAAGGCGCAGGCACACCAGAAGCAGTCCAACGCTTTTACCGAGCATTCTGCATGAAATGGTTCGCAGGCTACATTCCACCCCGAGACTTCGCCTTCAACAGCAGATGCATCAAAATCCAGATGGTAGAAGGCTTCCCCGAAATAGACGAATTCTGCATAGAAGACGACATAAAATTCGCAAAAATCGTCATGAAAGCAACTATATGGCGAATGCAAACCTACTTCACCCCCTCAGCCAAAGTCACCAGCCAACTCAGAGGACGCATGAAAGAAATCTGGAAACCCAAAATCCTAGCCGTCACAGGAACAACCTGCAAAGTTCCCCTGCCCAAAACCTGCGAAGAAGATGAAGAATACACGCCTGAAGTCTACATCACAAAGCTTGCCATAGAAGACGTTGAAGCAAAATTCCTTGAAAAACACAACAGACTTGAAGTTTACGTTCTCCAAAATGTCTTTGACCTCTGCGTCTTCCATGACTGGTTCACCATATCCTTCAAAAACATCTGGATGCGCACCATGAAAGACCTCGGCATCAACAGCTACGACATCCAAGACACAGACATCCAAAGCATAGATGTTCCCGCACTCAGCATGCCTGTCAGCAAACAGAAAGTAAGCAAAATCCTCAACTACCGCCTCCGAGGACAAATCAGCACAGTAACCAACAAATCCAGCGGCATACCAGAAAGAACATGGACATTTGATAAAGAGGTAATAGAACGACTTGCCAGAGGGTACAACATCAAAGCGAGGAAGATTGAAATTTAAATGGTAACTTCATGCCCAGAATGTCAAGGCAAAATCATCAATGATGCAGACAATGGAGAAGAAGTCTGCCAAAGTTGCGGATTAGTTGTCAATTCAATTCAACTCAGCACCAAACCTGACTTTAACTTTTTCAACAAAGAACAAACAATCCACATTGGACAAGCAGAAACAACCTTGCTACATGACAAAGGACTTTCAACCGTCATAAGCCCCTACAACCAAGACTCATGTCACAGCAAACTTTCCCCCTCCAAACAAGCAGAATTCCACCGTCTCCGCAAATGGCAAACCAGAAGCAGAGTATGCAGACACAACGAAATGTCACTACTTAATGGTTTAGACTTGATAAACCTCTACTCCGAAAAACTCTCCCTTCTCCACTCAGTCTCCAACCGAGCCTCAATTATCTACCGCAAACTCCAGCAAAAAGGTTACGTGAAAGGCAGAACCATATCTGCTTTAGCTTCAGCATCACTTTACTATGCTTGCCGTGAACTTCAAGTTCTCCGTGACTTAACAGAAGTAGCTAAAGCCACATCAGTACCCAAAAAAGCCCTATTCAGCACCTACACTTTCATATTGTCTAAACTTCCAGAAGTAACTTTAACTTCAACCCCCAAATCCTACAGTTTCACCAAATACATAACTCGAATAGGAACAAACTTGAACATTTCTGAACAAAAACAAGGCGAAGCCATAAAATTGCTCACAACCATAAAGCAAAATGGCAGAACCCTTGACGGCAAAAGTCCAAAAAGTTTAGCCTGTGCCTCGCTCTACATTGTGTGTTCTGACCCAGAAACAATAGCTTACTTAGGACTAAAACCATGCGAAGTAACGCAAAAAGTCATAGCTGATTCAGCAGGCATAACTGAAGTCACTGTGCGTAACAGATACAAGCAACTTAAGGAAGAAGTACTGAAAAAAACAGTAACTTTATTAAGAACATAGTATATACCATCTGAGTGAGGTTGAAAAAAATGGAAAGCAAAATAGAAACCAATTTTGGTTCAATACAGAACCTTTTAAAAACCCTTAAAGAAAACAATGTAACCTTCACAAGTGGCTACGAAGTTGAAATGGATGAGAATGGAAAATGGCACAACAAAAGGAGGATATTCTAAAATGTCAGAAAATAAACCTGAATTTAACAATGGTTTTGTGCTTGCACTAGCTTTGTTTTATCAACATAGTAAAGGTGAATTAAATAGTTCTGTAAACACTTCAAGAATTTATGCTGCATCAGACCATCTTCAAGATATAGAAATCCCCATGCAACTTTCAGAGACATTAAAACAAAAAATGCAAAGATTCCTAAACAAAGTTTTTAAAATAAGATTAGAAAAAAACACATATGAAGAAGAAGAAAAGTTGTTTGAAGAATCTTTAAATTTACTTTCACTTATAGACAAAGAAGTATTCAAAATCAACGCTGAATGGAGTTATCCATAGATGTCAAACTTCCGCTACAACAAATCTAATCTTAAGAAACTTAGTCGTAATTCACTCTACAAAATGCTTTACAGTGTTTATGTTTCATCCCTAACCAGAGGGCAAATAGTGAATGAACTTGAACTGCGAATTCCGCATCATAAGTGGATTGACAAGGAAAACATTGAACACAGACTATTTGACAAGTACCAAAATGACTACCAAATTCTTATGCACTCAGTCTGGGAAATAGAGCAAAGCGACTTAACTATTCAACCAATAAACGGTGTACAACCACAATGACAACTTTTTATAAAGTTGTTTGGGGCATAGTCATTGTTGGTTTAGCAACAAATATTATTCATTTAGCACTTATTTTTGGAGTAATCTGAAATGAAAACAGCTTACCGAGAACCCAAAAACTTCCATGCAGATACAAAACTTCTTTTGAAACAGATGCTTGATGTAGTCACCAGTTACCAACAGCAAGGTTACAGATTAACTTTAAGACAACTTTATTATCAATTAGTTGTTCAAAATATCTTTGCTAACCAACAAAAAAACTATGCTAAACTCTCAGACTTGCTTGGCGAAGCAAGAATGAGTGGTTTATGTGACTGGAATGTAATTGAAGACAGAATTAGAGTGCCAAAGTTTCCTAATGAATGGGAAAACATCAATGATGCAATGAAGACAATAATTGAAGTTTACAGAAGAAAACGCTGGAATACACAAAACAATTATGTTGAAGTTTGGGTAGAAAAAGACGCTTTATCAGGTGTACTTCTACCGATAACAAATGAATACCATGTTCACTTAATGGTTAACCGAGGTTACTCTTCAATATCAGCAATGCATGATGCTTCAATAAGATTCAGAATAGCAGAACAAGACAACAAAGAATGCTATCTCCTATATGTTGGTGATCTTGACCCCAGCGGAGAAGATATGGTACGAGACATCAAAGACAGACTTGGAGAATTATGGGCAAATGTAGATGTGAACAAAATTGCATTAAACAGAGAACAAGTTGATGAATTCAACTTACCACCAAATCCAGCTAAAACAACAGATCCACGTTCAAGAGGCTTTATAGATGAACATGGTGAATCATCATGGGAAGTAGATGCTATGCCTCCAGCTTCACTTGATTCACTGCTAAGAGAGAAACTTGAAGAATTACTTGACAGAGAAGCCTATGATGCAGTAATTGAATTAGAAGAAGAAGATAAATCTGAAATGGAAAAGTTTGGCAAAACAGCAATCGAAGGAGAAAAAACCAATGATAAATAAGGAACTTGAAATAGATAATGACTATTTGGTTTTATCCCAAATTCAATCCCCCACTCTCGCTTCCACCATCAAAGATCAGCAAACCCTAAAAAGGCTACTACAGAAAGGACTTGCATTTAACCCAATGGAAAACTATGTACAAGCTCTCATTTGCGTTAAAGAAAAAGTCGTAACTTCAATTTGGGAATCCAAAGTCAGTCATGGCGGCAAAGGCGAACCCTACGAGTTTTTACCCTTCACCTCTGTCCCAGTCGAGTTTGAACTTGTACTGAAACAATGCAGATCCGCAGGCTTCGGCAAACCAGTAATTGAAGGCAGCTACACCTACAAAATAATCAGTGGCGGATTAATGAGGAGACCAAAATGACAGACATTCTTTTTCAAGGCAAACCTGTTAAGACACTTGAAATTCAGCAACTTGGAGAAAACTTTGTCGGCTTCAAACTTACTATGGCAGACGGCAAAGTGCATTTTGTCGGTTATTTCAGGGAGGAAACCTAGATGCTTTATGAAAAATTAATGTCTATTGCTAAAGCAGTTGTAAAAGAAGCAACTGAAGATAAAACCAAAATTAACTACCCGCAAATGATACTTGTTGAAACATTACATCAACTTAACAGATTACCAACAAATGATGAAACAGAAGATATACAAATAATTATTGCAAACTTAATGGGTTAGGAGGAAACTTAATGCCCGTTTTTGAACGAAAACCTTACATTGCACCTGTAGGAAGATTCAAAGTGAAAAAGAATGTTGTTCTCTATTCACCTTCATTTCCATTGCTTGAAAAAGATTCAATAATTCAAATCAATGACAGAGGAATACTGTTTGGTGAAATAGGTAGTCAAATGATTCTAAATGACAGTAACACAGAGAAATTTAAAGAATACTTTGAGGAACTACCATGATTGACTATGCAAAAAACTTTAAGCAAAACTATGGTTTCACTCCATCAAAAGAGCAACTTGAAACCTACATTTTTTATCTGTTAGAAATCAATGCTATCCCACATGAAAGGAAGGTGACACCATGCCAATAAGAATCAGTGAGAATTCAAGTTGCAACCGACAAAGCTGTGGCAGAGGCAATTTCAACACTAAAAATGAACCCCAATGCCCACAATTTGAAAAAATATATGGCGACTATTACTGCCACACTAAGGAGCAAAAACAATGAGTTCAAACACAGCAACAGATATTGAAATAGAGGAACTTCACCAAAGACTAAAAAGAAACCAAAAAAGGGAGGATGAACCACTATGAAACTAATCACTCTGAACCTTCCAGAAACCTACATTAAAGCTTTAGACCAGCTTGTAGCTGAACATTTTTACCCTAACCGAGCAGAAGCAATCATGTTTGCAATCCGAGATTTGCTTAAAAAAGAAGTTTGGGAGAAGGCAGTAACTTTAAATACTTAATTAGTATATACCATCTATGAGGTTGAATAGAATGAGAATAGAAATAAAAAGTAACTTCACTGAAGTTGACCAAGTCATGTTTGAAGCTGAACTACAGGCTTTTTATGATGAGACTGAAGAAAAGGTGAAATTGTATGTTCGATAAGATTGGTTTAGAAAAAATAACAATCAAAGTTTCAAATAGCACCATTATTTTTACAACTGTGTTAAATGACCAAAAACAGGTTCTTCTCGCTTCAGGTAGAGTCCATCAAAATATGGCAATTGGTACTGGAGTTTGGGCAATAAACAGCAATATCCTCACATTAACCCTACCACATCCGACAGTAATAAAGTTAGAGAAAATTAAACAGCAATTTAATCAGATGGTGAGTTGATGGATTCATCTTTCTTAAATAATTTAGAAGCAGACAATAGGAAGTTAAAGCAAGAGTTCGCTAAACTTTCTGAGTTACTATTACAACAAAAAGGAATCATTAACAAAGACCATACTAAAATAAAAGAATTAGAAGATAAGGTTACAAAAATTGAAAACAGATTAATAAGTACAATAACTTCAAAAGGAACAGAACGTGAAATTGCTTTGCCTGAACACTTATATACAACTTGGTGTACACTTAAAAAAATTGGTGAAAAAGCAACTTCAGAAGAAATTGCTTCGGTAACGCACAAGTCAAGAGCTGTTGAATCAGGTTATTTAAATCAACTTGTAATATTAGAAGTTTGTAAAAAATATCATATTCACCGAAAAGTATATTTTGAGATGAAATAATGACTGAACCACAGACTTGTATTGAATGTGCCTTATTAGAGAAGGACGAAAAAGGAAACTTTATTCTTTTAGAAGAATATAACATGCAGTTTTATGTTTGTAAACTTACAAAACAAAAGTTTTCAATAAAAAAAGAACTTGCTGAAGAACAGGCTGTGTGTTTGGAAGTGAAAGATTAATGACAAAAATAGACAAAGAAAAAGATTTACAAAAAGCAGTTGAAAACATTGTGAAAGCTGAAAACTTAACTTGTAGCCAAATTAAAAAAATATTTGTTACAAAACAGTACCAACCTGAAACAACATTAAAGGAAATTCTTTATCATGTAAATCACTGTATTATTTGTCAAGAATATGTTGGTATGAATTTAGGCATAGGTAACTCAAAAGTATTGAAAATTTGGATGGATGAAAATTTAATTCCTTCCCATAAGCTTTTAACATTGATTGACACTAATTCACACTTGAAGAACCTTGAACTTCAAGGATTTCTGAATGGTGACAAAAAAGGCAAAACAATGCGTAACATGAACCAAAGTAGAATATGGGGTATTGTAGAACAGCAGTTTGATGATTTAGCTTCAGCAAAAACAAACAGTGAAAAACTCAAAGCTCTTGCTGACTTAAGAAATGTTGCAGGGCTGATGTTTTTGTTAATTGATAATCCGAAAGCCTTTGAAGAAGGTGATACAAATATTCAATAAAAATCTCAAAAGGAAACATAAACTTGTTGCATTTCTGTTGATGCCATTAGCTATTTTCATTTTCTGTGTCGGCTGGTGTCTTTATTGGATTGGAAACAAAAGAGAGCAACATATGCCACAGATTCAGGGTTCAACTTGTACAAATAACTTAACTGTAATGCAAGAACAGGTGAAAAATTAAACGCCGATTAATTGGGATAAGTTAAGCCAAGAGGAGAAGGACAAATTTAACTTAATAGTTTTCAAAGCAAAAACAATGCAACATGAAGCAAAACTCTTAATTGAACTACAGGAAAGACGTAAACAATTTATTTGTGAACTAAAAGCGTTTTGTCGCGGATGCAAAGACGAAAACTGTCCAAATGACTGTGAAGTAAAAATTGCATATTCACTTCTGTTTAAGCAACAGGATTAAGGGTTGAAAGATAGTTGGTTGAACTAACGGAAGAAAAAAGATGTCCTGAATGTGGTAGCGAAATTATTTATGATAGTGAAACGAAGGAGTCTGTATGCAAAAACTGTGGACTTGTTGTTAAAGAAGAATCAATATCAAATTCACCTATCTGGGACCATACAAGCCAACAGTTTACACAACAAGGAAGAGAAGATTTTAATATTCATGACAAAGGTCTGCCTACAACTATTGGTTTTGATACGCACGATGCACGTGGAGGAAAAATAGATAAAAACACAAATTATAAAATGTTTAGACTCCGTCGAATGCAGAAAGGATGTAAAGTTGATGGAAGAAGTGACCGAAGCCTTATTGTTGGCTTGCAATTATTGAATCTTTATTCAGATAAACTTAACCTACCTTATGCAACTAAAACAAAAGCATCTATTGTTTACCGAAGAGCTTTTGAAAACAGCTTAGTACGGGGCAGGTTAATTATAGATGTTGTTGTTGCATCAATATATTTTGCATGCAGGGAAGACCAGATATTGAGAAGTTTGAAGGAAGTTGTCCAAGCAACTTCCACGAAAAAGAAATCTGTCAGCAAAACTTACAGGCTGTTTTTGACAGACTTACCGAAGGTTCAAACACCATTACCTTACACATATACAAAGTACATTACGAAAATTGGTGAAATAGCACATATTTCAGGTGAAAAACAAGGTGAAGCAATTAAATTGTTGAATATAATCAGTTCACATAGCAATGTCTTGTCTGGAAAAGACCCAAAAGGACTTGGTGTAGCAGCACTTTATATAATCTGCAGTGATGAAGATTTTTTGAAAGTTTATAAACCTGAAGGATATTTGTTGGAATCTGTTTCCCAGAAGGAATTAGCACGTGTTGTTGGAATGACTGAAGTTACAGTTCGAAATCGTTATAAACAACTAGAAGAAGAATGGTTTAAAATTCAAAAAGGAGAAACAAAATGAATAAGTCGTGGCAAACTCCTGAATATAGAAAAAATGTTGAAGAATTTCTCAAACTTCATCCATTTTGTGAATTTCATGGAGAACCTGTAAAGGCAACTGTTGTACACCACCCAAAAAAGAGAGGAGGCTATACTGAAAAGGAATACATAAGCCTTGTAGGCTGTATTGGATTATGTTTCAAGTGTCACTATGCTGTGAAGAAGAAGCTAAGACTTTGTCCTGTTTGTAAACAACATTATTTTAGACCTTCAAAAAGGAAACAAAAAGATAGATGTTGGGAATGCTTCTCCAAAACACCTGAAGGGCAACCAATAGTTGAATACTACAAGAATAACCCTAAAAAACACAGAAATAAAAAGACTTATTAGGGAGTTAGTCAGTACTATCTGCTTGAGGTTGAATTAAGATGGTAACTCCAGAATGTAAGTGTGGAACTAAATTAAGAGAAGCACTTCAAAATGAGATTGAATCAAGTTTGCCAAAAAGATATTGGTATGGAGATTATGGCAAAATTTGGTTCTGTGACAAATGCAACAGATTAGTGTGGTGCGCTTAATGAGTTACAGATTAGTGCCAAGTTGTCCTAAGTGTTGTAAGAACCACAGTTATTATGTTCCTTCAAATTTGGGAGATATTTGGTTCTGCCCAGATTGCAAAACAGAGTTTGACAGTTACACAAAGGAAATAATTGCAGAAGTAAAGACAAAATGATAAATCAAGAAATTAAACAGTTTTCTTCTAATTCAGAAATGGAGTCTTTCTTGAAAACTGAACATCGCAAAGTTTTTGCAGACTGGATACACAAAATAGTCAAAATCTACCCTGAACTTGCCATAGCACAACCGCAAATCACTGTCGGAGCATACAAGAAAGGAAATGAAGTTTACATTGTCAGATACAACTTAGATAAAACAGCAATGTATTCACTCAAATTAGTGGAAGCTCCATCTGACAGGTTAAACACTAAAGGAGAAACAGTGCAGTTTGAATTCAAGTATGCTCCTGAAGCAATGAAGTTTCTCACAACAGCAGACAAAATGCCAGTTGAAGAAGCACAACGGCTAACAATCATGTACAAAAGATGCATAATCTGCGGACACAGATTGAAGACTAAACAATCCTTAGAAAGAGGCATAGGACCAGTATGTGCCAAGAACCAAGCGAAAACTACAAACACAGGATTAACCAAGAAACAGTATCTTGAAGAACTGTCAAAGAAGAATGCAAAGAGAATGAAAGTGGGAGATGTCTAAAATTGCCTTTATGCCCAGATTGTTATGCTGATGGTAAACTAGAACTCATGGTTAATATTGGCGAAGAGAAATTCAAAGGAAAAGACTATGTTATTCTCGAATGCATATCTTGTGGTTCTTCTGTTAGAGAAAGGAAGAAATCTAAATGAAGATGAAGAAAATAGATTTTAATAAACTTGCTCAGCTCGCTTTAGTAGCTGATGCAAAAATAAGACAAGAAGAACGTGCATTCAACAAAATAGTGGAGAAAAAAAGAAATGTTTAAACTCACTTCCAAACAAAAGTTCATTTTGGGTTTAGTTGCTATAATTGTTCTATTCACAGTAATCTTAATCCTTTATTTTGTTTTTCACATGAAAATTGGAGAACAGATTTAAAATGGAAAATTTAACTCCTAAAGAACAAGATGAATTCCGTAAACTCAACAATAAAATAGCAAAAGCTAAACGAGACAAAACTCGAAAACTTCCATATAAATCACGAAAAAAACATCCAGATAATCAATATTTAAATTAAGAAAAAAACATTTCTTTTTATAGACAAATAAAAACGTAAAAAAGGCATTGGAGGTGGAAAAAATGTTGAAAAAACATGAAAAAATTGTAAAAATAACAATAACATTCATATTAATTCTATGCGTTCTCGGTTTAAGTATGATCCAGCAAGTGTATTGTGCAGTCACGAAAGATGTTGAGCCGTGCTTCAATGGGTGCGAAGCATGCAGTGCAAAAATTTGTCTTTCACAGATACAACTCTAGGTCAAACCGTTACACCTGTTTCGTGTGATCATGACCATACAATGGTGTATTTAGTTCCAAACGGTGGCAATTACACAATCTCTTGGACTGCAAACGCAGATGTCCTTGGATTAGCTCCACAGCAAATTGGAACAAACAGCTTTGTAGCAGGAACAGACTGCAAGGTAAACACCCCATGCATCACGGTCTCTTCAACCGTGCAAACTGCGCGCACTTAAACCGAGAACAGAATTAAAAAAAAACAATCAAAAAAAAACAGAGGTGAAAAATATGGTAAAAACTTCAAAACAAATATCAACAATTCTATTAGCATGCGTGATAATTACTGCAATAGCTGTAGCTGGAATTGTAATTGCTGTTGTATCTATATCATGGACACAAAACTTAACAGTTCCTGCATCTCAAGCAACAGTGGCTGTCTCTAACGGTGTATCATGGTTGCCAGTTTCTGGTAATCCTGATTTATCACAATATTGGACATGGGCAAGTCCATCATGGACACTATTAATTCAAATAACAAACACTGGAAGCGCAACATTTACACCAACTGTAACACCTGCTGGATTAACTGGTACTTTTACAACATCTACATTAACATCTTTAGCACCCACAGCATCAGAAACAGTTACACTTACCTACACACCGACAAGTGCTATTGCGGGTTCAAATAGTGGTGGAGCATTCAGTATTACAGTAGGACAAGCTTAAGTGAAATTCACAATATTTCACTCCCACATTTTTTAACATTTTTTACAGTAAGTTTAAATAAGACTTAGTATTTACTATCTGTATGAGGTTGAAATAGAATGAATGAAAATGAAAAAATATTCATCTTAGTTGAAGGAGAATATGATAATTCTGATGAACTTTTAGAATTTGATAACCCAACTTTAGCGGCACAAAAAATAAAGGAAATCATTCTTCACCAAATAAATAATCTTAGAGAAAATGGTTTCAGAAAAGAAGAAATTAACATACAAGGATTACTTGATGGCTTAACTGTCATCAAAGGATCAAAAATCAAAGTTTCTGTTGAAGCAATAAAAATTACAAACATCAAAATTGACAACATCGAAATAGAGGTTGAATAAGTATGGACGCAAAAGAAATAATGCGTAACTATCAAAAAATCCAAGTTGCAAGACAAGAAAACAACAACAAACTTAACAAAAGAATGAAGGAGGAATAGAATGTTCCTTAAGAATGTTCCAGAACCACAAAGAACTGAAATAACCAAAATGCTTCTTGAAATAGACAACTTAACCAAAAATGAAATACTTCACTTAAAACTCCTGCAGAAAGAATTCAGAAAAAAACAACACTTCAACCAAGAAATACTGCATAGCAAAAGATCAATTGAACACTTCACTAAAAAACCTTAAATACTTATTCTACCTTATCTTTAACCAATGGGAATAACCCTACACGGAGTAACTGTGAAAAATGAAAAACAAATTTTATACAGATAGTCAAAAAAGAGTTAGACCAATCTCTAACAGACGAGTTTCTACTGGAACAATGCAGAAAGGTGTAGCTAACTTTGCTGGGCATAGTGGTTGCAATATTTGGTTTAATACTAAACAGGCGAAAGAAGAATGATTAAGTTAAAAAACACTTTTTACTACGTGTTATTCTTATTCATAATATTGTTAGTTGTATTAGAGATTATTACGTATAATGGTAATACAGGAATTGCAATAATACCAATACCAGAATTTGTTGCTGTTATGATAGCAATTGCATTTGTAATATTATTAATACCTGATAAAACATTTGAAGGATGAAAAGAATGACTGAAAAACTTAACCAAAAACACAAAACATTGATAGTTGTAGCACACTTATCTGTACCTAAAAGAATGACTAAACGCACTGATTACAAAAGTATTGGAATGATTTCTGAAAACAAAGATGCATCATATTGGATTGGTTTCAATCCAAACACACACGGTTTTGCATCAAACAGATTTGACAACAGAGCAGAAGCATTGAAATTTGTTAAGCAACTAAAAGATTTTAGTGCAGAAAAAGTAGAAGTTGGTGGTGTCCTTGATGAACCTTGGAGAATGCAAAGTGAAGGTGGACCATATGCAGACACATTGTACGTCACAATACCTAAATCAAAAGAATTAGAGTTTGTAAGCAAATATGGCAGATTATCTGATGAGTTTGGTAAAAAATCTGAAAGCAAAAAACTTGTTACTTACAGAATGTGGTGGGATTAAAAATGACAGATTATCGTAGCAGAAAAGATGGTTCCCATTATCCTCTATCAAGACGAAAAATAGGTACAGGAACAATGTCAACTGGCACAGCCCACTTGAATGTACCCAAAGCCATGACCCCCAAAACAGCCACTATCCCAGACTATGCAATCCGAGAACTTGACTTATACTGGGAAAACGATGAGCCATTATACAGAATAAGTGAAGCATGGTCACTTAATTTTGCCCGCAAAATGAAAGCAGGACGATACAACCACGACTTAGCTCTTAAAGGCATCAGAGACAACTTTGTGCCAGAAATAGTGAAAAAGTACAGAAAAGAAGACTATGGAGACAACCCAAACTTCATAGAAGACTACTATTTAGGCAAAGTTTCTAAAGCAGACAAAGAAGCCTTAGCTAAAGTGGTTCTTGCAAACATAGAAGAGCAAGCTGAATACCTCTACAAGAACAATGATCCTTCACTTAAAATACAGAGAGGATAAAAATGACAAACTTCCGTTCAAAGAAAAGTGGCAAGCACTACCCTATTTCTCCCCGCAGAGTCCGAACAGGAACCATGCAAACAGGCACAGCGCATTTGAGTGTGCCTAAAAGAATGAGTGCAGGCTACAGAAGATACCTTAAAGACAAACCAGTAATTGACAAACTTCTTGACAGAGAAGTAGTTGCTCTACGTGGAGAATCAGCTTTAAAAGCAAGAGGTTACAGCAAAGCAGAATCAGACATGATAATGAATAAACTTGTCACTTTAGGTTTACGCAGAAACCTCAAAGATGCACAAAAAGGTGGTAGAGGCTCAAATGAACTTGTAGCTGAATGGCATGCATCCCAAAGTACACCACTTCAAATTCAAACTGCAGATGGAAAATGGCATTACGTTTTTGGTACGAATGAAAACGGCTCAATCTCAATAACTGACGACAGAAGAAAAGCTGTTACAGGTGAAGATGCATACAGATATGTGCAAATGAAGCATGCAAATTCAGTTTTTAGATTTGAACCAAAACAAGAAGCAACTGTAAAAATTGGCAAAAAAGCAATGAAGTGGATTGGAGCCATTGGTGAATCAGATGTTGGTGTAGGTTATGCTTCAACAGATACAAGTGGAGAATTAAGAAAAATCTATTATTCAAAAGGCGACTTAGATTTTGCAAAAGCGCATGGTGGAACAAACATTAAAACTTGGACGCCAAATGCAGAATATGGTTCGCCAATTTCAGAAGGCAAAGTTCATGGAGACAAAAAACATTGGGTTTCAGCTACAGAAATAAAGGAGAAAAAATAAATGAGTTTCTACACTGACAAGCAGAAGCGAGTACGTCCAATTTCTAAACGCAGAATGCATATTGGAACACGACAAACAGGAGTAGCTCATCTTGCTGTGCCGAGACGAATAAGTGGAAAATCAATTGTGACTACAAGAAAACTGAATACTCCAGAAGATGTTTTGAAGTTCTATAATGAATATGAGAAAAAGGGTTACACTGTTTATTCCAGATATGATAATTCAACAGGTTACTATGTTGTTACAGCAAAAATAAATGTTACTTCAAATCCAAAACTTTTACGTGCTATGTCACATGACAAAAGTTTAGATGCAAAAACAAGAGGCAAATTTGAAAAACAAGCAGCTAAAATTGAGATGGAACACAAAGCCGAAGTTGCTATGGTGCAGGATGAAGCTGAAGGTGAAGCTAAATACTTGCAGATGGCTGAGACTGCAGACAAAGAAGGACGCCACAGTGAAGCACAAGTTTTCAGGCAACATGCTCAAGACGAGGCTCGCCACAGAGCAGAAGATTCTGCGATTGTAAAAAAATCTTATAGAATGCAACGACTTGATGAAATCAAATATGAATTAGCAGAAACTTCTAACAAAGAAAAACTGGTAGAGTTAAGAAGAGAAGCGCATGATATTTGGTTCAATGAACATAATTATGGTACTTCAAAAGAAAATGATAAAGAAGCAAGAAAAGTCTATGATTCAATAAATGCCAAACTAGATTCAAAACTTGAAAATGAACACAAGAGTGGTTTGGAGTGGGAAAAAAACTTCTTTAAAAGCCGTTAGGTGAAAATGAATGACAAATTTCCGCACAAACAAGAATAAGAGAAAATATCCAATTTCTCCCCGCAGAGTCCGAACAGGAACCATGCAAACAGGCACAGCGCATTTAAGTGTCCCAAAGAAGCTGTTAAACAAGGGATTGAAAAAGGCAATTCCTGAAGAAAAACACGATGAAAAGAAATATGCAAAACTCGGTGTCAAAGCAGAAGAAGCAGGTCAATTTGAAGATGCTCAACAACTCTTTCATATAAGTGAGCAAGAAAGACAACATGGCGAAATAGATGAACATATCTTAGAACACCCAGACGCAGCAACAGTCAACAAGTGGTTTGAAGCTGAAGGTAGCTTGTATGGCTGGAGTAAAGGTGAAAAAGCAAGTACCCGTCGTCTACACTTGAAACAAAGTATTGAGAACAAGGGACTGTTGAGAACTTATGATTCACTGCTCGGTTTAGCAAATGTCACGAAGGATAAAGCAACTGAGAAATCTGCACGTGTTGACTACAGGTGGATGGCAAAGAAGTATGCTAAAGGTTTACATTTAGCGAGAACGAAGGCGAGGTAGATATCAAAGCCAACAACAGAGTCCTGTTTGGTTTCTTTCTATCTTTAGTGTTAGCTGTTGTTGTTGGACTACTTTTTGCTTCTGGAAGTAGCTATGTTGCACCTGTATATCAAGAGGAATTATTAGTAGTTATTGTTGCTGTTGCTATTACACTTCTGATTTACAAAGACCGAAAGAAGCTAGAGGAAGATATTGAAGGGCGAAGATTATCTACTTCATGGAAGATAGTTTTGGCTTTCTTTTTAGGTGCTGCTGTTTCAAGTATTGCTGAAGACCCTTCGGATACGATTTTCTTCTACGCTTCATCCCATCACTTAATTACAACTGCAACTGAACAAACTTTCTATTGGTATATAGTGCCATTTTTTGTCTACATTAGCCTGTTCTTCTTAGGAGTTTTACTTGCAAGAACACATAGGATGGATGCAAGTTTTCTGCTTTATCTGTTCTTGTTTTTGGTTTTATTTTCAACAATTATTTCACTAAGTTTGCCCCAGACTTCAAGTTTAATATATATAGCTGTAGTGGTTGCTGGAACAGTTATAAGCATAGGTTCAATTGTCGGCGTAAAGGAAGAGATTGAATGACAAAAATCACTTACAAACTTCTTGAAGGAGCATAGGTAATGTCATACAAAAAGATAACCAAAAGTCACGTGCTTATAATTGCAGTGGTAGCCATAGCAGCATGGATAATTCTGTCTTCATCTGTTGACTACATAGCTGTCCAAAATCAGCCACTTGCGAGCAACACACAACAGTCACAAGTATATGGGTTCTGGTATAATGCCGAAATGTTAGGTGTAGGTGTGGCAATTGCAGCTGTACTGTATGTTGCTTATAGGCAATCAAAAAACAAGGAAGGACAGACAGGCAAAATATTCTTCTGGACAGTGATAATTGCGACAATAGTTTTAATCTTGAGTGGAATTGAAGATTTGAGCTATTTTTTAGGTAATGGAAGTCATTCATTACCTGCAAATAATACAATGTGGTCTTGGATGTATGAATACAAGATTACAGGATTCTGGGATTCAACAACTCAAGTTCTTTTTACAGCAATTGTTTTATGTGCATTAGCCTTATTCATTTATCATCAACAAAAAAGAGTTAAGGAAGCGTAAAATGGTAAAGTTTTATACTGATGACAAGAAGCGAGTTAGACCAATAACAAAAAGGAAGGCTAAACCACAGACGTTACAAACTGGAGTTGCACACTTGGCAATACCTAAAAAACTTAGAAAAGAAACCTTAACAGATAGTAGAATTTCACACAATATTGATGAATTATACAATGATATAGAACAAGCTAAATCCAATGGTCAATATGGTGCAGTTGCTATCCGAGAAAGAGAAATAAATTACTTGATAAATCTTAGACACAGAACTAAAAAAGAACAACGAAACACAATTATGCTTATAATGGATGAAATTGATTCTGCTAAAAAATCTAAACAACATGATTCAACAGATACTTGGAGATCAGAAGTAGCTCTTGAAAGAGTTAAAGATATTGTCAACATTCACCCCAAAGCAAAAAGTTATCAAGAAAACAAACCTAAAATTGAGTATGTTTTAGCGCAGAAAGAAAAACAGACAGCAAATATAATTGGTTATCATCCAGAATCAGAAAAACTTGTATGGATGAAACCAAGTGAATTTTTAGCTCTTACACCACCAATTCATACTTTTGATGAACCAAGTAAAACAAATATTGCTGAAAGAATAAAAAGTGGAAAAGAAATAGATGCCTTATGGCTTGATGTTAATGTTGATTCATACAAAGTTCAACAGCATGAAGGACGCCACAGAGCAAAAGTTGCACAGGAATTAGGTGTTGAAAAAATACCTGTTGTTTTGTATGCAAAAAATGGAAATGAATTTGTCAAATCAAATGAGTTGCCACCAGTTGAACTTTTAATAAGAGAAGATTCAAAGTTTGCAAGAAAATAAAAAAGATGATTTATAATGACCAAATTCTACACTAAGGATAAAAAAATTCATCCAATAACTTCACGAAAAATGAATATGGGTACTTATCAACATAGTGTAGCACACCTAAGTGTACCTAAAAGATTAAGCAGACAAAAGGTAACTACTAGAATTTTTTATAATGACAGAGACAGAATGGTACAAGATATTAGAGTTTTAAGTGAAAAATATCCAAAACTTGAATTTGCAGATACAAGAGCTGATCAACTTAATTGGATAGATATTTATCCAAGTTCAAAATCAAATCAAGCTGTTAAATTTATTGAAGACAATGATTCAAAAAGAACATTCCCAAACATAACAGCAAAAACAGTCATTGAAAGAAGACAACAAATCAAGTCAAAACATGAACTCATAAATCCTAATTTAACAACAACAATTTCAGATAGAATTGCGCAAGGTTTGCCACTTAAACCTTTTGATAATGAAGATTGGAAACGTGTTGAAGGTATAAAGCAAAAATTAAAAGACTCAAATCTTGATTGGGATAAAGCTGGAATTGAACCTATAAAAGTACAGAAACTTAGTAGTGGTGAAATTGATGTTATTGATGGTGATCACAGAGTTTTGGCAGCAAGACAATTAGGAATCAAAGTACCAATTGAATTTAAGAAAAATACACAACCACAAAAGAAACTTAGCAGAACTTCTCTTCAACCTCTATTAGACAACTTTACTCAAAAATCTGTTAACGGCAATAAGTACCACCAAACAAGATACAGAGGCACAAAAGGCGACTACAGAATACTTGTTGATGTTACAACTTACCATGAAAACCGAGGACCAAAAGACTATGATTTGCGAATAGAAAAGAATGGTTCAACAGTCAAAGAAAAATCTTACAGCTCAGGAGAACAACTGCAGAGTGACTTAGAGGAGTATTTGAAATGAAGTTCTACACAGACTCAAAAAAACGTATAAGACCAATAAGTCAAAGACAAACAAGCATAGGCACATACCAAACAGGTACTGCACACCTTTCTGTACCAAAAAGAATCACTAAATCATCAAACTTAGAATCTTTAGTGAATAACCAATCCCATCTTTATGCTCAAAAACTTGGTTTAAAAACACCATTTCAAATAAAAATTAACAATTCACAAAGCCGACTAGCACGAGTCAGAGCAACAAGAAGCAACGGTATTGTATCAACAGTTTTGGAAGTGAACGCTAAACAATATGAAAAATGCCATGCAGTTGACCCAGAAGCAACAGACAAATTCTTAGACTATGCTATGGGACATGAATTAGCTCATCTTAAACAATATGAAGACTATGGCTTCACAGGTGCAGGAGCAATGCCTAAATGGTTAATGGAAGAAAAAGCGGACAGAGAAGCATTCAGACTAACAGGCATAACAGAAAAAGAAATTGAATCAATAATCACTCAAATTAACACTAAACTGAATAAACAAAAAACAACAAGTATTTCACCAAATACACCTCTAAATTCTCAAACAGCTAATATCCCACAAAACTGGGCAAGTTTGCCAAAAAGAAATGGGCAAATTACATTCATAAAAAAGAATGGGCAAGGTGCTGTGTCAATTCAAGAAATACCAGATGTAGATGTCAACACAATTCAAACAACAGGCTATACATATTACATTAAATCTTCAAAAACAAAACAAACACCTAAATTCAAAACCTATAATGAAGCATTAAATTATGCAGTAACCAAAATGGAAGAACAAAATTGAACCATAACCAAAGAAAAAAGAAGAAACGCCAACTTCTGAAAAATGAATTATTTAAGCAACTGAATGTGAAATCACCATAGTCAGCAACCCAGCTTTTTTAGCTTGAAGCAACATATTCTTTGTGCCTTTTGACTTTTCTAAGCAATCATGAAAAGCCACAACCATAGTTGGCTTTCCTTCATCAAGCATCTTCTTGTTACGGATTGGACCAGCAGAACAACCATAATTTGTCCATTCAGCAGGAAACTTTAAAACTTTAATATTCAATTCTTCAGCTACTTCTCCAGCAAGAACATCTGCTCCTCTACATACACCTTCAATGACAACTGAAGGTTTCAACTTAACTAATAATTGTTTAATCATTTCCCTATCAGTCCAATTTCTGTCTCCACAGATAAGAATTCTTGAAGTTAAAATTCTGACCACCTTCTAACAAACTCAAATGAAATAAAAGAGTATTTTTCATACCTAACTTTTTCAGCTAAAAACTTTTTCCATTTAGCTTCAAACTCCTCTAAAGCAAGTGTTGGAGAATCCTTAAACTTTGAATTCTGCATAATAGCTGAACCGCTTCTGTTGCCATAAAAATCATCCAACAACTGTTTTTTTGCTCTCCTTTCTTCTTGATTAATCCCATGTCTTATTTCTATCATTATTTCACCTATTTGTTTGTTGTAGATGATGGCATTCTATACAGCATGAAACTATTATTAGTGGATAATCATAATCAGGATGATGTCTTTCAACAGCTACTCTTTTGTCATCTTCTGGGTACAATTCACAAAATTCAGCTAATGAAATTTTCAATGCTTTTTCTTGTGCTGGTTTTATTTTTGGATTTTTTAAACTGTATTTTTTATTAGCATTTCTGTACAGTTCTCGGTGTTCTTTTTTATACTTTTTTTCATCAATTATTCGTTCTCTATATCTTTTTCTACGGTATGCTTTTTCTTCTTCTTTGTGTTTTTCTCTATAATTTTTGCGTTGTATTTTCCTTTTTGCTTGGTATTCTGGCTGATCTTTATGTTCATAATACCATTTTTTGCCATATGTTTTATTGTATTCTCTTCTATGATCTGTTATTTGTTTCAAGATTCTTCTTCCATAAGTTTTTGTAGTGCATAATTGACTGCATGTGACATACTTGAAAATCGTTTATCTTTTACTATTTTCTCATTAACCCAATCAACTAATTCTCGATTAAGAGTTACTGAGGTTTGTTTCTTGCTCATACTAATCATACTTAATAATAGTTAAAGGTATTAATAAATATTTAATTAAATTTGTTCTATTAAGTGTATGTGAAACACAACATACAATATTACTACTGCCACAGCCAAAATTGCAACTGCAACAACAGCTAAAAGAAACTTCTGATGGAAACTTAATGAAACCATTGTTCTTCTTCTCCTCTCCAGCAATTCATTTTTTCACAGTACTTGATAAGTTTACCCATAACCTTCATCAGTTTTTTGCAGTGACGTCGTTCAGCTAAATGGGCAACTTCATGGCAGACTAAACCAAGAGAAGGATTATGGCTTAACCTCAACTCTGCAGTCCACCAACCGCATCTTCCACTTTGCTTAGTGCCATAAAACCTAACTGAACCAAACTTCAACTTGAAATGCCTTGTCAACTTTTTGACAATCTTCACTGCTTCAGCATCACTAAGTTTCAAGTTGAATGCTTCATTAAAAATATGATGTTCATTCTTGTAAAAAGTTAAGTTGTAACCTTCATTCTCAACATACTTATGGTGAAGACGCTTTATTTCTCTTTTCTGTTCCTCAATCTTCTCTTGAACCTTCATCTCACACACTTCAGGATCAGGAAACAAATTTGCATATTTTTCCCTAATCCAATCAACTTGAATTTCATTATCAAGATACTTTATGACTTCACTCATTCAATTCAACCTCAACAGATGCTATATGCAGTCAGTTATTTAAACTTACTGTAATTCTGAGTTAAAATAAAACTTTAAATAGTATAAAGTACATATTAATTATATAATTATTTAATTATGTGTGCATAACAAAATGGTAACAACAATATCAATAACTGAGAATTTACGAATACGTCTTAAAGTGTTGGCATCCTACCAAAATTTATCATATGAAGAACTGCTTGAATCTTTGGTATATGTGTATGAAGCAGAACAGCCATTTACTAGTGAAAAGGAATTCTCAGTGTGGTTTAAGAAGAATTACAATGTTTTTGGTTTTAAAAGAATAATTCAAGAATCTATATGTACCACACCTGATTTTATAATGGAAGATTATAATGGTACTAAGGTGAATGTAGAACTTGAATTGACAGATGAACATTTTTGGTCACATGAAGAAGCTTTGTTATCAAAAAAGATTGTGATTGATTATGTTGTAGCTGCATATGCAAGAAAGAATGAAATGTTCGGAGTTCCTATACTTTCATTAAAACATCCGTTGTGTAACCCTAAAATAACCTTAAACATTTCAGATGAATTGTGGAACAAGTTCAAATCCAAAGTTCCCAAAACAAAGACAATGAACCAAGCTGTTGTAGAACTGATAGAGAAGGAAGTAGAACTGATAGAGAAGGAAGAGAAAAAAATAAATGTTGCTTAATAGAATGACATTGAAAAACTTTGCTAAAAAATTTGGGTTTGAGAGAGCCAATAACAAAGATTTTAGATTTGCTTTGTTGTGTCTTACAAATTCAAGAGCAATTACAATCAAACAAGGTGGTTTTATAGGTGACAGTATGCATCATCCAAAAATTGTAATTATTCACGATGCAGATGCAGTTAATCGACATTTTTCTAATAATAAACCCAAACTTAAAGTTGGTAAACCAAGAAATTATGAATATGAAGCAATGGAACACTTTCATAAACAATACCATACAAATAATGAAAAGATTAAGATGCTCAAAGAGAAAAAAGAAACACAGAAAACTTACAAAACCTATTGTATTTTTAATGGTAGATGTGAGTTTAGAAGAATCGACAGTGATTTCCTGCATCCAATTTGTATTAATCCTGATAGATGTAATCAGAAAGAGGATTGGGGAGAATTTTTTTCACCAAATTTCAAAGTACAAATTTTAAAACTGTAACTGGCTGTGTTAAAAATGAATATTCAATTACTGTTTCTACTGTACAGAATTTAACTGTTGATGCTAGACGTTCTAGACGTTTTTAATGTTCTAGACGTTATTAGTGGGCTTATTGCCTAGTAACATTTTTATACAGTACTTCACTTTAACTACATTAGAGGCTCTTCCCGTCTGCTAGCAACCTTTTGATTCAACCTCAAAAAACGGCAGATGGGGAGACCTCTTAAGTTTTAGAAAATCGGTAAAATCTAAATCTGATAATCATAACCAATTACACTGGATTCTAAAGGTTGAAACCCAAATCCAGTATTCAAATTTTCTGTTGTCAACTGAATACTTTCATAATCTCTTTTACTCTTTTCATAGGTGTAACTACATCTCAGTAATTCAAGTTTAGCTTCTTTTTTGATTATTAAGATATTTCTTGAGTAACCTACATGAATTAGATTTGAACTGTGTGGATTGCCATATCTGCCAATTTTAGTTTGTCCACATTCAACTTCAAAAATTTCATCATTCAACTTTAGAGCTACATCAGCTCCTCTTTTAAATCTTCTACTTGCAATTTGATAACCCAATTTTTCAAAATAAAATACAGTTTCATAAATCAGTATTTCATGGTAACTACTTCCACCACCTCTATGGTCAATATACTTTTCAAATTTACTGTTAATTATATTTTGTTCAACTATTTCTTCTTCTTCTTCATTGAGAATTAATTTATCTTGCCAAACTCCAGTACATAGTTCTTTCATTTTTCATTCCTCTTTTTATTTGTTTTACCTTGTTTTACTTTTAATTGTTATCATAAGTTTAAATAACTAACATACTATATTAGGTTATAGGTAGGTATCAAGTATTGACTAATGTTCGTGTAATGACATCCTTTAAATGCACAAAAGACAAAGATGGGCACAGACATTTTGAGTATGTAATAGATGACAAACTTGAAGATGCATACGGTTTAACAGATGCAGATAAAACTAAAATGCGAAAAAAACGTGATCCAATAACTGACGAAGAAATACAGAAATCACTTGCCAACATTGATGCACTTACGTCTGAATGGTCAAAAAACTATCCCACATGGAAGGAATACTTCAAACTTAGGGCAAAAGCTGTTGTTTCAACCGCCAAAATTTTTGGTAAAAGACGATCAGAAATTGCATCACTTGAAATGATGAACATCAAAATTTCAGAACAATATTTGAAACTCACCTTTGTTCTTCAAAAGAAGCGAAAAATGGGTTTGTTTCAATATCAAAAATACCTTGAAAAACGCATATCTAAAGGTGAAATTCCATACTCAGAATTGGCTTCCAAAACACAGCAACAACTTATTGATGAATGGAAACTTTGGCGAGAAACAGATGCTGGACATAAGACTAAAGTTGTTGAAGCCGAGAAGATTGCTCCACTTTCAAATCCATTTGTACAGATGATAATTGAATACTACAGTTACATTAAAAGGAATCATCCAACAACAAAGTATTTATTTCCACTTGGAAAGGCATTATTCAATGAGTACAAAATATTTGAGAACAGACACATTGATGGAGACAGATTATTCCGTATAGTAAAAGAAATCAACCCTGACTTATGGATGCACTTATTCAGAGAACTAGTAGGTGGTGAGGTAGCAATAGCATCACAAGCAAAAGGTGACAGTCCAATGGAATCTGTTTACAAAGTCAAGCGGGCTTTGAACCTTGAACGAGAAGAAACTGCATGGCACTACACTAGCAGAGCTTTCCCAGAGAAAATGGGCACAGAATAACACTAAGTTTCCCATGCTTTCTAATCTTATTTACTTATTCTTAAAGTAAAATTGTTTTCAATCCATTTTTAGTATGTATATTTTCTATTAACTATGATGTAAAACCTAAAATGGTATTTTAGGTTGTAGAACATAGATTACATTTACTTCTAGGTAGTTTTTGTTATACTTATTTGGTTTGTGCTATACTATATAAATAAAATTAATTTACCTTCAACATAGTGTTTTTAAAAATATTACAATAAACCTATTAGTTCTTTGTTTTTATTACAACTATTCTTTAGACTTTCTTCTCTTAACTTCCAGAAGTTTCTTAGATAACTGTCCATTAGCATTATGACACAGTTTGCATTCACCAAATTTTTCAATACTTCTGTTATGAATGTTAATATGATCCATAACAGTTTTTGTGCTTCGTACAACTTGTTTAGAAACAGTTGCCATACTTCCAGTTTGCTGATAACTCTCAACAATATCTACATGATCAAAGTTTGTCACACCGAAACTTCTCTTATCATTACCAGCATTTTCCCTCTCAATATGCCTATACTCAATTCCAGTAATTTCAAAAATGTTTTCCTTAACTTTTTTATGCCAAGACGGATACCCTGTAACACCATGTCCCACTGCTCCCCTCGCCGTTGACAAGACAAAAGCTCTAGTCGGCATATTCATAAAACTGAAAAAATTATAGTAATCTTTACCATAAAGCCAACCTAAACCTTCTGGCAACAGGAGTACACCTTGCCGCTTTATAAAAATAAAGTCAATTAAATTTCTTACTTGTTTATCAATTGCAGTAAACATGAGAGTATCTATGCCCATTGACAATGACGCATGTCTAGCTTCACCCATCAGTCTAACAAGTTCTGTCTTAGCTTCATTACTGTCTTTAGAACCAAGTCTTGAATGAACTAGTTTTGCACCCTCACGGATTAACATGTACCAAATTTCTGTCTGTCCAATTCTCTTCTTCCAAAGCAATTCTGTAATATAATAAATTCCATCAAAGTATTCTTTATCATCTGAAAAAAATTGATAACAAGTAACTATAACATCATATCTTTTAAAACTCTCAAGCGTTGTGTCTTGAATTCTCATAGATGAAAACTTAGATGAAACTTCAACATCATTTCCTGTAAGCAAAATAATTTGTGGTTCAAACCTATTGAATTCCAATCCACAGTTTGCACATTTAGTAACTGGATTATCTTCATCTTCAACCACAAAATCTTTTCTACATTCTGGACAAACAGTTCGTTCCCCATGAATCGCCAACCACACCTTAGCAAACTCAGCCTTACACCAGCAGAGGCTTTCCGCATCTCTGGCGCCGAACAGATCAAATACCTTGCCATGATAAATGTGATATAACCCAATAACTTCAAGTATTACAGATTTTCCACTGCCACGCATACCAAGGCAGAGAGTTACTGTTGCTTCTGCTTTGAATGAAATGTACTGCTGAAATCTTTTCCATTGAATATCAATTTCTGGAATCCTAACTATTTCTTCTCCTTCTTCAGGAACCCATTTTCTGTTGTTGAAAATATTTCCACATTCACACTCAACAACTTTTCTGTAGTTACCTTTTTCATCGAAAACTTCATTATCTTCTAATACTTTATGACATCTAGGGCAAGTATCAACTTCTTCTAGCTCAGAATTATCTTTTCCTAAATCCTCAATTGTTATCCGTTATACCCCATGTTCTTTGTTAAGTCACCTATGTTACTTCCACCAAATCCTTGTGGTTGTGGTGGCATCGCCGACTGGATAATCGTCACCAAACTCGGTCTAACATCTTCATCCTTGTAACAGTATCCAAGCACATCCTTCGCGGGTGGAAAAATGTGCTGCGTCAACGCAAGTTCGAGGTTGTGAATAATAACATTATTATCGCTTAGTACTCTATTGCTGACAAAATCTTGCACAGCCTTCCTATTCGGGTTGTCATCCTCAGTAAAATACCATTCAGTTCTTTGCACCCAACTACTTCCCAACCCGAACATAGCATTCCAACCGTGCATCAACTTGCTGTAGCGCGGATGGTCTCCACCAGCAGCATAAGGTGAAGCTGTCTTCTGAATTATTTCATCAAGAACATTTAATTTCAATTTCAAAGCCTTAACTTTCTCTTTAGGTGTTGCGCTGTCAACAACTTCTTTGTTTAAGGCAAACATAAGAATATCAACAAGTTCAATTCTGTCCCCCAACTTCTTGTCCATCAACGATGTAATTATTCCATCAGCCAACTTAGTTTCTTCTGACCCCATACCCTTCGGCTTCCTAGTGTACCCTACACGTTCTGCTAAACGGTCAATCCATGATTTCTTTTTTGTTTCTTTCTTCTTTTCATCAGACATATTTATTCACCTATTTTTGTTTATCAAAATACACATATGCAACCACAGCGACAATTGCAACAACAACAATGTACACTGCATTTTGGTGTAATAGTGTCCTGAAAGGTGCGCTAATCAAAGCTCCTCCCACCACCAGAATAACAGCAGCAAGCATAACCATTGTCCTTGTAATATTAAGCCACGGGTTTGATTTTGGTCCCTTGACAACATCCTGAATATCCTTGTATGCTGTCCAATAAGTATTCGCTTCTTCCCTGATTAACTTATCCACTTCAAGACTTGATTTTTTCAATTCAATCTTGAACTGGTCTGAAATCTCTTCAAACATTCCCTTGATTGAAATCCCAAGTTGATGCTCTGTAAGATAACGGTTCTTTCTGCTATTTCTCAAGTCATTGATTTTAAAAGCAACTCTTTTTAAATAAGCAACATCTGTACTATGAATATTAACCTTTGATAAATCGACTTCTTCCCCACTTTTTACTTCAGGTTCAACAGGTTGCAAATTTCTTCGTCTTTCAATACTCATAAATTATCAATCCCTTCTAATCATGTAAATATAAACTGCAACTCCAGCAATAGCAACAACAGTAATCCATATTGCATTTGCATCTAGAAAACTTCTGAATGCTGAACTAACAACTGCTCCTCCAATTATCAAAACTACAGCTGCTAAAAGCACAACATTTGCTGTAATCTTAAACCAGTTCTTCGGATTAATCTCCTTCATGATTTCTTTCGGGTCTTTATGTGAAGCAAAAAGAGTTAAAGTTTTCTCAAGAACAATCTCTGCAGCTTCAATACTTGTCTTCCTCAACATACCCTTAAACTCATTTTTCAACTTTGTGTACATTGCCTTAATCGGACTGTTCTTTCTCAACTCGTCGAGATAATCCTGATTCCAATCATTTGATTCCTTAGCAATGCTGAAAATAACCGCCCGCCAATATCCAACATCTTCATTTTTCATATCAATGTTAAACAAATCAGTTTCACTTTCAGTCTTCTCTCCATCATGAGGTATCCTCCTCAATCTTCCATTAATATCTTCATCTTCACCCATCTTTAGTCACCTTGGCTTAGGTCGCCAATATCTTGATAGGTTTTTCCCTTGAGAAGCCAAAAATCCTGAGGCGCACTTGCAAGCGTAAACGTTGGAATAACATCAAGCATATCAATATTAGGCGTCTCATTTGGTAACATCCATAAATTAATGTTTGCAATACTATTATGTTTAATCTGAAGTCCTTTGTAAATTACCGTTCCAACATGACCCTTAATCCTGTCATTCCATGGACGTTGATGTTTGATACAAATCTTCTGCACCTTGCCAAAAGTCCTGAAAGGAACCTTCACAGCCAACTCCAGTGGACCAGTCTTGTACCATGCTGCAACAACATGTTTATTTTCATCTTCATCATACCAAACTCTTTCAGGCTCAATCATTTTTGAAGGAACTTCGCCCAATTGCTCTTTGATAAAGAAAGTCACATCTTTTTCAATTGGGCTAATATGGCTTTTCAAAGCTGGAAATTGTGATGCTTCAAACTGTAGTAATTGCTCAGTAACAAAACTCGTTCCTATACTTCCGACAATACCAATTATCAAAATCGGGAACTTGAAACTGAATGGAATCTGGGGGGTGTAAGTAAGGATAATTACAAAGATGAGCGCAACCATAGGAAGATTATCAAGTATTTTTGATTTCTCGAATTCTACCATATTAAACCACTCTTATTTAGTGGGGAATTGTGGAGTGAAGTTAATTTTGACATTAGACTTTTATAATGACAATAGACCTTCACTTTTTGTCCACTCCTCCCCATATATTGTAAACTTCTTTTAAAACGAAAGTTGCTACACGATTCATAGCTATTCGATGTATAGCCATCTTAGATTTTTCAGGTTGTCTAATTTTAGCATCTTGTTTCATTTTCAAGTAAAGAGGATAGTATTTTTCGTCTTTGTTCATGATTATATCTCTTACTAGAATATACATTATTGGCTTAATCTTTCTACAATAATGTTTCAATTCCCTACTTGACTGTTTGTATCCACAATAAAAAAGAAACTTTCTTAAACTTTTAAAACGACTGGGATGAGCATAAGCTAAAATGCCTGATAAACCTACCACATTCAGACCTTGAATATGAATTTTTTTAAGGTCATCTTTAACTAAAAATTTAAGTTCTTTTGCCAATGACCTCTTAAGTTGTTCTAGTTCTTTTAAATGTATTTCAGGTTTATAATCAAAATCTTTTTCAAACCCTGTTGTCCAGTTTTTCATAACTGAAATTATTGTGACTACCTTATCATATTCTCGCATCTTATTTGTGAGAGGAGAGTAAATAGGGTTAATACTATGGAGTTTCATATGTTCTTTATGTGGAATAGCCACTGTGTAGTCAGGCTGATTTATCTTGTCTGGATGGTGGTTTTCTAATGCTTGTTGCACAACATACTACCTCGTCAAATCCACATGCTCGTCTTTATCTTTCTTCTTTTCATCAGACATATTTTTTACCTCATATTTTTTGATTATTTACCACAAAAAATGTGGATTAATTTTAATTTGGATTTGGTACAAGAATTGCAGGTGAAAGTATTTGTTGTTGTACAAAGAATATTCTTACAGCATAAGCTGTTCCATTTGTATATTCCAAAATCATCAATGTATTTTGAATCGTATTACCAGACGAAAGAGTATTTGATGATGAATAAATATTTGTTATTGTCCAAGTGTTATCGAGTGTTATTTGTGTTGAATTTGTATAATTCGCAAATATAGTCAATAGTTGATTGAAGTTATCTTGATTAGAAGTTATCTGTGACTCAAGATTTTGAATAGAAGCAGTTAAGTTTTCATTAGATGTTGCATACCCTTGTGCATCACTAATCCATGATTGAAGATTAGCATTTATATCATTAGCGTTTTGATTAGCTGAATTTATTTGGTTATTCATCGAAACATAAAGTACGGTTGAGAAAAGTATTGTTAGAGCAAGAGTTATTGAAAGTATAACTATTGTAATAGATGTTTTTTTCCTTTTTTCAGTCATTTTTATTATCATCTCCTTTTTTCATATCTTGTTTTTCATGCCATTCTAAATGTCCAAAACATAATAGAATAGCAATTACTGCTAAAGCAGTTCCATAGAAGATTGGGTCTGGTTTTGAATGTATATTGATTATATTCACTGAAATCAAATTTAACAATGCAACAAAAAATGCCATAATAGTTACGGCTAAGCAGAGAATTCCAGATATTGTAGATAAATATTCAAACTTCATTTTCAATTACCTCGTTAAATCTACGCTCTCGGAATCTTTACCTTTTTGTTTTGAACCTTTAGACGGTTCTGTCTTACTATTTGGTTCAACAGGTTCCCAACTTGCTACACCCATGTCCTGAAGTGTCTGTTCATTAGGAACAACTTTGACAGTTCCATCTTTAAGCTGTTGAATCCAGTGTGCTTTCAACGCATTTTTCAAGTCTTCTTTGTCTTTTGGACTAAGTTTTTTCTGTATCTCGTCAGCCTTCTTTTTTTCTTCATCAATCTTTCTTACTCTTTCAGCTTCTTCCTTAACAAAGTCCCCATACCCTTTAGTTGGGTTCTTCTTAGCCCATTCAACAAACTTAGCCATATCAACTACAGGTTGAACTGGTTGAATTTCTTGAACCTGTTCTTTTTCAACTTCTGGTTCTTGAATTGTTGATTCTTCTTTATTTGTTTCTTCTTCCATTTTTTCACCACCAAACATTTCACTCATTTTATTTTGAACTTCATTAAAATCAACCTGCTCCTTTGTCAAAGGCACAACTTTATTTTCAACAATAGCAGGTACAAAATTTGAAGCCTTAACTGAAACACGCCATGAAACAAACAAAAATTCAAACAAAAATTCAAACACAACTAACGCAACAAGAATAGTTGCAAAACTTGTATTTGTCATCTTAGTCCATAACTTTGTCAAATTCCAGTAACCCCAGCCGCCAAACCAAGTTGTCATAATTACAATGAATCCGACATCAATGTAAAATTGAACAATCTTATCTTTCAAAAAACTGAAGTTCAATCTTTCACAACCTTAGCATATTTTTTCAAAAAATCACCGTCTGGCATACAAATAATAATTATATCCTGACTACATTCATCAGGTGTAACATAAGCTAATCTTCCTTTAAAATTTTCATTGCGAATCATAGAAGAAACAGATTCAACCCATGCCTCTGGAATTGTAATTGACATAGTTGCATTGCCCTTAGTACCCATCACTCTGTCCTCAAATTCTTTAGTAAACTTTCCAGCAAAAACAATTCTTCCACTTTCACCTTTTTTCAAAAATTTTTCATGTTCCTTGTCTACGAAAAATGGTGTTGGAAGTTTGTCATACCAACTGTGCAATTTTTTAGTAAATTTTTTGAATATATTCAAATTCTAACTATCCAGCTACTTACTATTATTCAAAGTTACACTATTTAAGTTTAATTGTTTGTTTCTTATGAAGTAATAACTTTTTAGCCTAAATAACCTGTTTTCAGGTTTAAAATAAAATAGCTACCTTTTTCAGTTGCCAAAAATGTAAAAGTTATTAAAAAAGGTTTTAATACAGTTACATATATATGTATAAGTAGCAACCAAAAAGGAATGAAAAATAAATGTGGACAAAAAACCAAAAATATGCAGTTATAGCACTCATCGCAATCGCGATCATCGGCTTAGCATGGTATTCAGGCTACGGCATCAGTAAAAACGGACAAGTTATTACAGGCACAACTCCAGTACCAACAACAGTTCCAGTTGGCTCAGTTCCGCTCACTTTGAACCTGCCATTTTTGATGTTCAACGGAACATCAGTTGCATACACTTCGGCATCACCAACAGTTATGCTGTTTTCAGCAACACCTTCACCGCAGACCTTAGTCGGCATACAGTCTTCGTCATCTCCATACACCTTAACAGGTAACGTTGTTCCAACAGGTTCATATGAACTACTTGTAGCTCCATCTTCAACAGGAACCTACGGTACACTTGATAGTCAGCTTTCAGGACAAGGAATAACAGTAGGAACACCATCAGTTATTTCATATGAAGGAGCGTATTGGACAGAATACCCCGTTAGCTTCGCGAACTTAGGCACTTTACAAGGTTCGACTTCAATCACAGGCACAATTACAATGGAAGGTTACACATCAGAAACACCAACCCTAACAGGCTTACTTAACTCGACAGCACTACCATCTTCAGGTGTTGGGTCAGGCACAGTTACCGCATACTTTAGTGGTTGGGCAGGCTCATACTTCGGACAAGGTTATAAGATAACAAGAATGCAACTCATCATCGGAGACAACGTAACATCAGCAGTTCCAGTAGCTCTCCCATCTCAAGCAGCCAACGCCACAGCATACGACAATGGACAAATTGCCTTATCCTCAGCAACCATCGGCATGGGCAACGGAGTAACAATGACCACAGCCAACAACGTATGGGGCGGAACCTCAACTGCCATAGTTGAAATCGGTAATAGCAACGGTGCAACCTACCTCGCAGGACCAGTAATCAATGAAGAACAATTCTACGGTTTACCAGTTCTCTACGGACAAAGTGATTCGGCATCTGGAACCTTAACTATCAACCTTAACTTCAAGAGCAACGGATTAGGTTCAAACACAATCTTCTTCGCATTGAAAATCTACTACATAACTCCAACAGGCACAATTGGAACAACCGCGTGCGCACTATCCATCAGCTAAGAGGCTTGACCTACTATGGAAAGTTGGTTTAGTAAGTATGGACCAACTGCAATCATAGCTGTCATCCTCTTGCTTCTTTTGCCTCCACTGATGTACGCTAAATATGGACTTGACGCAACCTATTACAGCTATATCATCGCTGGCATAGCAGTCATTGCCTTAATGTTCTACAACAAAGCCACACGAAAAGTGCTAACTGAATAAACCACATCCTTTTCTTTTTTTGTTTGCTGAACAATGAAGAACTAAAATTCAGAGGTTTCCGTTAACGAAAAAAACACTAAGTTTCCACAATAAAAGGAGGATAACTTAGTGAAAAAAGGTTTTTGTCGTTCTGAGGAGGATAAGAAAAAACTTAGTATTTCAGGTAAAAAGTTTTACCAAACTCCTGAAGGAATTGCACGTAGAAAAGAAATATCTGAATTTAATAAAACTAAAGTTATTTCGCCAGAAACAGGAAGAAAAATTAGTGAATCAAATAAAGGTAGAATTGTTAGTTCTCAAACCCGACAAAAAATTAGTAAAGCACATATAGGAACACATCATTCTGATGAAGCGAGAAAAAATATAAGTTTAGGGCATACTGGAAAGAAATATCCTAACAGAAAAAGACTTTCAGCAGAGGATTGTGAGAAAGATAGACAACGTAATCTTGGAAAACATGCAACAGAAGAAACAAAAGCAAAGATGCGATTACATCACAGAAAGAAGAATCCACATTTAGGCAATCGAAATGGTAGTCATCATACTGAAGAATCAAAACAAAAAATGTCGTTGGCACATAAAGGAAGAGTTGTTTCTTTTGAGGAACGACAAAGATGTAGTATTAATTCAAAAAATGCATGGAAAAATGCAAGTGATGAAAAACGATTTAAAATGCTTCATCATTATGTAAGAATATCGTACCCGCAACAAGAACTTTACTTATTTCTTAAACAACTCTTCCCAGACGCGACTTTAGAATATTCAATCAAAACAGAAAAAGCTTATAGATTTGCAGATATTGGTATTCCATCACTTAAAATTGACTTTGAGTATGACGGATATAGTGGTAAACATGGGCATAACCCCGAGTACGATAAAAGACGAGATTTAGAACTTGCAAACTTAGGTTGGATAACTTTCAGAGTTAATTACCAAATTCTTAAAAAATTGTACAGCCAACCACAGGTTTTGTTAACAAAGGAGTTACTTAACAATGTCTAATAAACCCTTTGTCAAAGAACCAATTTCAATTTTGCTTGTTTTACTTGCAGCATGTATCTCAATTTACCTTTTTACATTTGACCAAAATATTACGATTCTTTTTCCAGCATTTCTTATCTCAATTGCAATGGGTTTCCAAACATGGATAAAAAGAAAGACAAAGAAAGGTGATGTGGAAACTGAAGAAGATACATGGCAAGAAGAGGAAACTTTAACTAAAAAACGTGTATTATCAGATTCGTATTATGCGATGATATCAATAGCAGGTATGCTTGCGACCTCATTATTTGTAGGCTATATTTCTTACAGAGGCTTAAATCTTTCCGTTGATAATGCAGCATTATTTGGCATTTTAATAGCTTGTGCAGAAGAGATGTTTTTCCGTGGAGTCTTGTTCATTTACATATTAACAAACCTTAAACAACATCCAACCATTGCAATGATAGGTAGTGCAGTTATCTTTATGCTTTACCATTCGGCAGTTTACGGTGGGGATACATCAGCCCTTATCTATGTCGGAATAGGTGGCTTTATTCTCAGTTGGGTGACTTGGAAGTCAAAATCACTAACTCCGTCCATCATTGGGCACAGCATAAACAATATTTTTGCTGCTTTTGGACTGGTTATAACAGCGCCGAGATTCTTAGCAGCAACAACATTGTTAAATATAACACACATTATAACAATTTGGGGCATCCGTCTATGAAACGTAAATACATCCTTCTAATTACACTTTTAGCTATAATTGCAAGTGTCCTTATCCTCAGAATGCCCCAAGCTGAAGTGAAAACTTTATCAATTCCAAACATCACAGTTGGAGTGATAATCCTTGCTCTTCTATACTTCTTGTACAAAGAAGTACACTTCAACCAAGAAGAAGAAAAACTTGACAAATGGTTCAACACGGAGGGTTAATATGCCAAAGGATGAAGAAACAAATAATGCAGGAAAAGTTTCAAGTTTTGTAGTTGGTTTTCTACTTTCAGCAATTTTCACTGTCTTTATAGCTATTATTGTTGGAGTGATTTGGCGAAGAAAAAATAGCAATTGGTTCTGGTTTGGTGCACTTTTTGGTTTTATTCTATTTATTTTATTTATAGGTGCAATACTTACTGCAATAGGACTTGGATTTCTAAGTGGGTGGCTTCATATATGAATAAATCTTTCAATCCATATCAAAAACTCGTTAAAAACTTAATAAATACCTTAAACTATATAGTAACTGTGGATAAAAACCACATTACACTAAAAAACATAACAGGTGAACAAAATTGACAGAAAAAACAAAACGTAAAAATTCAATGGTTGTCTTAACTATAATAGCCTTAATAGCAATAGCTGGAATCGGCTACAGTTTATATACACACTACCAACCTTCAACCTCAGCAGTAACCAAACTTAAATCAAGTAATACAAATGGTCCAGCAACTTCAAATAACCCAAATGGTGCAAGTAGTGCAGGAACAACAGCAACAGTGTACCAAGCAATCTTCATTACAGATTCAGATGGTGGAACATATTGGGTTTATCCTCCAAGTGAGTTTCAAGCAATGAGTATTTTAGGTTATGGACAACCTAACAATGAAACATTTGCAGTCAATGAATGGAATCAAATAGCAAACATCCAATCTTTTATTTACTTTACACCAACATTAACCGATAATTCAGGAGTATCAAAATGGACATTTACATGTTTTGCAACAATAGCAATAATGGGCACTTATACAAGTACAGGTGCAGTTGACAACACAACATATGGTTACTTAGCACAAAATACACCAATAGCTTATACAAGTACAAGTCTAACATCTGGGCAGCTCACCTATGTTATTAGCGCAGGAAGTGCTAATGGCGGAACAAACAACAACGGTGTAGCAATAGGAAACTTGATTGCTGGAATTTCAGGTGTTCAACAAACTGGAGAATACAAATATGTCGAAACACTTACAGATGTAGGTTTAACAATAAACTTCAATGATGGCGCAACATCAGTCTTAACTGCATCTTCAGGAGCACAAAATCAATTAACTTGGTTAATAAAGTTCAATTAGGAGAAATAGATGATGGAACAAGAAGCGCAAAAATGGTACAGTAGAAATAAAAAGTTTGTTTGGGTAGTATTAGCTGTAATTCTTTTATTTGCCTTCGCAAGTTCAATTCCAAGTCTTAGCATAACAGGTACATCATTTAATCAGGGAACTCAAGGTCTCAATTTTAACTTCGCAACAATACAGACACCCTCAGGCTCAGAAGTTGCTATTAATCCACAAGCCATAGATTACCAAGCAAGTGGTGGACCAGTGATAGGTGGTTCCATTGGACCATTTACAGTTGATACAAGTACAACAAATAACCGAGTTTATACATGGCAAATCCAAAATGGAACAGCAACAGATAAATACCAAGCAAACTTAGTTGAATGTAGTATGTCATTTGACCTTTTTGAATCAGGAACAGGTCCAGAGGCAGGTCCAGCATATAGTTCTGGATTTTCAAATATTCTTGTCCCTTCGCCTACAAGTTATAATGGTTACAATATCTGGATAAAAATAACACCTCAACAAGCAATTCCATTTGCAAACAATCCTAATGAATTTTACATAGCTCCAGCTTATATTGGTTTAACATCATCTGTTAATTGGGGAATTGAAAAAGTAGGTAGTTCAGGTACAGGTGCTCCAGCAATAACAGTAGCTCAAATAAATGGAGCAGAAGAAACATCGCCTATGGCTCAGGGAGATGTATTTCCAATCTACTATGCTATAGGAGGCGCATCAGTTCCGCTATCAACTACAGATTCTTTTCAAGGACAGCCTTTGAGCCCAGTTCTATTTCAGAACCAATATTACATTGAATTAAACATTCAAAAATTAGCTGCAGTTAACAGTTACAGTATTCTTTATGGCTCATTTGGTCATTTATGGGCATTTCCAACAGGTACATTTGACTTGACATGTTACGTTTGGCTCGTAGGCGAATGGACAACTTATTTCAGTCCTGGACAACTTCCAACACAAGTGCAACACGCAACTCAGTTCGGAAGCTCAATAACAGCATTTGGTGGAATAGCAAATTTCTTAAACGATTTACTTAATCCTTTCGGCAACTTAAGCTGGCTTGTGTGGGTATTTGTACTGATAGTTGTACTACTTGTAGCCTATTGGTACTTAGTGAAACGTAAACCAAAAGAAGGTGAAGGAACAGGTAAACTTCAGAACAAATACTTCGGCATATCACTAACCAACTGGGTAATCTTAGGTGGCTTAGCGATTGTCGATATATTTGATATTGAAATCTTTCCCATAGATATTCTGACAGATATAGGTACTCTTGGTTTCTTATGGTATATATGGCAAAGAAGAAGCAAAGAGGGATAAATTTACAGGAGTAGAGGTGAAAAAACTAAATGGAAAAATCTAACCAAAAACTATTAGCACTTGTAGTAATTATAGTCATAGCGTTTGCAAGCTTCATGTATTTGGGAGGGTACTTTAACACATCAAAAACAGGTACATCTAAAACATCAGGCAACGGTGCATCAAGTACAAACGCAGCCACAATAACAGTTACTTACACTGATGGTTCAAAACAAACATTTTCATCAGCACAATCAGCATCAATCCTAAAATCTGAAAGTTTGGTTAATGGTGGAAAAACAGCATCATCAATTAACACAAACTTAGATATGGTTCCAGTTTATACAGGAACAGTTTCAAGTTACACTATAAATTCAGGGACATTCTTCGTCGAAATAGCAGTTGGTACAGTAACAAGTTGGGCTCAGGCACAAAGCTCAAGCACAACAATCCTTGACGTTGTAGGAGATGTAGCAGTACAACCAGTTTCACCATTACCAACATTTCCAGCTTCAGGAGGTTCAGTAATAGTTTGCAGTTCAACAGCTAGTGGAAATCAAGTACCATTTACAGGACCGCTATACCAGCAAGGACAAACCTACACCTTAATTGATGAGATATCAGGATTCAGTATTAGTGGAACATTCAACGACGGTTCAACGTTTGGACCAGTATCTGCAGGAATAGCAACATGCTTCTGGACATTCCAATATCAATCTTCAGATACATTCACAAGTGTTAGCGTAAACTTCGCATTAAGCTCATCTTAAACCCCTCTTTTCTTTTTTGAAAAGATAACAATTAAGGTAACAAAAATGGTGGGAAATAAAAAAATTCAATTAATTACTGTAATTGGATTAATAGCTTTAGTTATCTTTATGTTTGAAATACCAAATATTCAGCAACTTATCAAGCCAAAAGCTACCTCATCCTACATTACAGCACAGGTCATATTAACTAATGGACAAGTTGTGAACTTATCTTCACTTCCAAAAATACCAAGTTTAAAAGTTCTCAATCCTTCAAATGGCGGAACAGTATCTTCAATCAACACCAATCTGTATCTTACACCTACATTTACACTTGCTCTAGGTACAACAATATCAAGTTACACAATAACAGGAAACCTCCAAGTTGAAATTATATCTGATTCTTCAGGTGGTGGATTGACAAATGGTGAAGTTGTTTACAATTCGGGTGTAATACCCATAAGTCCTGTCAATCCATTACCGACATTGACATCAGGAAGCTCATCAATAGTTGCAAGTTCAACAGTATCAACGTCTGGGCAGCCTTTTACAACAACTTACTTGAAAAGTGGTTACATGTACAGTCTTGAAGACATATGTTCAAGGATAACACTTACAATAAACTTTAGCGATAATTCATCTGCATCACAAATCGCACCAAATGCATCAATAAACTGGGAGTTTGAATATATATCTTAAAACATCAATTTAGGTGAAAAAAATTGGAACAAAAAATATCGTGTAAAACTTGTCAAAAAACAATTGACAAAGAGTCGCAAATAAAAAATATCCGTATTGGTAGGTTTTTGTCGAGACTGGGAGGCAAAAAGATGAAGTTTTCCAAATTATTCAGCTCCAACAAAATAAAAGCTATTTTACATGTTTCAGAAAAAACAACACAGAAAAGTTTGTCTGTAAGCTTAATCTGTATCTTGCTTGTCGGGATTGGATTAGTGTTTTTTGAGAACATGAATTTTGGTTACGCCACGACTACTGGCGTTTTAGGTTACACTGATTTTTCTTATAAAGGCTACGATTCTTCGGCTGTTTCTCCTGGGCAAGCATCAATCTGCGTTATTCCATTATATACGCCTTGCAACATGACAGTTACAGGAATGGGTTGGTATGGATTCAGTGGAAACAGCGGAAATTGGAATCCAGTGATTTATAGTAATGTTGCTGATCAACCTACCTCACTGCTTTATAATGGCAGTAGCGCCACAATGGTTGGCACTGGACAGGAAATTGCAACGGGTCTTTCCTATGATCTTGTAGGTGGACAAGAATATTGGTTTGGAGTGTTTGAAAATGCAGGTGAATGGTTAGCAGGTACAAACCAAGCAACTTCAGGTACATCATACGAAGACGTAGCTACTTATCCTAATGCACCTATTACCTTCTCGGTTTCAAATACCGCCAGTGCAACCTTATCTCTTTATGTAAACTATACTGGAACATCTGCCAATTATCCACCTACATTTACAACCGTCACCTATAACGCTACTCGCGCTGGGCAAACTTCACTGTTTTCCATACCTGTTTCCGATTGGACTAATATTCAAGGCTATAAATTCAGCACTAACGCCACAGGAAGTATGGTTAACGGAACATATACTACGCTTGCGGGTTCTCCAACTTCAGTGACTATTAACTCTACAGCAGTTATGCCTTCCGTTGGAAACTATTTGTCTGTTCAATGGTTCGCCAACGGAACAGATGGAACATGGGGAAGCAGTTCAGTATTCACTTACTTAAGCTGTGCTATTTCAGCAGGCGAGCCATACATTGTCGGCAACCAATTTTACTACGCAAACGGAACAGTCATGGTTCTAAAAGGCATGGACTGGACTTGGCTCCAAGACAGCTCAGAAGGTTCCTTCATGTACCCCAACGGAACAATAATATTCACCACTTGGAGCACCGAAGGCGTTAATGATTTACTTACCTTCATGCAAGCATCAGGCTGCAACATACTTAGACAGCACTTGACAGTTCAATATTGGTTGCAAAACACCAATTCTTATCAAAGCGAAGTAGAATACTTTGTAACTCAAGCATGGAATAGAGGAATCTTCTCAGACCTTGAGTTTTACAGTGACAACTCAACTGGTACGCAACCAAACGGTTTGCCCTGGCAAGATAACAACGGGATTTTAAGCAGCAGCGCGGACTTTGTAAATCTCTGGGGTAATTTCAGTACAACATTCAAATCATACCCATCAGTAATTTTTGAGTTGTGGAATGAACCGCAAGGTAACGAAGCAACATGGTTCAGCGTATCACAACAATGTATTGACAGAATCCGTTCTGTCGGAGCAACTCAGCTCATAAACATCATGTACGGCTACGGCGTTTACTTTGACTTTTACGGTGGTTATGTACCTGGTGGAGCTGCAAGTAACATGAATTGGATTTCCACTTATCCATTATCTGATCCTTGCGGAAACTTATTTTACAGCACTCATTTGTACCGAGATCACTTTTTCAATTCATCAAACGGCTACCAACAAGTTTACAGCTACTACGACATGAATTACGCTTTAACCGCTTGCGGAGTTATCGGTTCTTCTTATCCGATTTGGGTAGGCGAAATAGGTGCAAATCTTTGGGCGTCAGATCAAACGAATGAAACAAACTGGTTCAACAATACACTTACAATACTTGACCAAAACGGCATCGGATATGCTGGATTTGCTGCACCACCTTATACGCAAGGCACTACTGGATTCGGGTTTGTAATAGCTGGCGATGCAAACTATACGTTAGGTGCCAGTGGCGAAATTATGGTTAACCATCTGGGAGGAGAAAGTTATACTGCTTACATAAGTAATCCATCACCTTCACCAAATTATTATATGGCTGTTTCAGGTTCAGAGTATCAGATGCTTGATTCTTCGCAGAGTTTGCTTTATCAAAGTACAAATTCATCTCAAGTATTTAGCGACATAATAGGAAATTGCTCTACAGGGTTCATAGTGTATTTTGAAAACGGAACATATAATGTAACTTCAATGTGGACTATGCTTTCTGTTAATGACGTTACTTTAGATTTTGCAGGCGGCTCTCTTCTTGCCGCTGTTAATGGGCTTGATACGTCTGTTCTGATGGTTGGGGAACCTGATTATAGATGTGACAACATCACAGTAAATGGTATCACGATAAATGGAAACGCTGCAAATCAAGTGATAACGTATGCATATATTGATTATGCCCAAGTAATTGGATACCCAAACGGTATATCTATTTCAGGTTCAAATGATGAAATAGATTTTGCTAACATTACTAATTGCCGTGTTATGGGTGTCTCTATAAATTGGTGCTCTTCTTCAGGTTCTATTACACCTTCATCAAACAGTGGCGTAGTGAACAGTAATATTTCAAACTGTGGCTGGAACGGGGTGACGTTTTATGGTGGCAACACAAGTTATTTGGTAAACAGTCAAATCTATGGTTGTAGTGATGGTGGCGTAAGTTGCACGGGTGGCTCTGGCAGTGTGGTAACTGGCAATTACATTCATGATATGAACGGAACTACAGGTTCAGAAAACAGCGAAGTCGCAGTAGCTATTGAAGGCGTAGGTAATGACGTAATCTACAACAACACGATTTATAACTCTTGCATTGGAATATGCAATGAAGGATACTCAAATAATAATATTTCAAATAACACCATAAGCGTTAGCCCAAGCTATTATGTCTCTTATGGTTCAGGAGGTTCATGGGCACCTAGTAACCCAGTTGTTTTTCATGAGACATGGGGGATGATACTTAATGGCAATAACGACATAGTTACAAACAATACGATTTCGGCCATGCTTACAAACGCAACATCAGGCTACTATAACACTGGTGGAGATGGCATTTGGCTTGTAGCAGAAAACAGCACCTTTATAGGATATAACGATATTTTTAGCTGCCAAGCTTATGGAGTTTACACTAATTACCTTGATACTGGCATCTCCAAAACTGATTTCTTTTTAAACAATATTTTTAGCGGAAACACTAACAGCGCTTATTATGCATATTCTGGCGAAGCAGGAGCATTTAACATGACCTTCTTAAACAATATTGGTTTAACTGGTTTTCAAACTTTAAATGTTACTAGTGATGGAAAAGGAGTAATTTCTGAAACAGACGGTAACGAAAACTTAGAGTCAATAATAAATGTTCAATCAGATACAGGTTGGCAGTTTCCAACAGGAGACACTTTAACAATAACAGACACGCCAAATACCAGCTACATATTTGGTTCATGGCTTCTTAACAATACAGTAAATACGTCAAATCCAGTTGCTATTGTCTTAACTGGTGGAACTAATTTAACGTTAGCATCAGCATCAACTGGCAGTGGAGGCGGGGGAGGCGGAGGAGGCGGAGGTGGAATAACTCAATCAACTTTCATTTTAACAGTCACAGTTGAAAATGGAACTCAACTTCTACCTAACATTCAAGTTACATGCGGAAGCCAAAATGCTTACACCAACCAGTATGGAGTAGCAACGTTCCAAGTGGTAATTGGTTCCTACACAGTTTCGGCAACCTATGAAGGTATAACAAAAACTAAAACAATCAACATCACACCACCACTTGATACTTTAACACCATACAATCCATCTGTAACTTTGAATTTTGCATCTTCAACATCGCCAACACCACAACCTCCAGACTATACAATATACATTGTAATTATTGCAGTCATAGCCTTGGTTTTTGTGTTGTTGGGCAACACTAAGAAGAGGAGAGGATGAAATTTAAAATTTAAAATAAACTATCTTTTCTATTTAGGTGTGATTTTTGTAGTTGAAATAGGATGACTCTGAAATTGAAAACAAAAATTGTTGGTTTTCCCTGTATCGTACTTAACGCGGTCACTTTAGGAGTTATTTCACTTATTTCTCTTGCGATTTCTATGCCAATCCATGAATTATGTCACTTATTGATATTAATAGTGACTGGTGGACAAGGATACATCAAGTTAGGAGGATATGGGTTTCTTACCTCTTTTACAGTAATAACGAAAGCTGGTTATAGTCTGACTGCAGTTAACTTTGCTGGTGGATACGGAGCAGGATTAACATTTCTTTTTGTAGCTCTTTTGCTATGGAAAACAGGGCATACATTACTTGCAAGTGTTTTAATACCAGTAGTTTGTGTTCAAGTTGCCTATGGCACATTTGAAGGTCTTTTTATTTCTACTATTTCATGGAATATTTACTTCTTTTTTGCTCAAATTGTGATTCTTAGCGTTTTTTTAGTTACTTTTTTCTTTTCGGCTTCTTACATACTTTTTCGGGAGATAAACTAAAATGAAGATTTTACATAAAAAACTAAGCGTTTTCAATATTGTTGGTGTAGCAACCCTTTTTGGAAATGCCTTCTTAGCTGTTTGGATGTTTTTTGACATTAACACTATTGGTATTTATGGTGCTTATGAACCTCGAATATGGGTAAGAATACCCGAGTTTGCAATAGCAATATTCAGTTTAATTTACGTTGTTTACCTGATTAAGTTACTGATTAATCAAACAAGAGTGTAACAAATATGCGTTACAAAAAACTTTTAGTCTTCGTATTTCTCTTGGCTCTTTCGGTAGTAATATTAGTTAATATTCCGTTTGCACATGCAACCACTTATACGGTGACAGCTGAAAGCACAAATGGCGAAGGGTCTTTCACCGTTTACGATGTAACGACGAGTACAGGATACACTGGTACAGGATCTGCGACAGGAACTATTAATGGCGGTGACCAAGTAGAAATTTCAGTAACTCCTCCGTCTGGCACAACATTTAGCGAATGGATTTCGGGTTCAACCTACATTTATACGAGTTCATACACATTTACTGATAGCAATGTAAATCTTGTGTTTTATGCTTATTTTAATGTTGCAACAACTGTTAACAGCGCCTATGGCATCATATCAAATCCAAATGCGGTTGTGCAGCAAGGAGGCAGCGACGACGTAAGCGTATCAGGCAGCCCAGTTTCGTTAGGCACAGGCGAACAAGCAGTTTGCACAGGTTACACGACTACAAGCTATGGCAGCGGCAGCGGAACCAGCGTAGACCTCACGAACCTTCAGACCGCCCAGACAGTAACGTTCAACTGGCAAATCCAATATTACTTAACGGTAAATTCAGCGTATAGCACAACATCAGGTAGTGGCTGGTATAATTCGGGTGCTACGGCAAGCTTTAGCGTAACTTCTCCAGCAAGTGGCGGTAGTGGTACTCAATACGTTTTTTGTAGTTGGTCTGGTTCAGGATCAGGTGCCTATAATGGAAGCATAAATTCTGAATCCATCACAATGAATAATCCTATTAACGAAACTGCCGCATGGACAACTCAATACCAAATTACCATAACCTCATCAGGTATAAGTACAGATTCTTCGGGAACAGTTGCTACACTTGGAGGAAACGTCGAATCTCAGTCTTCTCTACCTTATTCAGAATGGTTCAACAGTAGTACATCTTGCAGTTTCTCTTTCACTTCACCTGTAACTTCAACAGTGACTGGCAAAGAATACATTTGGTCAACAACATCTGGTCTGTCACAAACATCCCAAAGCAATTCTTTCACAGTAACAGGAGCAGGAACAATTACTGGTACATTTACACCTTGGTATCAATTAACAATTACCTCACCTTACGGTTCCCCATCGGGTTCAGGTTGGTACGCTTCTGGAAGTCAACCAACTTTCAGTATAACATCTCCCTCAAACATCATTAGTAGCGAAAGTCGAGAACTCTTTTCTTTATGGTCAGGTAGTGGTTCAGGTGCCTATTCAGGCTCATCTCCTTCAGCATCGGCAACTATGAATGCACCCATAACAGAAACTGCAAGTTGGAACACACAATACTACGTAACATCTTCTTCAGATGCAAATTCAACAATAACTCCTTCAGCATGGGAAACTGCTGGAACTTCTCCAATCTTTTCTTATTCACCAAATGCTGGACATAACCTGTCAAACCTTATTGTTGATGGTGTATCAACATCGCTTATTACCTATCCAACAAGTTACACCTTTACCAGTATTTCAACATACCACTCAATCTCAGTTAGTACATCAAACATAATCTACCAAATAGTAGCATCAAATGATTCACATTCAATAATTTCCCCTACAGGAACAGTTTATGTTAGCTATGGTGGAAGTCAAACATTTACAATATCTGCTAACACAGGTTACAGTATTTCAACTGTACTTGTCAACAGTGTGAATCAAGGAACAATAACATCCTATACATTTCCAGATGTTTTATCAAACCAAACAATTTCAGTAACATCAACTCAGAACCCTTCAACCCAAGTTAACATTACCCAAATAATCTGTCCTATTACCCACACAGGAATAAACCAAAATGTGAATCTATCATATTATTTAATTTACAACACAAACGGAACAGGTGTAACATCTGGTAACATCACAGTAAACGAAATTTTAACTTCAATCAACAATGGATGGGCAAACTTTACGGCTACAAATCCAACAGTAGCACAAATAAACTTTACTGTTTCTGCCGTAAACTGTGGTGGAATAGTAAATTTTGTTCAAGCAAACAACATAACAGATGTTTTAATACCAAATCCTTTAGTCATCTTTGACAATTTAGAAGTAACAATGTCCAGTTCATACAATCAGCCAACTAATGGTGCTACAATTGTCATATCTTGGACGATTATACGACAATACGATGGTTCAGTAGTTTCCAGTTTCACTGCAAACGTAACACGAGACGGAGTTGCTGTTCTTAATAACACAAGCTTATCAAGTGGAACAGATTCAGATTCAAACATTGCCCACGTCTATTCAGTTTCAGGTATAATAGACAACACTTATGGAATAACATCATTCACAGTTACTCCGACAACAGTGACGTGGTCTGCTACTCCATCAGGCGGAGGTGGGGGAGGTGGAATAAGTAGTACATCACCGACCCAAACGCCTGTTATAACACAGCCAACAACTGCTCCTATAACAGCAACTCTTCCAACTTCTGCTGAATATGCCCTCATAGCCATAGGCTGCATATTAGTAGGTGTAACATTTGTTGGAGCAGAACAACAACAAAAACGCAAATCTAAAGGCACATCAATCTCCAAACTAGCCAAAGGCAACCTACCAGACATGAGTGGAATTGAAAAATCTTTCACAAAAGCCCAAAAAACTTTAACTAAAAACCTATCCAAACCGAGCAAAACATTAGCGAAGATGCAACAAAAAAGTTCAATTCACAAAGTAGCAACAAAAATCAAAAAGAAATTGAATAAAAAATATAAAAACCCACTTGGAGACTATTGACATGCTCACACCTACGTATAGGTATGGGCTTCTTGCTTCAACGTTAGTCCTTCTTGGACAGCTCCACAAGCGTTGATTTCCGTATGCCCTACGGTACGATTCAAAATATTGATAGAGGCGTTCAAGTCACGGTCAAGAACCAAACCACAACTTGGACACCTATGTTCTCTTTCCCAAAGAGCCTTTGGAACTATTGCCTTGCATCTACTACATTCTTTTGTTGTGTTTGCTGGGTCAACAAATACAACTTTGCAACCAGCACTCTCAGCCTTGTAGCAAAGCATATTCACCAACATACCCCATCCAGCATCATTAATCTGCTTCCCAAACCGCTCCTGAACCATACCTTTAATGTTGAGGTTTTCAAGAGAAATCAAACTATACCGATTTACCAAGCTACACGAAGTTTTATGCAGAAAATCCAACCGTGAATTACCAAATTTTTCATAAGCTCTCGCCAACTTTAACTTAGCCTTAAACCTGTTACGGCTACCCTTCTTCTTCTGCGAAAGAAGTTTATTTAGAAAAGCAATTTTATCTTCATATTTCTTGATGAAACGTGGATTCGTGATAACTAAACCATCAGAACAAACCGCTAATTTAGATAAGCCGAGGTCAATTCCAACGTAGATTCCATGATTAATTTTTGGTTGGACAGGTGGTTCTTCAACGATAAATACTACAAACCATTTTCCAGATGACTCACGTTTCAAAGTCAAAGTCTTGATTTTGCCCTTAACGTGACGATGTAGTTTCAACTTAATTGAACCGAAAGGTGAAACATCTACACGATTGCCAATTAGTTTGAAACCCATCTGTGGATAAACAAGGCTTTTCATTCGGTCAAAACTTTTGAATCTCGGAAAACCACATTTCGCACCTTGCTTTTTTAACTCGATAAAACGCCAAACTGCTTCAATAAGTCTATCGACGAGTTCCTGAGCAACTTGGCTGAATAAGCCTTGATGCTTAACCATTTCACGGAGTTCCTTCTTTGAAGCAAACTTTTTCTCGCTTTTGTACTTACTTTTTGAGTATTCAAGCATCCTGTTCCAAAGCTCTTTCGACAACCACAAATGATGATTCATAGTTTCAGTTTGTGTTTTATTTGGATAAAGTCGAAATCGGTAGGCTCGCATGTTTACTAACTCTTTCGTTTTTCAATCAAAGCAGTTATGATTTCGTCGTATAATTCTCTCTTATTTATTCTTAGTTTTTCAGTTTATCACGTGTTTCTTTTCTTAATATAAATTAGTAAAGAAATAATGATAGCCAACAAAAATGCAATTACTACAAGAGCTATAGTGGTTATTAATAAAAGAGATGATTTAGCAGTTGGCGTGGAAGTTGATGTTGAAGTTGGAGAGGATGAAGAGGTTGGTACAGGACTTGACGGAGAACTTAGTGGAACATTCGCAGGTACTGATATTGTTTGTGGATTACTCCAAGGGCTTGTCGTGCCAGTGAAAATATAGTAATCTCCATACGGGTTACCTCCTTCCCAAAAGTAACTTCCCAGTATTGCCTGAACCCGAATACTGACTTGAGTTCCCAAATAATCTTCAATACTGAATGATAATTTAGTGTAATCTGAACCTGACGTTTGCTCTGGTGGAAGAGTTACCTTATTAACGGGGTATGTGACGTTCACGCCGTTTATTTGAACGCTATAATAAATTGACCCGTATGAAGGATTAAACTGTTGATTCTTGATTGTCAGATTTATGTTGCTGTAGGGGTTAGTATAGCCAAGGTTAGCTACAATCTGTCCAGTGTTGGGGTCTAAAGAGTAAGTGGTGTTTACTATCGTGGGAGGACCAACAAGTTGTACGGTAAACTGCGGAACAGATGGCGTAGGTATTGTTGAGGGCGTAGGTGTAGGTGTCTGAGCAAATGTTGGTTTAGCCATTATTAGACTTGAGACGACTAAGAGAACAATAAGAAGCAATGAGAAACTCTTGCCTATTCTACCCATACTTAGTTTTAGAGACGGTTTTCGATAAAAGGGTTCTTGTAAAGATTTCTTGACACAAAAAGCGTGCGCTGCTATTACCAAGTACATTCTAAGGTTTATGTTCTTTTCTTCTCTATGGTTTAATTGAATTGCAGTGTACTCTATAATAACCATATGATTACTATATAACAACTTATTTATAAGTGTTAAGTTTTTATTTATTTCACAGCCAAGGTATGTGGGGTTTCCGCTTGCCCTCAGCTAAAAGTTTAAAAAGATAAACTACTAATAATAAATATGGAGCACAAAAATGATAAAAGTTCAAACAGTCTTAATGATTGCAACTATTCTGTCAGGTTTATTGTTTACAGGAGTAGTTTTAACAACACCATACACTGTTCCACATACACCAGTTCACTATACGGGTTCAGTTACAACAGTCTTGCCAAATACAATTGAATCTGTAGGTAGTCCACCTACTCCAAGTCCAAGTCCCACTCCCATATCAACAACATATAATTACACTGGATAGAGGTGATAAAAAGTGATAACAAAAAAACGAATAGGATTGTTTTCAATAGTCGCAATACTTATGATTGCATCAACACTATTTGCAGGAATGTCAATTCAATCTCAGGCACAAGTAACATCACTAAAATCTCAAATAGCAGCAATGCAACTACAACTAAAAACTCTTGAATTGCAAGCATCACAAGGGAATACTACAGCATCAACTATGTTAAACGATTGGATAGGCACAATAACAGCAGTTGAATGCAATGCCCAAGGGCAAGTAATACAAACATCATATGGAGTGAATAAAGACCCTTTAACAACATACGGTTCAATGTACCTGTTAAACATGGCAATATTTACAAACATCACAACGCTTTGTACTTATATGACATTGAGTAACGATACTTCAATTCCAGTTACAGCAACTGAACTAACAACACTAATTACAAATGATGGCTTATCAGTAACGGGTGCATTAACGCCAATAACGTATCAATACTGTACTACAGCGTCAGGTTTAAGCCGATGTGTAGTTTTCAACAATACATTTACTGATTCATCAGCAAACCAAAACGTAGTCCAAACAGTCGGAATGTGCGCAAATTCAGCAGGAACATCAGCTTTAGTATGTGCAGGTGAATTTACCCCATCAGTTAACTTAGCGCCAACAGATACGCTTAACATACAATACAACATAACAATGCCATGTGGTTAAGAACCACATCTTTTTTCTCTAAGTTTTTTTTTTAAGTTTCCTATATCTTCAAACAAAGTGAATAGATGAAGTTCAAAAGAAAATTACAAGTTTCACTAATCATTTTTATACTGTTAAGTGTCTGTTTTATTTCTGTTTTTGAACCTAGTTTTTTGTTTCCTGTTCAAGCTCAATCTTCAGGTTCAAATGGTTCTGGAATACAATTAGTTCAAGGACCAGACCAACCTTACTTTCAAGCAAGCAACTTGACAGGGTATTCAGAGCAGGCTGTGGCGGATTATAATGCCTATTTTAAAAGTAACAGTGGCACATCGAACTGTACATTGTACCAGAATAATGGCTATACTGTCGGCATAGATATTTCAACTTCGCAACTGCACTACTGCGCTAACTCTTCCTATTCCTACGCGATAATCGGCATGGCTACCACAATGAACCCGTTAAGCACATCTTTGAGCGTTTCTGGAACTACTGCGACTTATGCAGGTGCTTGGGCTAACACTGATTTACAGTTTCAGGCTTTTGGGGATGAACTGAAAGAAACATTGATTAACAGCGGTGTTTATGCTTCAGAATCTCCAAGCTTGACAGCATATTTAGAATATGCCGAAAATGTTTACTACAATAATTCAATGACAATTTATGCTAATGGAGTGGGTTATTATCAGACTTCGCAGACTTTCACGACTCAAGGTAAAGTAGCCTTCAACGGTCCAAGCAATGTGACCGAGTTTTATTTTCCAACCCCAACCGTTTATGATAGTGCTGGGAACACGGTGACGGGGACTTGGCATGTATCAACCAGCAACGGAATCTTAGTTGTAAATCTTTTAGTTCCAATCGGCTTCATTAATTCTGCATCTTTCCCGATTTACATTGATCCGTCAATTTCAAGAGTTCAAGGTAACTGTAGAGCCACAACTACTTCAACGACTTTAACGGTGACTATGGGTTCTACAGGTTCTGACTTGACACAGGGCGATTTAGAAGTTCTCTGTTTTGGCTCTTGGAACACTACTGCCATCACAATCTCATCTATAAGTCAAACAAACGTAAACTGGGCAACAAATGGTGCTGGGCTGCAAATTCAACAGACAAATTTGGATACTAATTATTATTATGCTGCAATTTACGTGGGAATAATAGGAAGCGGAGCAACAGCAACTGTCACACTATCACTTTCAGGTTCAAACGGAATCTTTGAGGATATAGCTGATATTTGCGAGTACTCTGGGTTGGCACCAAACAACTTTCTAGATGAAACGGCTGTTTCGAATGATGCTTCTGGGGCTTGCGTAACTGGCACTACAGCAACCACAACACAAGCCAACGAATTAGATATTGGTGCCATCATGACCGCTGGATACACTTTAGCCACTCCGACGTATGGTAATTTGCTTGATGGGGCATCTTTGGGATATTTAGAGTACATAACAAGTTCCACATGGGCAGCAACCAATGGAGTAGCTACAAATACTTATGGCGCTTATGCTGGTTGCATCGCCACTTTTTTTGCAGCGGGTCCAACGTTCAGCAGTGGTTATCAATATGTTGGTAATCCTAATTGCAGGGTAGATAGTATAACTGATGTTGGCACTCACAGCAACTTTACAGCACAACAGCAAGCTCCAATAGCAAACAATCCTTACAATGATACTTTAACTGAAGCGAATACGGTTTCAAACACAACAAGTAGCTTTGGTAACACTGCAACAACTGACTCATCTTACACTACTGAATCAAGTCTCCATATTATTGGAATGAACTATACTACTCCAGCAAATGCCTACAAACTCTACAATGTCACTGCTAGAGTCAAATACAGTGCAAGTACCATGAATATGGAATGCATCCTTGTCAACTACACAACAAGTGCAGTCATAGCTACCACAAGCAATGTAAGTGTAACTACAACTAAAGGGTGGTTCACAGCGTCTTTTGCTTCACCACCTGTTGTAAATGCCAGTAGCATCTATTTGCTTATGGTTGTTTCCTCTGGAACTTCATTGTGGACATATTATTCTTCCACAACAACAGGTTATCAGTACGCAGGAAGTTTAAGTAGTTGGACAGCAACATCAGTAACTTCTTTAACCCATACAAATGACACAAACTATGAAATTTATGCTAATTGTTCAATTGGAATTCCAAACTATCAATTAGGTTTAGAAGAACAATTCACTTCTGTACCGTCAGGCTACACATTCCAGCAGCTTGATGTTTCAACCTGCACATGGACAACAACAGATACTATTGGGTTGCAAGCTTGGACTGGAAGTGCATGGACAACAATAGAGAACCCATTAACTGTCAATAGCTGGAATAATTATACTTCAATAGGTACTTACATTTTGAGTGGAACCTTAACCATCAAGTTTATCCAAGAAACACAAGCGAGCAGTACAACACAGGACACATGGGCAAAAGACTGTTGTGTACTTTACTTGTATAATTCAACAGGTGCATTTACAGGTACAGTTACATCAGTCTTTTCAAATATAGCAGGTTCAGCACCAGAACAGCAGGTTTTAAGTAGAACAGGTACAAGTACATTCTCTAATTTAGCCAATTTACTTTCCAGACAAAGTATATTAACCAGAAGTTCTACATCATTATTAAGCAATTTACTGAGCTTATTAGCTGAACAACAAGTCTTAAATAGAGTTTCATCTTCACTATTAGGAAACTTAATTGCTTCTCTCTCAAGGCTTTTTACAGGAAGTAGAACATTAACATCTGAAATTAATAATCTTTTATCTTCCGTTAGTAGCCAAACAACAAATTCACGTTCTACAACATCTCTCTTAGGTAGTTTATCAAATACCTTATCTCGGTCATTTGTTGGGTCAAGAACAACTTCTTCTTTACTAAATAATTTGATAAGTTCAAATAGTAGACAAACAGTTACAAATAGAGTATCTACTTCTCTATTGAACAATATGTTTCAATTACTAACTGAACAACAAATTCTTTCTCGTTCCTCTACATCGTTATTAGGAAATTTGATAAATTCAGTTAGTGAACAACAAATTTTGAACAGAATCCAAACATCTCTTTTAGCAAACTTGATAAATTCTTTAACTCGTCTGTTTACTGGTTCAAGGACAACAACCCAGACAATTAACAACCTTTCAACATCTACCAGTAGCCAAACTACTAATTCAAGGTTATCAACATCACTACTTAGTAATATTTTGCCATCAATTACAAGAACAGCTGTCTATTCACGTTCAGTTGAAATATCAATCTTTTCAAATACATTTGTTAACTCAATAACTATAACTTTGTTTCCGCCTTGGCAACCTACTTCACAATCAACAAGTGGTGGACAAACTTCGGGACAAACATTACCAACACCTACTTCGACACCTTACATTCCGTCCATCACAATCACAACACCACAAGGAAGAGTGAACATTATTCTATTAGTTGTCTACATAGCAATTGGCTTAATGATTGCACTACTGATTTCCACTGTAACAACCAGAAACCAAAAGAAGAAGAAAAAACGTAAATTTCAACAAGGTTCACCTTATAAAAGTCCGCTGGTAAAATATACATGATTAAAATCCCAAAGAAATCCTGTGTATTACTGAAAATCAAACCTGAACTACAGTTAGCTTATAAAGAAAAAATCTTCATTGAAAATGACGAAAATCATCCTATTCAAATTGAAGCAATAGACAACCTTGAAGCCTTAAACCACAAAATCACAATCAAAATTAAATCCCCTAAGAAGACACATTTAACAGCCTAATCAAAACATCCTTATACCTACCCCTATGATTAAGAATACCAGTCTTATCCAGCCAATCAGGGTGAAAATATAAAACATCATATTTTGAAGCAATTTTAAATGCTTCGCTTTGTCCTACTTCATAACACAAAGCATCTAAACATACCCAATCCCTTACACCAAAATATTTCAATGAACATTGTTGTTGTAACCCCTTCGTAAACTTGTGCCAAACAATTTTAGACAGTAACCTTTTTACACCATGTTGGTTAAAATAATGAATTTGTTTTTTATAACCTAATTTCTTCAAATGAGAAGAAAGAATTAACAATTCACTTTCAACATTTGAAACAGCATGCAATCCTATTTCATGTTTTGAATTATTGATAAGCTGCAAAAATTCATTGTCTGGGATTGTACTATTTGTCACAAACCATATTACATGAATATCCTTTTTTGAATTGTTTACTATTCTTGCAATTTCTTTAGCATTTGCTAAGTATCCTTTGCCAAGTTTAGTTCTCAGAAATACTGAAAGAAAATTTTTTAACCTTAAATTGTATGGATAATCACAATCAACACGAATAATCATATTCCTTCCTCAAAAGTCTGTTCTAGAGTATAATCGTGTGGACCGCCATATTTCAAAAAATCATAGGTTTCACTACAAAGCCACCATATATAAATTGGAAACAGAAAAATAATGTAAACTATTATTTCAATTGTTCTTTTTTTACTCACAGCAGTGTTCCTCTTTATCAATCAATTTCTTATCTTCCTTTGAATTCCAATGTAACCATGCATGAATTATGATTCCAGCTACAATTATGCAAACAAAAATTGCAACATCAACATAAGCCAAATTAACCATATACTTCACCTCTTGAATCTTTTTGAATTTGTCGAAGTCTTTGAATTACCCTCTTCGGTTCTTTAAACAGTCTTGGCACACCTTTTTTGATAATATACCATTTCTTCTTTCTCAAAATATGTTGAGCCTGTTGTTTCTGTGACAACCTAACGAGTTCTTCAATCTGTTCTGGTTCCCATTCGGGTGTTCTCAACATATGTTTTACATTTGTTGAAGAAGAAAAATTATTAAATTCACTTCCAACCAAATACCCTTTTTCCTTTGCAATATTAAACATTCTTGTCCCTTGAATTGGAATAGCATTCCTTACCATGCAATCATAAGCACCTAATTCTCTAAGTTTTTGAGCGAACTTTACTGTTTCTTCTGCTTCATCTAATGTTTCGCCAACAATTCCAATCACAAAAAAGCAGTTTACAGTGAAACCTAATTTAAGTGCATCCCTCATAACTTCCTCAGTTTTCTCAACAGTCAAACACCCAGATAAACTTCCCTTCTGAATCACATCTTTCAGCACTCTATTTGACCCACTTTCAGCAGGCACATAAATCAGTTTGAAACCTGCCTTTTTCATCAACTTCAAAGTTTCAATATCCAAACTGTGAGCTTGAATACCTTCAGGAACATTTAATTCAAGTTTTAAATTAGCTTGAATGATTTGTCTCATCAATTCCTTCCATCTTTCAGGGTCAACAGTTGCGTTATCATCTGCTATGTAAAACTTTTTACATTTGAATTGAGAAGAGAGAATTCGTAGTTCACTAACTACATCAGCAGGTTCTCTTGGACGCCACTGTTTGCCATTAATCAAAGCCGAAGTACAGAACGAGCAGTTGAACGGGCAACCGCGCGACGTTTCTACCGCTAGTGAATTTATATTATAGTTTTTCCAATTTACCTTAGTCCAATCTGGAATTTTATGTCCTGTCCAATCGAATCTTTTAGTTGTTAAATATCCATCATAATAAGCATAAGTCTTCCATTTCAGAGCGAACTCCTCACCATCACCATTAACTAAAAGTGAAACATCTGGTAGTTGACTTTTTGCATATTCTGTGTTTGCTGTTATACCACTTCCACCTGCAATTGTTCTTATTTTAGGATTTTCAAATTTTGCTTTTCTTGCAAGTTCATTAATATATTTCAGTTGACTTGTAAATCCACTAAAAGCGACAATATCATAATCTTTGAAATCAATATTCAACCAGTAGTCATTTGTTTGCATATCCCAAATTTTTACTTCTATATCTTGAAAGTATGGTGCAAGTGTAATTAAACTGAAAGGTGGATATACTTCACTATCAGAATGCTTAAATGGAACACGAACTAAAAGAATTTTCATCCCCATCAATTCCTATATAAATTTGTTATTGAGTAGTTGATTACTGCAAGAGATTTTAAACTCCACTTGAGACCTACTCAATAACTGTGAATTATGATACATTTTTAACACACCAAATACTATAGATTTCTTTAAGTAGAAATGTCGCAGTACGGTTGATGGCTACATAATGATAAACACCTTTTTTCTTTCTTGGGCAACGAAGTTTAGCATCTTCCTTCATCTTCAAGTAAAGAGGATAATAAATTGAATTTTTTTGTTTGATTAATCCTTCAACTATAACAAACATAATTGGTGGAATTCTTCTGTTGTAATGAAGATTTGATTTACCACTTTTGTGGACTATTTTATGTTTATGACTTGCTTGGGTATAACCACAATAGAAGAGAAACTTTCTTAGACTTGGAAATCTTGAAGGGTGAGCATAGGCTAGGATACCTGATAAACCTACAGTACCTAAGCCTTTAATGTGAGAAACTTTAGGAATATCATCTTTTAACATTTCTTGCATATTTTTTAAAAGAAGTTTTTTAAGGGAAGTAATTTCCTTTAGTTTAAGATTTGGTGGTTCAACTTCAAACTCTTTTCTGTAAGCATAACTCCAAGTTTTTAACACAACAGAAATCTTTGTAACTGCATCATATTGACTTCTTAACCTAAATAGAGGAGTATCTTGAACTTTTATACTATGTATTTTCTGATGTTCTTTATGACTAATAGGAACTGTAAAATCAGGTTTATTAGCTTTGTCTGGGTGATGGTTCTCTAATATTTCTATGATAATTCCTCCAAAAGTTTAGCAACTGCTTGATCAAGTGTTTTAAGATTATTTTTAGCCTTGTAAATAGATAATTTTTGATGGGTTTGTTCTTCTAACTTAAGGCACTTCATAAATAATACTAATATTAGAAGTAGTATTTATAGGTTTTTTATTAAGTTAAAATTATTCATAGTGTAAATTCCAGCCCCAACCATTGTTTCCTCTTTAGCTGAAGTTACTGTAAAGCCTTTCTCTAAGAACCTATCACGTATCCAACCTGTATGAACTTCAACAATACAGGGTTTAAGTTTAAAACCTTGATTTAAATAGTCAATCAGCACCATTTCATACCCTTCAATATCACATTTAATGAAATCATATTCTAAATTCTTCAAATGATGAACTTGCACCATTTCACCAATAATTCTTATATTGTCAATTACATCTTTATTCTTTCTCAGATAACTTAGGTGTTTTTTATCGCATTCAATACAGATAACTTTTTTTGCATGTAACTTGTGAATAAACCACCATGCAACTTCGCCATTGGACGCCCCAATATCTAGCACAGTTTTGCCTTCTAAACTGAAAGGAAAAACATACTCATTTCTTGGCAGTTCAAAAACAAAAGAAGTTATTCCCAAATTGCTAAGTTGCAATCCTGCCTTCTCAATCTGCCTAACAAATCTGTATTTCCAAATTGGTAGAGCATATTCACTATTATCCAAAAACAGTGCTGGAAGATGCTTACGTTTTGAAATACCAAATCTCACATTTTCAACCCCTTAACTATAACTTTCAATTCTTTAATTACTTTTGCTGATAATTCTCTTGTTTGTCTATCAACAATCAACTCTTTATATTTTGCATTTTTCTCCATTCTCCATTATTTATTAAATACATTAGTTCCACTATAAGATGTAAATTCATTTCCTAAAGTTGTAAGACTTCCATCAGAATTTATGAGCATAATCCATTCACAATATGGAAGAGTTGTAGCTGAATAGTTTGGAGGACAATAATTAGAGTCTTCGTCTGCCCAAGCTTGATAAATTGTACCATTAGGGAATGAAATAAAATTATATCCAACTAATTCAATAGGGTAGTTGAATAGCACAAAAACATTAACATTAAAAACTGTCCCAACTGGAACTCCATCAAGTCCAAAAGAAGAAATGTCTGCAACATTTCCAACCGATAATATTCCATTATTAAATTGCCAAGTATATGTATTTCCATGCAAAAAGCTTGAATTAACTTGAACAGTTAAAGAACTAAGTTCACTAAATGCGCCCCATGTAATAACTTGCCAAGTATTACCCGATATTACTGTAACAGTTAAGGTTCTTTCTCCGCTAGTAAAAATTGCACTAGTAAAAACTGCACTAATTGTTGTTATAATTAAAATTGCAATAATAACCCATATAATAATTTTCATTTGCATACTTCCAAAATTATGTTACCGTCAATATAGGGAAAAATCATCTTCTTGTAAACTCTAACATTTCTGAACCCAACAAAATTCAACAACTTTTCACTTCCTCTAATTGAAAACTGCCATTTATGATCCCCTCTCCTAATATCCCTGTTTGTTCTTACAACATCCTTCATCCTCAGAAGCAATAATTGTTTAATTTGGTACAACACCATAACAGAGTCAATTGGCACCGAAGCATAAAATGAACCTTTAAACTTCAACACTCTTTTAGCTTCCTGCATAACATTAGCAGGATTTGTACAGTGTTCAAGACAAGCAACAGCTTCAACTCTGTCAAATACAGAATAAGAAAAAGGAAGATATTCACCACTTGCTTGAACTGTAGTATAAGGTGTTTTCCTGATATCTACACCAAACTCACAATTTTTGTCTCCACAACCAACTGAAAGAATCATTTTTCATTACCCTCCGTTATAGATTATTTCTTCAAGTATAATTCTGTATTCATCATTAAAAAGTACATCATTCTGAGCAAACAGTGCAGGTAAATGTTTTCTACACGAGATACCTAATCTCATTTTCTCGCCTTTTTTACAATTATTGGGTCAATTATTATCAGAAATTTTGATTTTTTATGTTTGAAAAAATAGTTAATAATTATATTTAGATAGGTTTGTGCAACATTTAATTTGTTATATGTTATAGCAAGTTTTGTTTTGTAACCCAACTCGAAACAACTTTGGGAACTTCCAGCAAATCCGTACATAGCAATCCATTCTTTCTTAGCGTAATCTGTATATTCAGTAAGTCCTATTTTTGCTAAAACTCTTTTTCCAGCAAGCCAAAAACTCCAATTCAAATACACGACTGGGTAAACTAAAGGTAATAACATTGAATATTTATTCATTTTTTATTCCTTCAATTATCATGTCTCCATCAACATAAGGAAAAATCATTTTTAAATAAACTTTGACATTCCTGAAACCCAATTCCTCAAATAACACTTTAGTTCCTTTAACATGGAACTGCCATTTATGCGCTCCATCCTTAACATCTTTGTAAAATCTGTAACTTCCCTTTAACCTCAGCAGCAAGATTTGCTTAAGTTGGTAGATTGTTCCCTTAGAATCCTTTGGCACAACAGCTTCAAATTCGCCTTGAACCTTAAGCACCCTTTTAGCTTCCAATATGGCAACAACAGGATTATTTAAATGTTCAAGCACCATTCTCGCACTAACTTTGTCAAATACAGAATCTGAAAAAGGAAGAAATTCACATGAAGCCAAAACAGTAGTGAATGGTGTTTTTCGTATGTCGATTCCAATATTTTTCACTTTTTTGTCTCCGCAACCAATCTCCAAAGTTAATTTTTCACTCATCATTTTAAGATTACCCAGTCTGGTCTCAGTATAAACGGAACAACAGAATTTGCTTTGCAGAAATCATAAAGTGCCCTATACACATTTGATCTGCCAATATCATGTCCTGCAATTATGCCTTTCTCTTTAACAAGCGGATAATAGTTCTTCAAATCTTCCAACACATGCTCATAACTGTGGTTCCCATCAACATACACAAAATCAACATTGGAAATTTCCTTACATGCCTCTGCACTTGATTTCCTTACAAACTGCACATTGCTGTAAGAAGAAAGTTTCTGCACAGTTTGTTCAGCTTGCACAATATAGCTTCTTCTTTCTTGGCTTGACTTGCTCAAACTGTTTTCACTGTCATCTGCATAAGGAATAAAAGGGTCTACACAGTACAGTTTTTTAATGTTTAATTCACTTAGCAAATTCAGAGCATTGACACCTAAACCTGTTCCAACTTCAACAACAGTTAAAGGTTCACTGCCAAAAATCTTTTTTGCCATCAATGTTGAAGGTCTCATTACTCCAAGATAATTGCTTGAGTCAATAAGTTGCTCTGCAATAAACTCATAGAAATTTGGCATTAATACTCTGCATGTTGTGGCAACTATGGTTGTTCTAAGTTTCTTAAGCATTACATTTTACCTCTTAAACTGTAATACATCTTGCTGAAAGTCCATAACCATGCGACATAAACATCTATCAGAAAAATTTTAATCCCTTCATTGCTTCCAGCTTGTCTCTGCATAGCAAACAGGAAAAACATAACTGAAAGAAGATAAAGAGTTGGATTATGATAAACACCTACTGTTAATGTAGCATAGAAAAGTGAAATAAAAAATCCCAAATTCAGCAAGTCTGACCAGTTAAAAAGTTCTCTTCCCTGTTTTTTGTAAATCTGAACTTTACCTTTAGCGTAGCCAACTCGCATTTTTGTGAAATCCTTGAAATTGCTACGATGATTATGTTCAACAACTATATCAGGAAAAACCAAACTTTTCAAACATGCACTATGCAACCTATTCTGCAAGTCCTGTTCATCATAGCCAAATGTAACTGTTTCATCAAACTTGAATTTTTTAAATATTTCACTTCTGTAAGCCATATTGCACCCTTGAGCATAGCCTAAACTCGTGTTTTTAGGTGAACTATGGTTACGTAAATCAATCCACTTTAGCCAAATATTGTTGCTTTTATGAACAGTAAATTCTCCTCCAATGTAGCCAAGTTCAGGATGTTGTTGGAAAGCATTGTTTATTTTTTCAAGCCAATCAGGTGGAGTAACACAGTCATCATCAGTAAAAACAATAACTTCACCTTTCGCCGCAGCTACACCACAGTTACGGGCATTACCTATGCCTTGACCTGTTTGATTTATTTCTCTAAAATTTCCTGTGGCAATAAGTTTATCATTTTTTACATTTGAAGGATAAACAACAATTATTTCACAATCTGTAAATGTCTGATGTTGTAATGAGGCTAAGCAATAAAATAAATTGTTAAATCTTTCACCTTTAGTTACAACAATAACTGAAATCACTGTTTCAACCTCTTGTAGATTCTAACTTTCAACAGTAATTTAACCATTTTGGTTGGATGCATAACCCAGCACCAAACTCCAACTTTTCCCAACTTGAAAAACTGTGAATATGAAGGATTATTCTTCATAATACTGTATAACCTTGTGACTCTTGTGACCTCATTGAAAAGTTTAAAATATTCACTTCTCTTCATTGTCTGATTGATAAGAAGTGTTTTCTCGGTTACAGTTGTTGGTATAAGATTTGAATATTCACCTTCAATTGGAAGTTTTATCCCTCTCCTCTCGCACTCCTCCCATACCTTAGTAGCTGGAAATGGTGTAATTGTTCCAATATTAGCATAACTCAAACTGTCTTGGTTCAGTATCCAATTGTAAGTTTCCCTTATTTCTTTTTCAGTTTCATCTATCCACCCTACAATGAAAGTTCCAATAACCTTCAATCCGAAGCTGTGAGCCATCTTGATTGCATCTTCACTCTCACTTAACTTAACTGTGTTGTTCTTCCAATAACTCAGCATTCTCTGGTTGCCGCTTTCAAGCCCATAAGCCACACTTACACAACCCATCTTCTTGATAAGGCTTAAAACCTCAACATTCACAGTGTTGACCCTTGTTTGGCAAGTCCACTTAATCCACGAATTGATTTTGTATTTTTCAAACAATAAGCTAAGTTCCCTTAGCCTTTCAATGTTAGCTAATGGATCATCATCAACCATGTAGAATGAATTTACATTGTATTTTTCATGGAGAAAAAGAATAGTTTTCACTAAGTATTCTGTGCTGAAAAACATTGGTTTAGAATGATGTTTTGAGTTGTAGCAGAATGGACAAGCATAGTTGCAGTGAAAACTTGAAAATAGTGCCACTATTCTACCTGACAAAGTAGGATAAAAGTAACCTTCAATATACTTCTCCATCTTGAGCAAGTCAAAAGGAATTTCTGGATAATCTTCAATTGGCAAAGGTGAACCTTCAATTATTCCAACATCAATCATTTCTTGAAGAATAAAATCCTCATTTTGCGATGAAAAAGCCTTAACTATTTCAGTAAATATTTTCTCTCCTGCTCCCACCACAACAATATCCGCATGTTTTAGTGCTTCATTTGGCAGTGCTGAACTGTGAACACCACCTATAACTGTTAAAATATCAGGTCTATTTCTTTTAATTGTATCCAATGTTCTGTAAGCATCTTCAACATGTGGTGTCAAAGCACTTATACCAACAATGTTAGGTTGAAACTTGAAAACTTCCTCCTCAATGTTCTCTCCGATTGTTTCATCAACAATCTTCACTTCAACATTTGGAATTTGCTGTCTGAGGTAAGAAACAATATAAGCTATTCCAAATTGAATAGTTGCATTATTTCCTCTGTTTGGAGTACAAAGAAGAACTTTCATTTTTTCAGCAATCCTTCATACATTTTTATATGTTGATTTATTACAATAGGTGTGTTGCAGTATTCTTTGACAAACTTATAGCCTTTTTCACCTTGAACTTGCCATTTATTATTTGTTAACAATGTATCTAAACCATAATAGAATCTTCTCTCTCCTTCTACATACCAATATGGATTTTCTTCTGCGCAATAACCAAAGTTATTTGCAAAATCATCAGGATTAACTTCACTTAAGATTGCGCATTTGTAAGCACATGCTTCCAAAAAAGCAACTGGAAGACATTCATAAATACTACAGTTTACAGATACCCAACTTTTTGAAAGCAACTTGTATTTTTCTTCTTGACTGATAAACCCTGTGAAATGAAGGTTCTTAACATTTTGCCATTGCGACTTGTCAAATCCAAAGTTTGTTTTGCCTAAACAGTAAAACTCAACATCTGGAAAACTTTTAGCTAAATTGCAGAATATTTCAGGTCTCTTAATAGGGTCAAGCCTATTGCTGAAAACCACAATTGGAGTTGAAGACTTGCGTATTTCACTTTCATCTGGAACATCAACCATGTTTGGCTGCCAAGCTGGAGTCACCTTGTACATCTGTTGAATTGCAGGAATCTTGAATTTTGCTTGAGTCAAAGTGGCATCTGCCATCTTCACAGCTTTACTGTAAAGATATTCAACATAACTGTTCCACAGCCTTTTAGCATAAGATTTATGCGGCAGATAAGGTGCATTATCCCTGTAATCTTGCGGAGTCCACGGATCTTGGAAAGTGATGACTTTTTTCACATTTGGATTACGGCTAAAAGAATAATAAGTGTCAAGCCGTTCACTTTGACTGTGAATAATATCTGCATCTGTCTTGTACAACTTTGAGCGAAACTTGGCTAATTTTCCACGAGGTAATGTGATAACTTTTACGTCATTAATTATTTCAAATTTACCTACAGGTTTCTGCTCAGATGAAATTTTTTGAACAACAACTTCAACCTCTACACCTTTCTTAACAAGTTCTGCACCAAGTTTCCTTGTAAAAGCACCATAACCACCATATATGCCCCATGAAAAATACTCACTTGAAACTAATCTAACTTTCATTTGGGTTTTGACTCCTCTAAAATACTGTAAGGTTCAACTTCTCCAGCTAAACTTCTTTCTAACTTTTTAATTTGCTCCTCAGATTTATGTTTCAACTGATGCTGGATAATGTTGTATTCAAGCTGTTTTTTCCACTTTGACTTCAACCTGTCATTGCAAACTGGACATTCCCATGTGAGCCATTCCAAATATTTCGCCTATAAGGTATAAGGTTTAAGGCTATATTTAAAGTTTAGGTAGAATTAAAAGTTTAAATATTAGTTTATACAATAGGTTAAGTTACCCATAAAATAGTTTAAACTAATATTATAACTGTTGAAGGTTAATAATTTGAGCAAAGAAAAAGTCACAGAAACCCTTCCAATAAATTCAGATTCTTCATACGAAGAAACCTATACAATGCGAGTTGTTGGCGGTGGAATAAGCACAAGTGTCTCAAAGAGAGTTGTTGAAAGACAAGCCAAAGAACATGGCATAACATTTGTAGAATTTATAAGGGATTATGAAGTTGTGGTTCTCTATGATTCTTTCAAAGACAAATCTGACAAGCCAATAGCCTTTGTTGGAAATTTCAGAAAAAAGAAAAACAAAGAGGAAAAACAATGAGATTTGGTACTTCTCAAACAGAAATGTGTGCTCCTCAAGTTTTGCACCAAGAGGGATTTGAGAAGATATTTTGGGCAAGTAAAGTTGATCCCTTTTCACATTATGATTTTCAAGCTGAAAAGAATGGTGAACAGTATTTTATTGAGGTTAAGGATATCAACTTCATTTTTCGATCTATTACACAAACCAAATTTTTAAAACAAATTTCCAAAGAAGGAAAAAAAGTTTTCATATTACTCATTGATAAGATGAGTAAAAAATATATTTTTATTGGTATTGATGAGTATTCAGAACTTTGTGAAGACAAAAGTAAACAAGTGCATCTTTATTATAACCCACAATCTTACAAACTAAGACAAAAGCATAATTACATACCAAAATCTATGTTTTCAATTTTTTGGGTTTTTTGCGAGTGGGAGTTGAATCCTCACTGCAGATGTGGGTGTGGAAAAATAGTTAGTTTTGGTCATACATACCTTTGTGGTCATCATTCTCATATACATCAAAAACATAATCACACAGATAAATATCTTAAAAAATGGATTTTTGACCCAAACAAACATTATAGAGCTTCAATAAATTCACAAGGACAGATGTATATTCCAAAACAATTAATGGAATATATAGGACTCACTCACAAAGAAGGAATTGATTATATTGCAAGGGGCAAAACCATTGCAATAGTCTCTTCTGATAAATCACCTGAAACTCTTGAAATAATAATTCAATCTCTCAATAATATAAAAAAGGTTCTTGAGAAACGAATAGAAGAGAAAAACAAAGTAATAAGTGAGGAACAAAAATGTACAACCTAAATCAAATAGAAATCAACAATTCCACTACAGAAAACTTAGCTCTTTTTTGGAGGTGAATATGAATGACAGAAACTACTCAAATTGTACTCCCGAAAGATGCTTCTGACCGTTTAGTCAGAATTGCAGAGAAGTACAAAATTCCAATGACACAGTTGCTCCAAGAAACTCAAAAAGAATTTAATGAACCTTACATACAGAACCACCCAATTTTGGACACTGCAGACAAAAAGTACATCTATGCAACAAAAGCCGTTCTTTCCAACTATGACAGTCGCCCCACTTTAGAAACTTTTGATGTCATAGTTTATGGCATAGGCAGAACCAACACTTTCCAAAGTCCCTACACAATTGACACCAACATTTTGATTGAAGTAGATGACAGAGGTGAGGCAGTAGCAAAAGACTTGCATCCAGAAGTACCTAAATCAACACCCAAAACTCATCTTGAAAAAGCACGCATAAATTTTAAAGGCAAAGACATAGAAAGAGTGCTTCAAATTCAAACAAGTTGTATGTACACAACCAATTTGGGCAGAGGCAAAGCAAAAGGAATACTGTATGCAGATGACCGTTCACTTTTCGAGAACCCAGTTAAAGTTGACAACATAACTGAACTTCTCTTGCAAACAGGAGTCACCTATTGCACCATAGCTGAAACTCCAAAGAATTTGGCAAAAGAGGAAACAACCTCAAGGGGCACTTATAGCGACAAGAATGACATGCGAATCATAAGAGGCATGATAGGTGACTACCGTAAAGGAGGCAATGCAGGTGAAGAATGGTCATTTTACACTGTAACAGATGAGTCACTTCAAGAAGACTACATTTCACCTACTGGTGAAGTAACAGTTAAACCTGCTTTCTTAGTTTCAGTAAATCCGATGTGGCTTGTCTATGACAGAAAAAGTACCTGTGACTTCGTAGGTACACTATCTCTAAACAAAGGAAGCAAAACCAAGCCTAAACCAAAACCATATGAAATATCTATGAACTGTGTAGCTGTACTTCCAGTGATTTCTATGGGAGAGATTAAGCAATGAGCATCTTTGAAAAACTTAAAGCTGAACAAGAAGCAAAACGCAAACAAGAAAAACCAGTGGAGAATGCTGAAGCGAAAACTGAGCCTTCTCCTTTCCCTCAGCAAGTAGCTCCAGCTTCTCCTCCTACTGCACCTATTGCGGAGAAAGCAGTTGAAGACAGTAAGCAAACACAGTCTTCTCCTTTAATTTCACCTTCAACTGCTTCTCCACCTCAATCTCCCATGCAAGCTATAAAAGAAAAAGCACAAACTGTTTGTGAACCAAAAATCCCCACAAAAAAGTGGGAGGGAACAGAGGGAACAAATGCTGTCAAAGAAGAAAAGGGACTAGGAATAATGATTTATGGTGGTAAAGGTGATGGAAAAACTGTATTGGCTTTTAGTGTAATTAATTTAGACCAAGAAAATAAAACAACAATTGCATGTTTAAGTTTTGATGAGCAATCACAAATCATTAAAGACACAGTTTTTGGTGGAAATCCAAGAATTCAAGTTTTTGATGCACTCAAATATTACTCAGCCTCAGATGACGCAAACATTCTCCAAACTAGTGTTGACACTTTTGATTACTTAATATGGTTACTTACAAAAGGTGACATATTCCAAATGAAACCAGACTATGTTATGATAGATGGACTTGAAATCTTTAAAGAGCGTGCTGAATACAAGATGCGTTCTGCTCAACATTATTTGCCATTTGAAAACTTTGGAAATTATGGAGCATGGCATCAAAGGACAATGTTTATGGATGATATTGACATTTTCTGCAAAAGATTAGCCAAAATAGGAATTATCTACACTTCATATATCAACTTCCAAAAAGTGAAGTCACCAACTGGAGAAGTCACCATTGTTGAACCCAAATGGGCTGGGAATACCAAGACAAAGACTAGAATTGTGATAAAGGTAGATTCGCAAACAGATGCAAATGGCAGGTCATTCTATGCTACAGTTGAAAGTAGTAAAGTTGCATCAGTGTTGACTAGTGGGAGAAAGAAAGTTGGTTCAATTGACAATTCTGGAAACTTGGATTTAATCGGTTTCAAATCCCTAATTGCAGCAGGAAAAACCCTTATTTGAGAGGTGAAAAAATGGTAAAATTTTCATGCGAACCAAATAGACTAACCCAACTTCTAAAGCAGTCTCTTGCAGAAGGAAAAGCAACAATTAGTGATACTTCTCTCCTCAAATTCACTCCAGAAAAAGTGGTAATCAATTCCCAGCTTTCATCTGACACAGTTGTTTTTGCACAATATTCAAAGTCGTTTTTCAAATCTTATGAAGTGGAAGAAGAAGAAGAAGAATTCATGGCAACTGAATCTCTTGTGAAGGAACTGGAGTACGGTTTCAAATCCGAGAATGCAACATTTAGCACTGATGCAGAAAAAGTCTATGTCATTGGAGATGGAACAGATGACAAAGTAGACGAGATGCTTACTGCAATAGATAAAAAGAAAGAAGCTAGTATGAATGGCAAACTCGTCCATGTCAAAGAAACTCAGATAGGCATGATACCCTACACTTCCCCTGATGAAACAGAAACCATCCCGTTTGACTTGCAAGCACTAGTTTCTGTTGAACGCTTCGGTGACTTGCCAGAGTATGAACAGGTTTCCTTTGTATTTGACGGTTCAACTCTCACAATGCACTTCAGCACACAATTGAATGGACGCCACAGAACTATCCCAATCGAAAAATATGCAGTAGACAACAAGCAACTTGAAGGAGATGCAAAAAACACTAGTACACCAATAACCATAGCTTTTAACATGAAACTTCTGCAACAATTAGTGACACAGTTTGAAAATAAAATATGGTTATCAATCAACGATGGCATGATGATTATCTCGCAAAGCAATAAAGATTATTCATTGAGCTACATGGGCGCAGTGATAAATTCTTAAGCTCTTCTTTTTTTTGGAGAAAAAACTATGTGCAATTTGAGTGGTTTCAAACCACAGAAAAAGGGGAAGAAGAAAAATGGTAGAATGTCAATATAAAGAAAAATGTTCAGTTTCATGTTCAGGAATTATATTAAACAAGAATTTCTCAAATACTCCACCATGCTTTCAAGCTAAAAAACCAATAGTTCCATTAGTTGAAGTTGGTTGCCCAAATTGTCATGTTTTATGTGTACTTGAAGAAAAGAACAAACAACCTAATGGTTACTACAAAGAAACATGCTGGAGTTGCAGTCAACCTCTTCCATTTATCAGAGTTACAATTAATTAGGAGAATAAAAATGTCAGAACTTGAAAAAATCCAAGAGTACAACAGAATAACTCTTGCTAAACCAATCAACCTAACATTATCACAGATTGAATTCACCAAAGTTGCTTTATCCCAAAAAAGAGATAATGCACAACAATGGCTTAGAAACCATGAAATAGGGTATGAAACATACAAGCAAATAGACAGTTATGTTAAAGCAATAACCAAAATTCTTCAAGAGTCTTTAGAAGGGAAGTAAAATGATTGATGGTTCAGAATCTCAGCTAAAGTTAGCTATTGAAAAAACACTAAAAAACAGTTATCATTTAAATGACATAGCAGACTTTTCTGTTGATGATTTACTTTCAGACATAATGACAGACATACAAACCCACCTCACAGTAATAAAAGCCAACATAATAGACTTGTTGGAGAAATAAAAATGACTGAACAAAAAATACTGAAACTAAATTACTTAACAGAACAAGAGTTTAAATCCCTTTATTCAGAACAAATTGACTTGCAGATTGCTTTAGGTTTGAAGAGTTGCAAAACATTAAAAGATGTAACAGAATTACTGCATGATGTTCGAGAACACCAAAAATATCTGTTTAAAGAATGGCTGATACGAAAACGTCAAGAACGAGAAGGTAACGACTTTTCTAAAGAACGATTCCAAACCTTAGCTTTTTATGATAATCTTTTAGAGGAATTGAAATGACTAAATGTTCAAACTGTGGATTCGACTCAGAATCATACAGCATCTATGCTGAAGGTGCTCCATGTGGAGTAGACGGATGCTTAGTTATGACTTGTTGCAAAGAATCTTGGAAAAAACATGTTAAACAGACACATCCAGAATATTACAAGGAGAGGTTTGAAAAATGAGTTTAGAAGATAAATCATTTTACATAGCAAGAGAATTAAGCCCAGATATTTTTGGTTCAAGAAAAATGGTAATTTCAACAGATTTACAAGTTATACCATTTGAAGATGTAAAAGCATTTCAATCCAACCTTGAAAAACTTTATGAGTTCATTGTTGAAGGCACTAAACAGTCTTCTTATGAAGTTGCCAAAGCCGCTTTTGCTACAATGAAGTATAGGTTTGAAATCTTGTTCCCAGAACTGGTGAGTGAAAAATGACTAACATAACATTGTCACTTCCACAAGAATTACGTGAGGAAATGGATAAGTTTCCAGAAGTAGTTTGGTCAAAAGTAGTTCAACAAGCAATAAGAAGATACATTGATAATAAAACTAAAATTCCCGATGAAGAATGGAATAGAAATATTTCACTTATAGTATCTAAAAACCCAGAAAAATATCCAGAGGTTGAAGCAATAGTTAACCTCTTTAAAATTTTAAAGGAGAAAGTTGAAAAATGATTACTGAAGAAAAACTGAATACACTGGTTTCTAATGCAAAAATAATTCTTGCAAACTTAGAGTCAAAGTCTGATGTAATGTGCAATACAGCAGTGACTTCAAGCAAAGATTTTGATGACTGGATAGAAAAGAAAATCATGATAAACACTATGCTTCAAACTCTTCAGTTTGTTCAAACAGGAAAAATCAATGATGAAGAAAAAGAAATTAAGGAGTTGACAAACAATGCTTGATTCTGTCACATCCTACTTATTTTGCGATAGTTTTCCAAGAGAACTTGGAAGTAAACGAAACTTAATTAACAATCAACCTCAATTCGAGAAAAGCATTGACATGTTGAATGGTGTAGATGAGGTTTTCACCAATCTGAACCCTTTAAACGGCGAAATCAACAAAGTGACTTTTGACTTTGACGGTTTACCAACTGCCCTTTTAGAAGCCCAAAAAGTGTATTGCCACTTGCTAAGTTGCGGAATTCCAACAATTCCAGTTGCATCTGGCAGAAAAGGGATTCATCTTCACGCTGTTTTTAAACCCAGAAAAAGCCTAGACAACCGAGAAATCCTTTATAAAACAACAAAAAGTCTTTTACTCAAGTCACTGCCAGAATCAAAGTCAGTTGATTCTCATTTGATAGGTAACACTAGAGCCTTAATCAGAATTCCAAATACTTTGAGACCACCTGAGAATAATTCATTTTGTTCCTTCCTCCCAGCAGGAAAACCATTCTTAGAAATGACAGCAGAACAGTTGAACTGGTACATGCGAGGTACTCATATTTACCCCATTGAAGACTACAACTTGAAGCACCTGCCCACTTTTGAGGAGTTTATTCTCCCAGAAGTTGACAATCAGCAACTCAAATTTGGAGACTTTGAATCTTCACCAAGCATGCACTATGCAGACAACGAAAGCCTAAAACACTTCCTAAGACCATGCCTATATCGCTTAATGACAGTTGCAGAACCCAGACACAAAGTTCGAGTAGCAGCCACAGCAGACTTGCTAAGGGCAGAACTTAGTGTAAATGAAATATTAAATATGTATCAGTCACTTGGGTGGCGTGATTTTGACCTCTCATGGTCAGAGTACCAAATAAGGCATGTTAAAAAGATTCAATTCAGCAAAAAGAAGTTGAAGGAGCTTGGAATTTGCTATGGAGATTGTGGTAGGAGCTGTTTCTGAAATGGAAGATAGGGAAAACTTTATAACAGTAACAGAACATACTGTCAGTATAACAGATTCAGGTGGAGGTGAAAAAATGGCTAAGAAAAAAGTGAAGGAAAAGAAACCTGCTTTTGCAGAAGAAACAATGGGTGAAACCTCAGTTGAAACCCCTCCAGTAGAAGCTCCAGTTGAAACTGTTCCAGAAACTCCTGTTGAACCAACCAAGAAAGTTCGTAAACCATCAGTTTTAGGCAGTCGAGGCGGAGGCATGTATGCTAAACTCACAACTTACCTTCAGGGACTATGCGACTGTGCAGAAGTGACAAAGAAAGACATCGAAACAGAACTTGGAGCACACAGCGGATACGTCCAGATGTGCATCGCTAAAGCAGTTGCAGATGGATTCATCGTGAAAGACGGAAAAGCAAAATTCAAAGTAGTCAAAGGCACAGCTTCTTAAGGAGACAATTTGAATGTCTCAAAACTCTTTTTTTAATTTAAATCAGATTTATTGCATGGATTGTCTTGAAGGACTATCTCATATTGAAGACAACTCAGTAACTTTAGGTTTAATTGACCCTCCCTATAACATAGGAAAAGCAGAATGGGACAGTAACCCAGATTTCCTTAATTTTATAGAAAAAGTTTTCAAAGAATATAAAAGAATATTAAAAAACAATGGTTCAATCTGGGTTTTTGCATCTTCATGGCATCTGCCTAAAGTATGCACTATTTTTGACCAAATTTTCCACAGAAAAAACATCATAATT